>Ga0315268_10009255_pt1 | contig 10233 bp, 6 predicted proteins | sample C1_top_MG_FD_204535 | JGI IMG/M metagenome (GOLD analysis project Ga0315268, IMG submission 204535) | Sediment microbial communities from Yellowstone Lake, YNP, Wyoming, USA - C1_top | ecosystem: Environmental > Aquatic > Freshwater > Lake > Sediment | place: USA: Wyoming | collected 2017-08-01 | reverse complement strand
AGGCTGGTCGCGGGATTGACCGGCAGCAACTGGATTGGCCTTGGAGCAGGCGTGGCCCTGGCGTTCTCAAGCGCGTTCTGCCTGACGGCAACCAACATCGCCGAGGTCGCACCTTCGCTGCCGTTCCTGCTGCTGGGATTGCTCATCCTCGTTCAGGGAAATGGCGGGACGCTACCCTCATTTCCGGCAGATAACGGACAGCAGACGACAGGCGACTCGGAAATGGGGGTAGCGTCCCCTATTTCCCTGGGCGTGATTGCCGCCGGCCTGCTGTTCAGTCTCAGTTCAGGCTTCTACCTGCTATCCCTGGTCATTGCCGGAGCGTTGAGTGTTCTGCTGTTGCTGGAACGCGATTGGCGCCGGGCCGCAGTACTGCTGCTGTCAGCGACCCTTGGTACGTTGCTGGTCTATACTCTCGTTCTGCTGGCCGCCGGTCATGTCTCGCTGTCCTCACTCCTGCACGCTCTGGCCGCGCGCCAAGACCAGGGCAACTACGGCTTCTTTAGACTCTCGAATCTATTGTCCGTCCTGTTGGCATTCCCGAACAGCCTGGCACCAGTCCTGCCTGATGACTTCGGGGGGATACGCCGGTTCATTGCCGGGCTGCGCTCAGGTGGGTTCTCCGGTCCTGCGGCGATTATCGGCCTGGCGCTGGTCTGGGCACTGATAGTCTTGGCGGCAATCCGGATTGTGCGCTTGCTGAGGAGGGCGATCAGCATCGGGAGAACAGCGGAAGGCAGGTGGCGGCTGGCAACAATAGGTCTTGCGGTCTTCCTTGCCGCACTCGCGGTCTCGCTCATCTGGGACCCTTATCACCCGAAGCTGTGGGCGTATTCCAACATCGCCTTCTGGCTTACAGTCGCCGGAGCTGCAACCGGAGAGATAGTGGATGCTGGAAAATCGGGGACGGTCCCTGCTTGCGGACTGTCCCCAGATTCTCCAGGGGCAGCGTCCCGCCATTCGCGGAATCGTTTCCCCGGCTGGTTGTGCGGACTCGCGGTTGCCGCCCTGGTAGTCTTGAGCTTTGCCCGACTGGCCCGCGAACACCGCCCTGATCCCAAGTGGCGTGCAGCTCGGGAAATCGCCCGGATTGCTCTGACCACCAACGGCGTCTTACACTCCGCACTCCGCACTCCGCACTCCACATTCCTGTTGGTCGGTGACTGGGACCCGGAGTTCGTCTATCTATCCTTGCTGCTGCCGGATTCCAGCCTGCTCTGCCTGCCTGACCTGGCTCTGGATTTGAACCGGGACTATTCCCGCTTCCTGGCGACGCTGGAACAAAGGATTGCCGAGACTCAGGTTCGTCAGGGCCGGGTCTTCGTCGTCAATGTCCTGAACCGGTCGCCCGGACAACTCGAACCGCTCTATGTCCGGCGACTGGGATTCGCTAGGTTCCTGTCGCAGTTGGCTGAACTCAGCCAACAGTCCCGGCTCGTCTGGTCAGACCCGCAGACCGGGGCTACACTGTCAGAACTGCCGACCTCTGAATAGAAACTGCAGACTACACACAGAGTACAAGCAACGCAAGGAACCAAGCGCACAAGCAAGCCAGGTCCGACTTGTGCTCTTGCAGGCTTGTGCTCTTCGGCTAGAACCCCTTAAGTAGCGCGAACAGCGTCCTGATTGGCACGCCGGTGCCGCCGGCAGTCAGATAGCCCTTCTCGTCTTCGGTAAGCGCGGTGCCGGCAATGTCCAGATGCACCCAGGGCGTATCGCCTACGAACTCCTGCAGAAACAGCCCGGCGAAAATCGTACCGCCCTGTCCTGGCTTGCCGATATTATTGATGTCGGCGACCTTGCTCTTGCCCCATTCCCGATAGCTCTCGTACAGGGGCAACTGCCAGAAGCTCTCACCGGTGCTCTTGCCCAGCTCAATCAGCTTGTCAATCACCTTCTGGGCCGTCCCGAGGGCTCCGGTCACCTGCGGCCCGAGCGCCACGACACAGGCGCCGGTCAGGGTCGCCATGTCAATCATCAGGTCCGGTTTGAGCGCCGCGCCAAAGGCCAGCGCATCGGCCAGAATCAGCCGGCCTTCGGCATCGGTATTCAGAACTTCTATAGTCTTGCCGTTGTGGGCCTTGAGGACATCGCCGACCTTCATCGCCTTGCCGCCCGACATGTTCTCGGTCAGCGGCACCAGGCCATGGACCTTGACCGGCAGGTTGACGGTGCGCAGGGCATGGAAGAACCCGAGCACCGCGGCGCCGCCGGACATGTCGTCCTTCATGTTGTTCATGAACGTTCCGGTCTTGATATTCAGTCCGCCGGAATCGAAGGTCAGGCCTTTGCCGACCAGCACTATGGTCTTCTTCGCGGCTTTGGGCTCATAGCTCAGGTGCAGAAAGACCGGCGGCTGGTCGCTGCCAGCCGCGACACTGAGCAGGCCGCCCATCCCCATCTTCTCAATCTCGGGCTTGTGATGGACCTTGACCGTAATCCGGCCCGGCACGGCCAGTTCGCGCGCCCACTCGCCGATTTGTTCCGGGGTCTTGACGTTCGCCGGTTCGTTGGTCAGGTTTCGCGAATACCGGACTCCGGCGCACGCCGCTTCGGTGTCTGCGACCAGTCGCTTCAGCTTGTCGTTCAGCAGGCGTCTCTCAGGCAGCACTATGGTCAGGATTTCCAGTTCCTTCGTCGGCTCTTTGGGCGCAGCCTTATATTTCAGGAACTGGTAGCTGACCAGTTGTGCGGCTTCAGTGACCGCCTGGACTGCAACGTCGGTTCCAAACCGGATATCCTTAGGTCCGGGCAGCAGCAGGTCCAGCCCGGTCTTCTTCAGGCTGCCGGCATGTTTCACCAGCGCGGCAATCCGCTGGCGCAGGGTTTCCGCGGTGAATGACTTCTTCGGCCCGAGGCCGACCAGGAATACCCGCTGCGGAACGGTCCCGGCGATTTCGCCCGGCGCTCCGGGTCGAATCACAACCAGTTCCTTGTCCTTGCCTGAGAAACCATCTTCGGCCGCCAGCGCCATCAGGGCCTTGCCCTGGGCCGGCGTCAAACCGAGGGGCGCGCTCGCGCCTTCATACGCGAAGAGTGCGATATCACCTCGCGTGGCCTTAGACGTCAGTTCTATCTTCATGTTCTCCTCTTTTCGGCTATTCGCCTTCTCTATTCTCGAGCCGGACCACGCCGTTTGTCGGGTCGAGTTCGACTCGGAAGCAATGAAATACATTCTCGCCGACCAGGCCGTCAACGCCGATTGGGAAATCCTGGGTCGGCAACTTGTGAATCGGCATAACCAGCGGACGGACGTCCTGGTCCGCGATGGTCAGAGTTGCGCCGAAGACCATCCTGAGGTTCTTCGCATCACCGCCGCCCGCGCCGCCGATACAACCCGGACTCGAAACGATATCCGGCGCTGCGAGCAGTTTGTCCACGCCGGATTGGGTAATCATGGACATCTGGGCGCCGGTATCGAAGATGAAGTTGAGCGGCCCGGCCGAATCAATCGCTACCTGGACGAGCGGCACGCCGCCGAAGAAGAAGATTCGGGGACAGTCCCTATTTTCCGAAGCGGAAAAATGGGACAGTCCCCGTCGCGCTGGCGGCTCAAGTGTTGCTAACCGGTTTTGATAATCAAGCGTCGTGCGCAGGCGGGCGAGCACCGGCCAGCCGATGATTCCCGGAATCCGCAGAAACGGGATACCCAGATTCAGGTCCGACTGTTTCATGAGCGCCACCGGCAGGTTGCGCACGACCAGCCCGCCACATTCCAGGGAGTCAAGCACTCCGAACCGGAATCTGACCTTGCGTTCGGTGGCAGTGCCGGCCTTGGCTCCGGGCAGGCTCAGTACCCGAATACCGAGCCGGGAAACCAGGTCCTCGGATATCACGCACAGACTGGCACCGGTATCCAGCCACAATTCCTCGCTGCCCCGGCCATTGACCCGGCAGCGCACCATCGGACAGCCGGCGAGCGGGCTCGGCTTCATTGCGGCGGCTACGGCAGGCACGCCCCGGAACTCAAGCCGGCTCGGCCCGACCGCGCGCATGGCCTGGGCGGAAATCAGCGATGACGTATCAGTAGAAATGCCCTCGGCCTGGGCCCGGGTTTCGACCGTTTCCAGCGCCGCATAGCGCTCCTGCTCGGTCAGAATCGTCTGCAGGCCATAGTATGCCAGCCGCCGCAACGCGGAATCGGCCCGGGAATCGAATACCCGGCGCAGTTGCGCCTCGGCCAGACCCGGATTGCCCCGGACGACGCCCAGGATGCCTTGTGCGGCCATTATCAGCGCCGAGGAATCGAGCGGCCGGTCGCGGATGACACCTTCGACCCTGGCGAATTCGCCGTTCCTGAGCAATTGCCGCAAGTCCTGGGAATTCGCGGCCGAGCGAATGGTATGAGTAATCCCGGTCGGCGCAGGAGTGACGGTCAGACGCGGCGCTGTACAGCCGGCAACCAGGAGCCAGAAGAGAAACGCAGGAAGCGCAGGAGACGCAGAAATCGCAGGAGATACGGGAGGTGCAGGGGAGGGATGAATCACGGACTCACGGAAGCCGGATAGGAGATGGCGGACAGTGAATATCAAATGCCAAACGGCAGATCGCGGATCGGTATAAACTGGTGGACGGCTCCTAAGCGGAATGCGGATAGCGGGATGCGGATGGCGGTTGATGCTCTCACCGGAGGATGTGGCCGATGCGGTCGAGTCGGATACTGAACGGCCGGAGCAGGACCCGGAGCAGATTCACGTCATAGACCTCGGTCTCAGGCCCGCGCTCTCCGGACACCAGGGGAAAGGCATACGAGAAGTAGATGACCAGCGGCTTACCCTTCATATAGCGCAGCGGCAACGGCCCCCAGAACCGCGAGTCCCAGGAATTGTCCCGGTTGTCGCCCATCGCCATGATGTAGCCGTCCGGGATTACGACCGGCCCGAAATTGTCGCGGATTGCGCCGCTGCCGACCGCAAAATCCATGTGCTCCCAGCGGCGCTGGAACTCGCGCCCGTTGACGTCGCCGGCCGGAATCATGAAGCGCGTCGAGTGAATCACCGTCGTATCCGGCATCGAGTCGTGGTTGACGAACAGGTGCTTGCCGCGCACCTCGAGCGTGTCGCCGGCGACTGCGACGCAGCGCTTGATGAAATTCCGGGGCGTGTACCAGACGAAGCCGCGCCGGTGCTCATACGAAAGAGGACGGGAGTTGTCCTTCTTGCACCAGTAGAGCGGGAACAGCGGCAGCCATTTTGGAAAGAACCGGACGTAGTTGCTCTGCGGCTCGGGATAGTCCGGGTCCCAGGGACAGCGAAAGACGATGATGTCCCCCTGATGGGGCTTGCCGACCGGAATCAGCTCCCGATTCGAGAACGGCATCCGGATACCGTAAACAAACTTGTTGACGAGCATGAAGTCGCCGACGTGAATCGTTTTCTCCATTGAGCCGCTCGGGACCATGAACGCCTCGACGATGAACGCCCGGATCAGCAGGACGATGACAATCACCGGCCCCCAGGAAATCACGAAGTCCCGGAGCCGGCGCGCGCCCTTCTTGAGCGAAGGCCGGCTTTCGCTCCGGCCCGGTTCGGCCTTGGATTTCGGCTTGTCTTTCACTGCTCAGAATAGTAGCTCAAAGAATCACCATGTCAAGCAAGGGAACCGCCGATGGACAAGGGGAACCGCAAATGAACGCCGGGTTCAGCCGCAGATTACACAGATTTCCACAGACAGGCAATCGGCGTAATCGGCGAGATCTGTGGCTGGCTCGGTGCTCGGCGTCCATCGGCGTGCATCGGCGGTTAGAATCACGTCCTCGGACGCAATCCCAGGATATGGAGTTTCTTCAGCCCCGGTTGCTTGACGGCATTCCGGGTGTCGAGAATCAGCCGGGCATGGCGGGCGACCAGGTCGTAGTCGAACTTCGCGTGGTCGGTCAGCACCAGCACGCAGTCGTACTTCTTCAGTTCCGCTGCGGTCAGCGCTACCGACTTGAACTTCCGGCCATTGACCTTGACCTCAGGAACGTACGGGTCGGTGTAGGCCACCGCCTTGACTTCCTTGAGAATGATGCTCATCACCTTCAGGGCCGGTGATTCCCGGGTATCGCCGACGTTCTTCTTGAATGCCGCGCCCAGAATCAGAACCCGGGCCCGGGCTGAAGGAATGCCGTGCGCGCCGAGCACGTCAATCAGCCGCTCCGCGACCCGGAACGGCATGTTCTCATTGGTCTGGGCCGCGAGCTCAATGAAGTTGGAGTGAAAGTCATACTCCCGGGCCTTCCACGCCAGGTAATACGGGTCAATCAGAATGCAGTGGCCGCCGATGCCCGGACCGGGATAGAACGGCATGAATCCGAACGGCTTGGTGCTCGCCGCCTCCACGACCTCCCAGACATTGACGTCGCCCATCCGCTCACAGAGCAGTGCCAGCTCATTGACCAGCGCGATGTTGACGCTGCGGAAGATATTCTCGAGCAGCTTCTCCATCTCCGCGACACGCGGGGATGAGACCGTGTGCACCTTCTCGACGAACTGGCAATAGAACAGCTCGGCGAGCTTGGTGCAGGTCCGGGTCACGCCGCCGACCACGACCGGCGTACTGCGCGTCGTGAACCGGGTATTGCCCGGGTCAATCCGCTCCGGAGCAAAAGCCAGGAAGAAATCCCTGCCCAGCTTCAGGCCTGATTTCTCGAGCCGGGGCAAGAATTCCTTCTCGGTCGTCTCCGGATAAGTCGTGCTGCGCAGCACCACCAGGGTATCCTTCTTCAGGTACTTGGCGATTTGCTCGCCGGCTGACCAGACATAGCTGTTATCCGGCTCCTTGTTGGGCGTGAACGGGGTGGGCACGCAGACATTGATGACGTCGCATTCCCGGCAATGCGCGTAATCGCGATAGGCCCGGATGTGCCCGCTTTCCACCAGCGGCTTCAGGTCGCAATCCGGCACGTCCTCGATGAAGCTGCGGCCGGCATTGATACTGTCCACCTTGCGCTTGTCCACGTCAATGCCGACAACCTTGTACCCGCTGCGGGCGATTTCGATTGCCAGCGGCAGGCCGACGTAACCCATGCCGACGATGCCGACTACTGCCTTACGCTTCAGTATCTTATCGCTCAACTGCATAATACTCCCTCCTGATTCCACTCCTGGCTCACCGCTGAGTCGCAGAGGGCGCCGAGAAGACCCGGGCTCCGGCTCTGCGTTCTCTGAGTCTCTGCGGTGCAATCTTCCTCGTCTTCATCGCCATACCGTCCGGTCTAGACTGCGGTACTGGATGGCCTCTGAGACCTGGACCGGCCGGATTTCCTTGTCGCCTTCCAGGTCCGCGATAGTGCGCGCGACCTTGAGCACCCGGTCATAGGCCCGGGCCGAATAGCCGAACGCCTCAATGGCGTTGCGCAACAGCCGGTCGCACTCCGGCGAGACCTCGCAGAATTTCCGGATATCCCGGGTTTCCATCTGGGCATTGGCGAATATCCGGCGCTTGCGCCTTAAGGTCCGGAACCGCTCAAGCTGCGCCTGCCGGGCCCGGTTCACCCGGACCCGGATATCGGCCGAGGGCTCGCCCGGCACGCGCCGGGACAGTTCATCATACTTCAGGGCCGGCACTGTGGTCTGAATGTCAATCCTGTCCAGCAGCGGCCCGGAAATCCTGGCCCGGTACTTCTGAATCGCCAGCGGGGTGCACGTGCAGGCCCGGGTCTTGTCGTTGTGGAACCCGCACGGGCACGGGTTCATCGCCGCGGCCAGCGTGAAACGGGCCGGAAACGTCAATGTCACCTTGGACCGGCCGACCGTGACATAACCGTCTTCGAGCGGCTGGCGCAGGACCTCAAGCACGTTGCGGTGAAACTCGGGCAATTCATCAAGGAACAGTACGCCGTTATGGGCGAGCGAAACTTCACCGGGCTTGGGCACCGTACCCCCGCCAATCAACGCGCTGTCGGAAATCGTATGATGGGGCGAGCGAAACGGCCGGGTCGCAACCAGCGCGCCGTTCTCAGGCAGCAAGCCGGCCACACTGTGAATCCGCGTCGAATCCAGGGCTTCGTCGAGTTCCATGGCGGGCAGAATCGTCGGCAGGCGCCGGGCCAGCATCGTCTTACCGGAACCCGGCGGCCCGACCATCAGGACATTGTGCCCGCCGGCAGCCGCGACTTCCAGCGCGCGCTTGGCGTGTTCCTGGCCTTTGACGTCCGCGAAGTCAATCGTGTACTCGGCCGCGGCCTGGAACTGTTCGCTGGCGTCAACCTGAGCCGGGTCAATCTTTACCGTGCCGTTCAGGAAACCGATAACCTCGGCCAGGCTGTTCGCCGGATACACGGGAATACCCTGAACGATAGCCGCTTCTGCCGCATTCGCCTGGGGCAGAATCAGACCCTTGAGCGCCCGGTCGGTCCGCTTTCGGCAATCCAGCGCCACCGCGATGACTCCGTGCACCGGGCGCAGCGAACCATCCAGCGACAGCTCGCCGAGAATGATGTAGTCCTGAAGCGCCAGCGGTTTGATTTCTCCGCCTGCCGCGATAATGCCCAGGGCAATCGGCAGGTCAAAGGCCGCGCCTTCCTTCTTGACATCAGCCGGTGCAAGATTCACGGTAATCCGGCGCAGCGGAAAATGATACCCGGAATTCTTGATTGCCGCCTGTACCCGGTCCTTGGATTCCTTGACTGCGCCGTCGGGCAGGCCGACCGTAGTAAACTGGTTCGTGCCCATGGCCAGGTCCACCTCGACCTCAACCAGATAGGCATCAATCCCCAGCACACTGGCGGAAAGGGCCCGGGCAAGCATTCGGGCTAATCTTAGTGCTCAACTGACAAGGTGTCAAGTATCCCTGTCGCCGACCTTTAACAGCCGACGGCTGACGGCAGATGGCGGACGGCCGTAAGCTGTGACGCCATTGGCGAAGGCGTAGCCACACCAAGGGCCGTTGGCTGCCTGCTGACTAGACCAGAAAACCGCCCGAGATTGGGATGAACATCGCCTCCCCAGGGACCCCCGGATAGCCCCTCAGGTAGCCTGCCTCCTCGCCCAGCCCATCGCCTACCCAGTAGCCTGTCCCGTCGCCCTAGCACTCGCCCTGTTATTCGCCCTGAAGGTTGCCCTGTCAGTCGCCCCTCTGTTCGCCTCCCCGCCCGCCCCGGTCCTAGCCCCAGTACTCGCCCTTGCAGCCGCCCCTCAACCCACCCCTCAGTCCGCCCTACCCATGGACCATCCCGTAAACCCTATCATAGCCTCCCTCAACGCCTTACCCCTTGACCCGGGCCTAGCCCTGATTCTTGCCTGGGCCTTCGCTCGTCTTGTTGACGGAATCTGCGCTTTGCACTTCGCATCTTGAACGCTGGACTTCGACTTGGTTCCTGCTTGGCCCTCGTCCCACGCCTCGTTTCCTGCTTCGCCCGGGAATTGTCCCGGTTTGCCTCATTTCCGGACTCAAGAGTTGACACGCAGGGCGACTCGGACGCCGGTTCGACCCGGAAAAGCGGCCCTGTCCCTCATTTCGCACACTTAACTTGCCATCTAACTGGTTCCTTCACGGCTTCTGACACCGATTTCTCGGCAGAAGTCGGGGATTGCTGGGGACTGTTCCGGAATTTTCGCTCCGAAAACCCGGGGCTGTCCCCTCTGGGCGCTGTATTCCTCTCCATGCTCTCTGTGTTCAGGCATGCGTTGCAGAGAAGTCATGCCGGACAGCTCAAACACCCCTCCGGGGAGGGTGAAAGTGCCTGTTTTAGAGTAAAAGCCATGCCTTTCCATGGAAAGGGTATCCTTTCTCTCTGAAGGGCATACCTTTCACCCCTTGGGGAGTTGCCCGGGGTACTGCTCCCGGTGTTGCTCCGGATGTTGCTGCCGGTATTGCTGACCATGTTGCTGGCCTGATTGCTCCCGGTACTACTGCCCGTATTGCCCCCGGTATTACTCCAAGTGCTGCTCCGGATGTTACTTACCGTCTTGCTGCCCGTGTTACTTGCCGTGCTGCTGCCGGTGCTACCTGGGGTGCTGCTTCGGGCTCTGCTCCCGGTGTTGCTCACCATATTGCTCGCCACTTTACTCCCGGCTTTACGCCCTGGTTTGCCGGGTGAATTGCGGCCTGCTTTGCCGCCTGCATTGCTCCCGGCATTGCTGAACGCCAATCTTCCCGCTCTGCTTCCCGCAATGCTCCCCGTTCTGCACTCGGCCTTGCTTCCGGCATTGCGCTCAGTATTGCTCGCCGCTTTGCGCTTCACTTTGCAGCCTGCTTTGCGCCCGGTCTTGCCGGCCCTTTAGCGCCCTGCATTGCTGCCGGGATTGC
>Ga0315268_10009252_pt1 | contig 10234 bp, 14 predicted proteins | sample C1_top_MG_FD_204535 | JGI IMG/M metagenome (GOLD analysis project Ga0315268, IMG submission 204535) | Sediment microbial communities from Yellowstone Lake, YNP, Wyoming, USA - C1_top | ecosystem: Environmental > Aquatic > Freshwater > Lake > Sediment | place: USA: Wyoming | collected 2017-08-01 | reverse complement strand
GAAGATGATCGCAACTCCGTTGTCCTTCAACGGCTTGCGGTAGTCCCACCAGTCCGAGTCAACCGCATTGAGTACCGGCGGATTTCGCTGGCTGCTTAGGGCCACGGCGACGTATTTGCGGTCGTCTTTGTCAAAACCATCGAGTCTTGGGTCCAGGGGAAACTCTTGCAGCTCCGAGGTGTCGTCTGCTGTTGGAGTGACCTTGGCCTTGAGAACACGATCAGTGGCCTGGACGTTCCAAACCCATTTCAGGAAGGCATCGCCGGGTCCGGGTTGGCCTGAGAGACTCAGGTGGCGCATGTATTACATCGAGGATCAGGTACCGGTCGTCTATCACGAGAATCCCGCCGGCGATGATTCCCTCCAGAGCGTCAATGCAGGCACTAATACAGTGAGGCCCCCGCCTGCGGCGAGCGACCGTTGGCAACTACTGCCACATTGGTGTCCACCACGTAGGCCGTCATGGGCCTCCCTTTTGCTGCCTTTGGAGGGCGGCGCGGCTCATGGCGGCCATTTCTCCAAACTCGTCGCCAAAGAAATCCTTCGGCCAGTTGGTGACGTTGCCGAGCAGGTCCACCTCCAATGGTTTCAAGCCGAAGCCTTGCTCGTCGGGGTCGCAGAAATAGAGCGCGGTGTGCTCCGCCGCGAGCTTCTGTTCTGCGATGCGACGCTGCAGCCGGCGGAGCAAGTGCTCACTGTGGCTCTCGAAGATAATCTGGATACCGCGTGTGTTGATAGCGTCCACAAACACGTCTGCCAACCCCGACTGAACCGAGGGATGCAGGTGAATTTCCGGCTGCTCCACGACCAGGGTGCTGCCTTTCGGAACGTAGTAGCAGAGGGCAATCACTGGTAGGATTTGCGAAACGCCAAAGCTGACATCCGTGATCAAGACCGGTACCGCAGACGCGGTGCGTTGGACTTTCAGCCGGTAGATGTTGCTTTCCGGCGCCACCGCTTCTACGAGGAAAGAGTGAATCAGTCCAAGCTCCTTCAGCCACTCAGGCACCCGCTGTTCCAGCGTAACTCGTGGTCGGCGTCGCCCGCGGGAGACCATCATGCCCCGATCGCGCGCGGCGAGGATGGCTTCAATGACTTTTTCCCCGCGCTGCCCCATGTCAGTGGGTTGGGACCCGGCCCAGGTGTACTGTGGCCCCGGGTATTCCCGCAAAGGCCCGAGGTACATCACTTGCGAAAACAGCCGCTCAAATTCGTGCTGCAGTTGGGCTAAGAGCCACGCGTTCTGATAATACCCATAGACCTTGTTGGGAAACCCGTAGCACTTGACCGGGGCTGGAAGGTCCCAAGCTCGCCCGGGGTTTCGCACGAAACGAAGTCGGTCTTCCGGTTGAACTGCGAGGACATAGGCTTCCCGCCTGCCCTTTTTCCGACTCATGGAAAACTCATGCCCGGCGAAGTTGTAGCGGACGCCTTTAACACCCAGACGCCCGCGGTAATCTTTGATGTGGGCTTCAAACTGGAACTCCGAACCGGAGAACAACTGGGTGTCTTCGGCGTCCGGATTTCCGATCTCAAGCTCTCGGTCGACCCGCCACTTAATCTTCCAACTCAGTGCCGCTCCGTGCTCGTGCCGAAAGACGACATCTCGAAAGCCGCCGAGCTTCGCCGCGCTTCGCTCGTCCCCAAAGTTGAGCACTTGCAGGCGATCAGACGACTCGACGGTCTGCTTCAAGAGCAGGAGAAGCTGCAGAATACTGGTCTTTCCTGAACTGTTTGTCCCGAAAAAACCGGTGATGGGCGCGAATCGCATCCCCTCCACCTGTTTCCAGACCTTGAAATTCTTAAGGCTGAGTTCAGTGATCATAGCTCTTCCTGTTCAAACAAACGCGCCATCTGCTCGTTGGTGAGGGGCCGGATCTCGTTGCCCTCGCTCACCTGCACCGGCGCGCGTCGGAGCCGGTGGCGCCCGCCACAAGCCCGCCGCACGAGGTCATCACCACCCAGTTTGGGCGTATCTACCGTCGTTCTCATGCAACTCTTTTCCCATGTTCCCGTAAAAAGGTCACAAGTTCTCCTTGGCCCCAAGATGGCTGGTGGCGGAATTAGCTTGGCCTCCCAGCACCCTATCGTAGGCTCAAGGCATGAGGTTGCCGCGCTGGTTGCGTTGGGTGTTGGCCGCCGCTTTGGGGCTGGCCGCCGTCGTCGCAGTGGTCGTGGGGGCCGCTTGGTGGTGGCTGCACCCGGCCTTCGAGCGGACAGGCGCCGTCGTCTATACCCGCAGCAAGGGCCGTGACTTAAGCTTTGACGTGCTGCGGCCAGCTCACCCCAACGGCGCCGGGGTCATTGTGATGGTCAGTGGCCGGTGGCAGTCGCGGCGGGGGGCGATTCCGGACGTCGTCATGGCACCGTTGCTGCGGCGCGGTTATACGTTGTTTGCCGTGACCCACGGTTCCCAGCCGGAGTTCACCGTCATGGAAATGGTCAGCGAAGTGCAGCGCGCCGTGCGCTTCATCCGCCACCGCGCCCGCAGCTACGGCGTTGACCCCAACCGGCTCGGCGTCGCCGGGGGCAGCTCGGGTGGCCACTTGGGCTTGATGCTCGCCACCAGGGGCGGCCCCGGTCGCGCCAACGCGGCAGACCCGGTTGAGCGCGAAAGCAGCGCGGTGCAGGCGGCGGCGGTCTTCTATCCGCCCACCGACCTGCTCAATCTCGGCGCCTCGACGGAGAATCCGGGAAACGGCGGTCCGCCCAAGAGCTTTGTGAAGGCCTTCGGCCCGAATTCGACGAACCTGGCTGTGTGGAAGATCATCGGCCGGGAGATGTCACCCATTTACCACATCAGCTCTAACCTGCCGCCGGTGCTCATCATTCATGGCGGGGCGGACACGTTGGTGCCGCTGGACCAATCGGAGCGGTTCGTTGGGCGGGCCCGGCAACTGGGGCGGCCCATCGAACTGGTCGTTCGGCCCGGCAAGCGGCACGGCTGGCCCACGATGATCCTGGACCTGCGCCTGTTTGCCGATTGGTTCGACCGCTGGCTGGTGCCGCCCGCCAAGTGAGCCGGACGGTGAATCCGGCAATCGTGATGAACGAGGGCTAGGTGATCGCGCAAGGCCCGCCGAGGGAAGTGTTGGAAAGACCGGAAACCACTCAAGCGTGCGTGGGCTGGGTAAATAGCCGGAGCCGAGGAGCAGGGCGCGAAGGGCGAATGACTAAGGCAGAAGTGAGAGGATGGGATGGGGTGGAAAGCCTTGAATATGGCAAGAGCACGGGGTAGTGTAGCGGCATGAAGTGGCAGGAGCGAATCGTGGTGGACCCGGAAATCCTCGTTGGGAAACCGGTGGTGAAAGGGACCCGGCTGGCGGTCGAGTTCGTAATCGGGTTGCTCGCCCAAGGGTGGCCCGAGGCGGAGGTGCTGCGCAACTACCCGGGGCTCACGTCTGAGGACATTCGGGCCTGCTTGAGCTACGCCGAAGTGCTGCTGCAAGGCGAGAGAGTATATCCGTTGGTGCCCGCCTGACTGGAATGATGCGCTTCCTGGCGAACGAGAACTTCCCGTTGGACGCAGTGGAGGCGCTCCGGCGAGCGGGCCACGAGGTGGGCTGGGTGAGGACGGACGCGCCGGGCAGCAGTGATCGTGAGGTGCTGAGGCGGGCCGGGGCGGAAGGAGGAGTGTTGCTCACGTTTGACAAGGACTTTGCGGAGTTGGCCTTTCGTGCGCGGCTGCCCGCCCCCTCTGGGATTGTACTGTTGCGGATTCCGCAGAGTTCTTCGGCCCAGGTAACGGCGGCGGTGTTGAGGGGAATCGCCATGCGGGAGGAGTGGGGCAAGCTTTTCGCAGTCGTAGAGCCGAATCGCCTTCGTATCCGGCGACTCCCTTGAGCGATGCGCACAACAACAGCGTATTGACAGGACGGCGCGGCGGGGCGAGATTTTTGGCGGGCTTAATGGCTGTGCCGAATCCAACCTTGTCGCGAGCGGTGGTGGAGCACCTGGTCCGCCAGGTGGTCTATGAGCGGCTGGGCAAGCCGTTGCCGCGCGCCGCCGCCGCGCCCAACCCGCTGGTGGTCAACGTCAGCGCCCGGCACTGTCACCTGACCCCGGCGGCGGTGGAGGCGCTTTTCGGCCCCGGCTACCAGCTTTCGGTGCAAAAGCTCCTTTACCAGGAGGGGACCTTCGCGGCCAAAGAAACGGTGACGTTGGTCGGGCCGCGCAGCCGGGTGATCTCCAACCTGCGCATCCTGGGCCCGTTGCGGGGATTGAACCAAGTGGAGCTGGCTTACACCGATGCGGTGTCGCTGGGCTTCGACGTGCCGTTGCGGCTCTCCGGGAACATCGAGGGCACCCCTGGCTGCATGCTCATGGGGCCGGCCGGTTTCCTGGAACTCCATCAGGGCGTCATCCGCGCCCGGCGCCACGTGCACATGAGCCCGGAGGACGCGGCCTTCTACGGAGTGAAGCACGGCGAGGAGATAAAGTTGAAGGTGGGCGGCCCGTGCGCCGTTACCTTCGACAAGCTCCTGGTGCGGGTGGACAAAAGCGTCAAGCTGGAGGCGCACATAGATACCGACGAGGGCAACGCCTGCAACCTGCGGCCTGACACCCCGTGCGAATTAGTGAAGTAGTCACAAGCGGCTGGAACATAGGATCGAAAACCCAGAATCCAAAATCGAGATATGAGCGAAGCATTAGGCATGATCGAAACCAAGGGCTACGTCGGCGCCGTGGAGGCCAGTGATGCCATGGTCAAGGCGGCCAACGTGGGCCTGGTCAAAACCATCACCATCGGCGGCGGGATGATTACCGTGCTGACCAAAGGGGACGTAGGGAGCGTGAAAGCCGCGGTGGACGCCGGGGCCAAAGCGGCAGGCAAGGTGGGCGAACTGATCAGTTCCCACGTCATCGCCCGCCCGCACGAGGACCTGCTGAAGGTTTTTGTGGAAGCGCCCGCGCCCGCGCCCAAACCTCCCAAGTGAGCCGGCGGGCTGTTCGGCCATCAACCATCAACTATCAACCGTCAACCATCTTCCAAACATGGCTCAACAAGCGATTGGCATGATTGAAACCAAGGGCCTCTGCGCCCTGCTGGAAGCGAGCGACGCAGCCCTCAAGGCCGCCACCGTAACGTTGGTCGGCTGGGAGAAGATTGGCAGCGGCTACGTCACCTCGTTTTTCCGGGGCGACGTGGCGGCAGTCAAGGCCGCGACCGACGCCGGCGCGGCCGCCGCTGCACAAGTCGGCCAGGTCATCAGCGTGCAGGTGATTCCGCGCCCGCACGAGGGACTAGCCACACTGGGGCGCTGGCTGCAGTAGCTCCCTCGTGTGTGAGGGCGCAGGACTTCTTCGACCATGAGACAGCACTGGCTCGGTAGGGCGCGCAGTCCGCTGCGCGCCGGCGTGGGCGCAGTCGGCCCGGTTGCGGCGCGCAGAGGACTGCGCGCCCCACCTCCTATCCTTACCTCAGAAGTTCGGAGCGATTCGGAGCGGGAACAGGGTTAGCATCTAACATTGAAAATGTCGTAAAATTGTCTCGCAGGTTGGGAAATTTCAAATCTGTTTGGCTAGGACTAGGACGAAGAGTAGGCCGCCCGGTGAAAATCCTCGTCGCCAATATCGGTTCGACTTCGCTGAAGTACCGCCTCTTTGAGTTTGCCGATGGGCAGGAGCGGATGCTGGCGCGCGGTGCTTTTGAGCGCGTAAGTGACTACGCCGCGGCGATCGAGTCGTGCCTGGCCGAGTTGATCAAGGGCGGCAGCCTGGGGTCGGAGCAAGAGTTGGCCGCCGTTGGCTTCAAGACGATCATGGCGCGCGGTGTCAACGGGTGCGTGCGCCTGGATGACCAAGCGCTGGCCGCCATGGAGGAGTTCAACCGTATCGCCCCGGCCCACAACCCGCCCTACGTCAATGGCATCCGGCAGTTTGCCCGGCGGATGCCGCACACACCCATGGTGGGGTTGTTCGAGACGGCCTTCTACCAGTGGGCGCCGGCGGCGGCGGTGCGGTATGCAGTGCCGGAAGCTTGGTTCCAGGCCGGCGTCCGCCGGTGGGGGTTCCACGGGGCCAGCCACAAATTCATCGCCGAGCGCTCCGCCGAGCTGCTGGGCCGCGAGGACGTGGCCCGGCGCGCCCGGCTGCTCTACGTGGACGGAGGCAGCAGCCCGGTGCGCGCGCCTGACCTGAGGGTGATCTCCTGCCACTTGGGCGGCAGCTCGTCCATAACCGCCATCCTCAACGGTGTGGCCATCGGCAACAGCATGGGCATGAGCCCCCAGTCGGGCCTGCCGCATAACAACCGAGTAGGCGACCTGGATTCCTTCGCCCTGCCGTTCCTGATGCGCACCGCCGGCCTGACCTTGGACGAGGCCGAGCGGCTCTTGTGCAAGGAATCCGGCCTCAAGGGCTTGTCCGGCCTGTCCAACGACGTGCGGGACGTCGTGGCGCAAGCCGAGCAGGGCAACCGCCGGGCGCAGTTGACCCTGGAGGTGTACGTGCACCAGGCGCGCCACTGGATTGGGGCGTTCTTCCTCGAGCTTAACGGCCTGGACGCGCTGGTGTTTACCGCCGGAATTGGCGAAAACCAGGCCGGGCTGCGGGCGGCCATCTGCCGCCGGCTCGACCAATTGGGCATCGTGCTGGACGCCGAAGCCAACGCCCGCACCCGCAGCCAAGAGGCGGTCATTAGCCCCCCTCATTCATCGGCAAAAGTCATGGTGATCCCCGCCAACGAGGAATTGGTGGTGGCTCGCGAAGTGAAGCGGTTCCTGGAGAAAACTCACTGATTCAACCTTCAACTCAAAACCCACTTCAGAATATGCCTCATGCGATTGGATTATTGGAAACGCGCGGCCTGGTCGCCCTCGTCGAGGGCACCGACGCGATGCTCAAAGCCGCCAACGTGGAATTGGCCGGCCCGGTGACCCAAGTGGGCGCCGCCCTGGTCAGCGCCGTGGTCGTGGGCGATGTGGCCGCCGTGAAGGCCGCCACTGACGCCGGCGCGGCTGCCATCAAGGCCATCCAGGGTGAGTTGGTAAGCGTCCACGTCATTGCCCGGCCGCACGCCGACGTCGAAGCGGTGCTGCCCAAGAAGCCGGCTGCCCACTAAGTGCGGAATGCGGAATGCGGAGTGGCCAATGGGGCGTCCTGGCCCGTAGTATTTGTCCTATTCGTCCTATCAGCTCCTCCACCACCCGCGCCCCTTGAAACCAAAAACCTGCAACCAATATGTTCCTGGCCAAAGTTGAAGGCTCGGTCGTCGCCACCAAGAAGGACACCCACATGAGCGGCCGCAAGCTGCTCCTATTGCGGCCGGCACTGGTGGACGACAAAGACCCGACCCGCTTCCGCCCGGGCGTCAACACCATCGTCGCGGTGGACAGCGTTGGGGCCGGCATTGGCGAGATGGTGATGTTCTGCCAGGGCAGTTCCGCCCGCTTGGCACCCGGCCTCAAAGAGGCGCCCATCGACGCGGTGGTGGTCGGGATCGTGGACTCAGTGGACGTGCTCGGCAAGCAGATTTACAGCGCCAAGACGTGAAGGAGCGTGAACGCGGTCTATGAGCGCGCCTGTCAATGAAGCCTTGATTCGGGACGTGGTGGCCGAGGTGTTGGGCCGGCTCGGCAAGCTGGCCCCGCCGCCGGCCGGCGCGCCTGAACCCGCCCAGGCCGCGGCCCCAGCGCCCGCCAGAGCGACCGGCAGCGGTGGGCGCCGCTTCGGCGTTTTCCAGGATGCCCACGAGGCCTGCGAAGCCGCCGCCGCCGCGTTTCTGCAACTGCGCGAAAAAGGCGTCGCCGCCCGCGTCAAGGTGGTGGAGATCATCAAGACCCTGGCCGATGCCAACGCGGTCGAGTGGGGCCGCATTGAGCTGGAGGAAACCAAGATTGGCCGGCTCGACCACAAGATCGAAAAACTCAAGATCATCAAGCTGGTGCCGGGCGTCGAGTGGCTGCATCCCGACGGGCTGAGCGGCGACCACGGCATCACCTTGGAGGAATACACCCCCTTCGGCGTGATCGGAGCGATGACCCCCTCCACCCACTCCATACCCACCTTGAGCGGCAACGTGGTGAACATGGTTGCCGCCGGCAACGCCGCCGTTTTTAACGCGCACCCGGCGGCCTGCCGGTGCGCAGCCATGGCGGTGCGGGTCTATAACGAGGCGATCTTCCGCGAAGTGGGCATCGAGAACCTCATCACCATCATCGAGCAGCCCACGCTCGAATCCTTCAAGGCCCTCTGCACCAACGAGCACGTCCGCATTCTGTGCGTCACCGGCGGCCCCGGGGTGGTCAAGGCCGCCATGCAGAGCGGCAAACGCGCCATCTGCGCCGGCCCCGGCAACCCGCCCGTGCTGGTGGATGACACTTGCGATCTTGACCGCGCCGCCCAATGCGTCATCAAAGGCGCCGCCTACGACAACAACCTCCTGTGCATCGGCGAGAAGGAGGTCTTCGTGCTCCACCACATCGCCGACCAATTCATGGCCGCCATGGAGCGCCACGGCGCGGTGCGGTTGGCCAGCCCACAAGTCGAGCGCTTGACCAAGGAAGCCTTTAGTTTCCAGCCGGGCCACGGCGCGGGTTGCCCCGAACCAGTGCTCAACAAGCAAGTCGTCGGCAAAGACGCCACCTACTTGGCCAAGCTCGCCGGCGCGAACGTCGCGGACAAAACGGAGTTGCTCTTTGCCGAGACCGACGCTTCCCATCCGTTCGTGCTGGAGGAGCAGATGACGCCTTTCATCCCCATCGTGCGGGTCAAGGACGTCCAGGAAGGCATCGTCCTGGCCAAGACGGCTGAGCGCAACTACCGGCACACGAGCATCATTCACTCTCGGAACGTGTCGCACATGACCGCCATGGCGCGGGCGCTGGACACCACGCTGTTCATCAAGAACGGCTCCTGCATGGCCGGATTGGGCTTAGGCGGCGAGGGCTACCTGAGCTATTCCATCGCCACGCCTACCGGCGAGGGCGTTACCAACCCGAAGACCTTCACCCGCGTCCGCCGCTGCGTGATGGTTGACAACCTGAGAATCTATTGAGTGCGGAGTGCGGAATGCGGAGTGCGGAATGAACGAAGCCAATGCCGGCCACAGAACCCAGCGCCAAACCTCAGACTGCAAATCGCAAACGGCAAATCGGAAATCGGAAATCCCATGATGCTGGCCCGCGTTGAAGGCAATCTCACCGCCACCCGCAAGCATCCGAGCTTGCAGGGGTGGCGGCTGCTGATCTGCCAGCCCATCGGCGCTTCGGGTGTGCCCGAGGGGGTGCCGGTGGTGGCGATTGACCCACATGGGGCGGCCCTGCATCAGCGGGTAATCGTCTCGAGCGACGATCTGGCCGCCCGCCAGGCCGTCCGTGACCCCAAAAGCCCGGTGCGCATGACAATCATCGCCATCGTTGATGAGCCGGAAGGAGGTTGAGAGTTGAGGGTTGAGGGCCAGGCGTCAGGAATCAGGCGTCAGGAATCAGGGGTCAGGAGTCAGGACTCACGCCAAGCCCATCCAGCATCCAGTATCCAGCATCCGCCCTCACGTTTCACGTTTCACTTCTTTCCATGCGCCTTGGCACCGTCGTCGGCCGCGTAACCTTGAGCTGCTCCGTCCCGCAATTTGAAGGGGCCCGCTGGCTCATCGTCAGTCCCTTCACGCGGCACCACTTCCAGCGCCGCCGCCAACCGCCGGCAGGGCTGAGCACGGATTTCGCGCCGGTGGTTTATGACAACCTGGGCGGCGGTTTGGGTGACACGGTCGGTTTCATCGAAGGGCGCGAAGCGGCGGTGCCGTTCGATGAGCCGACCCCGGTTGACGCGATCTGCGCCGCGATAGTGGACGACGTGTTTTACTCGCCTTTGAAATAAGCCTCGCTGGTTGCCATGAAAAAGGTTCTGAGCGCCAAAGACATTGAGGCGATGCTGCGCGAAGGCGCCGACCTGCGCGCACTGCCCCCAGACGCCATTCTCACCCCCTCGGCGCGCGACCTGGTGCGCGAGGCGGTGGACAAGCCGCGCCAACCCAGCCAGCCCGCGGCCGGCCCCGCTGCCCCGGCGGCCTCGCCCAAGTCAGCCCCGGCTTCGGCGGTGCCCGCCAAAGCCGTCAGCTCTTCCAGCCCCAAGTCTGAGCTGGAGGCTTTCTTCAACTCGCCTGAACTCCAGCGGCTCAAGGAGACGATATGTGAGATTGGCCGCCGGCTCTGGCAGCGCGCCTACGTGGACGGCAACGGAGGCAACATCGCCATCCGGGTCGCGCCGGACCTGGTTCTGTGCACGCCAACCC
>Ga0315268_10009251_pt1 | contig 10234 bp, 10 predicted proteins | sample C1_top_MG_FD_204535 | JGI IMG/M metagenome (GOLD analysis project Ga0315268, IMG submission 204535) | Sediment microbial communities from Yellowstone Lake, YNP, Wyoming, USA - C1_top | ecosystem: Environmental > Aquatic > Freshwater > Lake > Sediment | place: USA: Wyoming | collected 2017-08-01 | reverse complement strand
ATTTGTTAAACAACATGACTACACTGCTTAACCCACAAGATGATTTCAACGAGATCACGCAACTGATCCATGTTGCGCGCCAGCGTACTGTGCAGACGGTAAATACAGCATTGATTGAGTTATATTGGCAGGTGGGGCAGTACATCAGCCGCGAGATCAAGCAGGCGGAATGGGGGGATGGGGTGGTGGCGCAACTGGCCGGGCATCTGGCGCGCACTCAACCTAGATTATGCAGTTTTACTCGTCTGAACTTGTTTCGGATGCGGTAGTTTTATGATGTTTATCAAGGAGATGAAATTGTCTCAGCACTGCCGAGACAATTGCCGTGGATGCATAATCTCATCATTCTTCGGTGCCATTAAACGGAAAGATAAACAAATGGAATATGTAATTTTGGCAGAAACAACCGCGAGTATTTCTGAGCTGCAAAAGGATCCGATGTCGACGGTCGCTACGGGTGAGGGTTTCCTAGTGGCGATCTTGAACCGTAACGAGCCTGCTTTCTATTGCGTCCCGGCGAAGGCTTATGAATCGTTGATGGATAAGCTGGAAGATATTGAGCTGAATGCCCTTGCTGATGTACGCCTGAATGATGGAAAGCGGTTAGTGCGGGTAAAGCTGGATGAGCTATAAGCTGAGTTTCTATCCCAATTTCACGGTTATTCTCAATTCTTGAAATGAGAATATTGATTTTGTTGTCATCGCTAAATAAGGTTAATGTCATGAGCAAACCCACAACCGGAGGTTATTATGAGTAAACAAGTTCAGGAAGCCTACATCGTCGCCGCCACACGCACACCGGTCGGCAAGGCGCCGCGCGGCATGTTCCGCAATACCCGCCCCGATGACATGCTGGCGCATGTGATTAAAAGTGTGATGGCACTGGCGCCGGGTTTGGATCCCGCGTCGATAGCCGATGTGATCGTGGGCTGTGCGATGCCGGAAGCTGAGCAGGGTACCAACGTGGCGCGCATCTCGCTGTTGCTGGCAGGGCTGCCGAATACCGTGCCGGGTGTGACCATCAACCGCTTTTGCTCCTCCGGCGTGCAGGCGGTGGCGATGGCGGCGGACCGCATTCGTCTGGGCGAGGCGGATGTGATGCTGGCAGCCGGGGTTGAAAGCATGAGCATGGTGCCGATGATGGGCAACAAGATTGCATTCAATCCGGCGATTTTTGAACGCGATGAGAATGTCGCCATCGCCTACGGCATGGGCCTGACCGCGGAGAAGGTGGCGGAGCGCTGGAAGGTGTCGCGCGAGGCTCAGGATGCGTTTGCGCTGCAGAGCCACCAGCGTGCGATACAGGCAATCGCCAAAGGTGAGTTCAAGGAAGAAATTTCCGCTTACCAGATTGCTGACCGTGTGCCTGATCTGGATAGCCGGGAAGTGAAAATTCAGGGCCGGCTGGCAATGCAGGACGAAGGCCCGCGTGCCGATACTTCGCTGGAAGCCCTGGCAAAACTCAAGACTGTATTTGCGCAGAAGGGTTCGGTTACCGCGGGCAACAGCTCGCAATTGTCGGATGGTGCTGCCGCAGTTTTGCTGGTGAGTGAAACTGCACTCAAGCGTTACAACCTGACGCCGATAGGTAAGTTCCTCGGTTTCAATGTGGCCGGCGTGCCGCCCGAAATCATGGGTATAGGCCCGAAAGAAGCGGTGCCGCGTGTGTTGAAGCAGGTAGGTTTGACCCTGAATGACATCGGCTGGATTGAATTGAATGAGGCATTTGCGGCGCAATCGCTGGCAGTGATCCAGGATCTGGGGCTTGATCCGGCCAAGGTGAATCCGCTGGGTGGTGCGATAGCCCTGGGGCATCCTCTGGGTGCTACCGGCGCAATTCGTACCGCAACATTGCTGCATGGTATGCGGCGTCACAAACTCAAGTATGGCATTGTGACAATGTGCATAGGCACGGGGATGGGAGCGGCCGGGGTGTTTGAAGCTCTTTAAATTGTTTGCAGAATAACTTCGGAATTTTAAAATGAAAAAAAAGCTGTTCTTGATATTGATGTTGTGTGCCGCTTCGCAAGCAGGTGCACTGGAGCTTGCGGGCGCCAAGCTGGACGAGACGTTGCAGCTCGATGGCCATCAACTGGTGTTAAGCGGTGTCGGCTTGCGCACGAAGTACTTTTTCAAGGTGTATGTGGCCGGCCTGTATCTGGGTGAAAAAATGCATACAAGTGCCGCGGTGCTGGCGGATAGCGGACCCAAGCGGATGTTGTTTCACCTGTTGCGTGATGTAAGCGGGACGCAGATGCTGGAGGCGATCAACACGTCTTTTCCGCAAAATACAAGTGCTGAAGAAATGAAAGCCTTAAAACCAAGGTTGAGTGAGTTTTCAAAGATATTTGCTTCAGTAGGTGCAATCAGGAAAGGCGAGGAAATCACCTTCGACTTTGTCCCTCCAAGCGGAACCGTTGTGACTGTGGGCGGGGTGGTGAAGGGGCGCATCGAGGGTGCAGACTTTAATCGCGCATTGCTGAAGATGTGGGTAGGTGACAAACCCGCGCAGGCGGACTTGAAGAAGAACCTATTGGACGGAGAGTAGTGGAAGAGTTGTCACAACAGCTAAGGGATGGCGAATTGACCAGAAGCATTAATCGATGTGCCGTCGATCAATCGTTGAACAGGCCTGAGGATGAATGGGCTGGTGTCATGCGGGAAGCTCATCGCAATTTATTTTCCAATGTCACGATCATCATTACAGCGGCGCAATTGGCCAAGATGCAAGCCGTGATCGCAGCGGTGGAAAAAGTGGTCGCATTGCCTGCGTGGCGGAAGCAAGTGTTGGGCGATATGTCAGGGCAATTTATTCCGGCGAATAAAGGCGTATTTTTCGGCTACGACTTTCACCTTAACGAAGACGGCGCGCACCTGATTGAAATCAATACCAACGCGGGCGGGGCATTTTTCAATATATTGCTGCAACACAGCCAGCGTGAAGAAGTTCTTCCGGGCAAGGCGCTAGCACCGGACGATCTGGAGCGGGATATTGTCGCCATGTTTCGCCATGAATGGCGGCTGCAACGCGGCGAGGCGCCTTTGCAGACTCTTGCCATCGTGGACGATGCGCCGCAGTCGCAGTATTTTTATCCCGAATTTGTGCTGGCCAGGCAACTGTTCGAGCGTGCCGGCATCCGCGCAGTTATTGCAGATCCGGCCGATTTCCAGGCGCGGGCGGACGGCCTGTATTGCGGCGAAAACAAAATCGATCTGATATACAACCGGCTCACCGATTTTTCCCTGGAACAATATCCGGCGCTGCTAAATGCGTATCAGCAGGACCAACTGGTGCTGACACCGCATCCCTATGCTTACCGCCTGTATGCAGACAAGTGCAACCTGGCCCTGTTAACGGATGTGGAGCGCCTGCGCGCGATGGGGGCGGACGATGCCACCATAGCCGCCTTGCAGTCCGGCATTCCGCAGACGCGGCTGGTCGAGGCACAGGACGCAGAACAATGGTGGAGGGAGCGCAAGGAATGGTTTTTCAAGCCAGCCACGGGTTATGGCGGCAAGGGAAGTTATCGCGGCGCCAATCTGACCCAGCGCGTGTTCGCCGAGATCATGCAGGGCGGCTATGTGGCGCAGCGCAGGGCGATGCCGGGTGAACGCATGGTGAGCGTAGACGGTGCCGAACCCGTTGCATTCAAATATGACGTGCGCTGCTATGTTTACGAGGGAAGGGTGCAGCTGGTGATAGCGCGTTTGTATCAGGGGCAGACAACCAATTTCAGAACGCCGGGTGGCGGGTTTGGTATGGTGCGGGTAGAAGCCTGAGTTGGCAGTCTGCCGCGTATGCGACGCTCATGTAGCCATTCTTTATTGTTGAAACCGGCCGATGAAATTATTGGAAAGCAGCCATTGCAAAATGATGAATCTATATTGTCCAATCGCTTCAGTGCGTCCAATATGCGACGGACAAACTCTACCAATGCTGACTGTTGGATGAATCAACCTGTGAAGGAGAAGATATATGGATAAACAGAAAATTAACACGCCCAATCAATATTCGCGCATTGCGATTATTACCGGTGCCACGTCAGGCATTGGCGAAGCGACAGCGAGGAAGTTTATTACCGCGGGATTTGGCGTGGTCGGCAATGCACGCCGTGAGGAAAAGTTTGTTGCAATGGAGCAAGAGTTTGGCAGTGCATTCTGCGGCATCGCAGGCGATGCCGCTGACAGCGCTTTGCTTGACAAGCTCTTTGCATCGGCCATTGAACACTTTGGAAAACCGGCCGATATCGTTGTTGCAAATGCCGGACGCGGCTTGGGCGGCTCGGTAAAAGATGCGGACATATCGCAGTTCGAAGAAATGTTGAAACTGAATGTCACGGGCACCCTGATATTACTCCAGAAAGCGGCGCTGAAATTTGTCGACAAACAGAAATCTGATTTCCCGAATTCGGCCGCAGATATTGTAATCATCGGATCGGTTGTGGGCAGGCATATTTCCCCCTTCAGCGCGGTTTATGGCGCCACAAAGTTTGCGGTTCACGGGCTTGCGGAGGGATTGCGTCGCGAGGTGGGCCCGAAAGGTGTGCGTGTATCCCTTGTTGAGCCCGGCATCGTAATCAGTGGATTTCAGCAGGTGGCGGGCTATGGCGACGAACAGGTCAAGCGTTTCAGTGAAGGATTCGGGCCCTTGATATATGGGGAAGATGTGGCAAACACCATTCATTTCATCGTGTCACAACCCCCTCACGTTCATATCAGTGACATCATGGTTCGCCCAACCCGCCAGGATTACCCATGATCCATGGCAATTTGTTGGGAGCCGTCAACAAGCCAGGTTTTGAGTTCATTGGAGAAATATTTTGAGCTTCAACCAGGGTACCTCGGTGTCGGTAAACTATCAGGTGGAAGGGCAGAGTCCGGCCATAACCTGCCAGTGACGACCGTCTGCAATGAGGCAAATCAACTATTGAAAATTATCCACTGATTTTGTACCCCATTGCCCGATAACCGCGCTGACGCTTTTCCCACATTCGCAATAGTGCGGGATGACCTGTATCCACAAAGTCAATCACTCTCACATCGGTTTTAGTTGCGTGCTCGCGATGCAATCGACCTGCGTATTGCTGTAATGTTCCCGCCCATGAAATTGGCATTGCCAGAACCAGTGTATCAAGCGGCGGATGGTCAAATCCTTCACCAACCAATTTCCCCGTGGCGAGCAAGACGCGTGGTTTATCAGGGGGCAGCGCGTTAAGCTCAGTGATCAACGTGGTGCGCAGTTTCTTCGTCATTCGACCGTGCAGCACAAGTAGCGAAGGTATCTTTTCGATCAGTGCAGCTTTGATTGCATCAAGATGTTCAGTCCGCTCGGTTAGCACGAGAACCTTCCTGCCTTGACTAAACGATTTTTCGATTTGAGCGGCAATCGCCGCTGTGCGATCTATATCGATAGCAATGTGCCGGAATATATTTTGAATGCCAACCTCCTGCGGAAGATCAATTCGTTTGTGAAGCATCTGCGGAATGACTTCCAAATCGTGCGGCGCACTCGCAGGTTTGGCAGCCTTGTGGCGAATCGGTCCGCACTGCATGAAAATGATTGGCTGCTGACCATCGCGGCGGATTGGAGTGGCAGTCAGTCCCAGCACATATTTCGCCTTGACTCGCTTTAAGATTGCATCAAACGACGCTGCACCGACGTGGTGGCATTCATCAATGATAACGTGCCCATAATTCTCGACCAGCGGATTGATTTCACCCTGGCGCGATACAGATTGCATTACAGCAATATCTATCTTTCCCGACGGCTTCGCTTTTCCACCGCCGATGGTTCCCACCATGCCTTTGCCTACTCCAAGGAACGATTGCAACCGTTCCTGCCATTGCTTGAGCAACTCGGTGCGGTGAACCAGAACAAGCGTATTGATGCCACGCTCGGCGATCATCGCAGCGGCAGTCACCGTTTTGCCGAATGCGGTTGGTGCACATAGAACGCCGGTGGCATGATGCAGCATTGCGGCGACAGCCGCTTCTTGATCAATACGCAGTGTTCCCACAAAAGCGACGTTGAGAGGTTCGCCCTCGTATCTCTCATCGTGCAAATCACAGCGAATGCCGTTGTCCCGCAGCAATTCTTGCGCTGCATCTAAACAGCCGCGCGGCAACGCGATATGTTTCGGGTAATTTTCTGCGCAGCCAATCACTCGCGGCTTGTCCCATACCGACATACGCATTGCCTGTGCTTTGTAAAATTCAGGATTTTGAAAAGCGGCGAGACGAATTAAACGATTAGCCAGTGCTTGCGGCAGTAGCTCCTTCTCAAAGTAAATGAGATTGCCCAATGTCACAGTGAGTGATGCCGGCATGACACCCGTCAGCTTTTTGGAGGCCGTTGCAGATCGCTTCCATGGTTCTTTAAGGTCTTCCTCATCAATGAAAGTCACATCCAACGGATGCACGCCACCGGTAGCACGCAGAATAGTAGGTTCAATATCGTGAGCAGGCATCGGCTGGATTGAAGCCAAGAATCCCCATTGGTCCGAATAGGGACGCAAGTCAGCGTCCACGAACACACTGTATCCGCTCTCGCGGCGTTTTTTCTGTAAAGGAAGAGCAATCAAATTCCCAAATCCCCCCTTAGGCATCGAGTCCTGATTGGGGAAAAGACGGTCGTAAGATTCGAGCTTGAGCTGTCGTGTGCGAGTGCAGGTATGGCTAATGATAGAGGTACCCAGTCGCCGAGCATCGCGGGAAGATACGCTGCCGGAGAAGAAAACCCAAGCATGAGCCCCCTTACCTGAGCGTGAAATTTCGAGTGCAACCGGTACACCCAATTATGACATGATTGAATAAATGCAAGTGCATCTTCTTTCCAATCAGCCTCATCGAAATCCGCAGCAAGGAAATGGCATGTGTCGTCTGTTAGTAGTGGATAAACACCAACGGTGCACTTGCCCGCGAGATGTTCATAGATGACGGTATCGGAAAGTGGACTCAGAAGGCGGTTATTGCAATCAGCACACTTGATACGTGGCTTTCCGCAGACACCGGCAAGCCATTCATTACCGCAGGCTGGCACGTAGCCAGTTTTCCCAGTAGTCTTGCTTTCCCAGCGAATAGGGTAAACGTCGGTGCGCCCCCTGAATAGGCGACGAAAGAGTGCCACTTTTTCATTTGCGCTGAAATTGGATGGCTCTACATCTGATGTTTTCTGTGGTGTTGGTTCTTGCGGTAAGCGCCATTCAATACCATGAGCATCAAGTAGTGCTTTGAGTCTGGCGTTTTCAGTTCGGAGTGCCCCATGTTCCTCCTCCTGCATATCATTCACCTTCATTCGAAGGCACAAGCCAATTAAACCGCCTCCAATTCAATGCGCAGCTTTTTTCCGAGTACGGATGCTGCACTAGAAAGCGTCGTGAGCGTCAGGCTGGTGTCTGTGGTATCAAGCAATCGGTTAAGTGCCGCGCGGCTAGTGTGCATCTTCTTGGCCATCGATGTCTTGGTAAGATTTTGAGCTTTCATTTCTTGGTCGATTTGCCACGCGATCACACGCTTAACAGCCACTGCTGTCGCTTCGTCCAGTATGGCTTCTTCCGCCAGAAAATCATCAAAACTGCTGCCGATATTTTTTGTCTTCATCATTTGTTCCTCATTCTGTCTTTTGCTAATTTCAATTCTGACTGTGGTGTTGCCTGAGACTTCTTGATAAAACCGTGCAACAAAACGATCTTGCCACTTGATACCGCAAACAGCACCCGCGCAATACGACCATCCAAATGAACACGAACCTCCCATAATCTTTGTCCATTTTACGTACAAGCGGCATGCCTAAAGGCCAGCCAAACTGTACCGTCTTAATGTCTTCACCTACTGCTTTTCGATCAGTAGCGGATAGCTCTCGCAACCAATTAAGCACAGGTTCAGTGCCTGCATCAGTTTTAAAGAATCTGACTTCGAGGGTGGGAGTACTCATTTTATGATTGTACCAATATTGATACATGCAGGCAATCTAATTATTTGCATCTCGCAGAGGGGGTGATATTCAACATTTCATAGAGAAATTTTTGAACGGCGGCGTTGTGGAGGTCTAACTCGGCGGCAATCAGGCAGGTCTGTGTCGATAGCGCCAGCAGGCCATAACTGATAATCATCTAGCCTCCTCGCTTCGTAGGAGAAGCAAGGGTAAGCTTAACCCCTATGAAATTAAATTGAATGAGTCAATGGAAATTTTGCGGCCCTTGCTGGTTTGATAAGCTTCAATGAAATGGCAGTCTATTAAAAGCTGTGGTGGGGAGGTTCCTGTTTTTGATGGTAGCAGTGCTGATTGAGTGGCAGCTTTCTGGTTAGCCAATTTTAAGTTTGACCGTCTGAAATGGGCACTAATCGGACATCCCGGACAACCGCAACAACTCCTCAACCTGTATTTCTATCTCGCTGACCACATGCAGCTCCAATTTTTCCAGCCATCGTTCGGGTATCGTTGCCATGCCATACAGAGCCCCACCCAGCATGCCAGCGATGGCACCGGTGGTGTCGGCGTCTTCGCCGCAGTTCACCGTTTCAATAATCAGGCTTTCGAATGAGTCGGTTGTAAAAAGATGATGCAACACGGTCTGCATCGTGTCCACAATGAAGGCAGAGGCGCGCCCCGGATAGGAGGTAAACTGGAACTTCGGATAGTCGCGCAGCAGTTCATTTACCACCTCGCGACATTCCTTTAGCTTGCCGCCGCTTAGCAGCACACGCAGCAAACGACCCAGTGCCAGTGTTGCCGCATCCGACAGAGGATGATGATGGGTGAAGTGGCATTGAGCCAGGGTGTGTTCGACAAAGGCCTGCTCGTCGTTCAGCGTGAGTAGCACCAGCGGCAGGTTGCGCATCGCTGCGCCATTGCCTGCATCGCCCTCGCTGGGCGGGCCGCTGAGGCTGCCGTCTTGCATGTAGCGCTGGATGCCGCGGCGGCAGGTGTTGCCGATATCGACTGGTCGCGACTTCAGCCAGGCTACATAGGAATCGGCCACTGCTTTGGCGTTCCAGCCGCCCGAGGTAACCAGTGCGCGTCCAAGCGCCAGCGCCATTTCGGTATCGTCGGTTACCCGGCCTGCTTGCAACTTCAGCCAGCCGCCGCCGATGATTTCCTTGTGCACGCCGTACTGGTAGCGTATTTCGCGCGGCTGCATGAATTCGACAGTCGCGCCCAGCGCGTCGCCCACGGCGAGGCCGAGATAGGCAGCGAGTGCGCGGTCATGGAGAAAAATATTGTTCATTTTGTCTCCGGGCAGCCTGTCGGGCTTTGCGCTGTTCGTATTTGCAACATATTGATTATATTTGCTATTTTAATTTGTATTAACCCTAATTTGCCGTTCCTGCGACGGCGTGAACCCGGTCAAATCAAACAGCTGGAGCCAGCCTTCGCGGGGACGACGACTTATTCAGCGCATCCCTATAAATACGACATGCCCACACGGTAATCGCCGCCGATGACCAAGTATTCGGCCTCACCCCGTAACAGACAGGGCGAGCGCAGTTCGTTGAAGAACAGAATCTTGACGATGGGCACCTCGACCTCGATGATGGTGTCGCCGAATTCATCGGCGATGCCGCGCTGCGAGGAAAACGATTGCAGGTTGTTCAGACGCACGATGGCGGTGCGCGTATCGAGTTGCTGCTGCAATTGCTGGTCGCGCAGGTCGTTGGTGCCGCGATACAGCGTGAGATGTTTTCTGCCGGTCGCGATAAAGCGCGGCAACACCCATTGGCTGAATTCGTACAGCATGTCGAGTTGCGTAAAAATATTGTTATTGTTGAAGCGTGTGGACATTTTCTCTTCCACGTAGACGACCCATTCCGGCGAATTGAAACGGCGGATGGGTGTCTTGTGAAACGTGGGGAACAGGCCGAAGCGGCTTTCGACCCAGCCCTTCAGCACCGCGCCCGCCTGACTGTTGGAATCGGCGCCCCAATCCTTGAGCAGGTGCAGATAGCTGGAATGAAAGCGCCTCGCACCGTTGCGCCTGACGTTCAGCTCGAACAGCGTATCCATATGGTTGCGGAATATTTGCCGTGCTTTTTCCAGGCCGCCGCACTGGCTCAGCTCATCGAACAAGTCGGCATGCGCCTCGCGCACCCCGCGTATCGAAAGCGGGATGGGGTAATCGTTGAAACTGACGCTGGCCAGCAAGCCGGTCGGAACGCCCAGCAGATTGCTGCTATGGCCCTCGGTGGCGATGGATCGGTTGGCGTCGTTCATTGTTGCTGCGGTATATATAAGGTA
>Ga0315268_10009249_pt1 | contig 10235 bp, 7 predicted proteins | sample C1_top_MG_FD_204535 | JGI IMG/M metagenome (GOLD analysis project Ga0315268, IMG submission 204535) | Sediment microbial communities from Yellowstone Lake, YNP, Wyoming, USA - C1_top | ecosystem: Environmental > Aquatic > Freshwater > Lake > Sediment | place: USA: Wyoming | collected 2017-08-01 | reverse complement strand
TGACGTCCGCCCCCAGAGCAATGGCGGTGGCGGCCACGTCCAGGCGCTTGGCGCCTTCGCCGGGGCCCACCACCTGGACCCCCAGCAGCCGGCCCGTGGGCTTTTCCACCACCAGCTTGAGGCCCACAAATTTGGCTCCGGGATAATAGTGAGCGTGGTCCAGGGCCGGCACCAGGGCGGTGACCAGGTCGGTGAACCCCTCTCGCCGGGCCGCGGCTTCGGTGAGGCCGGTGGCTCCCACAGTGTAGTCGAAGACCTTGGCGATGCCGGTGCCGACAATGCCTTTGAAGGTGGCCTGTCCCCCGGCCAGGTTGGTGCCGATGATGCGGCCGTGGATATTGGCCAGTTGCCCGGAGGAGAAAATTACCGGCTTCTTCAGTAAACGGTGGAAGTTCTCGATGCAGTCCCCGCCGGCATAGATATCGGGGTCGGAAGTGCGCAGCTTCTCATCCACGGCGATGGCCCCGGTGGCCCCGATGGTGAGCCCGGCGGCCCGGGCCAACTCCACGTTGGGCCTGACGCCGATGGCCACGATCACCAGGTCCGCCGGGTATTCCCCCCGGTCGGTGTGAACCAGGGCCACCTGGCCGTCATCCCGACTGGCGAAGCTGGCGGCCCGCTCCCCGGTTCTGACCTTAACCCCCCCGCTCTCGACGTAGCGCCGGAGGATCGCCGCCATCTCCACGTCCAGCACCCCCGGCATGACCTGTTCCAGGGCTTCCACCAGGGTCACCTCCAGCCCCCGCTGCACCAGGGCCCCCACCAGCTCCATGCCGATGCCCCCCGCGCCGATGATGACCGCCCGCCTGGGCTTATGCTGTTCCAGGGCCGCCATGATGGCCAGACCATCCTGAGGCTGGCGCACCAGGAAGATGTTCTTCAGGTCGATTCCCGGAATCTTGGGACGCACCGGAGTGGCCCCCGTGGCCACCACGAGCTTGTCATACGGGTAGGTCTCCCGGCTCCCGCTGGCCAGGTCCGTGACCTGGACCTGTTTCTGCCCCCGGTCGATGGCGGTTACTTCCTTACCGGTCAAGAGGCGGATGTCTTTCACCGCCTTGAAAAAATTGGCGTCCCGGACCACCCCCACGGGAGTGGCCAGAAGCGCCTTGAGATCCGGGGTTTCCCCGGAGATCAGGTAAGGGAGCCCGCAAGCCGAGTAAGAGGTGTATTCCCCCCGCTCCAGGATGGTGATCTCCGCCCGGGGATCAAGGCGCCGGGCCCGGGCCGCGGCCTTGGGTCCCGCGGCCACGCCCCCCACCACCACAATTTTCGTTCCAGCCATGTCAGCCTCCTTGGTTGTTTGCTGGGGGAAGGCCGGGAGCGTAAGAGTCCTGCTCCATCGCCCCCCACTAACCGGGCGCCACAAGGTGCCCTCCTGCCAACCCTCCCCCACGCCCCCTCCAACCCATAATCTTCCGGATGGAGAAGGGACGGAATATCGCCGCGTCAAAGATGATTACCTTTAAGGGAACCTATTTCAGGCCCCTGCCGAATCGACCTTGCCGTACCGAATATAATACCGCCCCGAAGCTCTTGCCAGGAAAAGACGGTTCTCTGCCCTGAAAAGTTCAAGGTTCAAGGTTCAAGGTTCAAAGTTAATGTAGGGTGCGCACCGCGCACCGAATCCGGCTGGTGGCCCCACCTTTCATCTTTCCTGGGTGTGCCCAAGGTCAGGTTCAACTGCTAATATGCTTACCCCTTTTTGCACAGATGTCCATAATTTTTTAAAATGCCAATGCAGATGATTGTCCAATTTCGGCAGAATTTTGTCGATAAAATGGACAGGCAACAAAGGTTCAAGAACTAAAAAATTAGAAAATTCCATACATTATTGTTTGGCATTTATATTGCAGAAATTTGGTGCAGAAGACCTCGGGCTTTTGGGGGGGCAGGCCTTCATGAGAAGTTCCATCCCGACGGCAAGGTAATGGTTATGCAGAAAGTTCAGGAATCGCCCGGAGAATACCATCCTGACCAGGGAATTCGCACCTTTGCTGAGGAAACCTGGCAGCCGGAGCCTAGGGTCGGCAAAATTGCTGATCTGATAGATTCTGTTCAGGATGAAACCACAGTTCAGGGTAAGGTGAGGTTGCTCGGCGATTTTCCCCCCAATCTCTTCAGACTCTGCCGGGGCATGAAGCAGAGCGGCGTCATCCTCAATACCGAAGTGGACAGTATCACCGTCCACTTAGGACCACCCTGGTTTTATTGTCAGAATAATTTTCCCATCAGAGTGGGAGATACCTTAGAGGTCATCGGCTCCAGGATGATCTCCCAGGATCGACAAGCTATTGTCCTGGCCCGGGAAATCAGGATCAATGGCAGAAGCCTGCGGCTCAGGGATAAGAACGGCGCGCCGCTTTGGGAATAGGGTTTGGCCCAGGCGCGCCTTCTTCCCAGGATTTAAGCGCCCTGTAGGGGCGGGGTCTCCCCGCCCAGGAATAAGAAGGGCCATTTGTCGGGCGGGACCCCGCCCCTTCAGGACTGACCAACCTTTTTCAGGCGGGCATTGCCCGCCCTACATTTTTCTGGGCGGTCAATACCAAAGCATTCAGACCCTTAGGGCCAAGGAAGTGGTGCAGAGGATAGAGGAAGTGATGAGATGATGAATGGGGGGGGCCGGGGGAATAAGGCAGTTTTCGGTTTTCGGTTTTCTGTTTTCTGTTTTGGGTGAAAATAGGCGGCAAGAGGGCCAAGCTATAGGGGCGGGGTCGCCCCGCCCTCCTGCCCTCCCCCCACACCCCCCTCCCAACCCCCGCGGACATAAAAAGGCGGGGCCGCCGGCCCCGCCTTTCTTGGTCCAACAATCATGATGCCCCAGGTCTTGCCGTCTTTCCCAAGAAAATGCAAATTTTTCTCGGCGGCGAGGCATTAATACTATTTTCCCTTGGCATGCCAGACCGCAGGGGCGGACCCGCATGTCCGCCCTCAAAGCGCATTCCTAGTTTGTCTCAAAACCCATGTTCCTGGGCAATGTCATTCTGAGCGAAGCGAAGAATCTAGTCATTTCCAAGACCTAGACCCTTCGCTACGCTCCGGGTGACAAAAACAGAATGGTTTTGAGACATTTTCCCAGGTGCGCCCCTAAGAAAATGGTCAACGAGGCAGTAGGCCACAAAAAAACCGGGCCTCGGGAAGACCCGAGGCCCGGGAAGATTAAACTTTTAATGAGGATTAGGCTCAGGGATTGTTACCGCATCCCGGGGTGACCACATTGACTTGTTTCGAGACCGAGAAGGCCTCATCCGATACCGCCAGGGCGGAGTTGCCTTTAACCACCCCGGTGAGGGTGACGGAGTATGTGCCAAAATCCAGTTCCGCGGTCACCTGGCTCATGATGACCTCGGCTAGGGCGCTGCCGTCGGCCCCGCCGTTGTCATTACCTGAGAAAATGTCAGTATTTAGGATAGTGCGGGCATCGTCGTTTTTGAGATAAGTGGTGACGCCGTTGGTGCCGGCGTTTTGCTTAAAAAAGAAATCCAAAGCCCCGGGGGCCCCCGCCAGCGCGCCGGGGGCATTGGTCACCACGGTGGAGGGAATGCCTCCCAAATAGGAAGCGGGGCTCGTTAAAGGATAGTCATAGCTGCTGTCATAAACCGTGGCGCCGGAGGCGTCGGTAATGACCAGCTGCAGGTTTTCCACCCGGTTGGCGCCGTTATCCACCATGCTGAAGGAGAACTTGCCTTTGGGTAACGGAAACTGTTTGGAAGTCATCCACGACTCGCCGGCAATTTGCACCCCCAGGTTCACGGCGGCCAGACCGGAGCCATGGATATCCATCAGGTCCCAGGCGGTAAAAGCCGCAAATTGTCCCGGATCTATCGGGGTGATATCGTAGGTATAGGTGTAGGTATCGGTTCTGGTATAGGTGGTAACCTTACCTTTCGAATTAGTGTAATCACATGTCGAGCTGGCCGTGGCCGTCCGGTAATAGGTTGTGCCCGTCAAACGGGTGCCGTTTAAGAAGGAGCAGCGATTTTGCCCCACGACGTCGTTAACCCCTTCATCGTTGGGGTCATTTAACTTGGCAACGATGGGTGCGGGGGGCGTGGGGACCGTAGGATCAGGCGGGGTGCATGAAGGATTCCCCGGTTGGATTTGTGTATTGGTTAAAACAACACTCGCCGCGCGATAGGCATTGGTAAAATAACCCGCCGCGGTATCTTTGTTATACTTGTAAGTCTGAGTTTCGACAATGGTATAGGTACCGCCGCCCGTCAGGTTGGCCATGATGGCCTGGCCGGTCTGGGTGGCGGTGGTGGGTTTGCCGGCGTTCCCGGGGGCCGTGCTCCCCAGGATCATAAAGGCCCCGATAGCCAGCACCGCCATCATTCCACCCAACATCCATAGCAAGCTTTTCTTTTTCATGGTCTCTCCTCGCAAAGTCGGTTTTTTCAGGTTAACGATCGAGATAAAGATGCATTATGGGCCAAGGTTGCTGTGGTTTTCTTAAACCATGCAGGCACCTCCTAAGGATTTGTACAATCCTAGGACACCGGAAAGTTTTTTGTGCGAATTTTGGACATAAGTTTACAATTAAAAAGTCGGCGCTGCTATCCGGGAGGGCACGCATTCTGGGGGAGCGGAAGGCACATTATTGATGCGCCAATGGAGGGAATTGAGGGCGCCAAAGGAGGGGGTGGAGGATGGGGTTCAAAATGACGTCATGATTACAGGGAAATGAGTCCTTCCCGGAGGGCGTACTTGACGAGTTCGGCCAGGCTCTTGCAGCCCAGCTTCTCCATGACCTCCCGGCGGTAGGCCTCCACGGTCTTGACCCCCAGAAAGAGAGCCTCGGCAACCTCCCGGGCGCTTTTGCCCTCCACCAGGAGCTGGAGCACCTCCCGCTCCCGGGGCGTCAGCACCCCGAAGACCGAGGTGTCCGGAACGGGGGCCTTATAGTCCTCCACCACCAGCCCGGCGATCTCCGGGCTCAGGTAGACCCGGCCCGCCATGACCTGATGGATGGCCTGGAGCAACTCCTGGGAGGCGGCGTGTTTCAGAAGGTAGGCACAGGCCCCGGCCTGGAGCATGCCCCTGACGAAATGCCGGTCGCAGTGCACGGACAGGGCGACGATCCTGGTCTGCCGGTTTTCCGCCAGGATCTGCCGGGTGGCGTCGATGCCGTTCAGGTCCGGCATGGCGACGTCCATGACCACCACGTCGGGGTTAAGCTCTGTGGCCAGGCGCACCGCGCTGCGGCCATTGGCGGCCTCCCCCACCACCTGGAAGCCCGGCTCCTTTTCCAGCAGGGCGATGAGGCCCTCCCGCATGATCCGGTGATCCTCAGCCAGGAGAATGGTAATGTTCACGGGGCCTCATCTTTCAACGGAACGGTCAGGGTGACCCGGGCGCCGGCCCCGGGCTGGGATTGCACCTCCAGGTGTCCGCCCACGGACCGCAGGCGCTCGCCGATGCTGAACAGGCCGAAGCCTCCCGGTCCCTGCCGGGCGATCCGCCTGGCCGCGGGTTGGAACCCTACTCCGTCGTCATCCACCTCCACCTTCAGGTCCCCCGCCTGCCGCCGCATGGACACGTTCAGGTTCCGGGCCCGGGCGTGTTTCACGACGTTGACCAGCAGTTCGCTCACCGCCTGGAAGAGGAGCACCCGGACGTCATCGTCCAGGGGATGGGGCCCGCCGTCTGACTCAAACCGGGCCGAGATGCCGTGCTCCTGCTGGACCCGCTCCGTGAGGGACTCCAGGGCGGCCTCCAGCCCCAACTCGTACAGTATGGGGGAGCTGATCTTGAATGTCAACGAATGCGTGTCGCGAATCGCCTGCTCCAGCAGCTTGCCGATCTTGCTCAGTTCTGTCTGGTCAGATTGGGGAAACTGACCGGTGGTCGATTTTTGCAATTCCCCCAACTTGATGTTGGCCAGGGCCAGGGTCTGACCTACCTGGTCGTGCAAGTGTACGGCCAGGCGCCGCCGCTCCCGCTCCTCGGCCAGGGTGAGCTGGGAGGCCAGGGCCCGCAGGTCCTCCTGGGAGGATATGAGCTTCTCTTCGGCCTGCTTGCGCTCGGCGCTTTCCCGGCTGAGGAGGTAGATCACCAGGAGCAGCAGGGAAAAACCCAGGTAGGTGCTGAGGGCGAGGCCCCAGAGCAGGATTTTTATTCTTCTTTCCTGCTTGGCCCATCCGGGGGCCAGGCCCTTTCTCTCCAGGTCTTCCAAGCCCTCGAGGATCCGGCGGATTTTTGCTTGAATACCGGCGCCCTGCCGGGCCAGAACGGCGAGTTCCGGCGAATCCGGCCCTTTTTGCCGGCGCAGGTCGAGGGATTGTTGCAGCAGGGTCGATCGCTTTTGTATCAGGGGCTGCAAACTGTTGAGCAGACGCTGCTGCGCCGGTGCATCACGGGTAATTTCCCGGAGGCCGGCGAAGTTTTCGGCCATCTCCCGGAGGGCTTTCTGGTAACGGCTCAATTGCCCTTCATCACCGGTGATCACGTAACCTCTGGCCGCGGCTTCGGCGTCGGCCAGGTTGTTTTGCAGATCGTGATTCAACGATAGGGTCGCCTGGGCGTGGGCCAGCCGATCAAGGTTAAGCCTGAGTCGTTCTTGATAAGTAAATAAATAGCTGGTGGACAGGACTACCAAGCCCAGGCAAATCCAGGCGGCGAGAATCGTTTTCCCCATGGGCCATTTTACAATGAAATTGACCCGAAATTCACCTACTCAAATGACTAGCGGAAATTTTTTCGGGAAGTTTACAGAAAAAGCCGGTCGCGGCCCCGCCTTTATTTTGAGAGCACAGGCGAGACGCCTGTGCCACCAACAAGAAAGGGGCGACCCAACGGGTCGCCCCTACTTTTTCACATAAGGGATTGGGGGTGGGGGTTTGGGGGAGGGGGTAAGGGGCTGCGCCCCTTAGCCCCATCCCCCAATCTCACCCTCCCCTAAATCTTAATCAATCCCGCCGCGGCTTTGGCGGCCATGACGGTGTTTTTCATGAGCATGGTGATGGTCATGGGGCCGACGCCGCCCGGCACCGGGGTGATATAAGCGGCCTTCTGGGAGACGGCGTCGAAGTCCACGTCGCCGCACAGGATGGCCTTGCCGGTCTTTTCGCTGATGCCTAAGCGGTTGACGCCCACGTCGATGACGCAGGCCCCTTCCTTGACCCAATCGCCCTGCACGTATTTAGGCACGCCGGCGGCCACGATGAGGATGTCGGCCCGGCGGCAGTGCTCGATGATCTTGTCCTTAGGGGTGCCGGTATGGACGCAGGTGACGGTGCTGTTGGCCCCGGCCCGCTTCTGGATCATGATGGCCACCATGGGTTTGCCCACGATATTGGAGCGGCCCACCACCACCACTTCTTTGCCCTTGGGGTCGCCGTAAGAGCGGTTGATGAGCTCCTGGCAGCCGGCCGGGGTGCAGGGGAGAAAAACGTAGTTGCCGATGAGAATGCGGCCCACGTTGACGGGATGGAAGGCATCGACGTCTTTGTTGGGGTCGATGGCCAGCAGCACCTTATTGGCTTCCACGTGTTTGGGCAGCGGCAACTGAATCAGGATGCCGTGGATTTTGGGGTCTTTGTTGTATTTATCGATCAATTTCAGCAGGGCGTCTTCGGTGATATCCGCCGGCTGACTGTCCTGGATCGAATAGAAACCCAGCTCATGGGAGGTTTTCTGTTTGGCGGTGACGTAGCTGACGGAGGCCGGGTTTTCCCCCACCAGGATGGTCACCAGGCCCGGGGTGACCTTGTGTTTGGCCTTCAGGTCATCCACCTCTTTCTTCAATTCCTCGCGGATCTGGGCCGCGACCTCGGCCCCTTTGATTAACTTGGCAGCCATGAACCGGCCTCCTTTACCTTGAGATTTTTAGTTGACTGGAGTTTGTGATTTTTTTCACCTTTTTACCATCAATTCGGAGCCAGCGTCAATGGAAAAATTCAATCCGGAAAGCGACGCCGAAGACCCAACTGCTTCCATTTTTCTAAGAATTCGATATAATTATTTGTTTAAAATCATTCGGAGCAAAATGTGGCGCTGATTGTGCAAAAATATGGCGGCAGCTCGGTGGCCGATCCTGATCGCATCGCCAATGTGGCCAACCGGGTGGTGAAAGGCTGGCGGGACGGCAACCGCATGGTGGTGGTCCTGAGCGCCATGGCCGGAGAAACGGACCGCCTCATCAACCTGGCCAGGGAATTGGCCGAAGACCCCGACCCCCGGGAGCTGGACGTCCTGTTAGCCACCGGGGAGCAGGTGACGGTCTCGCTTTTCAGCATGTTCTTGAGGGCCCAGGGAGTGCCGGCCACTTCCCTGCTCAGCCATCAGGCCCGGATTTATACGGACCGCTCTTATGGCCGGGCCAGGATCATCGGCATCGACACCGCCCGCATCCGGGAAGAATTGAAAAAGAATCGCGTCGTTACCGTGGCCGGTTTCCAGGGGGTGGACGAAGTGGGCAACATCACCACCCTGGGCCGGGGAGGGTCCGACACCACCGCGGTGGCCATCGCCGCGTCCTTGAAAGCAGACCTCTGCGAAATTTATACCGACGTGGAGGGGGTTTTCACCACCGACCCCCGGATTCACCCCAAGGCCCGAAAGCTCGAGCGCATCGCCTATGACGAGATGCTGGAGATGGCCTCCCTGGGGGCCAAGATCCTGGAAATTCGCTCGGTGGGTTTCGCCAAACGTTACAACGTCCCCCTGGCAGTGCGGTCCAGCTTCACCGACGCCCCCGGGACCCTGGTGACTGCGGAGGATGAAGAAATGGAAACTATTCCGGTATCCGGCGTCGCCTTCAGCCGCAACGACGCCCGGGTGACCATCACCCGGGTGCCCGACCGCCCCGGCATCGCCGTCAGGCTGTTCAAGCCGGTGGCCCAGGCCAACATCGTGGTGGACATGATCATCCAGAACACCAGTATCGACGGCTTTACCGACCTGACCTTCACGGTGCCCAAGGGCGACCTCAAAAAGACCCTGGAACTGCTGGGTCCGGTGGCCCGGGAGATCGGCGCCCAGCAGGTTTTGGGCGAGAACAACATCGCCAAGGTCTCCATCGTCGGCGTGGGCATGAAGAACAACTCCGGCATCGCCGCCCGGATGTTCGAGGCCCTGGCCGCGGCCAACATCAACATCATGATGATCAGCACCTCGGAGATCAAGATCTCCTGCGTCATCGAAGACAAATACGGCGAACTGGCGGTGCGGTTGCTCCACGACGCCTTCGGCCTGGAGAACCCACCCCAAAAGGCGCCGCTGCAAGGTTAATTTTGAGTGGCGGGGCGGGGCAGGGGGTAACTTACCAGCCATCCCCTCAAATCCCCTCCCCACCCACTTTAAGGGGTTGGAGGAGGGGGCTTGGGGGAGGAGGCAGGGGTCTGCGACCCCTACCTCCTCCCCCAACCAACATATTTCTTAACCCAAGGGGCGAGGCGGTTATGCGATTGGTAAAAGTTTATGACACCACGTTGCGGGACGGCACCCAGGCCGAGGATTTCAACCTGTCCCTATGGGACAAGATCCGCATCGCCCAGAAGCTGGCCCAGCTCGGGATTCATTACATCGAAGGCGGCTGGCCCGGGTCCAACCCCAAGGACAGGGAGTTTTTTGCGGAAATCCGCAATTACGACCTGGGGTTGAGCCGCATCACCGCCTTCGGCAGCACCCACCACAAGGACCGCCCCCCGGACAGCGACTCCAACCTCCAGGAATTGCTCATCAGCCGGGCCCCGGTGATCACCCTCTTCGGGAAATCGTCGGTCTTCCAGGTGAAAGAGATTCTCCAAACCACCCTGGAGCGCAACCTGGAGCTCATCACCGGCTCCCTGAGCTATCTGAAACCCCGGGTGGAGGAGTTGTTTTACGACGCCGAGCATTTTTTCGACGGGGTGGCCGAGGATCGGGAATACACCTTGAAAACCCTGGAGGCGGCGGTGGCCGGCGGCGCCGAATGCCTGGTGCTCTGCGACACCAACGGCGGCACCCTGACCTCCACCCTGGTGGACGTCATCAAAGTAGTGCAGGAGCGCTTTCCCGGCGTCCCCCTGGGCATCCACGCCCACAATGATTCGGAGCTGGCGGTGGGCAATACCCTGGCCGCGGTGGAGCTGGGCTGCGAGCAGGTCCAGGGGACCATCAACGGCGTGGGGGAGCGCTGCGGCAACGCCAATCTCTGTTCCATCATTCCCGGTCTCAAGCTGAAGCTGGGGTTGGAATGCATCAGCGACGTGAGTCTCAAGCGCCTGTGCGAGGTGTCCCGGTTCGTCAACGAA
>Ga0315268_10009248_pt1 | contig 10235 bp, 12 predicted proteins | sample C1_top_MG_FD_204535 | JGI IMG/M metagenome (GOLD analysis project Ga0315268, IMG submission 204535) | Sediment microbial communities from Yellowstone Lake, YNP, Wyoming, USA - C1_top | ecosystem: Environmental > Aquatic > Freshwater > Lake > Sediment | place: USA: Wyoming | collected 2017-08-01 | reverse complement strand
GATTTATGGACAAGATCATGGGAAGAAGTTCAGGTGTCAAGCCCACGGCCAAGGCGACCGCAAAAAGAAATGATTCAAGAATGGCATCGCCATGCAGTACGGAGTTTATGAGGAAAACAAAAGAAACAAGTATCAGGGTGATCTGCATAATCATGTAGCCAAATCTTCGGAGGCCTCGCTCAAACTCGGTTTCTGGCCTTCTCTCGACTATTTTCTTCACTATCTTGCCGTACTCGGTGAAACCGCCAGTTTTCAAAACCACCGCTGAGGCTGAACCGCTTACCACGGATGTTCCCATGAAGATGTAGTTGCTCCATTCGCCCACGGTGCACACTCGTTTCGAAGTCAAGGGTGGCACAGTCTTCTCAAGAGGAAACGATTCACCTGTCAAAGCGGACTGGTCAACGAAAAAGTCCTTGGCGGACGTGAGCCTTGCATCTGCTGGAACCACATCTCCTGCAGACAGACTTATTATGTCTCCGGGGACAAGGTCTGCAATCTTGATCTCTTTCCTAGTGCTGTCTCTCAGTACCGTCGCAGTTGTCGCGACTCTTTCCTTTAATTCGTCCGCAGCCTTCTCGGCCTTGGATTCCTGCAGATAAACAAGAATGACGCTCATCACGACTATTATGAAGATTATTGCGGAATCTGCTAGGCTTCCCAGCGCGCCAGCAATGCTGCCTGCAAACAGCAGAATCAAAATCAGGGGACTCTTGAACTGAAGAGCAAACCTCATTATTGCAGTTCTCTTCTTTTTTTTCGCCACTTCATTGCGGCCGTAGACTTGAAGAAGTTTCTCAGCTTGTTCTGACGTAAGGCCTGAAGGCGAGGTTCCCAGCTTGGTCAGAAGCTCTTCAATTGGCGTACACAGAAGCTCTTCGTTGCTTGCCGTCTGAGCCCAGCCCGTCGGCTTCTCTGCTTCTTCTTTCTGTTTTAGATCCGCTGCAACCATCGTCCTCATCATCCAAGAAAATGTACCTCATAAGCTGGGGGTCCGTGCTTAGTTCAGAAGAGCTGAAGGCATCACTTGACTTATAATCGTTTCTCCACAGGTGACACGAATGGAGATGAAGACCCGAAAATGTTTTCAAGCCGACACTCATACAGCACACTGTTTCAGAGGATTGAGTGTAAACAATGAGTCGGCAGGTTAAGTGATCAGTCTTGAATGTTCAAATTGACAGGGAAGGATGCATAGGATGCGGAGTGTGTGAAGCACTATGCAGCGAAGTGTTTCATCTGGCAGAAGATGGAAAATCAAGCATAACGGAAAAGTACAGGAGGAGAAACCCGGGACAAGGTGAAGTCAAAAAAGACATGGCTTCCTGTGTTGAAAACGCGAGAGATTCTTGCCCTGTAGAAGCCATAAAAACAATGTGAGACAGGCCGTTGCTGGGTCAACTTTAAAGTCAGACGTGAACTTCTAGCTGTCCTTGTTGGGGACAAAAGTCATGGATGAAAGCTTCATTCAAGTCGGTTCTGTAACTTGCTGTTTAGCCGCCTGGCGCACCGTGAAATGGGACGTCTTTCCATAGCATGTCCCACCAGTCTGCTTCCGTTATCGTTTCTCCCTTGACCAGTATTTCCAGAACTTGTTTCAGGAGTTCATGGTGTCTTTTCTCGTCTGACAGTATTGCAGTGAGTAGAAGCTTGACCTTCTTGTCTTTTACTGTAGGCAGCATTTTGCCGATCTTTTCTATGAGTTCTGCTTCCATTTGGATGTGCTTTTCCACCAGGTCCTTTTGCATGTCAAGGTTCTCTTGTGTAAGTGCCTTCGATACTGTTGTAAGAAGCGTCGCGGCTGACGTGTACATCTCCGCATGTTTCACTGAATCCAGCGAAATTCCTTTCAAAACGGCTTTCACACTGGGGTTTTCGATCTCTGGCAACGACCTGTTGAGCGAGCTAACAATCCTGTTCTCAACTTTGATTTGGTCCTTGATGAATTTCACCAAATCCTCTTTGGAACTCACGTGTTTTCCTCCCACCGTTTAGAGACATGTCAGGCTTTGTGAATAAGGCTTTCGGCAACTCTTCTGCCTAACATGACACATTTCTCAAGACTTGCTTCATCAGGACTGTACTTGACCGAGAGAGGAGGCTCTGTTACATTCATTTCAAACTTGTTCCTGAGTATTTCAAGAACCAGTTTGGGCGCTTCACCACTCCATCCGTATGAACCGAAAGCCGCGCCTGTCTTGCCTTTTAAACTCACCTTCTTCACGGCTACGTCTTCAAAGTAACTCTTGAAGGACACAGGCATGTCATGATGGTACGTGGCAACGCCGAAAATAATGGCATCATAATCTGCGAGCTCTTCCACCTGTGTGTAGTAGTTCAGTTCGACTTCGGTCCCTGTCACACGTCGGGCTCCTTCTGCTACTGCCTTAGCCATCTTCTCAGTGTTTCCAGTTCTGCTGTAGTAAAGAACAAGAATTCTTGACGTTTGAACACCCTGAAAGTGTCTAGACGCGGAAGATATATAAGAATTCTGTGGCAGAATGCATGCGGCCTTGCCACTGTTTCAGACATGCTTGCGTTTATGCTTCTTTCGTTTTCAGCGCAGGTCTTGCAGTGGGCAGGAAGCTGATTTGAGCTTCGATGTGCTTGGGCTTTAGGGGAATAGTTATCCTTAACGTGGAGCCTTTCCTAATTGAACTGTTCGCAGCTATGCTGCCTCCATGCGCCTCTACGATACGTTTGCATATTGCTAAGCCGAAACCCATTCCCCTTGCTTTTGTTGTGAAAAGTGGAGTTCCAAACTTGTCAAGCGTCTCTTTCGGCATTCCATGTCCAGTGTCTGAAAATGTGAACTCAACGCCCTCTTCCAGTCTCAAGCTCCGTATCGTCAACGTTCCACCTTCAGGCATGGCTTCGACTGCGTTCCTGATTATGTTCACGAATGCTCTCTCCATCTTCACAGCGTCAACAGATACAATCGGGTCTGTTTCCGACAGGTCCTTCACCTTGATGTTCGAAGGGATGTTTGCGAGAGACAGCGCCTTCGCAACAATTGACCTTGGGTTAGTTTCTGTCAATTCGAGCCTGATCTCTCTTGAATAATCCAAGAGGTCATTTATGATCTTGTCTGAATACGCGACGTCATCATCGATGATTTCCAGCATTCGTCTTCCTTTCTCGTCCAGTCTCTGCAGTTGTCTTGCTTTCAAATAGTATGCTGCGGCTCTGATGCTGGTCAACGGGTTCCGCAGATCATGCCCAACCATGCCTGCTAATTCGCCGATGACAGCCATTCTCTTGGACGCCAAGAGTTCTTGCTCCATTTTCCTGCGTTCCGTTATGTTCTGGTATATTGCAACAAACCCTGCGAGTCTGCCAGAACCGTCTCGGAGAGCGCTTGCAGAGAATTCAGCGGGAAATTCTTTACCGTCACTTGTTACAAGAGCATATTCAACATTGCGCAGCATCCCCTGTTCAATAATCTTGAGGTCCTCGATGGCTTTTTGATGGTCTTTCTGCGCGATAAGCGTGAAGACTTTCTTGCCGATCAGTTCATCCTTGGAAGAAAAGCCATGCAGTTTCAACGCTTCTTTATTACACTCAACAATGTTTCCATGAAGATCAGTGGCTATCACTGCGTTTGGAGAAGCAGAGAATATACTTCTGATTTTCTCTTCGCTTCTTCGTAACTCTTCAGTTCTGCTTTTTACGAGTTCTTCCAAGTGTTCCGAGTGTTTTTTCAGAGCCTTTTTTGAATCTTCCAATGCTGAGAGCATCTTGTTGAATTCATGAGAAAGGTCTGATAATTCGTCCTTTCCTTCAACTTGGACTCTTCTTGAAAGGTCATCGCATTTGCCTATCTGTCTGATCGCGACGCTGAGTTTGGCCAGCCGCTTTATGACTAGTTTCTCTAGAAGCAACATGAGCAGGACGGCAAACACTATGCCCACTGCAACGAGTGAGAGAACAGCAAAGAAAATGACTGCCATGCCTTGGTTGAAAATGTCCCTTGCAGTATCTATCCTTAGCATGAGGCCGGCGCTTCCATACACATCGTTCAGCAATGTGTAGCCTGCGACGAGGCTGGAGTTCAAAGGTTTAACGAGGATCTGGTCTTGTTCAGACAATTGTGAGCGTACCGTTTGCAAGTCTGCGGGTAATTGTGTGCCGTCCAAATCATAGACTGTGAGAGACAAATGTGTCTGTTCTGACAGGCTGCTGATCATTTGCGAGTCCAACCTCCGGCCCATTATCAATGCCCCCTGAATGGGCCCCTCGTAATTGCTCGTGATGATAGGCCTCGACGAGATAAGCATCGGTCCATCTTGCAGAACCAAGATTCCATCTACATGATCGTCTGTGTTGCTGAAACGCCAAAGCAGATCGCTATGGGAAACGTTTTCAAGAAGACTTGGGAAAGGCAGTTCAGTCTGGTTTTGAAGGTCAAACGCCTTGGCGTATACGATGTAACCTGAAGAGTTGATGAATGCTGTGAGGCTGAGCTTGTAATGAATAAACGTGTCATCCATAAGGTTTGCTTCAATGTAAGCCGCGTTGCGGTTCTGTACGAAAACGTAGGTGTCATCCCAAGCGCTCCAGTCATGGACGAACGTGGACAAGCTTGAAACTTCCCTGTCTAGGGCGCTCACTGCTCGCTCAACATCCTTCTTGGTCTCTTGACGTTCCAAGTCACAAAAACTGGACACCAAGGTCCTCTGCAAGGTAAAGTACATAGCAAGTAAAAGAATAAGGACAGAAGCACAAACGATTGCCAGCGTTTTCTCCCGCAGTCTCATGTGCTGTAAGAACCCAACTTGAACTTTAAACCGTTATGAATCACCGAAAAGTATCTACACTAAATAACAGTGCTTTGGACAAAACTGTCAAGATCAGAGAAGACGCAAGAGTGATTCTGGGCTATGCATAGACCACAACTCGCTCACAGAACCTCGATGCATGCCGAAAAGCCGGGGATGGGAGTTGAACCTCCGACAAGTTGTGACATCACCCGCAAAATCCCCTTTTTTTCTTTTTAGGCAATGCCCAATGTCGAGAGGAGCGAGTTTGGCTGAAGATGAGATGGATGAGTCAAGAAACTGTCAAATGTCCGCATTGCGGTTCCGAGATGGTGTTTAAAAATGGGATTCGATACACAGCCTCCAGAGAGATACAGCGCTATTTGTGCCGCAACTGCTGCCGTAGGTTTTCAAACAAGTGAAACCAGTGATCTTGGTCCCATTATCCATCTTTTTCTGAAGTGGGAACCAAGCGTCTGAGAGGTGAAGTTTTTTGGCCAAGGCTTGTGGAAGTCAAAATTCTTGTGTTCGGATGTCAAAAGTCAAATTTGACTTCAGTACTGTTCGCACTCGTGTTATTCCGATTTTGAAGCGGGTTGAGGTTGAAGATTATCCTGCTAAGATTGGGCGGGTTTATGGTTGGAGTCGTCAACATGTATGTTACTATCTTGGGAAGCTCGAGCAGTGTGGTCTTGTGAAGCGGAAGGTTCGTAGTCGAGCAGTTTTCTATGAGCTCACTGGTCGAGGTAAAAACTTTCTCGCGTCATGTGAGGACATGGTCTTCGGTAGTGGTGTGTATCGGCTTGATAGGTGTCAGGTGCGGTTTGAGATTGTGGCTGAGGGTTGTTTGCCTGTTGATTTTAGGCGTGTGGAGATGATGAACTGGACGGCTTTGTTAGGGCTTGAGCAGGGTGTTCATGTGAGGCATACGACGCGAAGTTGGATTGTGCATGTGGAGACTTTATATGGTAAGCATCCTGGGGAATTGTTTGTTATGGCGAAGAACTTGGCTGACCGTGTTGCTAAGAGTTTGATGATTAAGTACGGTTGCAGGCTCAGTGAGGGTGAATTATGTCGGGGGTACGAGTTGAAGGTTGATGATCCAGTTGCGAAGTTGTTAAGTCGATACTTCTGTGTGAGCACTCCGGAGAGGAAGATCGATCACAGTCCAGGCATCGATCAGGGTGAGCTTGAGCATTTCAGCAGTGACGCTGCGGTTGAGTATCTGCTCATGCCGGAGCGAGTGAAGAAGCTGGAGGGGCAAGTTCAGGCGTTGCACGTGGATCTCGAGGAGCTCAACGGGACTCTGAAAAAACTGTTGAGCCTGGAAAGCTCAGGTGAGTTTGGGCCTGAGCAGAGGAGGTTGCAGGATTATGTTTCTTAGTTCCTTTTTGGCAGCTAAACTGTGTTCAAATGCCGTTTCGGGCGTTGACTCGGGCAATGGTAAAAGTCCATGCTTTTCACGATGTGTTGGTTTGAGTTCTGCTGATGTAGATGGTGTGGGCTCACCTTTCGCAGTTCTGTACATTGAGGTTTTCTAGGTTTGAACGTTTTATGATGGAAGTCAAGGAGAAAACGCGTTCAAAAGGTCGTAGTCAGGCTGAAAAAGTGGGGCGTTTGAAGTATAATCAGCAACTTTTGAAACGAGCCCTACATGATCTTGAGGAAGTTAAGCTTATGCAGCGTACTATTCTGGCTGGGTTGAAAGGAATGTTTCATTTTGAGAAGCCGATGGTTCAGAAGATTGTCTGCGTAGACGAAGTGGATGTTCTGATTTTGGACTATATGTATGAAGCAGGCAGTATTGGGTTGTTGCCAAAGGATCTGGCTGCGAAGTTGAGTGAATTCAAAGTTCGGCGTCATCAGGTTAGCCGAAGGATTCTCAGGATGAACAAGCGTTTGGAGAAGGAGATCGGAGAGAAACTTGTCGAGAAACGCGGTTGGCATTGGGCTTTGACAAGTTTCGCGTTTGAGTCTTGGGGAGATTCTGATGGGATCCTTGGAGAACGAGGAAGCGAGTCAGATTCCCAAGAATGATTTGCCGGTGTGCGCATCATTTCTATTTTGGACGTCGATAGATGACGTACACGCCTAGCAACATGATCAATCCAGCAGCCAACTGTGTGAGAGTGAATGTTTCGTTCAATACAACATAGGCAAGGGCAGCTCCGAAAAGTGAGGATGTAGAATAAATCACTCCTGTTCGCATCGAACCTATTTTTCTCAAAGCAAAGAGGAACAAGAGTATCGAAAATGCGATGCTCAACGCTCCTACCGACACTAGATAAGGAATTGAAATGAGTGGGATGGTGAAGTTGATGCCCAGCAGTAAGGATATGATGAGTAGGGCGAGTCCTCCGATAAGGCATTTTAGTCCGGTCACTAGTATTAAGTCTCGTTTCTTGCTGAGGAATCTGCTCAGGTTGTTGTCTATTCCCCAGAACAAGCAGGAGCCAATTATGAGTAGATTTCCGAAGATGTTTTCTGTGAGTGTAAGTTTTTGAAATTCCCCGTTTGTGGTGACAAAAACCATGCCGAGGAGCAGTATAAGAATCCCCAAGTACTCTCTTCTTGTTCCTCTTTCTTTCAGAAAGACGAACGCTCCTAATGCAGTGAACAGCGACTCAGCATTGAGAAGCAAAGACGCGTTAATCGCAGTAGTCTGGTTTAAACCGTTTAAGAGCAATAAGGGGGCAGTCACTGAACCGCACAGAATGACGAGAGTTAAGATCCTCCAGTCTCTTCCTGATATTTTGTCTTCTGTTCCTGGAGTCTCAAGTATACAGAGAATCTTCCTATTGAGGGGGGTAAGATGGATTCCAAACAGGAGAAGACCGCCGACAAAATATATCATTCCTGCTGTGACGGTTGGATGTACGTTCTGCAGCGTGATCTTGTTGAACGTTGAACTTATCCCGAAAAGAATCGCTGAGGCGATGGCGCTTACGTAACCCCAGTGATGGCTCAAGACGCAATCAGCCTTCACTAAGCCGTGATTCAGAGAACTCTCATTTGGTTATCTCTCTTGGGCACACGTGCTCTCAGATGGCATCCATTCAAGTTCCATGTGGATCTCGTACTTGTGATTTTCTTTTGCATAGAGTAGTTTCAAGAACAGAGGTTGATTAGGATTGGCCTGTCTTTTTTCTTCTGAAGGAAAGACATCGGAGAACTCGAATGTTTTCTCTCTCAAAGCTGTTCCAAGTTTCATGAACATTCCTGCGACTTCATCTTGCGTACATGATTTTTTAAACTTGAACAATGCTTGGTGCGTTTCTCTGTAAGTGTCTATCATCTCAGTCATTTTTGCCCATTGCGCCATGGCTGACTTCAGTTCTTCCTTGCCCTTATCGGCGATCGCGTAATGTTTTCTATCTGGTCCGTGATCTCGGAACTCAATTTGCCCTGTGACAAGTCCGTTTTCTTCCAATTTCTCCAAGGCAGGATAGACTGTCCCCGTCTTGGGCGACCAGTAACCCGAGAACCTTCTTTCAAGTTCGCGGATGATTTCGTAACCATACATTGGTTTGTCTGAAAGCAGCAACAAAAGCCAAAGCTGGACTGTTCCTATCTTCATGCTTCTTAGCCGATGCATTTCATCACCGAGCTTCGTATATGGGTTAAGCTTATATAAGTAGATATTCTACTCATGTTAAGTAGTTAATCTACATAGGTGAAGACAATGAAATGGGTAACAAGACTAAACGTGCACGTGGACAGAACCGCGTGTCCATGGCTAATAAAACGATTTGTAGATCCGAAAGCGGAATTCCTCTTCGTTCCTGTCGAAAAGATTGAAGAAACCGTCCAAAAAGAGAAAGCGATACCGTACGACGCGCCTGGAGTTGAGCTCGGACATCACGGCGACAAGTGCAGTTTTGATGCCGTAGTTGAGAAGTATAAGATAAAGGACCCTGCCGTCTTGGAGCTCGCCAAAATCGTGCGAGCTGCTGACACAGACAATATGGAAATGGCCCCTGAAGCAGCCGGAATGGAAGCCGTCATGACAGGTTTCGGCATCGTTTCAAAAGACGATTATGAAACCACCGCCAAGGCAAGCCCGGTATACGACGCGCTGTACACGAACTGCAAGCTGAAACTGATTCACGAGAAATACAAAGACGAAATTGAAAAGATGGACAGGCAGCAGAGAAGAGAGTTCTTGAAGAAGAAGTTGAAGGAGTAGACCCTTCACTCCTACTTTTTCAATGGGCGTGGTGACCTTCAGTGTTGTGGGTGACGCGGACCAAGCCTCACGTTGACCGTTGCGCCTCTGCATGGATTATCAGGAGGTTCATCGACAAGGACGCAAAGTTCGAGTTTATCTCAAGAGATGATCCGATTCCTGAGGACGCGACTCCCTTCACGTTGCCAAAGGCGCAGATCAAGCCGATTGAAGGAAAGAAAACGACCTGCAACGTGTTGATCACGAAATATCAAGTGAAAGATCCAGTCGCCTTAAAGATAGTTCAATTCATTCATGATTTCGAGATTGATGCCAACGAAAACCCAGAAAAAGTCAAGTTCAAAGAGACGTTGGGCCTTTGCTTCGTATTGAAAGGTTTGGAAAAAACGTCTAGAAGCGACCATGAGACGGTTGAAAGGGCTTTGATAATCCTTGACGCTTTTTATGCCTCACTGAAATAAATACCATAAATCGCCCGGCGTTATTGCTGACGAATACCAAAGTGTGGCGTGCTATCCGTCGACGGGGAAAAGCTTGTTGCAGGCCCGATAATGAGTTAAGAATTCGCGGCCTCTTTCAGTGATGCTAGCCTTGAAGTGTTTTCTGCCTCTCGGTTCCAGACTTACTAATCCGTTCTCAAGCATCACTTGCAGGAAGCGGTAAGATACTCCGATTTTGCCGAATATTCTGGTTGGGGCAGTGTCAGGTTTCTGAACGACTGCTTCAAGTACTTGAGCTGCGATGTCTTTCCTGCCCCTGACCAAAACTATCGCTGAGAATGTCACTCAACATCATATATTACCTTTATTGATTTTCGATATCTAGAGGCGAACAGTAATGTTCTTTTTACAGATGCAACCCAGATCATAGCTGATTGCGGATTTTGCCGCCGTTGAGTGGCGTTTAGGGTTGACTTTTCATGGTTCACAAGAGAAGCAGAGATAGTCTTCAGAGGCGTCAGATTCGAGCTTTGATTTTTGCCAGCTGTTACCAGGATCTAAATCGATGTGAAAGCGTTTGCAGAGTATCTCGCAGTGAAATTTTGGGATCTTTGACTGGAAGCGTTGAGGTCTCCAATGTTCCGGACATCGAGAAAGGCGAGATCCTGATTGACTCTCGGGGGCAAGGAAGCTTTCAGCGGTGAAAAAAAATAATTTTATTTTTTCTCAATTCTACCGTACGTTTTCAAGGATCGCAAGGAAAGTTCGGGAGGAAGATTTCTGCGCTGCCGAGTCATATGCAGCTCGGGACGCGCTGTGCAGGTATCTTGCGGCTGAGGCCTATGGGCTCGC
>Ga0315268_10009245_pt1 | contig 10242 bp, 8 predicted proteins | sample C1_top_MG_FD_204535 | JGI IMG/M metagenome (GOLD analysis project Ga0315268, IMG submission 204535) | Sediment microbial communities from Yellowstone Lake, YNP, Wyoming, USA - C1_top | ecosystem: Environmental > Aquatic > Freshwater > Lake > Sediment | place: USA: Wyoming | collected 2017-08-01 | reverse complement strand
GATAAGTTCTTCCATGGGGTTTGTCCTCAGTGGCCAGCGGGAATAACCATGGGGTCGCCGAAAAAGGCATCCATGTTGTAGAAGTCGATCACATCACGGACGGCAGGGCTATGGGCAATGATGCGCAGAGTATGGTCAAGCCGTTGGCTCTCGCGCTTCGCCAAAACCAGCAACTGGAAGCCGGCGGTATCCATTTCTCCGACATGCGAGAGATCAATCTCAAGAATGTTGGCGGCTTGTAAGCTCGTCAACAGTTGCGCCTTGATCTCGCCGGCATTATAAATGGTCATCGGGCCGTCAAGAATCAGATGGACTGCGCCATCCGTGGTGGCTTGCGTGGCGAATTCGGTCATGGTCTTGCCTTTCGCTCAGAACAATTCAACTTTGGGACCGCTTTTGTCGTTCGAGGTCACATTCCCGCCACTGAGTGCGTTATGGTGGGAGTCGCGCTGCGAACTCATGACATAGCTGCTGTAAATCTCATCGAGATGTGCTGCCAGGGGCCGCAATTCGAAGTGTGGGTCATCAAACTGTTCCAAGCGTTCGGCCAGTAGCACCGAATGCCCGTCGAGGCGATTGAGCGCGTCGATGACCTGTTCGATCTGCTGGCGCGTGACATCCTGAAACTGCACACTGGCCATCGCATCCATAAACATGGAGGAAAGCCGCTGGCTGGAATCGCGCACCTGCGCCAGCACTTCGGCGTCGTGCGCGGTCATCTCCTGATAGTTCCTGCCCAGGTCATTCAGCTGGGACGAGAAACTTTCCAGGGCATCGCGTTCTTGCTGGATGTTGCTGTGGGCTAGCTTGTCCTGAAACTGGGATTCGATGGAGGAGGCCACCTGCTGAATACCCTGATTGATTTGTCCCACAGCCTTGTCGGCCTCACCGGAGAGCTTGCGCACTTCGTCGGCGACGACGGCAAAACCTCGACCGGCTTCACCGGCGCGCGCCGCTTCGATGGCGGCATTCAGTGCCAGCAGATTGGTTTGCCCCGAGATGCTTTTGATCAGATCGACCAACTTGGTGAGCGAACGCGCCTCGCCGACGACGGCGGCAATACGCTCCTGGTCGCTTTGGGCTTCGGTGACGCGCTGAGCGATATAGGTGTCGAGCCTTTCGATCAGGCCGCGGTTCTGGTCGATGCGCAATTCTGACTGTGCAACCAGGTCGTTGGTTTCTTGCGCGGTTGAATCGACAAAATGACTGAGTTTGGTGATGATTTCATCAATGCCTTGCAAGCGCGAGGTGATGTCGTAAGCGGCTTTTTCAGTTTCAACAACAATGGTATTGAGTTGGCCACGCACCACGTCGTTGAAGGTCTTGACCTGCTTAAGTTCCCCGCCGACCTGTTCGGCCGCACACACATATGTATCGGCACGGCTGGCCTGCTCGGCTTCGCGCAGGGTGAGGCCGAGCATCCAGTCGCGGAAAAGCGCAATCGAGACGAGGCGCTGCGTGAAGAAACCAAGGATGAGCACAAACAGCGTACCGAGGGAATCCCCCACTTGCTTTGACAGGTCAAGCGCGGGGAGAACGCTGGCATGGAACCAATCGTGCAGCAGATAGACGCCACCGCTGGTAATAATGCCGACGATCATCGCGACGATTGTGGCACGCCTTAGCAGCAGAATGAGATCCACGCGAACTTACCTCAAAACGAGTTTTATGGTACCAAGCAACTCATCCGCCGTGGCGGGTTTTACCAACCAGCCAGAGGCGCCGGCGGCTTTGGCCTCTAATCGCTTGGACTGTTGCGATTCAGTGGTAAGGAAGAGTATCGGCATGAACTTGTAAGTAGGCAGCTTGCGTACTTCCTTGATAAATTCGATGCCATTCATCCCGGGCATGTTGAGATCGGTGATGAGTAAGTCCACCTTGACCCCGGATTTGAATTTATTCAGACCTTCGTTGGCATTAGCGGCTTTTTCGACGCCATAGCCAGCTTTGCCAAGGATGTTGGAAATAGAAAGAAGAATTGTGGCGGAGTCATCCACCAGCATGATGGTTTTCAAAGCAGAACCCCTAAGTACAAAAAATTTAATTCCGGTAGCCGGTATCTTTATATTCCTGAACGCATTATGCCCGCAAAGTTACATCGGAATAAAGCCTGTAAGGTATTTTATGTGGGCTCGTATGTGCAATTACACGTTAACCCGTACCGCTTATTCGTCAATAGGGTAATGGCAATGAAGATGTGACGACGGGGACCGAAGTCCCCGCCGGCTTTTCTTTGGTAACAAGGCTCAAGCAGCCTCGGCATAGGCCTTAAGCGGCCAGTGCGAAACGCTCATCGTTGGCGTTTGAAGATTTGCTTCATTAACGTCGATCGCCTGACGAGTTGCCTGCTTACTTTTGTTCGCCCTGTCGAAGCCAGTGCACCCCCACCTAAAAACACCGCAATGCTGACTGCCGTGCGCTTAGGTGGAGGTGAGGGGAATCGAACCCCTGTCCAAAACGACTCCAGTTCGCCGGAATTACAACTATGAAGCGGATTATGGGGGTTAAGGCGCCGATTTTCAAGGTGTCTTACACGTTGATGGCGGCGTATCGGTGGGAGGCGGACAACTTGAGGCAGGGGCGCTGAGAGTCAATCCATCGGCATCGACACTTTTGTCCTGGACGCGCATTCAAGCCTCCCGATCCGCCCGCGTCAGTCGTGCCACGCCGAAGGTGATACCCAGCGCGATGGCCAGCAACGCCGCAGTTACTGTCAGACTATTCAGCCACGCTGGCCTGAGCGCCAGTACCAGGCCGAGTTCCAGCATCATCATGCCGGACATCAGCTTGAGCAAGCGGCCTTCGCGCTCCGTCAGCTTATGGACTGACAGGGTGCCGACGAAGGCCAGCACAATCAGTGCTAGCGGCACGATGTAGATCACGTTGTAGAGGGCCAGCCAGGCATAACGCGCGGCCAGGGATGGCTCGTGCAAGGTGAGGATGCGCGTATAGACCATCGGGAAACCGGCGGTGCACAACAGCTCATAAAAATTGGCAGCGATGGCGAGAAATACCGTGGCGGCGAGCATGCCTGTCGGGTTGTCGGCTTGGAGGATGGCGCGTGCGCGGCGGTAGATACCGGGTTTGGCCGCTTCGGGAATCGACAAGGTGATGCCTTGCTTGAAGGCGAAGAAGTCCTTGACGTTGATCGCCCCGACGATGATGGCGAGCACTCCTGCAGTCAGCGTGATCCAGGTCAATGCGCCCAGATACTGGAAGATGTTTAGCCAGGCGGCCATGAAGGCGAAATACATCAACCCCGAGGTGAATATGAAAATCCCGCCCACCGTTAGCATGCGTCGCCGCTCCTTCTGATGCGCGAGCAAGCTCAGCAGGAACAATAAGACGAAGAAGGCGCACGGATTGAAGGCGTCCAGTGCGGCGATGATGACGGTAAAAATCGGTAGCGATAACGATGCCGGATCGATTTCGCCGAGGAAGGGTAATTGCACCGAAGAGGCAGCGCTTGCCGTCGGCAAATCACCGCCACGACAGGTATCTAGCGCCCGTAACAGTCGCGCGCCCGAGGTCGCTGCATCTTGCCAGCCAACCTCCATCTGGCCACAGAACATCAGGGTCGGCACGGCCTCCGCTGCTTGGCCAAGCGACTCAGCCATGTTGATGAAGCGCTGTGAATTGTTCCGGTTGCGTGAGACCTCTATTGCATGCAGTACCACCCAAGGCCGTGCGCGCGGAATGGCCTCGATGAAGGGATGCGCCTCCTGGCAATGCGGGCAGCTCTCGGACCAGAAGAAATACAGATGGACACGCACGGCGCTATCGCTACCCGTTTCCACCCACGTTGTCTGGCCGCAGGCAGCACCCGTCAGCGCCAACCACGCTGCCATTGCGGCAAACCAGGAAATAAACCCCCGTCGTTGCATCGTTCGATTGGGTTTCTTCAAAGGCTGGTGGGGGAAAGTCGGCGCTGGTGAGACGGCGAATGGGACGAATCTGGCGGGTTTAGTGCCGAACGTCATCCAGGTGGATAACCGAATCGTGGATGCGCTGGTTGGCCTCGTGGTGGCGTTTCACCAGCCACATCATGCCGGCGACGAAGAGGCCAAAAATCCCGATCACCCAATAAATGTGCAGGCCAGCCTTGAGCAATACCGAGTACATGCCGGTCATGAAGAGGATGGACAGGTTTTCGTTGAAATTCTGCACTGCGATAGAGTGGCCGGCACCCATCAGGATGTGTCCGCGGTGCTGTAGCAGGGCATTCATCGGTACGACGAAATAGCCGGAGAGCACGCCGATGATCACCAGCAGCGGAATGGCCAGCCAGGTGTCGCGCACCGGGATCATGATGACAACCACAATGCCCATGACGATGCCAAGAGGAATGACGCGAACCGCTTTTCTGAGCGTGATCATTTTCGCTGCCATGGCCGCGCCGATGGCCACGCCGATAGCTACCACACCTTGCAGCATGCTGGCCTTCGAAAGGTCGAGATGCAGTGAGGCTTTTGCCCACTCGATAACGATGAATTGCAACGTAGCGCCTGCTCCCCAAAATAGAGTGGTGACCGCCAGCGAGACCTGTCCCAGTTTGTCGCGCCATAACAGCATCAGGCAGTGATTGAACTCGTGTAGCAGGTAGATTGGATTCGTCTTCAGGGGCTTGTGATCGACGCCCGTGTCTGGAATGTAAAGGTTGAAGAGGGCGGCAACGAGATACAGGGAGCCGATAATCAACAGGTACATCTCGGGTGCCGTGTCGATGCCGGTTTCAATCAGCGGAAAATCGAAGGACAGCAGGTTGGTGGCAATTGCCGGCTGGATGAGGATGCCTCCCAGCACGACGCCCAAAATGATAGCCACCACGGTCAGCCCTTCGATCCAGCCGTTGGCGATGACGAGCAGTCGCGGGGGCAGGTATTCCGTCAGGATGCCGTACTTCGCTGGTGAATAGGCGGCGGCGCCCAGGCCAACTACGGCATAGGCCAACAACGGATGTATATCCAGAAACATCAGGGCACAGCCGAAAATCTTGATGCCATTGCTGATGAACATGACGCGCCATTTGGGCATCGAATCGGCAAAAGCGCCAACGAAAGCGGCGAGGAGGACGTAGGAAAGCGTGAAGAATGTCTTCAACAACGGCTCATATTGAGCCGGCGCCTGCATGTCGCGGAGGATGGCTATCGCGGCGATCAGGAGGGCGTTGTCGGCGAGCGCAGAGAAAAACTGCGCCGCCATGATGATATAAAACCCGAGGCTCATGGCCGCCGGTTTATATCACGAAAGTGTTTTCTCAAATCCATGGTGCGCTGCACAAGTAAATTTTCGCCCCTAAAAATCCATGATATCAGGCTTTCTTATGCCATGAAACTGTGATTGAATAGCGCCCACAACCTAATTTGAGGGGAGCATGTATGGCGGATCGCAGACTTCAGGTCTTTCACGCCGTTGCCCGGCAGCTGTCGTTTACCAAGGCAGCTGAAGTGCTGTTCATGACGCAGCCGGCGGTGACTTTCCAGATCAAGCAACTCGAGGAGCATTTCAATACACGCCTCTTCGATCGTGGTCATGGGCGCATTTCGCTGACGCCAGCCGGAGAACTGGTGCTCGTCTATGCGGAAAAAATTCTCGGGCTGGCCGGTGAGATGGATGTGCGACTGGCCGAAATGACCGGTGAAGTGGGCGGTTCCTTGCTGGTTGGTGCCAGCACCACCATCGCCGAATTTCTGCTGCCGCGTATCCTCGGTGAGTTCAAGTCGAAATTTCCCAACGTGCGCCCCCGCCTGATCGTTGCCAACTCCGAAAGTATCGAAACACGTGTCGCCGAGCACACCATCGACATTGGCTTCATCGAATCGCCTTCGCATCAGCCAAATTTGCAGACTGAAATCTGCTGCGAGGATGAATTGCAGGTGATCTGCAGCCCAAAACATCCACTGGCGCGCCTCAAGGAAATTACGCCGCAGCATCTTGCTGAACATCCCTTTGTTTCGCGCGAACCCGGCTCTGGCACACGTGAATTTACCGAGGTCTATTTTCGCAAGGCCGGCATCGATATCGATCACATGCAGCCAGTGATGGAGTTGGGCAGCCCCGTGGCGCTGTTGGAAGTGGTTGAAACCGGCCTCGGCTATGCCATCGTCTCGCGCACTTCAGTGATGAAATCGCTGCGGCTGGGCGACTTGGTGTCGATTCCTCTCAAGCCGCGCCTGACGCGCAAGCTTTCGATGGTCTATCCCAAAGAAAAATTCCGCTCACGCCTCGTCACGGCCTTTGTCGATTACGCGACTGAACGGCTCAAGGAGTGCAAGAACAAGTAGTTTTTCTGGTGCCGGCCACGCGCCATGTCACGTCCCATTTGCGCCACCATTGATCTCGCCGCACTGCGGCACAATTTTGGCATCGCCCGCCGTTATGTCGGTGCAGCAAAGCTCTGGAGCGTTGTTAAGGCCAATGCCTATGGCCATGGACTTGAGCGCGCTGTCCATGCCCTGGCGGATATTACCGACGGCTTTGCCCTGATCGAACTGGAACGCGCCGTGCAGCTGCGCCAAGCGGGCCTCAAACTGCCCATCCTGCTGCTTGAAGGTTTTTATGCGGCCGCTGAGTTGCCCCTGTTCATCGAGCATCGCCTGATTCCCGTGCTGCACCGCATCGATCAGATAGCGACATTGCTTGAGGCCGGCTGGCCATCTGAGCTTCCGGTGTATTTGAAGCTCGATACTGGCATGCACCGGCTGGGTTTCGATGCCGTCGGGCTGAGGGCGGCGAAAACCGCCCTGGCTGGCAAGGTAGCCAAGCAAACCTTGATGACGCATTTTGCCGATGCCGATGGCCCCACTGGTGTTGATTGGCAACTGAAGCGTCTGGCTGACATGACTATCGGCATGGACGATGCGCAGTCGCTGGCCAATTCAGCTGCCTTGCTGCGTTATCCGCAGGCTATCGGTGGGGAGAATAACTGGGCGCGGCCCGGCATCATGCTCTACGGCGGGTCACCTTTTCCACAATTAAAGTCGGCATTCGACCTCGACCTTCAGCCGGTCATGACACTGCAAAGCGAAGTTATCGCCGTGCAATCGCTGGATGCCGGCGAAAGCGTTGGCTATGGCTGCACCTTTACTGCGGATCAGCCGATGCGTGTCGGTGTGGTGGCCTGCGGTTACGCCGACGGTTATCCGCGTCATGCCCCGACCGGCACGCCGCTACTGGTGGATGGACTCCGCAGTCGCCTCCTCGGACGGGTTTCGATGGACAAGCTGTGCGTTGACCTGACGCATCTGCCGCAGAAAGTCGGCGTTGGCGGGACGGCAACGCTATGGGGCAGGGCGGGTGATACGGTCTTGCTGGCTGACGCGGTGGCCATGGCCGCCGGCACGATCAGTTATGAACTCTTTTGCGCGCTGGCAACGCGGGTGCCCGTTAGCGTGATCAACTGAACATGGCCAAAGAAAAATCGTTTTATTCCTGCACGGAATGCGGTGCGACTGCGCCCAAATGGCAGGGGCAATGCCCCGGTTGCGCTCAGTGGAATACGCTGGTGGAAACGGCAGCTGAAGTCGCTACACCGAACAGCAAGCGCTTCGGCGCGAGTTTCACGCCCCTTGCTGCGACCAGCAAGTCGCAGGATCTGTCCTTGATCAAGCCCCGCGCTGAACCGCGTCTGCCTACCGGTGTGGAGGAATTCGACCGCGTGCTCGGTGGGGGGCTGGTGGCCGGCGGCGTGGTTTTGATCGGTGGCGATCCGGGCATTGGTAAATCGACGCTGCTGTTGCAGGCCTTGTCGCGCCTCGCTGAAAGCGGCCATCCGGTGCTTTATGTTTCAGGTGAGGAATCAGCTGAGCAGGTTGCTTTGCGCGCCCATCGGCTACAACTGCCGACTGCTGGCTTGCGCCTGCTGCCCGAGATTAACCTTGAAAAGATCATCGCCACGCTGCAGGACGAAAAACCGCTGGTCGCCGTGCTCGATTCGATCCAGACGCTCTGGTCGGATGCCCTGCAATCGGCGCCCGGTTCGGTGGCACAGGTGCGCGAATGCGCCGCGCAGCTCACCCGCTTCGCCAAGCAGACCGGCACCTGCGTCATCCTCGTTGGCCATGTGACCAAGGAGGGTGCGCTGGCTGGACCGCGCGTGCTCGAGCATATTGTCGATACCGTGCTGTATTTCGAAGGTGACACGCATTCGAGTTTTCGTCTGGTGCGTGCGGTGAAAAACCGTTTCGGCGCGGTCAATGAACTGGGCGTGTTCGCCATGACCGACAAGGGATTGAAGGGGGTATCGAACCCGTCCGCCTTGTTCCTGTCACAGCATGCGCAGGATGTCGCCGGCAGCTGTGTGCTGGTGACCCAGGAAGGCACGCGCCCCTTGCTGGTCGAAATCCAGGCACTGGTCGATTCCGCCATGGGCGGCAATCCGCGCCGGCTCACCGTTGGTCTCGACGCGCAACGGCTCGCCATGTTGCTCGCGGTGCTGCACCGCCATGCGGGCGTGATGTGTGGCGATCAGGATGTCTTCGTGAATGCCGTTGGCGGTGTGCGCATTCAGGAACCGGCGGCCGATCTGGCGGTGCTGCTCGCCATCGTTTCGAGCCTGCGCAACAAGCCGCTACCGGGCAAGTGGGTGGCCTTCGGCGAGGTGGGTCTGGCCGGCGAAATCCGCCCCGCGCCGCGCGGTCAGGAGCGCTTGAAAGAAGCCGCCAAACTCGGCTTTACCCATGCACTGATCCCCAAGGCAAACGCACCGAAGCAGCCCATCAAGGGCATCGAAATCATTGCGCTCGAGCGCGTCGAAGAGGCCATCGAGCAAATGCGCTCATGGTGATACGTCTTACCCTGCGCATGTTGTGGCGCGATTTGCGCGCCGGCGATTTGACCGTGCTCGGCTTGGCCCTGGTGCTGGCGGTGGCGGCATTAACCAGTGTCGGGTTTCTCGCCGACCGGGTCGAGCGGGCCGTGGCGCGCGAGGCACACCAGTTGCTCGGTGGAGATTTGCTGCTGACGGCAGATCATCCCTGGCCTGACAGCTATCGGGAGGCAGCGCGACAACAAGGACTGCGGCTTGCGGAAAGTGCCAGCTTCCCCAGCATGGTGGCAAGCGCTACGGCAAATGGCGGCGTACATTTGGCTGAAATCAAGGCAGTTTCGGACGGGTATCCCTTGCGCGGCGCCATGCGCATCGCGCCGCAACTGAATGTCGGCGATGGCGAGACGGCAAGCGTGCCAGCACCGGGGACGGTATGGCCCGATGAACGTCTCGCTACCACACTCGACATCGACAGCGGCGCCCACTTGCGCTTGGGCGACCTGCAACCGAGTGTTGCGGCGATCGTTACTCTGGAGCCGGATCGCGGTATCAATCCGTTTGCGCTGGCGCCCCGTCTGATTATCAATCTGGCGGATGTGCCGGCAACGCGGCTGATCCAGCCGGGCAGCCGCGTCAGCTGGCGCCTGCATGTGGCTGGCGAGCCGCCGGCGGTGGCAGAGTTCCAACAGTGGGCGACTGCGCATTTGGGGCGCGGCGAGAAGCTCGAAAGTCTGGACAATGCCCGCCCGGAAATTCGCAACATCATCGAGCGTGCCCAGCGTTTTTTGCGCCTGGCTGCCTTGCTGACGGTGGTGCTGGCAGCCGTGGCGGTCGGCATGGCGGCGCGGCGCTACATGCAAACGCATCTCGATGCCTGTGCCGTGATGCGTTGCCTGGGCGCGAGCGAGCGGCAAATCCTTTTCATCCACGGTGGAGAATTCATTCTGCTGGGGCTGGCGGCGACACTGCTGGGCGGCGTGCTCGGTTATCTCGGCCAAGCTGGCTTGCACCGGCTGCTGGCCGGTTTGCTGGCTGAACAATTACCGGCACCGGGCGGCATGCCCTGGATACATGGATTCGCCGTGGGGGCGGTGCTGGTGGCGGGCTTTGTGCTGCCACCGCTGCTGCGCCTTAAGGCGGTGCCGACGGTGCGGGTGTTGCGGCGCGAATGGGGCGGGGTGGCGCCCCTGTCGGTGGCTTCCTATTTGTTGGGTTTGGGCTGTCTGGCCGGGCTGATGTTGTGGATGGCGGGTGATGTGCGCCTGGGTAGCGTGGTGTTGGGTGGTTTTCTGCTGGCCGTGGCGGTTTTTACACTGGCCGGGCAGGGGCTGCTGACGCTGACGGGCCGCTTGCCATCGCGCCTGCTGACGGGCGGCTGGCGTATCGGACTGGCCAACTTGCGGCGCCATGCCGGCACGACGCTGGTGCAGGTGGTGGCGTTAGCGCTTGGCCTGACCACACTGCTGATTCTGACC
>Ga0315268_10009243_pt1 | contig 10243 bp, 10 predicted proteins | sample C1_top_MG_FD_204535 | JGI IMG/M metagenome (GOLD analysis project Ga0315268, IMG submission 204535) | Sediment microbial communities from Yellowstone Lake, YNP, Wyoming, USA - C1_top | ecosystem: Environmental > Aquatic > Freshwater > Lake > Sediment | place: USA: Wyoming | collected 2017-08-01 | reverse complement strand
GTCAAAATCATGCCATTTTCATCAATCTCTGCGTGGTCGTCTGCGTCGAGGTAACTGAAGATCCATCTTCCATCTGATTGCTGAGATCTCCCATGCCACTCTTCTATGCATGCCACGGCGGCGTTTCTAGCTCGATTGTAAAGACTCTTTTCTGAATCGAGAGTTGCGGAGAGACGCATCTGGAACGCTGCGAAAGCCAATCCCTCAACGGCATAGGCATTCCAGTAGAACAGTTTACCCTGCTCATTCCATTTGCGAGTCGTCATGTTCCAATAATGATAGAAATCTTTCTTAGTTGTCTGGGCCGCCATTATGAATGTAAGGGCCGACTTCAGATTTTCATCATACTTCTTGGAAGTGTAGACTTTATGGTACATTGCGAAAGCTGAGGCAGCGATCGCGTTTTCATCCACGTACATCCGGTATCTGTCAGGTTTAGAATAGACTGCGCTGACAAAAGCTTTGAATCCCTGTGAGTATTCTATCTCCTGACCCAATATCCAATCAAACCCATTCATTATTCTAGTATCAATATTAGCTCCAGCCGCAGCGACGGGTGCAATCATCGAGAGTGAGAGCATTAAGAGTAACAGGGTTGAAAGACCAGCTCTAAGGTTGATCCCCCAATAGCTTTTCGTCAAATTCCTGGATCGCACCTCGTCGCGGAAGATTCGTCTCATAGCCACGAATTAAGACATTTACTTATCTAATCGACCCTTCTATTCTAGACTGCCTCTACCAAATCAATAGTATAGGCTTCGAAGCTTACGAGAGAAGTTTTTAGGTGAGTCCAAACGTTGGAAGGGTTTTGAGAGTTTAAGCATAATACCTAACAGGTTGATTTTGTTGTCGGAGGACTCTGGGATGGAGCTCTGGAAGCGGAAGAGGCTTCTTGAGATGCGTCGAGTCATGTTGGAAAAGGAGATCCAGAAGGAGAAACCAAAGAAAGACATTGAAGAAAAGGATCCGGAAAAGGTTCTCAAGAAGCTGTTCGTTGGGAGGGCTTGGGAAGTCTTTCATGCAGCTGAACGCCAGTATCCGGCAATTGCCCAGAAAGTTAAGGAAGCCTTTGTCCAGCTCTTTCTGCAGGGGAAATTCAAGGGACCGATCACTGGAGAGCAATTGCTCTGGTTCTTTAGAGATTTGGGGTTGGATGTGAGACTTGAGACGAAGATTCGTATATTGGAAAGCGGTGAACTAAAGACTCTGGCTGAAAAACTAAGAGAGTCTTGATCTCTCTACAGTTGAGGCCTACGTCTCCCTCGAGACTCCACTTTGACCCCTAACCTTCGTGCAAGTCTGTCTCTTTCTTTCCTAGTTATCCAGTCCACAAGCAAGTAGTCAGCAATCTCTGTGTCGCTCATTCCCAGTCTCTTCGCTTCTTTAACCGTGAGTTTGTACGCCTCCACTTCCGTTGGTCTATCCACGTAACTGTATCTCGAATCGTATAGATCCATGCCCTTCTGGAATTGCTTTACATGCACCAACTCGTGAATAACGTCCAGATACAGAAACTGTTCGCTAGCCTCTTTCAGATATCTACTTCCAACAACAAGCCTTCCATCGTCTTGGCTGACGTACATATAACCTTCGGAGTCTACCAGCTCAACGATCGTTTCATTCAGGACACGTTTCCTCTGTGTTTCATCTTCTAATAACTCAACCATTGCAGGCGAATCGTTTAACCCGTTGAAGATGGCTGAAAGCCTATACGTACCAGGCGGTTTACCTTTGTTCACAACAAAAGAGTTCATAATTGGTCTGTCTCAGGCGAGCAAACTCTTCAGTCTACTTTCGTCTTAGATGTAAAGAGTTTTCCCATAGACTAGTCCCGATTCAAGTATCTATGGCTTGATCGCTGCTTTCTGGCAGCACTGAAGTTTGACTACCTAGTTCAAGATCAAAGAAGTCCATGTTCATTAGAACATAATGGTGTGCGCAAACACAACTATTTTGGCCTACACATTAGGGCGCAGTATCCTTTCCCATTTCTGCAACAACATCTTTGCCTTTTTTCTTTCTTTCAGTATCGTCCCCTTGTTTCTTGCTTTGTTGAAGAAATGGGCGCACAATTTATCAAATGATTCGTTTGTGCCGGAGCCTATTGTGTCCTTATGTTTATGCTTACTCTTGTCTATGCCCAGCAGCTTCTCCGTTACTTTCAGTTCCAGTTTCGGCTTGGCTTCAATCTGCCTATCGGCGCCAGTGAGGTTCGCAGTTTGGACAAGTCTCTCACCGTAGAACAAATCAAAATACTTGTCGAATATTTCCTCAAACCCGTTTTCCTTGTCATTTCTTACAAGATTTGTCATAAGAGGCTTAGATTCGATGTGTTGGGGTTTCGTTTCTGTGCCATCAACACGAAATCTCCTTTCAAGTTGCTTCTCGACAAGTTCTAATTCCCTTTCAACCTCATAGTGTGCAACTTCATCAGCCAAACTATGAATGCTTAGAATGTTGTCCAAGTTTTCGTGATAGTCCAAGTTTCTGTCAATTTCATGCTCTAGGTCGGAATCAACCAACCCATACTTTTCAACCAAAAGACGTTTCAGATTATGTTCCAATAGCGGAGTTAGAACCTGAGCAGAGAGAAGCCTACTTGGGTGCAACCTGTCACCGATCTTACATAGGGGCGTGGTAACAGGGGTATAAGTCGATACTGTCGTTCTTTGTCAAAAAGAGACCGACAAAAAGAGTAGAATAAACATTTTCATTTTATAGAGTTGGTCCCCTAAGCCTGAACCTGTGTTGTATCTATTGGTTCACGTGCACACAAGAATATAGGCTAAACAACCCGGTTTTAAGCGGCCTCACCAAGAGATCTACATACACAAAACTACCTTGCCCAGTAGTTCGATTTCGAGCGGCCGCACCAGAAGATCCCCCCCCAAAAAAATAAAATGGCATATTCATTGGGGAAAGAATCCCCAAACCCCCTCTTCCTTCCACTGCCGGCTCGCTACGCTCGGCAAACCGTATACAATATCCATAACCCCTGAAACTGTTCGGGAAAAGGAAATAGAGCTGATAATCAGGCCTCCAATTTTTTTCACAGCCTTATCTGCTGGGGAACCATTAGTGTAGGGGTAAGGATATGCACAGACTCGGTAAGGCACAAGAACAGTATTCAGCTTCTGTGGAAACGAAAACTGAACTAACAAAACCTGTTAGAGCTGACGAATCTAAGACTAGGACAGACCTGTATCATGCGATCTCATCGAAACACTTTCCGATAGAGAGGTTACACTCTAGACCAGGGAAACCCAGTAGCAAACGAGTATCCAACACTGAATTGATTAATCGATGGTATTTAATCTGGATTTCAGAGAAACATGGACTTGATACACGCGAGTTTCTCGCATGTTTTCCAGATGCATGGATGTATGAAAAATCATCATGTGGAGACTTGTTAGTCCAATGCCGCAAGAAAACAGAGAACGAAGCTGTCTTTCTCGTAACCCGTGATCAAAAAGTAATTACACAACTAAGCCTGAGCGAGTCAGCTTTGAAACGTCTGCCAGACGTTGATTTCGCAAGTTTCCCATGGAATGAATCAACGTTAACTGACATGAGCGATGAGGTGGTGTAGCTTGGCCGATAAAGAAGTTAAATTGAGAGTTGCCGACGCCAGACAAAGAGACGTTGGACACGACAAAGTTAGAATGGACAACAATACCATGCAGAAACTTGGGATAACGGCTGGAGATTTCGTGGAGATTCATGGTAAGAAGATGACTGTTGCAATAGCATGGCCTGCATATGCAGAGGATCAAGGCCAAGACGTGATCCCTATGGATGGACGCCTCAGAAGAAACGCTGGCATAGCGCTTAACGAGTATGTCTCAGTTAGGAAAGCGGACGTGAAAGAGGCTCAGAGCATAATGTTCGCTCCTACGGACGTTCGACTGAGCGTTGATGATGAATTCATCAGGGTTGTCCACAGACGTTTCATGGATCTGCCCTTCATCGAGGGCGACATGACGATGCTATCTGTCTTCGGAAGCGCTATCCCGCTGGTCGTCACAAGAACTAGACCTCGCGGCGCCGTTAAGATAGTTGAATCCTCGAGTGTCCAGGTACTTAGTGAACCGACCCCGGAGAAGAAGGGCATCCCGATAGTCGCCTACGAGGACGTTGGGGGATTAAGGGAGGAGATGCAGAGAATTAGGGAGATGGTGGAACTTCCCCTACGTCATCAGGAACTCTTCCAGAGGCTGGGCATAGAACCGCCCAGAGGCGTCTTCTTGTATGGCCCACCTGGATGCGGCAAAACGTTACTTGCGAAAGCTGTGGCGAACGAGTCGGATGCAAACTTCTATGTTATCTCGGGTCCGGAGATCATGTCCAAGTTCTACGGTGAATCCGAAGCCAGGTTGAGAGAGATATTCCAGAAAGCTCGGGAGACCGCCCCCAGCATCATATTCATCGACGAACTAGACGCCATCGCGCCGAAACGTGAGGAGGTTATAGGGGAGGTTGAGCGAAGAGTCGTCGCCCAACTCCTATCCCTCATGGATGGAATGGGCGCCAGAGGAAACATCATCGTGATCGGCGCCACCAATCGACCTAACGCAATCGACCCGGCTCTACGCAGACCCGGAAGGTTCGACCGAGAAATCGAGATCGGTGTTCCCGACAAGACGGGAAGACATGAGATACTCCAGATACACACTCGAAACATGCCTCTAGCTCAGGATGTCGATATAAAGAGACTTGCCCAGATCACGCATGGATATACGGGCGCGGATATGTCAGCCTTATGTCGAGAAGCGGCTATGAAGGCCCTCCGACGATATATGCCTGAGATAAATCTTGAGGAGGGCACGATCCCTCCGTCAATCCTCGAGAAGATGGTTGTCAACATGGATGACTTCGTAAACGCCTACCGTGAAGTCACCCCGACGGCGATGAGGGAAGTGTACGTTGAGGTTCCAACAACCCACTGGAACGATGTTGGTGGACTTGAGAATGTTAAGAATGAGCTCATGGAGGCTGTTGAATGGCCTATAAAGAGACCAGAAGCCTTCAAGAGGATGGGGATACGACCACCCAAAGGAATACTGCTCCACGGTCCACCTGGATGCGGCAAAACTTTGGTAGCTAGAGCAGTCGCCACGGAAAGTGAAGCAAACTTCATCTCAATAAAAGGACCGGAGATCTTCAGCAAATGGGTAGGCGAATCCGAGAAAGCGATCAGAGAGGTCTTCCGTAAAGGTAGAACAGCCGCCCCAGCTATCATATTCTTTGATGAAATCGACGCGATCGTCCCCAGAAGGGGAATGGGATACGCGGACTCTGGAGCCACGGAACGGGTCATCAGCCAGTTACTCACAGAGTTGGATGGAATAGAGACGTTGGAGAATGTGGTCGTAATCGGGGCGACGAATAGACCCGATATACTAGACCCCGCGGTCCTGAGACCTGGAAGATTCGACAGACTGATCTATGTGCCGGCGCCGGATCAGAAGACGCTGGAGCAGATATTCAAGATCTACACAGCGAGTATGCCGTTGGACAAGACGGTTAACATACAGGATCTTACGAGGATGGCGCTGGGCTACTCGGGTGCAGATGTCGAGGCCGTATGTCGCGAAGCTGCACTGAACGCTCTGAGAAGGAACGCTGAAGCCAAAGAAGTTTCAGCAGATGACTTCACAGCTGCCATGGAGAACATTAGGCCGAGCATAACGCCAGACATGGAGACATGGTATCAGAGCTTTACGAAACGGATAAGGAAAGAGAGAACCTCGATCCCAATGACCATTATAACCTGAGGATAATCTTAAATGGGAAAGGTTTGGGGGCCTGTCCCCCCACAACTCTGAAGTCCAACCGAAAAATGGAGGTGAAGTAGAAGTGGCAGTCCATGTTGGAATAGACGTGCATAAACTTCTGCCAAGCGGCTTTGATCATTCTGAGCAGTAATATCCCTCGAGTCACCATGCCTGAGCCTATTATGGCGTAGCCTGGATAGTCGTGCACCGGATAAGTACAAAATGAATTTACGCGTTGTTATGTCTTCTACCAGTGCTGCACGGATATGTGAATGGCAAAATCATTTTTATCAGTTAGAAAAGGAAAATCACGGGGCATAACAGCATCCTCGATCCACACGCATAAGGCGTCAGGTGCACACCCGTCTTACTTAGTCTAAATGTGCGTACATTACCCAGAGTCTGCGCCTTCTGAAAGAGGGAGACGGAAACATCCCACCGCAGAGTGAGCGGCGGCGAAAGAGAGGAGAGCGTAGAGTGAAAGAGCCTAGAAGAACCCTCTCTAGGGATAACCATCACTATGCTGCGGGACTAGTAGCTGCTTCCTTGAATTCCAAGCAAAAGTTCTAGTTCAGTAATATGTTCTTGCTCTTCCATTAAGATGTGTCTTACTTCATGCTCAAGAAGCTGGTCGTAGTATCCTCGGCCTTTTTCCTTCTTCAGTTCTTCCAGGATTTTTCTGTAGGCATCAACGGCTACCTTTTCATCTTTCAAGTTCTGTTTAAGAATTTCGCCGACAGTTGTTGCAGGATGGGTTTCTGCCATTTTCATGCTTGGAACTCCACCCAGATCACCAATGAGAGTTCTGAACTTGTCCTGATGATTCTTCTCATCCCCAGCGATCTCCTTCAAGCGAGCTATGATTGGCTCAGCGTTTATTCCGTCCACTATCTCAGCATGGCTCAAGTATTGAACGAATGCTCCATGTTCTAATTCTAATCCATGGTTCAGTAATGCTATGATTCCCTCTTTGGTCATAACCTCTGCACCTGCCAAGAAACAGTCCTCTGATTAGCTCTTTAAGTCTTATTATCTTATCAAAACGTTGAGTAATCAATCCAGCGTAGCCTCATAACAATTCATTCAGGGTGACTGCGTTGCGTTCAGTCGAGCTTCGGTATGATGACCAGTACTTTTTCTGGAAGGTCTGCTTTGTTGACAGTGAAACTTGGGCCGTCCAGCTTCTTGAGGTTGTCGTCTCTACGTATGAAGTCTTCTACGGTGCTCAGCGAATTGAAGGCGACTGGCATTCTAGATAGCCTGTAGTGCATTGGAACGGTTATCCTTGGCTTGAGGGATTTCATGGCCTTCCGCGCCTGTTCTGGGCCAATCGTATAGAAGCCTCCAACCGGAAGGAAGAGGACATCCACTGATCCTATCATGCTTATCTATGATGGAGACGGTTCCTATCCTAGGTCTCCTAGGTGACAGAAGGTTACGCCATCCAAGCCTACGACATGGACAGAGCTTCTTCCCCTCCTGCTACCTTGAGCATCATAACCGGATCGCCATGGCTTTCATCCAGAGGAATGTTTAAGTCGGTTGCTAGTTGTAGTAGGGCAGGGTATTCATGGAGGTGAACATTGGATGACCGAAATGCCACAGCAAGCACCATTGCCAACAGAGAGAGTCTCATTTAGGCCGAGAACTCCTATCCCACCGGATACTATACTGATTGGGAAGAAGCCAGTGATGGCCTATGCAACGGCTGTAATGATGCACTTCAGTGGCGGAGCTAAGGAACTCACTATCAAGGCTCGAGGTAGAGCTATCAGCACAGCTGTAGACGTGATCGAGGTTGTTCGCAGAAGATTCTTTGAAGGCAAATTGTCTATAAGCGGCGTAACTATTGGAACAGAAGTTCTCGGTGAGGCTGGAGATATGAGAAACGTTTCGACCATTGAGATAAAGGTTCAGAAACCTTAGAATCGGCGCAGCAAGAAGCATGCGCCAAATCCTTTTTTATCATAATCTTCTAATGGTTTCAACTCCACTCTGGTTCAGGTATCCTTGGATTGACGCTCGCATTGAGGACAAGCCATGCAATGTTCCTCACCAAAATCGCTAATTTTATGGGACAATGCTCACATGAAGGAGTCGCGATACACAAGGATAAGAGCAAATTCTTAGAACGAACAATATCAATAAGTCAAGCAAAATACCAAGTGGACGCATTAGGTGGTTTCAAAGGAGATGGAAATACTCCTAGGGGTTTCCGGTTCAATCACATGCCTAGGATTGGCGGTCTTGTCAGACGAGCCGAGGTCTTAGAAGGCTAGGTCTGGATGCATGCGAGGGAGTTGGTTGATGACAAGAGCTGAGTGGCAGAAGAAAAGAAGAAAGATGACTAGCAAAAATGAGAGAAGCGGGAGAGTTAGATAACTTGAGCTTGTTTGTTCTTACAGAATACGAGGCTTGGAATTAACTTCAATGCTTTTTGAACTGAATTTGTGTGAAGCGATAAACAACCCTTATCTTCAACTATCCAATATCTAGTGGGTAAGATACGAATCCGCTCTAGAAGATGGAAAGATTGGGCAAGAACAGCCAAAGAAAGAATAAACTGAAGAGAAGTGCGAGAAGACACAAACTAGCCCGCTGATTTCTCATCTACACCACGTACATTTCAACAGAGTTTATTCTTTGCTTTAATCGCGTTACGTTTCTGATGCAACTCGAGTTTCCTCTACTGTCATATCGGCTTTTCTTTTCTCCTCTATCCTCTTGAGTGCAGTAACGTAGCCAAATATTCTATTTCTCATCCACTTCGTACATGAACCAAAAGTTACGTTACATCTGTTAGTTCTCTTCGAAATCCGTCGTGAACTTGTCTGGGTAACTCTCCATCAGCTTCCTCGCACTCTTTTTCACCATGTCAACCCTAACCTTTCCCAATCCTACTCCTCACATGTTTGAAGCATCTCTCTCGAAGTGATTCCAGCATTTGATACAAGAAAATAACTCCTCTTTCTCTAATCAGCACCATAAGCTCGAAGTTTTTCAGCCAAGGCGGACACATTCATATTCAGAGAGACATTTTCCACTGGTCACAAGGTTGGAAGAGACAGAGAAACATGAGGAGCGCATGAGCTCATATCTCCCAGGCATAGATCACGCATGACGAACAACGTTGCCGAAAGCGTCCTCTCTCGTGACTGGCCTCTGGTTTTTACTGTTTCTTGAAGCAAGCAAGCCACCGCGCATCCTCCCGGAACATGACCTCAACTTCATCCTTGGTCAGTGCTGACTTTCATAACATGTCTTCTCCATGGCGGTATCTTTCAGCTCAAGGCATATTTCATATCCATGGCCGCTTCTCTCTCATTCCCTTGCTACCTTAATGTTGTGCAGGTTCTCTCAATCCTTTAATAATGAGACTGGTAGTAAACACCGGCGCTCTGTAGCGACGACTCTATGACTGCATAATAGATCAAAGCAACAATGACTAAGCATCATAAGACATTTGCTAAAGACTGATCAAAATGTCGTTCAAAAGAATTATGTTAGTAAAACCAAAGGGAAAAAGAGGTCTTGGTTTCTCAGCGGATGTAATTCCCATAGGCCTAGAGTACCTTGCAGCATCAATAGAAAAAACCGTCGATGATATCCACATAATCAACATGGAATTTGAGAATCACTCGTTTCAACGTCTCCTTGAACGTTTCCATCCAGATTTGGTAGGGGTAACGATGTCAGCTATAGACCATAACGAAGGGTTACGCCTAGCAAAAATTGCTAAGGAGAATGACGTTGCAACAATACTTGGTGGCTATCATCCAAGCGCAATACCAGATGAACTGCTTTCACACTCACAAGTTGATATGATCGTTAGAGGTGAAGGTGAACTCACGATTGAAGAGCTGGTCCAGAAAGGTTCACCTGAACGCATATTGGGGGTTTCATATAAGAAAGATGGACAAATAACACATAATGAAGATCGTCCATTAGTGGCAAATCTGGATTCTTTGCCTTTCCCTTCAAGATGGCTGAGGCGCTATGAATACAGAATTCACTTGGGTAATGACGGAAGGGAGTTAGATGTTATTAGCATGTCGCGTGGCTGCTGGGGACGCTGCAGTTTTTGCTGCGAACCCATGATGTGCAAGAGCTTACAGCGCTTCCGTTCGCCTGAAAATGTAATGGAAGAATTGCTAGAGATCGCATCTTTCCATAAAGGAAGACCATTGCACGTTTTTGTGACAGACCCTAACTTTATGGGTGATCCTGAAAAGATCGACCACTTATGCGACCTTCTGCAACGACATAAACTAGACTTGATTTTATCTGTCATGACGAGGGTAGATGCCATCGTTAGGCATCCCGACCTAGTTGAAAAAATGTGCGACAATGGTATTATCGATTATGAGCTGGGCTTCGAAAGTTCAAATCAAAGAGATTTGAATGGTACCAAGAAATGTATAACGGTGGATATGCAGAAGGAAGCTGTGAAGATCCTGAGAGATAACGGC
>Ga0315268_10009242_pt1 | contig 10244 bp, 7 predicted proteins | sample C1_top_MG_FD_204535 | JGI IMG/M metagenome (GOLD analysis project Ga0315268, IMG submission 204535) | Sediment microbial communities from Yellowstone Lake, YNP, Wyoming, USA - C1_top | ecosystem: Environmental > Aquatic > Freshwater > Lake > Sediment | place: USA: Wyoming | collected 2017-08-01 | reverse complement strand
ACGAAAAGGCCAGACTGAATATGCAGATAGCGGCCACCATGGCGGGATGGTCATTTACCGTTGCCCAGGTAGGCCTGGCGCATTGCATGGCCCATACGGTAGGTACGCTGCATCATGTTCCCCACGGGGCGGCCTGCGGCATCGTGTTGCCCAAGGTGATGCGTTTCAACGTCGATCATGCCGCCTGCAAGCTGGCGCTGGTGGCACAGGCGCTGGGAGTCGACACGAGAGAGATGACAGAGCGCGATGCCGCCCTCGCTGCGGCGGACGCAGTAGAAGCCCTGATGGAAAAGGTGGGCCATCCGATGAGGCTGCGCGACGTGGGCGTTCCCGAGGCAGACCTGGGCAGGTGCTCGCTTCACGCAATTGCCGATTCGAACGTCATATTCAACGCGCGTCCCGTCAACGATCCGATGGATGTCTACAATCTCTTCAGGCAGGCGTACTAGGGAGGTCAAGACGCAGCCGTGTCTCTGGTCACGTTGGAACCAGGTACAGTTCAGGCCGTCAAGTCATCGCTTTCAGAGGCGGGAATCCAAGGGCCGGTTCGCGTTGAGCTCCAGTTCAGCGGCTGTTGCGACCCGTCGCTGGGGTTGATAGTAGATGCGGTTCGAGAATCTGATCTGGTCGAAGAAGAGGACGGCCTAACGTTCCTTATCAGCCCCGAGACGCACGAGCTTGTGGGTGAAGTGCGGATCTCTTACACGGACGAAGAAGGCAGAAGAGGATTCATCCTTACCTCGAGCAAGCCTATAAGTGAGTCGGACGGGTTCGCGACCCGCAGCAGCGCGCTCAGTTTCAGTAGCCGTATTTCTCGGGCTCCGCGCCGGGGCCGCCCGTCTTCTCGCTGAAGGTGACGTACAGCAGCACCAGCGAGGGGATTAGGACCAGCGCACCGATGGGCAGGGCGATGAGGAAGGCGGTAAGGGTTGGGTCGCCGGCGGCCACGTCGGCGATGCGCTCGTTGGGCAGGATGAGGTAGGGGTACTGCACTGCCCCAAACCCACCGATGACGAGGGCCACGGTGCCCGCAGCGACCGGCGGCGCCAGCACGTACCACCGCCGCCAGAGCACCACCAGGGACGCCAGCCCCATCGCCACGGCGGCGCCCATTACGGCCAAGGGCGCAGGGTCCTTCACCTGGTCCCAGAACGGCTTCGCATCCCAATGGGCTATGGGCAGGGCAATTGTGGTGAGCGCGCCCAGCACGAGGCTGGCCACGAGGCCGCGCATCCGGAAGTCTTCCAGCAGTTCGCCGGTGGCCCGGGCAGTCATGTAGAAGGCGGTGAGGAAGCCGCAGATGGCGACGGCGACGAGGCCGCAAACGATGGGGAACGGCTGCAGCCACGGTTCCCAGAGGCCCGACGTGACGGTTCCGTTCTCGATGGTGATGTTGCCGCTGGCGGCCGCGCCTACCGCCATCCCCATGGCCATTGGGGTGATGATGCTGGCCACGGAGAAGACGGTGTTCGTGGCGGGCAGGCCCGCTTCGACGACGTGCCCGTAGTGCCGGAAGGCGAACGCCGCCCCTCGGAAGACGATGCCCACCAGAGCGATCACCAGCGGGACGAAGAGGCCCGTGAACAGGTCGGCGAAGGCGGGCGGGAACGCCGTAAACAGGGTCACGACCACCAGGATGAGCCAGACGTGGTTCGTCTCCCAGACGGGGCCCATGGCGCGGAAGATCGCCTCCCGCTGCTCGGCGGCGCGGCGGCCGCTGGCGAGCGCCGTCCAGACGCCGCCGCCGAAGTCGGCTCCGCCAAAGATGGAGTAGGCGATGAGGCCCACAAGGACGACCATGGCCGCCAGGTTCTCAAGGGGCATCGGAAATTCTCCTCAGTGGGCCCAGCGGCTTGAGCGGTCGCCGCTGCTCTCGGAAGAGGAGGAGCGCCAGCCCGGCGGCGAGCGCCACGTAGACCAGGGCAAACAGCATGAGGATCCAGGCGATGCCCTCGCGGGGTGTTGCGCCGTCGGCCGTGCGCATAACGTGGTAAATGATCCATGGCTGGCGGCCGAACTCTGTTAGGCACCAGCCCGCCTCGATGGCCAAGAAGCTCAGCGGCGCCGCAGCCATGACCGCTAAGAGCAGCAGACGTCCCGGTTCGATGCGTTTTCGCCACCAGGCCAGCCCGAAAAACCAGGCCACTACCAGCACCATGAAGGACCCTATGGCCACCATCGCCTGGAACCAGGGGTGGACCAGGCGCGCGTCGGGGATGTTGCCCTCCGGGAAGCTGTTCAGCCCGCGCACTTCGGCGTCGACGTCCTCGAAGGCTAGGAGGCTTGCCGCCTTCGGGATCTCGATGGCGAAGCGGGTCGTCTTGTCCTCGGTGTCGGGCCAGCCGCCGATGCGCAGCGGTGCCCCCTTCTCCGTTTCGAACTGGCCCTCCAGGGCCGCGAACTTCTCCGGCTGGTTGTGCGCCAGGAAGCGGGCGCTCAGGTCGCCGCTGACGACCTGGAGCGGCGCGAAGACCGCGGCGACGACCAGTGCCAGAACCAATGCCTTCTTGTTGTAGTCGGAGCGGTCACCGCGGAGCATGGCGAAGGCGTACACTGCGGCCACCGCAAAGCCGGCCGCCACATAGGAGGCCAGTGTGCCGTGTGTCACTTCGTAGGGCATGGCCTTGTTGAACATGACGGCCAGGGGCTCGATATTCACGGGCTTGCCGTCCACCACATCGAAGCCTGTGGGCTGGTTCATCCAGCCGTTGGCGCTGATGACGAAGAAGGCCGACGCGGCCGAGCTGATGACAATGGGGATGGAGCAGAGCCAGTGCGCCCTGGGAGAAAGCCGGTCCCACCCGTAGAGGTAGAGGCCCAGGAAGATGGCCTCCGTGAAGAAGGCGAAGCCCTCCAGGCCGAAGATGAAACCGATGATGCCGCCGGAGAACTCCATCCAGGTGGGCCAGAGGAGCCCGAACTCAAAGGAGAGGAGCGTGCCGGAGACGGCCCCGACCGCGAACAGCACCCCGGCTGTCCGTCCCCAGCGCCTGGCCATCTGGCGGTACTCCTCGTTGCCGGTGCGCAGGGAAATGCCTTCGGCGATGAGGAACAGTAGGGGGAGGCCGATGCCGATGGCGGTGAAGACGATGTGGAAGGCCAGCGACATCCCCATCAGCGCGCGGGCCGAGGTGACGGTATCGAACACGCGTGCCTCCCACCGTGTGGCTTAGCGCTTCCTACCGGCGTGCAAGATAAACCGAGACAGGCGTGCAGGTCAAGGGATGTTCCTCGTGGCGCCAGGACTGGACGACGGTGTGGTCTAGGGAGATCCGACGGCCGCGGCAATGAGCTGGGCGTAGGCCAGCGCGCCCTCGGGCCGAAGGTGGACTCCGTCCTGGAAGAACTGAGGCCGGTCAACGCTTGCCGTGTACCAGTCGACGAGCACGGCGTTCGGGTAGCGCGCCACTCCCGCGGCCAGCACGGCGTTGTTCGGGCCTTCCCAATCGCGGGGGACCTTCAGGTTCACGAACACGACCCTGGTCACGTCCGCCATCAGTCCCATCATCTCGTCGAACTGGCTCGCCGTGAAGGGACTGTTGTTGCCGATATGCACGACCACTACGTCGCCCAGCTGGCCCGCGTTGCGGCGGGCGCGCAGGATGTCGACCGCGGTCGAGACCACGCGGCCGACCTCCGCGTCGACCTCGATATTGAGGATGGCTGCCGCGAGGTCGCCCCCAGCGGCGAGCATAACAGAGTCGCCTATGGCGGTGACCAGGGGCGCAGGCGCGTCCGCCGGTGCGTCGGGGGAAGCCTGCTCCGGCTGAGATTCGGGAAGAGGCGCCGGCTGTCCCTGGCCGGCGGTGTCCTGTGTCGCCAGATCGTCGGTCGGGACGTAGGCGGCCACGATGGGTTCGGGCGTGGGCTCCAGCTCCGGCGGCGGCTGGCCGGAGGATCCATTGTCGATCTCGGGCTCGACAGCGGCGACGGGGGCGGGCGACGGCGCCTCCGGAGTGGGCTTGGGTGGCTCCGGCGCCAGGCTGGCGGCCACCGCCTCCATGGGATGGATGGCCGCCTCGGTGGTGGTGAGCGGCGCGGCGCTGGAGTGGCCATCGCCCCGTAGCTGGCCGACGGAGAGGCCAGCGGGCTCTGCCGCGAGGCTGCCTCGGAACACGCCGCGTGAGCCGGGCCAGGCTGCCAAGAGGGCAGCGAGGATGACGGTGCCCAGCAGCAGGCAGTGAAGATAGTAGCGTCGGTCTGTGCTGCTGAGAGGACTCCGGACCGTCCTTGTTCCTTGAATCCTTCGGAGTTGCGGCCCGCTCTCCTTCGGTCGGTCAGTGCTAAGCTTTCCTCTTATAATGCCAGCCTCCGCGTACGGAAGGCGACGGCTCGCTTCACCTCACCCCGCGTCTCCAGCATTCGCCTTCCTCGTGACGGACGAACCGAGTCATCCGGACTGTGCGCTATTGTACACGAATTTGTCAACCACAACTGGCCTAAGCCTAGGGCGCTGCCACGGATGCGGCTATGAGCTCGGCGTAGTATTGCGCGCCTTCCGGCCGGAGGTGAATCCCGTCATCCCAGAAGAAGTCAGGTCGGTCGACGCTTGCGGCGTGCCAATCGACGAGCACAGCGTTCGGGTAGCGCGTCACTCCCTCGGCCAACACGGAGTTGTTCGGGCCCTCCCAGTCGCGGGGCACCTTCAGGTTCACGAACACGACCCGGCGCACGCCCGCCAGCACCTCCATCATCTGGTCGAACTGGCCCGAGCTGAAGGTGCCGTTGTTACCCATGTGGACGACCACGACCTCGCCGAGCCGGCCGGCGTCGCGGTATGCGCGCAGGAGGTCAATCGCAGCCGAGACCTGACGGCCAACGGCCGCATCGACTTCGATGTTGCCGATGGCCGGCGCGAGCGCGTTGGCGGCCCCGAGCATCACGGAGTCGCCAATGGCGGTGACCCGGACCACGGGCACATCGGCAGGCGGAGCCGTCGCCGTGGGTTCCGGCGGAGGCTCCGATGGCGTGGGCTCGGGCGGCGTAGCGGTGGGCTCCTGGGTCGGGTCCTGCTGCGGCGGCGCGTCCGCCGGTGTGGCAGTTGAACTCGGGGTCGCTTCGCTCACAGGTTCGGTTGCCGGCGTATCTGTTGGCGGCGGCTGTTCCGGCGTGGGCTCGGCCGGCGGGTCCGTCGCCGGCGGCGTGGCCGGGGACGGCTCGGCTGTCGGGGGAACGGTTGCCGCCGGAGGCGGGGGCGCAGCTTCGGCGGCTGGGGTGGGTGCCGGAGCAGGAGTCTGCGACGTCGCTATCGGGGATGTTCGGGAGGGTGGTATCAGCCGAATCGATGCGATCGTTGGAAGTGGTGTCGGGGCAACGGTTGGCGCCGAGTCGGGTGGATTCGCCGTCTCGCCGGCTGTGCTGGCGGAGAGCACGATGTGTACGGCGTCCACGGAGAGGTAGGAGGGTGGGCCCGGCCGCTGGGCTCCGGCCACAGACATGCTGACGACGGCGAAGGCCACCACGGCCACACCGCTGGCCCCGGCCCACTGGACGCGCAGGCGCCAGCGCAAATCCCCCTGGGCTTCGCGCAACGCTCTCCAGATTCGTCCCAGGGCACCGGCGCGGATCGGCGTCTCGACATAACGGTAGGACAGCTCGGCGATGGTGATGGTCACCCCGAAGCGCAAGGCCAACAGCGGCAGCCCATCGAAGGGCACGTCGAAGTGGGGTCGGGTCAGCATGTAGACGGGCCAGTGCCAGAGGTAGATGCCGTAGGAGCGCAGCCCGAGCCAGCGGAGCGGCTGCCGACCCAGCAGGGCGCCGAGGTGCGCTCGCGGGTGTACGAGCACTGCTATGAGCACGGCCGAAGCCACGGCGACCAGAGCGAATCCGCCCTGATAGAGGAACGACTGGTATCCGTCCAAGCGGAGGAAGGAGTAGAACAGCACGCCGAGGGCCCCAAGACCGATCACATCCAGCAGCCACGGCTGGGCCTGTCCCGCTCGGGCCGCGACGCGGCCCGGGGCCCACACGAAGGCGAGGGCCGCCCCAACCAGGAGCCCAACACCCCTCGTGTCTGTGCCGTAATAGACCCGGGAGGGGTCCCCGCCGGGCTGGTACAGCAGCGCCATTAGCACTGTTGACGCCACTGCTCCGCCGAGCACGGCCAGCAGCACATGCCGCGGCCGCCAAAGCCACATCATGGCGCTGAGGAGGAGCGGCCAGAGGATGTAGAACTGCTCCTCGACCGCCAGCGACCACAGGTGGCGGAACAGCGACGGCCGTCCCATCATTTCGAAGTAGGACTGGTGGCTGAAAACAAGGTACCAGTTGGTCACGTACCCGAGCGCCGCGAAGGCATCGCTCCGCAGCCCCGCGACCTCGCTGGACAGGGCCACGACGGCAAATACCAGCGTGACGGCGATCAACAGGAACAGGGCGGGGAGCAGTCGCCGCGCGCGGCGGAGCCAGAAGGCCGGCAGATCGATGCGTCCCCGCTGGCTCCACTCGCCCAGCAGGAGCGAGGTGATCAGGTAGCCGCTGATGACGAAGAAGACGTCGACGCCGAGGAAGCCGCCTCTGATCCAGTGTAGGTCGGCGTGATAGAGCAGCACCGCGATGACGGCGACGGCGCGCAATCCATCCACGCCGGGCAGATAGGGCAGCCGGCCAGCCGACTCGCGGACGCTGCCGGCGGGCGTGGGACTGTTCCCGGCCGGGTTCCGGCGCGCAAACGGCGTTGCTCCCAGCGCTGCGACCAGGGAACCTGCTACCGAAACTAGTTGCTGGATCGCCGGCGGTCGGGCCACTCTTGGAGTCCCCTTTGACGGAGCAACGCGATCACGACCTTGCCGTTACACCACGGGCCAGCCCGCAGGGGGATCAATTGCATCGGCCTGACATCGTCCTTGCGGGCGTTCACGGGCACGTATAGGATACCAACCTTCCCGGCTATTTGCGATGGTCTGCGACTGCATTTTCTTGGCCGATGCAGCGGACGGCCGTCCGGCACGGGAGCAAGGGCCCCAGGCGGACGGCGGCACGAGTCCGGGACTGACGGCTCGCAGTCCCATGTCCGCCTAGCGCTCGTGCCGGGCTTGCTCGTGGCGGCCGCTGGGAGCGCGCATCTATTGGGCGGTCCTGGCGGCGCCGCTCGGCTTGGGTCTAGCCTCTCGGTGCAGCGCGGGGTATTGCGTCCGCAGGGTGTGGCGCCTCAGGCGTGTACCATTTCGTCGTTCGCCCCTGCGTGCTTCGAGTTACGCCTGCTAGCGCGCCTGCCCGAGGATGGCCCCGGCCGCCGCGCGGCCGCTCACCATTGCGCCGGCGATGCCGTGCCCAAAGACGGTGTTGGCTCCCACCATCCACAGGCCGGGGAGCTCCGTTTGGAGGGCAACGCGGGCACCCATGTACTGGTCGGGGGAGTGCTCCAGGCCGTAGCTCGTGCCGCCGGTGGAGAGGGTGAAGCGCTCCTGGCTCACGGGCGTGGCGCACTCCTGCCAGACCACCTTGCGGATGAAGCCCGGCAGCATCTCCTCCACCACGCTCAGCATGCGCCGCTCCATCTCGTGTTTGGCCGCCTCGTAAGGCGCACCGTGGCGATAAGCAGACTTGGTCGGCGCGCTGCCCGGCCCCTGGGTGACGCCCCAGGTGGAGAGCTGGGCGGGGGCCAGGGTCATGACCTGGAGGTTGGTGTAGCCCGGCGGTGCCAGGTTCTCGCTGACGGGGTCCTTGAGCGAGGCGATAGACATGAAGACGGAAGGTCGGTCGGGGACGCGGCCCTCATAGCATCCGGCGTATTGCCCTTCCAGGTCGTAGGATGGCGAGAGGGCCAGGTTCGTAGCAGTGTAGCCTAGCTCTGAAGGATCGACTTCCATCGCCAGGTAGATGACGAATAGAGGCAGGGCCATGCGGTAGGCCTTGATCCGCTCCACCAAGCCCTGGCTTAGGTGCTGCTCGCCCACCATCTCCAGGAAAGTGCGCTTGGCGTCGGCGTTGGAGACCACCAGCGGCGCCCTTATCTCCTCGCCCTTGGCCGACTCCACGCCGACCGCCTTGCCGTTCTCGACGATGATGCGCTTCACCCGCTGGCGCAGCCGCAGCTCGCCGCCGCCGTTCTCGATGACTTGCACGAGGCCCCCGACCAGGGGACGGGCGCCGCCGCGGATGAAGTAGGCGCCCCGCATATAGTGCTCGGTCATCAGGGCGTGCATGCCCAACGCTGCCCTCGAGGGAGGCGCGGCGTAGTTGCCGCTCTGACCGGCGAGAATGTGGCGCAGGCGGTCGCTGAGCTCGAGAACGTCAAACACCTCGCCCAGGGTGCACTGACTCCAGTGCTTGCCCAGGAGCTCGGTTACGGGTGGCCCGCCCGAGGGAGCGGCGCCGGTGAAGATGCTGGCCACGGAGCGGAGGGTGTCGATGTAGCGGTCGATGGCCCGCGTTTCCTGAGGGAAGGTCTCTTGGAGGCGCTGGCGATAGCGCTCCCAACCCGCGGGCGCCCGGAACTTTAGGTCCGGCCCCAGGTAGGTGTCGAAGCCGTCCTGGTCCATGGGCACGAACTCTACCCGGTCAGCCATGCCCAGTTGCTCCATCATCGTGGGGAAGATTCCGCGGGGCCCGCAGTCACCGATGTAGTGGAGGCCGACATCGAAGTCGAACATGCGCTTACGGCGGAAGGTCTGGGCGTTGCCGCCGGGGGCGAAGTGCTGCTCCAGGACCAGGGGCCGCATGCCACCTTTCGCCATGTAGGCGGCGGCGGTTAGGCCGCCCATCCCGGAGCCGATGACGATGGCGTCGAAGTCCTTGGGCATGCTGCACCTCCTAGGTCACGTAGCCGATGTCCCTCGCCGGTAGCTCATTGCCTGGCCGAACAGCCGGTTCATGCTTTGCAGGATGGCCGGGTTGACGGAATCGGGCATGTCCAGCAGGGTTGCCATGTCGATCACCTGGCCCACGCCCATGAACAGCCAGGCGATGGCGTCAATGTCGGCTTGGGCGTCGATGAGGCCCTGGTCGCGCGCTGAGAGAAGGAGATTCCGCACGAAGATGAAGCACTGTACGTAGCCCTCGCGGACGACGGAGCGGATATCCTCGTCCTGGGACTCGGCGTGGGCACGAGCGCGCACCCACAGCGGATCGGGCTCCTGGTTTACGCTCCGGTAGTACCAGCTTCCGATAGCCGCCATGGTGCGTAGCGGGTTAGGTTCCTCCGCCGCCACTCGCGACCACTCCGCCAGGATGAGGTTCGCTGACCGCCTGAGCACTGCGAGGTACAAGTCCTTCTTGTCCGCGAAATAGCGGTAGATGGTCGGCTCGCCGACCCCGGCCTCCCTGGCGATCTCCAGCGTGCCGCTGGATCGGTAGCCGGCGCGGGCGAAGACCCTGAGGGCGGCCTGGACAAGCTGATCACGGCGGACCTCCGCCGGCTGGCGGCGGGCGCGGCGGCGGGGGACTTGCCGTGCTGGGCGGTGCTGGGGGCGAGGGCGCGGGCTCGGGGATAACATAGTGAATCATCACTACCATAACATCATGGGACCCGTTGTCAAGTATTCGCGGTAGAGGCCTGATTCACATGGGTTAATTGGCCGACCCTAGCCTGAAGGCTGGGGCATGAGGAGGGTAATCGGATGCTCCGCGTTGCGGTCAAGAATGAGCTCACTCCCCAGGAGATGTGGAAGGCTTGGCCTGTCGCTGCGCGGCGCGCGCCGAGGGGGCGCGCCTACGGCAGAGGCGCAGCGTGGGGCGTGACAAATCAACCCATCAACGGCGAGCCACCTACAGGGTGTCGTGCCGGCTTGACGGCGGGGTTTACGATGGGGATGCCATAGGGGCTGGCATTGGCTGGCACAACCCCAGGGTGAGGGAGATCGGACGGTGAGCCAACAACGCGACGTCGTCTTTCTGCTGGATGTGGACAACACCCTGCTCGACAATGATGCTGTCGAGCGTGATCTTCGGCGTCACCTCGAGCAAGCGTTCGGGGTCGAGCGACAGGCGCGTTATTGGGAGATTTTTGAGGACCTGCGCGCCGAACTTGGCTATGCCGACTACCTCGGCGCACTCCAACGTTACCGGGTTGAGCATCTACGCGACCCACACCTGCTCGAGATCTCGTTATTCCTGGTCAATTACCCGTTCGCCGACCGCCTCTACCCCGGCGCGCTTGATGTAGTCGAGCGGTTGCGGGGCTGGGGGCCGACGGTCATTCTGTCCGACGGTGATGTGGTGTTCCAGCCGCGCAAGGTCGAACGCTCGGGGTTATGGGAAGCGGTGGACGGCCACGTGTTGATCTACGTCCACAAGGAGCA
>Ga0315268_10009241_pt1 | contig 10245 bp, 9 predicted proteins | sample C1_top_MG_FD_204535 | JGI IMG/M metagenome (GOLD analysis project Ga0315268, IMG submission 204535) | Sediment microbial communities from Yellowstone Lake, YNP, Wyoming, USA - C1_top | ecosystem: Environmental > Aquatic > Freshwater > Lake > Sediment | place: USA: Wyoming | collected 2017-08-01 | reverse complement strand
ACACAACATTATTGCTCCCTTCTCGCGTTTAGGCTTCCGGCAATTCTTTGCGCTGGCGAGATACAAAACTTTCTCGGCTTATCACCCGTCTGCCGGTTTTTCTTTCAATCTGTTTTCTCGCGTTTCCGGCGATTCCGCCGCCTTCTTTGGCGACTTTCCGATTTTCCGGAAAATTTCTCGGCTGTTTGCTTTTGGAAATTTCTGTTGTTGCGGTTTCGGCAAGCATGTTCAAAACCAATTCCAGATTGGTCATATTGTCGCGCAGGTTTTCCTTTTTGAGAGACTTATATCCTTTATATCTCCTTGTTTTCATGCCCGCCCAGGCAAAAGTTATGTCATCGGTCAAAACGGCAAATTCATCGGAGGTTTTCACCCCGCGCTCGTTCCATTCGTTCGTCAGGTCTTTTCTTATTTCAATGCTTTTGAGACGCAGGCCAACCCATTCTTTGGAATAGCCCTTTTTGAGATAGGTCGCCAGTGCTCTCCGAATCGCTTTTTCAGGGTCTTCCGTTTCTTCCACTCTCTCATAGCCCACCCGCGCCAGCCAGAGCTTGAAAGGCTCGGCCTTGGGCGAGGGAATGGACTGGATAACACGGAAAATTGTTTCCGTGTCCGCCGCGTCCGTGAGATAAAATTTCCCGTCTGCCGCTTGCATTTTCAGTTGTCCGATTTTTTCGGACACCTCGCTTCCTTCCTGTTTTAGCTTTGTTTTAAGGTCATTCCAATATTTTCTCGGACGATCGGTTTGGACAAGCGCTTCGATAATATCCATAATGGCAAAATACCATTTTTCTTTTTTTCCATTCCAATGGCGACGGATTTTTTTGCCTTCAAAAATAGCAATTTTCTTTTCTTTTTTCATAAAGCTAATAATATTTACCTCTTGAAATTATTCTAGCACAAATTTCCCCATAAAAAAATCCCGCGCACTTCGACGAATGTCGGAGGCACAGGAGATTTTACTTGATGTAATATGATTAAAATTATTCTCTTTTATGTTTGCCTTCTTCTCCAGCGCCAAAATATAAAAATAACAAATGCAAGAATGATTATCCCGCCGGCAATAATGATAAGCTCTGCATTTTGGCTTTCCATCCTTTCGGCCGGTAAATTCTTCGGCTCGCCGTCCATCATGCCGTAGCTTGCCGGATCACGAGGGTCTATTCCGGAAACGACTGTTTGGAATTCGCCCGTGTCGAGATTCGATAATTTGATTGTTGTCAGTGGTTTCGCTCCTGTCAGCGGGCTGTTGCTCGTTGTCCAGCCGGACGATGCGTCCCCTTGCGTCGGCAGGGCTCGAAAAGCCAGAAGATTTGGCGCGGCAAATCCCAGATAGGCGCTTGCGCCGCCATAACCCCAAAGTCCAGGCAGGCTGATTTCTTTTTCCTGCTTTGTATCAAGGTCAACTTCGTATGATTTTTCCTGGTAGTAGCGGTAAAAAACAATTTTCTTCCCGTCGAAGCGCACAATGGGATTATCGGGTCTATCTTTGTCGGGAGGCACAATTTGCGTTTCCTTTTTTGTCCGGAGATCATAGACATTGATGCCGTCGCTTGCATAGGCGATTTTTTGCCCGTCGGGAAACCAGGAAAATCCATAAGGGGAGACATCTTCAATTGAGTCGATCATTTTCTTTTGGTTGATGTCCCAAATTTCAAGCGTGTCGTGAGTGTGCCAGGAATCGTTGCTTTTGTCATAATATTCCTGTTCATTGATAAAAGCCAAATGTCCGCCGGTATGGGAAAGAGCCAAAGATTCCTCCAAATCTCTGTTGGTATGGGGCAAGTCTCCCTCGCGCGTGTATAGAATTTCAGGTTTTTCGCCTTTGAGCGAAGAAAGGATGAGATAATATTTTTCGAGGAATTCACTCCCCTCGCCGTAGGAAAAATAGGCGATGCGTCCCTCTTTATCCGGCCCGGCAACGAGATACGGGCTTCCCGGCAAGCCTTGGTATGAAAGAAGATATTTTTTCTTGTCCGGCAGAGTCACAGCCTCAAGCCCATCGCCTTGATTGCCCTCGTAAATAAAAACGCCCTTTGCTTTTTCGATCAGCGAAGAGTTTTCCGGCCCGGGGACGGATGGCATTTCTTTGGGGTGCGATATTTCCGCGAAGTAAAAAAATAATTTTATCGCAATCAGAAAAACTCCGATGCCGATAAGAATGGATGAGATTATTCGAGGCTTCCTTTTTGGTTTTGAATTTTCGTTCATTTGTTTTTTATATTTTAGGGATTTTGTTTCCCGTTATTTTTCAGGGGGCGTAATTTCCGATTGCGTACATGAATACTAACACCATTGCCATTGCGATTGTGGTGGCGATGTGCAAGAGAATATATAGCCATGGATTTTTCACGGACTCCGGCATCAATTGCAATGCCACAAACCCCGCTCCGAAAGCGATACCAATACAAAGCATGTAGCTTTTTATATTGGTGTCGATGAAATTTCCGTCAGCGAGATCGAAAATGACAAGCGCAGAAGCGATAACAAACGCGCTTATTATCAATGCGGTAATCCGGATTTTGTTTTGTGCTAAAAAAACCATAATTTTATAGATACTCTTTATTTTTTCTCCATATATAATACCCCACTACACCCAAAATTCCCAATATCAGAATGATAATAATGATTATTATCGGCGAAAAACCAATCTTTTGTGGAGCTGAATTGCCGGTTGTAGGTTGATCCGCTGAAATAGGGGTCAGATTTGTTGATTGGGTATTGATTACCGGCTCATTGTTTTTACAATCTTCAGGACAATTTACGCTGTCCTCCACCGGCTGATCGCATTTGCCGTTTTCATTGCAAGTGGCTTTCGAGGTCAAATCAATCGTCAGAACTTTTTTCCCGAACGGATCGTAGATATCGGCATATTTGCCATTGGGAAAATAGGGAAGCTGAATAATGACTTCTCCTTCAGGGGTCTCTTGGCAACCGCCGGTTAAATTACCATTTGCATCGAATCCATCACCACAGATAACAGCAGCCAAGCTATTTACAGCGAAATATCCCAAATCTTTATCCCTAAAAGAAACAACCCGGCCATTATAAAAATAACCTTTCAAGGTTTTATAATCAGAAAGATAATTAAATTTTTCCATTACTATGGCCAGTCCCCTAATCTCGTAGTTGTCATTTTTCTTAAAAAGATCGGCATTAATATATTTATTAGTTGTTCTCTGTTCCGGTTCCGTGGTGAGCTGAGGCGCTTCAACTTGAGCCAACACACGATAAAAAGAAAATACAAAAAAAGTAAGAATGAGGATAGAAATACATTTTTTTAACTCCTTAAGTTGTACTTTATCATCTTTCACCTTTTTGTTTGAGAATATTAGAAATCATTTCATTTAGAGTCTCCCCATAATCACGTCCCCCTCTTCGATTTTCATCAATAAGTGTTATCAAAATTCTGGCGTGCATTCTTGCCCATGTAATTTGGTATGGTTGATTTTCATAATCAAGTCCTTTTTCGATTCGATCTGAAGATATTCCAGCTTCTTGCCTGCATTTTATGTCGTGGGTTTTCCATGCTTTCAAAATCTCATTGGTTAAATATAGCTCTCTTTCAGCACTATTATTGAAATCGTTATGTCGCATTTGCACATTACCTGCTAGATTTCGATAATCTAAACCTCGCTCGATTGTTTCTGGTTTATCAAAAAACATTCCGAGGTCATCAATAATAGTCCTTTCTTTCATGTCCTGATACGCTGGTGAATTTTCCGGAGGAAGTTCCGTAGTTTGCACAACAGAAGAAGTTTCTGCAACTTTTCTCTCTGTTTCCGTTTTCCTGTTTCTTTTCCTGATGAGGCCAGGCAAGGTTATGCCGATAATTATCGGTAGCAATGGAATCGGAATTAAAATTCTTCTCTTCTCTTTTTTTTCATAATTTATTGTTATCTCAACCAGCCGTTTCATACCAACCATCTGATCGAGCTGTATTATAATATTATTATCCTGAATTTTTTTGGCATTGTAATCCTTGATAAGATTATATATTCTTTCCATTTCATCATTGCCCCGCATTTTTCTCGACAACATTTCTAGCTCGAAAAGCTCCCTGTTCGAGAATTGAATTTCCTTCGCTTGTATTTTGGATGCTGCTTCTTCAAGTTGCTTGAGATTCACGCCGCTTTTGCCAAGCCATTCCTTTGCAATTTCAATTCCGATTCTGCCACGCTTTAACGCAAGTTCTATGTTTTCTTGATCTACTGCACCATATTTGATTGTTTCCGCACCTTTTCCACCGGGTCCCTCCGGAGAAGTCGTCCCCGTAATTTCAATATTTATGATTTCCATGTTTGTTGGCGATTCCTCGTGATGAGATTGATACACTCTTTTGCTCCAATCCCACCCATACAAAATTTCTGTAAATTGCTTCTGAAATTCCTGATTGATAAACCCCTCTATTTTTTTTAGATCTTCAGGACTATGCAGTTTGTCGGCTTTTTCATCTTGCGCAAAAAGTCGGGCATATTCGAAGGGAAGCTGAATGGTTATTTTCCCATTTTCCTTGTTTGTAAATGGGATTTCTGCCTGAATTAACGCCACTAATGACCAAATATTAAATTTGGGATTTCCTTTTTGATCGACTCCCTCAAAAAAAGTTGCTTGTATTTCGGGCCACTGAAAATCTCTTTCTGTATATCTTTTTGACATTTCAGTTTCCGCGGAAATCCCTATTTTAGGAGGAATTCCAACTATAGAGGAATTTCCGGAAAGTGTATGGTCAGCGAGCCCTTTCGATGTCGCTGAATCTTCTATCGATCCGGCAAAAGTCAGGCAAGATGCTCCAATAATCATGCTTTGATAAATTTTTAGGAAGAGAACGTTTTGCTTATTTTCATTCTCCTGCAGCCCCTTTTCAATGTTTGTTCCTCTCATATTATCTTACTTTGTGATGAATATTAGCCAAAATTAAGGAAAGGGAATAACTGGATAAGTTTCATTCAGCTTTGAAAGTTCTTGCATATTCCCTTTCGCTGTCCAATCAATAATGGAATCGTCAAGTGTACCGAATGTTTTTGATGAACGACTTTTCATTATGCCGTCGTTTGTTGATCTAAAAAAAGCATTTGTGTAGTGACATCCTGAATAACAACCTTCACCTGTTTTACTCCACTTTGGACAGCTTGAAACCGCTGTACAATTATAATTGCTCAAACCACTCGCATTATTTGGGTTTTGTCTCGCTTCGACATACTCGTCGTTTAATTTTGCAATACCATGACCAATGTGTTCATGGGCAAATAAAAAAGCTTGGTATCCATTTCTATTGAAACAATAGTACGAGCCTATGCCAGGTAAGCCATAAGCCTCCGCTCTGACACCGGGCGGAGCTGTTCCATTCACTACATAGGCTTTGGTTTTTTTCCCAGGTGGGCATTCTTCTCTATCAACCAATTCGGATCTATAAACTCCAAAATTAGCCTTGCTTTTTGTATAGTCGAGTCCGGCAGCAAATTCTTTCACAATTTGTTCGAATTCTTTCTGTTGAGTTTGATCACCCTCTTTCCACATCGGCTTTGAGATTGTGCAAGGCATGGTACTGAAGCGAGAAACATCTGCTCTTATAAAAATTATTTTATTTTCTGCATTTTCATTTCCAGCTACAAAGGGACATGTATTTTTCGGCTTAGTTGGGCAGGCATTTTTACATTTACTTGTTAAGGTCGATGCGCCCGGCGGTGTCGTGGTTTTTGGCGTCGTGGCATAATCATACCAACTTTTTATATAATCTAACCAACCCTGCTGACTTGTATCTGCGCTATTTGGTGGAGCAATGCTATCTGCGCTATTTTCCGTACCCTGAGCTTTCACGCTTTCAATAATATTGCCAATGTAAACATATTTTAAGGATTTCTGATTTTCTTTGAGAGCCGTGACTGGGCAAGAGCCAATATATACTTTCATGGCATTAGACTTTTTGTTTTCGAACGCCGCCTCAACGTAAGGAGAATCCGTTCCTGTCGCTTCCTTAATAATCGCCTGAACCAATCCTTTGTTAACTTTGATTTGCGTTTCATCGCTTGCTTTCCAGTCGGCCTTTTGAGTGATATCCTCTTCGCTATCTTCCGTCGTCCCATCGTCTTTTTTACACGAATATTTTCCAAGTGCTGTTAATTGATATTTATCATCTTTCTCATCTTTACTTTCCGAATCAGATGCAGCGTCAAGAGAAATATATTCTCCGCTCCCAGCGGCGCACTGGATTCTTACCGATTGAAGAATTTTATTTTTCGGGTCGCATTTTCCTCCGTTATTCCCATTATTATTGCTCCCGCTGGTTGAGCACTCGTGCTGATACCATTTGCCACCGTATGGATGCTTGTAGCCGACGATATTCATCACGGAATTTATAATGAGCCAACCGCAAAGCGCCCAAAAGGCGCCTTTCATAGTGCTGGTTATTGAGGATTTTGCGAAAGCGAGAGCCTTCGGAAACGCACCGGAAACAATAAAAGTGATTCCGGAGATTGTAACGCCCAGAATAATGGTGATGCCGAGGAGCGAGCCCATCAGCCACTGGAAAATATTTGAAATTCCTACGAGCAAATAACAGAGGTTGCAATCATTCGTGCAGGGCACAAGTCCTCCGGCACAGGAAGAACGGGATAAATATAAAATGACAAAAACTAAAATAATAACCGCGATTGATAAAATTTTTGTTTTGAGTTTCATTTTAGCAAATTTTTCCATACAAAAAGGGTCCCGCGAACCAGCGGCAATCCTTTCGAACTGCCCGATGAACCTTTCGGAACATCGACCTAGATGAATAAGTGCCGGTCACGAGACCGTTTATATTCATCTAGGATTTATATATTGCGCCATATTCCGGAAAAACCCGAAACTTAGGCCATGTTTTCTGCTTTTATATTATCACAATCACTATTTTTTTCAAAATGCAAGGGAGTAATGTGCTGCCCGCGCATGGTTTGGGTCGGGGCAAAAGCAACTTTTCTATTTTAGCCATTTTTTCCTTTAGCTTCCGCCTCCGATTTCATCGGAGTTCAAAACCGAAAAATTTTCCATTTCCTTTTTGAAGGGGCGCGCGATTTTTTTTGAAACAATTGAAGGAAAATTTTTTGTTTTGAAAATCAGCCTTTGGCTGATGCGGAAGCCGGGCGGAAACTAAACTGAATTCTGGAAAAAAGTTCGAGCTTCGTTGTAAATTCGCACCAAAATCAAACTTTCCGTTTTTCTCCAAAAAACCGGAAAGTTTGATTCTGGTGGGTGCGGCAGGACTCGAACCTGCGAAGTCCGGAGACGCCAGATTTACAGTCTGGAGCAATTGCCGCTATGCGACGCACCCATAATTAAACCTTTAAATTGATGAAATCTTTGGCTTGATGAATTTTCGCTTTTTGATTATTTTTTGTCGGAGCAATTCTTATTTTGAACAAACTTCTATTGATCTTGGAAACAGGGATGTAGTAAATTGATTTATCTTTTGAGTTAAAAACGGCAATCACATCAATTTCTTTTGCTGAATTTTGTTTTTATATGCATTTTGTTGATTTTTGTTTTCAAGAGCCGAAGACCGGACTTGAACCGGTAACCTTCGCTTTACAAAAGCGTTGCTCTGCCATTGAGCTACTTCGGCTTTTCAATTTCCCAATCGCATCTTCATCTCAATTTCCCGCAGGCTGCTTTTGGCTTTGAGATCCCGCGGGCGAAGCTTCAAGACTACCTTAAATGAATCTTTGGCGTCCTTGATATTTCCAACGCTCATATAGTAATCCCCCAGCTCCCGATAAGCTTCTATATCTTTGGGATTTTCCGCAATTCGATGAATAAGGGCTTCTTCTCTCACTTTATCTTCCGAAACCGGCACTTCTTTCAGACGAACTACCGGTTCCTCGATTCTTTTTTTCTTTATGACTACTTCGCTGGGAACCCATTCTGTTGTTTCCGGCTCTTCAGTCCGTTTTCTGACCAAATCTTCAATTTCAGATTCTTCAAAGGGCTTCTTTCCTGCCCTTTTCGCGCGGATATTGAAAACCAGTCTTGCGATTGATTGCTCTGATTTCTTTACTGCGAATTTTAGCGCGATTAGAACCCTTTCTAAAATATGAAGAGTCCGCTGTCTAAACCTCTTCCATTTGTCTCTTTGGGAAAACGGCAAGTTTTTTTCCATCTGATCTTTACGGAGCTCTTTGATTTTTTTCAATTCAGCTGACTTTTTTCCAAAAATAACTACCAGGGCGATTATCGCCCCAACCAAGATGACCGGTGGAACATAGATCCAAAACATACTTTTAAAATCAATAATTGTTAGAGCTAATAAGATGATTAGGCAACTAACGCGCCAGGCGCTGTCCGGAACCTTTAAATCAAATCGTCCATTTTAATTTTAGCTATACTGCCACCGGAAAATTCAACCTTTAATTCTCCCGTGAGAGCGTTTGTTTCTTTAACGATTCCGGTATCCCCCTTCACCTTAACTTCACTTCCGACAGAAGGCATTTTTTCCAAAATTTTTTGGTATTGATCGGCTTCATATGCCAGACAGCACATAAGCCTTCCGCAGATCCCGGAAATTCGTTCCGATCCGCGGCGAATTATCTGTTGGGCTTTTGCCATTTCCGAACTGATACTGGGAAGATCCCCCTTAAATCTTATGCAGCAAAGCTCTCTTCCGCAAATGCCATATCCGCCCTCCTGCCTGACCTCATCACGCGCGCCAATCTGATGAAGTTTGATTGATCTTTGAAAAGTTCTGGAGAGACTTTTCACTAAATCCCGAAAATCCACTCGTCCTTCGGCAATGAAGGCAAAAGTGATGCTTCCCCCGTCAAAAGAATAGCGGCAGCTCACGACTTTCATGGGAAGATTGCTTTTTTTCACCTCACAGCGGCAAATTTCGAACGCCTCGGCTTCTTTCTTCCGAAATTCTCTGATAGTATTGAGATCTCGCAGATTGGCTTTGCGAATTATTTTAAATTTCCTTTGTCCAAAACCAGCCTGACTTCCAGGCAGAACTTCTTTGCTGTCTGCCGCTTGTTCCACAATAGCCGACTCGATCCCGTCTTCGGTTTCTCCAATCAGGATGTCGCCCTTTTGGAAAGAAAGTCTGCTTTCGGCAACATAGGAATTTTCCCAGGGACGAATTTTTATGAGAAATTTACCCATTAATCAAACTTCAAACCTGATGAAATTTCCAATTTGAATATTTTCACCAAGTTTGGCAATTTTTTCCTTCACAAGATCGTCAATAGTAATATCCTGATTTTTAATGAAAGGCTGGGTTAAAAGCGAGATTTCATCAAAGTGTTTTTTAATTTTCCCTTCAACAATTTTTTCAATTATTTCGGCCGGCTTGTTTTCAAGCGCAGTTTCTTCTCTCGCAATATGTTCATATTCCTCCCGGTCTTTTTCCGGAATTTTTTCAAGGGACAAGTACTTTGGATTCATAGCGGCAATATGCATAGCGACGTCATAAGCCAAACTCTGAAATTCGGAGTTTCGGGCTACAAAATCAGTTTCGCATAAAAGCTTGACCATTGCGCCGACTTTTTTGTTGCTGTGGATATACGCCGCGATTACTCCTTCCGAGGTTTTTCTTTCCGCTTTTTTGAGAGCTTTTTCACTTCCTCTTTTTTTGAGATAATCCGCCGCTTTTTCAAAATCACCCCTGCACTCTGCGAGCGCGTTGCGGCATTCCATAACGCTCGCCCCTGTTTTTTCGCGTAATTCCTTTACTTGCGCGGCGGATATTTTAGTTTTATTTTTCATAGCAATATCTTGCTTAATTTTTTATCTCCGGCTTGTTATTTGAAACCGGTTTGGCTTTGCTTTTTGTCTCTTCTATTTTTTTTACCACTATTCCCAGAATATATTTGAGCGAAGAAAGAGCGTCATCATTGGCGGGAATCACATAATCGGCCAGAGTCGGGTCGCGGTTAGTGTCGGCTATCGCCACAATTGGAATTTTCATCCGGCGGGCTTCTTTCAGCGCCAGCCCGTCTTCTTTAATGTCAGCCGCGAAAATCAGCTGGGGAAAATTTTCCATTCTTTTGATGCCGCCCATCTTTTCGTTCATTTTTTCAATTTCTTTCTTAATTTTTCCCTGCTCGTATTTGGTATACTTTTCAAATTCTCCCCGGGCCAGTTTCTCTTCCTGCTTGTTGAGATAACGGATTCTTTTCTTGATTTCGTTGAAATTGGTAAAGGTTCCTCCCAGCCAGCGGTTCACGACATAGGACATTCCGGTTTTCTCTCCCGCCCATCGAATCACATTTTGGG
>Ga0315268_10009240_pt1 | contig 10245 bp, 8 predicted proteins | sample C1_top_MG_FD_204535 | JGI IMG/M metagenome (GOLD analysis project Ga0315268, IMG submission 204535) | Sediment microbial communities from Yellowstone Lake, YNP, Wyoming, USA - C1_top | ecosystem: Environmental > Aquatic > Freshwater > Lake > Sediment | place: USA: Wyoming | collected 2017-08-01 | reverse complement strand
GAGCCTTCAGGTATGGCAAGTGAGAGTTCCCGCAGGAACCGGCGGGGGTGCATAAGTTTTGTTTTTGAAGACGACCATTTTTCAAGCTCATTATTCCAGATTTTATTCTCTTTTTCAACATCGGCAATCCGTTTCGGGTTTGCCTTCATACCGGGGTTAAGAGACTTCACCATGCCGAGCAGCTCTTTTGAAAATTCCTTAACGTCCGCCGGGCTTGCAACATCGACTTTTCTGCTTAATCCAAGCACTTTCGCGTTTATGTCCACTTGTATGATTCGGGCTTTGGCGGGCCAGTAGTCGATCCCGTATTGCGGGAGGGTTCCGAAAGGACCGAGGCGGCATCCCAATACAAGAACAACGTCTGCCTTTGAAATAATCCGCATGGCAGCTTTCGAGCCGCAGTAACCTATAGGGCCGGCAGAAAGGTAATGATCCGAAGGAAAAGAATCATTGTGAAGGTAGCTGTTTACGACAGGAGCGGAAAGATATTCTGCAAGGGCTTTTGTCTCCTCAAGTGCATTTCCCTGTGAGACTCCGCCGCCGGATAAAATCACCGGATACTTAGCATTGACCAGAAGGGCGGAGGCAGCTTCAAGCGCTTTTTTCGGCCCGCAGCCTCTCGAAATATTCAAGGATGGATATATTTCATCTTCGCAAATGCCATAGAAATAATCGCGGGGGATATTAAGCTGAGCCGGCCCGTTTTCGAGCTTTGCCATATAAAATGCCCTGCGCGCGAGTTCAGCCATGCGCTCAGGCCTGTTTACCCGTACCTGGTAAACAGTCTGTTCTTTAAACCAGGCCATCTGGTCGAGTTCCTGGAATCCCCCGGTTCCTATTCCCATGCTTCCAGTTTCCGGTGTTATTGCAACAACCGGTGAATGCGCCCAGTAAGCCGCTGTTATGGCCGATACAAAGTTGGCTGCCCCGGGGCCGTTCTGGGCGATGCATGCCTGAGGTTTTCCTGTAACGCGCGCAAGCCCGTCTGCCGCATGTGCTGCAGCCTGTTCGTGGGCCACGGATATGAACCTTATGCCTGCATCGGGAAAAAGATCAAGCGCATCCATATAGGCTGAGCCGACTATGCCGAAGACCGTTTTAACTCCTTCGGCAGCCATTGTTTCTACAAGTGCTTCGCTCGGAGTCATTTTTAACTTGCTCATTTGTAATCCTCCATTAAAATTTTACAGGGTTCAAGGATTCAAGGATTCGAGTAAAAAAACCGAATATCGAATATCGTACATCGAATTTCGAACTTCGCTGTTTTGTTTCCGATATTCGATGTCCGATATTCGATCTTTCGCTTTACGCCTCGTGCCTAAGTTATTTGTTTTTTTACTTAGCTTTTAGCGTTAGTATGAAGTTGTTAACGCTGTACTCAAACAGATCTTTGAATGTTTCTCCTTTTAAAATGGTGTTTTTTAATTTTTTAAAATGTGTCAGCCCGTAAAGGGTAGCCCAGAAAAGAACCGAATGTCTTCTTGAGTCCACTTTTTTAAAAATCCGCGATTCGATGCCTTCTTTTATGTATTTTTCGACAATTGCGATAATAATGTTGCCGTGTCTGTCCACCTGGCCTTTTAAATCCTGGGTGAATATCTGATCGGGTGCGGATAAAAAATAGTTTATGATATCGAAATAATCCTTATTATCTCTGGAAAACTTAAGATAGACTTGAGCCGCTGTTTTGAGTTTTTTCGCAGGATCAGTCTCTTTCGCACAGGCTTTTTCCAGTTTTAAATAGAGCAGGTTGAGTCCTTCGACCTGAAGCGCCGCAAAGAGGTCTTCCTTGCTTTTATAATAAAAATAGATTGTCGCAACGCCGATCTCGGCCTGTTTTGCGATCTGGTTCATTGACGCCGCATGCAGCCCCTTTTCAAAAAGAAGCAATCTTGCAGCATCAAGGATCTGCTTTCTTCGTTCTTCTTTTTCACGTTCTCTTCTTTCTTTTAAACTCATGTAGTTCCTTCGCTGTTTCTTATAGGCGCCTCGCGCCCATGTGCGCAAATTGATGAACCCGGCACGGCAAAACAAAAACTTATCCGACAGGATTTACAGGATTTAACGGATCAATTGCATCAGTCCGCTCCGGAAGAGCGGCCTGATATACACATCCGCTTCGCGGAGGGTAATATCATGTCAATCATGTTAATCCTGTCTAAAAGTATTTTACTTTTCCAGTTCCGAACGAAACTGCCTCGTCATCATCTTTTCGTAAAAAATTGGCATGATGCGGCTCACCCAGTATCCGAGTTTTCCCATGAAAGTTAAAACAACCATGTTTTTCCGCTTAAGCGCCGCCATGTATATGTCGTTTGCTACAGCTTCAGGAGTGGTTTGCTTCCCTACTGTTGACTGAGGATGTTTCGTAACGCTTCCGTCGGCTCCTAAAGCCCTTGTCTGAAGGTTTGTTTTTACAAATCCGGGGCAGACTATCATAACATGCGCTCCGGCATTTCTTATCTCCGTCCGGATTGTTGTGAATAATCCGTGGAGCGCGTGTTTGCTTGCGCAATAGCCGGATCTTCCGAGAAGCGGGGTGACGCCTGCGACACTTTCAATGACTATTATCATTCCCTTTTTTTCAACGATGCTTTCTATCGCGGCTTTCGTGCAATATAGAGAGCCGAAAAAATTGACATCCATCACCTTTCTGTACACAGATGCACCGGTTTCCATGAAGGCGCCCCTCTGTGTTATTCCGGCGTTGTTTACAAGCACGTCTATGCCGCCATATCGCATGATAAAAGCTTTAATTGCAAGGTCGCATTCTCCTTCCGCGGAGACATCGCATTTTACGGCAAAAGCCTCGGCTCCGGAACCTGTGATGGAATGTTCCATATCCTTTACGCCTTTTTCATCCGCATCCATCAGGCCTATTTTTGCGCCTTCATCTGCGAATTTCCGGCATATTGCCGCTCCGATGCCGCTTGCAGCACCGGTAACAACGACCACTTTGCCCCTGAAAGTTGCACTTTCTTTTTCGTTATTTTTCATAAAATTCAATCTTTTCCCGTAAAAAGTCATATGCGAAGTGATTTAAAAATCCCCAAAAAGCTCATTGAGTGAGCATATGATTTTTTATGAACATATAAATCTCATCTCACATCCTTATTCTGCCGTAATGGCTATTTTTTCCACTTTGGCGAGATCTTTTTCATAATAAAATGATCCTATGAAGAAAAGAATCCCGGCCACAAGAGAAGAGAGAGAAGCTACAGTAAGCGCCGTTTTGATATCATATTTGTCGGAAAGAGCTCCCACGAAGAGAGGCCCGAGTGAGCTGCCGAGCAGGTTCTGAACAATAACGCATAAACTGTATGATGTTGCCCTCAAACCGGGATGCACAACATCCTGAGTCACCGCTATTGCAGATGATGCAAACGCGATTGCACAAACACCTCCGAACAGAAGAAGATAATACTGAAAAGGACCTGTAAGAAAATAGAAGGCCGAGAAAAAAACCACGGAAGTCGTGACTGAAGAGAGTGCGCTGAAAAGAAGCCTCGCATTTGTTCTTTTTTTCATCCACATGTCTGCAAGAAAACCGCCAAGAGGGGACCCTATGATTGCAAGAAGCATTATTGAGCTTCCTTTTAGCGAAGCCTGCTGCATTGGCATGTTTTCAATCCTGTTGAAGTAGGTCGGTAGCCAGCTCAGCATAGCGGTTGTGAGAAAAGTATTTCCGGCAAAGGCAAAATAGGTAAAAATCAGTGAAGGAGTGCCGGTGAACTCTTTTATTATATCCTTTCTGCTCATCTTTCGCTGAATGCCGGAGTCGTCTTTTTTCTCCTTCACGGATCTGACAAGATCGACTGTCTTATAATCTTTGGTAAAAAAGAAAAGAAAAGCTATTATAAGGCCGGGAAGTGCAACAATTCCAAAGGCATGGCGCCATCCGTATTTTACGGCTATAAAGCCTCCGAGTGCCACACCAATCGCGCTTCCGATAGGAATTGACGCGTTCCATATTCCAACCATGATGGATCGCTTTTTTTCAGGGAAGAGAGCGGAAATCATTGCGGTGCCGCCCGGGGCGTAGCCGGCTTCGCCGATTCCGATAGCCGTTCTTGCTGCGAAAAGCTGGGTGAAATTTTTTGTAAAAGCGCAGGCAACTGTGGCGATGCTCCATAACACAGCCATGACGCCGATGCTTTTTTTCCGGCTCCACCTGTCGATAAATATTGAAACGGGAAATGAAAAAATCAGTATCGACCAGTAAACTGCGGAAACGAGCATTCCGCACTGGGTATCCGAGAGTCCCCAGTCGGTTTTTAAGAACGGGAAAAGAGAGACAACTACAAGCCTGTCTATGTAATCAAACATGTAGAGGAGAAACAGCAGGATGAAAACATAGTAGGAATGGCCTTTGGACAGTAAAAAACCGTTTGGTATGCCGCTGTTTTTCATAATATCTTCTCCTGCATTGATTTCGCATTAAATAAGAATAAAGGGTTCAAGCGAACAACAAACCATAAACCAGTAACCAGAAACCATTCTATCACGCCTTGTAGCCTCCGAGATTGGCAAGCGCCGTGCTTCCCGGGCTTATGGTTGTCGGATCGGTCATGACATTGATACAGGTTGTTTTCCCTGAAGCAAAAGCTTCTTCAAGAGCAGGGCGGATATCTTCCGGTTTTTCCACATACATGCCCTTTCCGCCGAGAGCCTCAACCATTTTATGGTAGTTCACCTTTCCTATGAATGTTCCGTTTTCGATTGCATGCCCCATCCTTATCTCCTGGCTGTGCCGTATCATGCCCCATCCGAGATCATTGCTGATAACAACGACAACGGGCAGGTTCTTCCGGATGGCTGTTTCAAATTCCATGAAATTGAATCCGACAGATCCGTCGCCTGTAATAAGGCATACACGTTTTTTGGGATTTAACAGTTTTGCGGCATTGGCATAGGGTATGCCGACTCCGAGGCATCCGTAAAGGCCTGAGTCGAGATAGTGGCCAGGTTGCCGGATTGTTCTTGTCATTCCCATCCAGACCTGCGTATCGCCGCCGTCGCCTACAACAATATCATCTTCTCTGTTCATGAAGTCATTGATTTCGCGCGCAAGCCTCAAGGGATGAATCGGGACGTTGTTGCTTTCCCAGTTCGGTATTGACGGGGCTTTCCCATCTTTTTCGGCCTGTTTCAGCGCCAAAACCCATTCGCTGAAGCGGCTGATCAGAGACTTGCTGATTCCCTTTTCATCAATAATCCTGTTGCATATGCCAAGAAGTGCTTTTATGTCTCCTGTAATGCCCAGGTCTATTGAGCGGTTTCTTCCTATTTCTTCGGGTTTTATGTCCACCTGAATAATCTTTGCTTCCTTTGGAAAGAGATCCCCGAAGATATAGTAGAGACTGATGCGCGAGCCAAGGAATATGACAAGGTCTGTGCTGAAGTTTGCGAATAATGCCGCACCGGGTCTGATGGCAAGGGATGATTCAAAACAAAGGGGATGTGTATCAGGGATTGTCCCGCGTCCGAGAGCGGATGTAAATGCGGGAATGCCGGTTTTTTCAGTAAATTCAACAAACTCTTTTCCGGCATCTGAATACCACGCGCCGCTTCCCGCAATAACAATCGGATTTTTTGAAGAGAGTATCATTTCTATAACTTCAGCGGCATTTGTCGAATCGGCAGGTCTTGATTCGACATTTGTATTTGTCTTTTTAACCTGGGCCTCATCAATGGAAGCGTTTAATACATCTACCGGCAATTCCAGATAAACAGGGCCGGGACGCCCGCTTATGGCGGTCCGGTAGGCAAGATCAAAAAATTCGGGAATCCTGTTTGTCTTGTGACAGACAAGGGCTTTTTTCACCATGGGTTCGATTACGGGTAACTGGCGCATATCCTGAAGGTCGAGCTTTTCGATGCACTCAACACCGACACAACCTGAGATCAGGACAAGAGGGGAATTTGCCATGTTTGCATTTGCTATTGCGGATAAGGCATTCGTAAAACCCGGGCCTGCCGTAACCATCGCAATCCCCGGCTTTCTTGTCAATCTTCCCCATGCTTCAGCCATGAAGACTGCTGCCTGTTCGTGCCGTGTGTCGAAGAGTTTGACCGGTGAATTTTCGAGATACTGATATATAGGGGTTATATGTCCGCCGCTCAGGGTGAAAATATATTCGATCTTCTTTTCGATAAGAGCATCCGCCGCAAGCTTGCCGCCTGTAATTGTACCCATATTATTCCTCCGTGATGGTTTGATAATGTATAAAGGGATCAGGTTTCAGGGGTCAGGGTCCAGGAGCTGGTATTCCCTTTTTCCTGATCCCTGATACCCGGCTACCGGCCCCTACTTGTTATAATTCCATAAGTTGTCCGCCGGTAATATTAAATGCCTGACCTGTAATATAAGATGATGCGCTTGAAGCAAGAAAAGCCACCAGATTTCCAACCTCTTCAGGACTTCCTATGCGCCCTAAAGGTATGGTTTTGCACATCTCTTTTTCGCGCTCTTCGATTGTGGAGGAAAAAAACTGGGCTTCAAGCCCGAAACGCCATTTTTCAAGGTCTGTCATTATCTGTCCCGGACATATCGCATTTATCCTTATTCCGGCTCCGGCAAGCTCTTTAGCCATGACCTTTGTAAGCATTATCACTCCTGCTTTTGCAACCGCATAGGCTCCGTTGAAAATCGGCGGCACCTTTGCGGCTCTCGAGGAGGTGTTTATAATGCTTGCCTGCCTTCCGAACATCATCGGCAGAACGGCTCTTGTGACCCTGAAAACGCTGTGGAGATTTACATCTATGGTTTTCATCCAGGCGTCTTCGTCATATGTATGAACCGCATTCGGCACTCCGAAAGAAGCTCCGGCATTATTGCAGAGGATGTCGATATTGCTGAAACATTCTTTAACGGAGGAAACCATATTGAGGATTGATTCTTTATCTGTTACATCTATATTGACGGACATGGCGCTGACGGCGAATTCATCTTTCAGGCTTTTTGCTATATCCGTCATCTCCTCCGATGTGCCGGTCTTGACCGGATCACCCGGTGATGCCGGTTTGCCGAGATCTGCAATGATGACATTGCATCCTGATTCGGCCAGTTTTTTAGCAATGGCATATCCAATGCCGGTCCTTTTCCCGGCGCCGGTGACAAGAGCGGTTTTTCCTTTCAAATCATTATACATTTGTTCCTCCGGAAATGAAGTTGTCGAATACCATTCGATAAATGATTATTAATTGATTTTGGAAAGGTGGTCAACAAAAAAAATCGCACGGTGAATGGTTGACAGTGAACAGTTGATAGTGAATAGTGAACAAAAAAAACATTTAGCGGGGATTTTTTGAAAATGAAAAAATCGACCTGTCTTCTCGGCGCGCACTTTTCCATTTCAGGCGGTCTTCATGAGGCTTTGCGCGAGGCAAAGAGATACGGCTGCCCGGCGCTTCAGATGTTTACCAAAACCTCCCGTGCCTGGAAAGAACGCACTGTTTCGGATGAAGAGATCGAACTGTTTAAAAAAACCAGGCAAAAAACAGGCATTAAATATATAGCATCCCACTCTTCCTATCTTATAAATCTTGCTGCACCCGATTCCGGAAACCATTCCCTGTCCCGCAATGCGCTTGAACAGGAGCTTATCAGATCATCGGCACTTGAGATTCCTTTTGTCGTCCTTCATCCCGGCTCACATCTGGGTGACGGCGAAAAAAAGGGGATAGACAGGATTTCAGGGAGCATAAACGGAATATTTGAAAAAAATCCTGGAATAACGACGCGCCTGTTGCTCGAAACTACATCAGGGCAGGGCGCAGGAATAGGGCACACCTTTGAACAGCTTCATGAAATAATTCAGAATATAAACCGGAAGGATAAAACAGGGGTTTGCCTTGACACCTGCCATATCTTTGCTGCCGGCTATGACATCAGAACAAAAGAATCTTACCTTGAAACAACGGGCGCATTTGATAAGATCATCGGCCTTGAAAAACTTTTTCTAATCCATCTGAATGACTCGAAAAAATGCCTCGGTTCGCATGTTGACAGGCACGAGCATATCGGAAAAGGGGAAATCGGGATTGATGCTTTCAGACTGATTATGAACGACAGGCGGCTGGCCGGTATCCCAAAGATCATTGAAACCCCTAAGACCGGGAGCGGAAAGGACTGGGACCGGATTAATTTAAGAAAATTAAAAACGATGGCAGAGCCCAAATATAATTTATTGATTGGTGCCGGGCAGATGTGATATGCAGGAAACGGGTTGTTATGTGAAGGTCTCATAATATGTACGGCAGGCAGAAAATACCTTATTAATTCTTTCATGAAGAAAGGGAGGTGTAAAATGAAAATTAAAAAAGTCAAAAAAGTACCAACCGGTCTTTGTAAATGCAAACGTTCCTGTTAAACGGATGTTTTTTTAAACAATGAAAGCCCGTGCATAATATTTTATGCGCGGGCTTTTTACATGATTCAGTCTGAACCCGCTATTTTATTATGGCTAAAAAAGATTTCAAAGACTATATCTGTCGCCCCTATTGCATGTTTTTCAAAGAAGGACAAAAAGAAGAGATGGCCTGCAAGGGTGCGCAGATTGCTGAATTGCTGTTTCACCATAAGCGGGTCAATTTGGAAAAAATCCCGAATTTTGCAAGTGAGCCCCAAATATGGAAAAAACAACAAGCAAATCTTGAAAAATATGTTTGCCATAAATGCTCATTTCAGGCCGAAGACTGCGATTTTCAATCATCAGCACCTGCCGATGATATGGAACCATGCGGCGGTTTTATTCTGCTGGCCTGTTTGATGGAAAGAAACCTGATCGATGAATCCGCCCTGGAGATAATGGCATGAAGGTCAAAGACTGGCGCAAATCATATCTGCGTTTATGCCCGGAAGCCGCGATCAAAAACCTGGAAAGTCCTTTTGTGTATCATATCAGAAGAGATGAGCTTTACGAAATTGATGAACTGGCAGTAGATTTTCTGACCCGCTGCAACGGCACGTCAAAAGGTGAAGACCTGACCGCTGACTCTGAATTTGTTGAATATTGCCTCGATGAAGGGATACTGGAGACCATTTCACATCCGGATCCGGTAAAGGTTCACGTCAGCAGGCATATTCATCCGTCATTAAGATATCTGGAACTGCACCTTCTGCACAGGTGCAATCTTAAATGCGCTCACTGTTATCTGGGCTCACCCCGGTCAGATGAAATGCTGTTGCCCGATGCCGTAAGTATCACACGGGAGTTTTCCGAACTTGGCGGACTCAGGCTTCTGATTTCCGGAGGGGAACCCCTTCTTTACAAAGATTTGCAAGCTTATATTGAGCAAACATCAGATGTCAAGGCCCGCCGCATCCTGTTTTCCAATGGGACTCTCATTAATCCGGACAACGCCGGATGGCTTCATGTGGACGAGATTCAATTCAGTCTTGACGGATGGGCCAGGGGACATGAAAGCCTCAGGGGTGCCGGAACATTTGAGCGGACAATGCGAGGGATATTTGCAGCCAGGGAAGCGGGCATTCCTGTCTCATTTTCAACGATGATTCACCGGGAAAATATGAACGAGTTTGACCGTATGAAAGAGTTTATGCTTGAAATCGATGCGGTTGAATGGGGCATAGATGTGTTGGCAGTGGCGGGTTCGCTTGCGAATCATCAGGAATTGACCGTGCCGTATAAAGCTGCGGTTCCTTTTCTGGAATATGCTTATGGAGGCGGATACCATGGGTCGTCAGAAGGTTATGCCTGCGGCAGACATCTCATGACAGTAATGCCGGATGCCCGGGCGGTTAAATGCGGGTTTTACGGGGATAAAACGCTTGGCGATGCGCGCAGCAGTCTTAAAGACTGCTGGCTGCGGATGGAGCATATTCCGCTTGGCAAGCTGGAGTGCAAGGATTGTTCTGTCATCAAAGAATGCAGGGGCGGCTGTCGTTTCCGCGCACCGTATCCTCTGGCGCCGGACCCGGCGATGTGCTGTTTTTACGGCATACAGGGATAGCGTTTTATTTAAAATGATCAACCGCCATTTCAATCTCTGCGGGCCTGATCGCCGCTTGAGCAATAATTAAGTTTTTCCATGTTGTTATTTGATTCCCGGAGTTCATAAAACCGGCCGCTAAAAGTTTTTCGGAGGGGTATTTTTATGAAAAAAGTTGAAGTGAAAAAACGTGCGTTATCTTCAGAAAACGGAGAATATATTCTTGGATTGGAAGATACGGGAAGTCATGCCTGTTACATGATATACGGAACCCTGAAACCCGGAGAAAAG
>Ga0315268_10009239_pt1 | contig 10246 bp, 6 predicted proteins | sample C1_top_MG_FD_204535 | JGI IMG/M metagenome (GOLD analysis project Ga0315268, IMG submission 204535) | Sediment microbial communities from Yellowstone Lake, YNP, Wyoming, USA - C1_top | ecosystem: Environmental > Aquatic > Freshwater > Lake > Sediment | place: USA: Wyoming | collected 2017-08-01 | reverse complement strand
ACGGTCGAATAGACCGGCCCCTCGTTGGTCAGGAAGCTCTTCTTCAGGAACAGCGTATCGACCTTAATTACGCCGAACTCCTCGTCCTTGTGCGCGTCCACGACCTCCTTCACCCTCGGGCGGTTCTTGGAGCTCCTCACCCTTGCAATAGTGACGTGGGGCGTGAATGCGCGGCTCTCTGGCTCGAACCCCAGTTTCTTCAGGCCTTTCTCGACGTTGTTGAAAATCTTCGTGAGCGGCTCAGGGTCGTCGACGCCCACCCATATGATTTTCATGTCGTCCTCGGACGGGAAAACGCCCACTCCGCGCACGACCATCTCGAAAGGCTCGATCTTTTTCACTGCGGTCTTCATGGCCTTGATTATCTTCTCCCCCGATTCGTCGTTGACGTTGCCCAGGAATTTGATGGTCATGTGTATGTTGTCCGCATCGACTATCTTTAGGTCCCCGTGCGACTTCTTCAGCGCTTCGTCAAGCTCCAGAATCCTCGACATCCCTCCGACATCGACTGCTACGAAAGCCCTGTACACCATTTTCAGCCCTCCACCGTAGTGCCGCGATACTTGGAGCCGAGTATTGCCCCCTTGAAAGATGCAAGGTCCTTGCCGTCCAGTATAATCGTTACAATCTTCTTCCTCGAGACCAGCCTCGCCCCGGATGGGTCGAATGGGACGTGCATCCCGGGGCTGTGCCTAGCCTTCCCGCACATCTGCGCGAACTGTGCGAAGGTCATGGCGTCGATGCGCTTGGCCTTCGGATTCTTCCTCGGGTCGCTGTCGTAGACGCCGTCGACGTCCGTCGCGTTGACCACGCGAACTGCGCCAGTCCTGGCCGCAATCTGCGCCGCCACCGCATCCGTGGTCTGGCCGGGCTTTTCCCCGCCCATGACGACGATGTCGTATTTGCTAGCCATCGAAATGGCTTCGTCGATAGTCAGCGCCGGCTTTGGGTTCGCCCTGGCTCCGAGGGCGGCGATAAGGAGGCTGGCATTCAGCCGCGTCACGGCGATGCCGTTCTCGTCGAGAGTCGCTTCGCCGCATCCCAGCTCGAGGCCGAGGTCCTTGTAGAATCTGGCAATCCAGCCCGCGCCGACGACCGCGAATATGTTCGCTCCGCGGGAAGCGTCCGCCAGCATCTTAGCGAGCGTTTTAATGTATTGAGTCTCTACTATTCGCGGCAGCAGGACCGAGCCGCCGATTGACACGACAACAATTTCCATACCGCGGGGGCTTCTGGCCCTTGACCGGTTCATGGTTCACCCACAATCTAGATAAACGGTATTGGCATACGGGTAATAAATCTTTGGATAGATGCTGGTTTCCATGGCAGACGACAACGCGTTGGCTAAGTACGAATTCCGCCGCAAGCTAGAGGAGCTCAGGAACGTGCGCGGCAGGGCGACGGAGTGCATCTCGCTCTACGTCCCTCCGACGAAGCAGATTTCCGACGTCACCAACTACCTGCGGAACGAGTACGCGCAGGCCAGCAACATCAAGTCCAGGACGACGAAGAAGAACGTCACCTGGGCCATCGAATCGCTGATTGGAAGGTTGAAGAACTACAAGCAGCCCCCGCCGAACGGCGTCGTGCTGTTCGTCGGCCACAAGCCGAGCGGAGGGGACCAGAGCGAGCCGGTGAGCTACGTCATCGAGCCACCGGAGCCGATAGGCTCCTTCCTCTACCGGTGCGACTCGACGTTCTTCCTTGAGATACTCGAAGACCTGCTTTCTGAAAAAGCGTTCTTCGGACTGCTGGTAATAGACAGGAACGAGGCTACTATCGGCACGCTTAAGGGCAAGCGAATCACCATGATAAAGAACTTCGAATCGCACGTCATGGGCAAGCACAGCAGGGGGGGCCAGTCTGCGCTGCGTTTCGAGCGCTTGATTGAAATCGCAGCGCACGAATACTACAAAAAAGTCGCTGGCGTCATGAACGACACGTTCCTCAACAACCCCAACCTGACCGGGATAATCGTGGGCGGCCCCGGCCCGACGAAGGATTATTTCGTCAAGGAAGGCTACCTGCACCACGAGCTGGCGAAGAAGGTCCTCAACACCTTCGACACCGGGTACACCGACGAGTACGGCCTGCGCGAGCTGATGGAAAAGGCCTCCGAAGTCCTCACAGAACTGGACCTGGCGAAGGAGAAGCGACTGATGCAGCGGTTCGTGGACGAGATACGGAAGCCAGACGGAGGAAAAGCCGCTTACGGCGAGAAGGAAGTGCGCCACGCGATGGAGCTGGGCGCGGTCGACACCTTGCTCGTGTCCGAGCGTCTCGACACCGTGCGAATCGCATTCAAGTGCCAGTCCTGCGGAGCCGTTGAATCAGCCACTTCTAAAGAGGCCGACTCGGCGAGCCAGCGCGCGTGCAAGGCGTGCGGCGGCCAGCTCGCCGAAACCGAGCGCACGTCGCTGGTCTCGGACCTATACAAGGCCGCGGAGAGCGTCGGTACGACCATCGAGATGATTTCCGGCGATTCCGAGGAAGGGGACATGCTGATGAAGGCGTTCGGCGGAATCGCGGCCATCATGCGGTACAGGGTGACTTGATGAATGGACAGGTGCTGCTGCATGCATGACCCGCTGCTGAGCCTTCGGAACGCCGTCTCCGAGGCGGTCCAGGCCGGTCTCGCCAAGCTGGAAATACCCCCGGAGCACCGCAGCCTCCCGCTAGAAGCCCCGCCGGAGGGCATGGGCGACATAGCCGTTCCGTGCCACAGGCTAGCCAAGGTCCTGCGGAAGAACCCTGTGGAGATTGCGAAGGCACTCGACGCAGCGATTTCCCAGGCCATCGCCCCGAACGACGCCGCTTCACTCCATTTCACGCACGCTCCGGCCGGGCCATATGTCAATTTCACCTTCAACGCATCGGAGATGGCGGCAGCAACTATCGGCGCGCTTTCCGAGCTTCGAGACACCTATGGAGTTCTTCCCCCGAAGGGCCAGAAGGTCATAGTGGAGCACACAAGCGCCAACCCCACCGACCGCCTCCACGTCGGCAGGGGTCGCAACCCGATAATCGGCGACACGCTCGCCAGGATTATGCGTGCGGCGGGCTACACCGTCGAGACGCAGTACTACGTCGACGACATGGGGCGCCAGGCCGCCATGAAGACGCTCGCGGTGCGTCACGGCGAGACCTACCAGTGGGCCGCCGCTGCCGCGGGGGAGAAGAAAGACTCCCCGGCTGCCGACGGCGCGCTCAAGGCCGAGCTGGACTCGCTCGTGTCAGGAGCGGAGCATGGCGACGGCGCAATCATCGACGAGATGTCCCGCGTTTGCACCGACGTGATGCACGAGAACATCACCCCGACTCTGAAGCGGCTGGATGCCGACGTTGACGTTTATGTCAGCGAGTCGAAGTTCGTCGTCGACGGCAGCGTGAAGCGGGCGCTGGCGGACCTTTCCAAAGCCGACCTTCCGGATGAGAACGGAGCCATGTACATCGACCTCGAAGGCCACGGCATCTCCGGCAGAAGCTCGAAGTTCTTCCTCTCGCGGGCGGACGGCACCTCGCTCTACGCGATGCGGGACATCGCATACCACCAGTGGAAGCTCGCACGGTGCGACCGCGCCGTGAACGTGCTGGGCGAGGACCACAGGCTTGAAGCGAAGGGCGTCGAGATTGGGCTGCGCCTCCTGGGCTCGGAGAAATACCCGGAGGTTCTTTTCTATTCGTTTGTCTCGCTGCCCGACGGAAAGATGTCCACCCGGGAAGGCCGCGTCGTGCTGCTGGACGACCTGCTGGATGAAGCAGTCGAGAGGGCGCTCGCCGAGGTCGAGAAGCGCCGCCCCGATCTCCCACCCGAGAAGAAAAAGGCCATCGCCCAGGCCGTCGGTATCGCAGCCGTGCGCTACAACATCGTGCGCATCCAGGCGGAAAAACCTATGATTTTCAAATGGGAGGAGGCGCTGAACTTCGAGGGCTGCTCCGCGCCGTTCATCCAGTACGCCCACGCGAGGTCGTGCAGCATACTGTCGAAGGCGGGCGGTCCTGCCCCTGGAAACGTGACGCCCGAGGCTGGGGGGAAAACATCCGTCGCAATCCCGAGCGTGCTGGAAGAAGGCGAGCTGCGCCTGGTGCGCGCAATCGCCCAGATGCCTTCGGTCGTCTCGAAGTGCGCCGAGGACAAGACGCCGCATGCGCTCGCGTCCTACGCCCTCCAGCTCGCATCTGAATTCAACCAGTTCTACAGAGACTGCCCCGTTCTGGGCGCGGAGCCGGAGACGCGCGAGTTCCGCATTTCGCTCGCCCAGGGCGCGAAGTGGGCGCTCGCGTCCGTTCTCGGGCTGCTGGGGCTGGCCGCGCCGGAAGAGATGTAGATTATTCGGGATGAGTGCCGCCTAACGCTTAAGGTTCCAGGAATCCGTCCCATACTTCTCGCGCACGAGCGTTTCCGTCAATTCATTCTCAAAATCCGTCAATTTCCCTTCCTTTGCCTCAGTTCCGAACTTCTCCTCGAACCCCGCGACCATCGCGGCCTTGACCGTTTCCATAGCCGGGGCCTCCCCTAGAATCTCCGCCAGCGAGGTGACGCGCGCCCCAGGCTCGGGCAAATTCTTCGCCCGGACCTTCTCCGCATCAACCCTAAGCGCGCGGAACATGCGCTCCCTGTCCACCTCGACGAGCACGGTCCCGTGGACGAGCTGCGCTCCCCAGCGCCTCGTGAGCGCGCTGCCCGAGAGCTTGCGCCCCTCGAACTGGACGTCGTTGATGGGCTTGAAAAGCGCTCGCACACCCAGGCGCTCGAACGCCAGCACCAGCGCGCCGCACACCTCCTCATACGCCTCGTTCGGAGCCTTCGGCAGCGTCTCCTTGCTCGCGAACGCGTACACGAGCTGCCCGCGGTCGGTGTAGATTGCGCTCCCGCCGCTCAGGCGCCTCAGCAGCGCGATTCCTTTCGCCCTGCAATAATCCAAATCGACCTCCGCCGCAGCCTTGCCGAAATAACCCAGCGAGACGCCCGGCGGGTCCCGCCTGTAGAAATGGAGCGTGTCCGGCACGTCGCCTCGCGACCGCGCCCGGAGTATCGCCTCGTCGAGCGCCCCCGTTCGGAACGGGTGCGCCAGGTCTGTGTCGATGACCCTTATTACCGCCATGTGTGTCCCTCAACCATGAAAAATCGAAAAGGAAATGTAAAAAGGTTTTTGAGTCCCTGCTGGGCCTCTTGAAGTTCGTGCGCGAACTTCCAGGCATGGGCTTACTTCTTCTTGCGCTTGTCGTCTATGTTCCCGCCAGCGCTCTTGCCCTTGACCCAGAAGAAGTAGACCACCGCGCCGATGATGAACACGCCTATCGCCACTCCGGCGATTGCGTACGTTATCATCGGGGAGGCGTTCACCTTGACGTAGGTGTTAAGCGTCGCTCCGTTGTTGTTGTCGAACATCGTGGTCGAGTGCTCGCCCGTGCAGTTGACCGTGACGTATATCGTGTAGTTGCCCTTGCCCGATGGCTTCCAGCTCAGCGTGGCCGTCGCGTTCTTCTTGGAGTCCAGTGTTCCGCTGTTTGTCGTTCCGTCCTTGTTCGTCAGCGCTGCGGTTCCGGATATCCTGTCGTTCGTGCCGTCCGAGTTTCGCACGAAGAACGTCACGACGACGCCAGTTGCCGTGGCCTCGCCCTTGTTCGTGAAGTTGACCGTGAGCGTGACCTTCTGCCCGTCGTCGATTGTCTTCGGGTCGATCTTGAACGTGTTGGCGTAGAGCATGAGGTCCGGCCTGACTCCCAGGCTGACAGTGACCGGCACCATCTTCGTAGCCCAGTTGCCGGCCTTGTCCGTGACGTTGAGCGTCACGTTGAAGGACGACACCTTGGCGAATGTGTGCGTCAGGTTCCGGTTAAGACCCGGCGCGCTGCCGACTTCAGGCGCGCTGCCGTCGCCCCATGTCCATGTGTACGTCAGGTTGCCGAATGTGTCGTAGTTGTCCGTCGAGGTCGAGTTGAAGCTGAATGTGATGTTCTCCCTGCAGCTCGTGACTATGGCGTAGGTGGAGTTCATTATCTGCCAGTCCACCGTGGGCTTCGTGACGTCCTTGACGACGACCGTGAGCGCGGAGTTCGCGCTGACGTGGTCCACAACGTCGGTCACGTTCATCTTGAGAGAGTACGTTCCGGGCCTCTGGTAGGTGTGGTTGATGTTGGCCTCGCCGCCCTTCGTCATCGTCTCGTTGTCGGTTCCGTCGCCCCAGGACCACTGCCAGGTCTGGATGATTCCGGCGGTCGTGCCTGTTATCATGTCCGTCGAGTTGCCCCCAGTGAACGATGTCTTGTTGTCCTCGTTGATTGTGATGGTCGCGCTCGCAATAGTGTGGTGCACGACGTCGATCTTGGCGACAGGGGTCATCTCGTCGACTTGGACCTTCGCGTTCCTATATGAGACGTTGCCGCCAGTCTCCGTGACGGTCAGGTTGACCGTGAACAGCCCGGCTGCTGAGTAGTTGTGGTTGACGTTCATGCCGTATCCGAGAGCGGATGCGTCCCCGAAGTTCCATGTGTAGTTGGCCAGCTGGACCGAGCCGACAGGGTCGGTGGTCTCGGAGGCGCTGAACTTGACAGTGGAGTTGAACTTGCTGGTGTCGCCCTTTCGGACGATGACTTCGTATCCCTTGTACGTGGAGTTCTTCTCGTAGAACGTTCCGTCCGTGATGCGTATCTTTGCCGTTCCGTTGGCGGACATCTTGACGGACATCGTCATCTTCTCGACGCCAGTGCCGTTCAACGTGTCGGCCTTTACGGTCGTGAAGCCAGTGACCTTGACCTTGCTGCTCGATGTGGTGTTGGAAATCATCTCGTAGCCAGTCGGGAGAACGACTTTGTAGACGTTGTCCACGGTCGCCGTGTCGTAGCTTGCGTTGAGGCTTACCATGTGCTCCGTGCCGGTCTTCATCGTCCCGATGAGCGAGTACGTCGCTGTGATGTCAACGCGTATTGCCTTGGTCGATGTCTCCACGCTGCCCATGGCGTCGGATATTACCACGGCGTACGTGCTGGTGACGAGCTCGTAGTGAAGGTTGTCGATTGCGAAGAATGTGGTGGTGTACAGCTCCGGAAGGCCCTGTGCCTCCATGAACTGCTTCCACGACGTCACTTCGGACGTGCTGATGTCCCAGTTGTTGACATCCAGGCCGAGACCGCCCCTTCCGTGCGCTATGTCCGCGTCCGCCCTGAGGGTGCCGTTGTCGACGCTGAGCGTCCTGTTCTCGGTATAGGTGACGTTCTTCCAGTCTGCCGAGAATTTGTATGATTTCTGGATTGTGTCCACGCCGGACTTGGCGAGAGTCACGTCCTGGGTCTTGGCCGTTCCGGTGGTCGTCGTCGAGACCAGCCGTCCCTGGTATCCTGGCGCGTCCACTAGGATTGCGAAGTTCGCCGGGTAGGCCTTGATTGTGTAGAAGCCGTTCGGCGCGAGCGAGGTCGTGGTGTTGCTGTAAATCTTTGCCTTGTCGTAGATTGTGACGGTCGCGCCGACTATCGGGTAGTTGTCCTTGGCGTCCAATATGCGCCCGGAGAGCGTGCAGTTCTGCGGCACTGGCGTAAGCTCGACGTCCCTCGTCGCGTTCGCGCTCGTTATCGTCCACTGGGAGTTCGTGAAGTAGTTGTCCATGCTCACGGACACCCTGAACGTACCCGTGTAGAACTTGATAGTGTAGTCGCCCGAGGCGTCGGTCTTCGTCCCGTTGATGTACTTGCCGAGGACGTCGTAGAGCTTGACGGTCGCGCCGACAATCGGCGTCGCCGGGAGTTCGGTGACCTTGCCCGTCAGGGTGTTCGTCTCTGCTGGCGTTGCGCCCATTTTGATGTCCAGGTTGTGTCTGGCATCTGCGGGGACGTCCGCCCAAGACTCGTTCGTGTAGTATCCCTTGAGCTCGGCCTTCACCTTGAACCTTCCCGAGTATGTGAGAATCTCGTAGTATCCCTGCGCGTCAGTGATGTTGCTTATCCAGTTGACGCCGTCGCGGGAAACTGAAACATGGACATCCGGTATGCCCGCTCCGCCGACGTTGTTCTTAACGACTCCGAAGAGCAGAACGGTCGGTGTCGGGACAATCGCGTCCAGGTATACGGTTCCGGCGCTCGTGTCGACGGACGGGGTCAGCGCGTATGTGTGCTGGCCCTCGAAGTATCCTACCTTCCTGAAGATGACGTTGACGTTCGCCGAGTCCACAAAGACCGTGAACGCGCCGACCGCCGAGGTCGTCGTCTCGCCCTTCGTCAGGCCGGTGGCTGTGTCTATGGCCATGATTGCCACGTCGCCCTGGTACGCGCCGGCGCGGTTCTTCACAATGCCGGACACCGACGAGAGCTTAATCATTTCAACTGGACCAAGGTTGGCTGTGTTAGCAATCCAATCTCCACCCGTTTTATTCACAACGAACCTTGTGAGCGATTTATACTGGGGGTGTTCAAATGTAAGAGTGTAGTTACCTATCGCAGTTACTGTGAACTTAAACTTACCATCTGCAAGAGTAGTCACAGGGGCTTTTGGTAAGGTGTTATTGAATATCGTTACTTTGACGCCAGCAAGTGGTGCACCAGAGTAGTAACTGCTGGTTGCAGTTCCATTTATTATGATTTCTGCATTCGGTCTTATTCCGCCTACCGCGCTAGCGGCCCCCGTTGTTGGGAGCACGGCGAACGCTGTCGTCAGCATTGCGAGGGTCAGTATGATGACCCCAAGCTTGCATTTGTTCGTATTCTGCATTTCAAATCCCTCTGGTTTCAAGTTCTTTTCTTACGTTGGAACTGTGGTACGGTAAGGCGGGAGATGGAATCTATATTAATAATCTTTCGGTGGTCCCGGCGCATCCAACATCCCCGCGGTTACCTCGTCAGCCAAGCCCTGAGCTCTTCCAGCTCGTTCTGCTCGTGCAAGCCAGGCGGAGCGGTTTCCTCGGGGAGGCGCTTGTACAGCCACCGCAGTATCGTAGGTGTGACGAGCGTGGTCACGAGCGCCATGCCCACCAGGACCGATAGGAAGTTCTGGTCTATGAAGCCGGCCTTGTACGCCATCAGGGCGACGACCATCTCCATCATCCCCCTGGCGTTGATGCCGACGCCCACAATGAGCGCCTCCTTGTCTGAGTAGCCGGCCATCCGCGCGCCCAGGTAGCCCGACGAGAACATCGACACAATAGACACTACCAGTATGACCGCGAAGAGCCAGAAAATGGGAGCCAGCTCGCGCAGGTTGAACATCAGGCCCAGATATGCGATGAATATCGGAGCGAAGAACCCCATCGCGATTCCCGAGGTCCCTCGCTTCATCGCCGCGAAGTTCTCCTTGCCCACGGTCGCCGTCGAGAAGATGAGCCCGCCGTAGAATGCCCCGATGATGTAGCTGAGCCCGAGGAATTCCGCAATAACCGCGAAGTACATCGCGGTGATGACGCCTATGGAGAACTGAGCCTCCTTGCTCTTTATGCGGTCCATGAAGCCCGTGAACTTCTTCGCGAGCCAGCCGTCCTTAACGTGGAACGAGCGCTCCAGCGTGAATACGAGGAGCATGAAGAACGCAATCTTCAGGAGCATCATTGCCATCGCGAACGGGTCACTAGAGCCAGTCGTAACGTTCAGCCCGATGATTACCCCCAGGACCGTGATGCTGATTATGTCGTGCACCATCGCGGTGCCTATGATGGCATGGCCCGTCTTGGTGTGCAGCTTCCCGAGGTCGGAGAGTATCTTCACCGACACTGGCAGCGCGGTGATGGAGATGCACAGGCCCATCACGGCCGCACCGGTGTAAGTCTGTAGGAAGTAAAAGCCAGTGACGAAACCGATGAGGAACGTCACGATGAAGCTGCCCATGGCGAAGTACATCCCCTTGCCCTTGATGGCGTCGTAGAACTCGTCGACGCTCATCTCCAGGCCGGCGTGGAAGACGACGAAGAAAATAGCCAGCGTCGTCAGGACGTCGAGCGTTATCTTCACAGGGTCGCCCGCTGCCATCGACAGGGGGTCCAGCAGGTTGAAAAGCGTCGGCCCGAGCAAAATCCCGGCGAGAAGCTCCCCCGCAATCGCCGGCTGACCCAGGCGCTCCGCGACCTCTCCCGCGAGCCGCGCGGTGATGAGAAGGACCAGGAGCATGACTATAAGTTCCAAAATGTCACCGCCTGTGAATCAAAACACGGTTTTGCTCGACCGCGAAAGAAATGCATCCAAATACTTGATGGGCGCACAAATACATAATTGTTTACATGAAGGGGAACGCAAGAGGAGATGGAGCCACTGAACCATACTAGAG
>Ga0315268_10009238_pt1 | contig 10246 bp, 8 predicted proteins | sample C1_top_MG_FD_204535 | JGI IMG/M metagenome (GOLD analysis project Ga0315268, IMG submission 204535) | Sediment microbial communities from Yellowstone Lake, YNP, Wyoming, USA - C1_top | ecosystem: Environmental > Aquatic > Freshwater > Lake > Sediment | place: USA: Wyoming | collected 2017-08-01 | reverse complement strand
GCGATGCCATCAACAAGCAGCTCACAGAAGACGATGTACTGCGCACCGCTGAGGCTGCCTTCAGCCAGGGCTGGCACAACCTGAAGCTGTACTTTATGGTTGGCCTGCCCACGGAGACCCTGGAGGACGTGGAAGAGATCGTGCGCCTGAGCCGCAGGGTCATGGCCGTGGGCCGCCAGCATCAGGGCCCTCGCGCTGCTGTGAATGTGAGCGTGGCCACCTTCATTCCTAAGCCGCAGACGGCCTTCCAGTGGGCGTCCCAGGCGACGGCCCAGGAACTGGCTCCGCGACACGAGCTCCTGCGACGCGGACTGCGTGGCGGCATCCATTTTAGTTGGCACGATCCGGAGACCAGCCAACTGGAGGCCGTGCTGGCTCGCGGCGATCGGCGGTTGGGCCGCGCCGTCTATCGTGCCTGGCAGGCCGGCGCCCGGTTTGATGCCTGGCACGAGCACTTCAAGCCCGATGTCTGGCGGGACTCCCTGGCCGCGGAGGGTTTGGACGCTGCCTTCTACGCCCACCGCGCCCGCCCAGTGGACGAGGTGCTGCCCTGGAGTCACCTGGACTGTGGGGTGGACCCCACCTTCCTGGCGGACGAGTTCCGCCGCGCCCTGGCCGGTCAGGTCACGCCCGACTGTCACGTAGACGGCGGTTGCAACCTCTGCGGCGTGCGCGAGCGCTTCGGGGCGGTGTGCTAAGGGGGCGGGGGCTTACCTTGCTGCGGCACTGGCCGATTCCTGGTGGAAGCAGGACAAGCAACAAGGCCCGACGTGGTACCGCAGTCCACATCTGGGCAGCGCCCCAAGCAACTGGAAGTCTGCGTTCATGCCTGCTATCCTTTCCGTCCGCATAGACGACGTAACGCCCGATGAGGCCCTGGCCCGCTGCCAGGCCTTCGTGGAGAGCGGCCAGCCCCACCAGGTGGTGACCGTGAACCCCGAGTTTGTGGTGGCGGCCCAGTCGGACGCCGACTTTGCCAGCGTGCTGGCCCGCGCCGACCTGGCCGTGCCCGACGGCGCCGGCTTGCTCCTGGCTGCCCGGTGGCTGGGGCGCCCACTGCGGGGACGCGTCACTGGCGTGGACCTGTCGCGGCGGCTGGCGGTGCTGGCGGCCCAACGCCGTTACCGGCTGTTTCTGCTGGGCGCGGCGCCGGGCGTCGCGGAGCGCGCTGCGGCCGCCCTGGCCGCGGCGAATCCTGGCCTGTTGGTGGTTGGGACCTATGCCGGCTCCCCCGCGCCTCGGGAGGAGGACGATATCGTGGCGCGGGTGCGGGCCACCGCGCCGCACATCTTGCTGGTGGCCTATGGCGCGCCGGCACAGGACAAGTGGATCGCGCGCAACCTGCACCGGCTGGGCGTGCCGCTAGCCGTGGGCGTGGGCGGGGTGTTGGACTATGTGGCGGGCGTGGTGCCCTATGCCCCGGCCTGGCTGCGCCGCCTGGGCCTGGAATGGGCGTATCGCCTGGTCCGGCAGCCCTGGCGCTGGCGCCGCATCTGGAATGCCGTGGTGGTGTTTCCGTGGCTCGTTCTCACCCGCGGCCATCGTCAGACGGGCCTGCATGAGCCGGGGGGTACGGGATAGACAGGATGGACAGGACTGCGGGGCTCAGGATTCACAGGGTAGGTTCCGGCAGGTCTTCGTGCTTCACGTTTTCCCATGGGCATGGCATCGTGTCGATCCTGTCTATCCGTCCCCTGTCCAACCAAGTTTCTGGAGGCGATGATCCTTGATCTACGTCCTTTATGGCGACGACGACTACACCCGTGACCAGCAGGTAGCCAGGCTCAAGGCTCGCCTGGGCGATCCAGCCACCGCTTCCATGAACATCACGGTGCTGGATGGCGACAGGCTCACCGTGGGCGCCCTCCAGGAGAGCTGCGACGCCATGCCCTTTCTGGCCGAGAGGCGTCTGGTCATCGTGCGCAACTTTCTGAGTCGCTACGAGCCACGGAAGGACGCCGTCGCCGATTCGGGCGACGCCGCTCGCCCCCGTCGCGACAGGGACCTGGAAGAGGCTGTGAAAGCCTACCTGCCCAACGTGCCCGAGAGCACTGGTCTGATCTTTCTGGAGGAGCGATTCAGCGAGCAAAACCCGTTTTGGGCGGCTATCAATAGCACGAAGAAATTCGTAAAGTGCTACGCGGCCCCACGAGGGGCAGATCTGCAGGCCTGGATCCGCCAGCGCGTAACCGAATCGGGGGGACAGATCATGCCAGCGGCGGCCAACCTGCTGGCGACCTTTGTGGGCGAAAACCTGCGCCAACTGGATCTGGAGATTGACAAGCTGTTGAGCTACACCGGCGGCAAACGTGCCATTCAGGAGGAGGACGTCCAGGCCCTGGTGACGCAAGTCAAAGAGGCCACCATTTTCCAGGTGGTGGACGCCATCGCTACCCATGGCGGGAAGCGAGCCATTGGGCTGTTTCACACCCTGCTGGACGAGGGCACCAGCCCCATTTATGTTCTGGCCATGATCACGCGGCAGTTCCGCATCATCCTGCAGGTCAAGGAGATGGTTGCCGCGGGCGCCACCCAGGGAGAGATGCAATCCAGGCTGCACCTGCACGCCTACGTGGTGAGCAAAGCAGCCGATCAGGCGCGGAACTTCACCCTGCAGCGACTGGAGGCGATCTACCGGAGGCTGGCGGAGGTCGACGCGGGCATCAAGCGAGGCCGCATGGAGCCGGAGCTGGCCCTGGACCTGCTTGTGGTGGAGCTGGCCGGCATTACTTGATCAGCCGGCGAAGCGTGCCGGCCAGAGCCAGGGGGTTGGGCCTCTTGCGTCCACGCGCCGCGCGCAGCTCCGACTGCACGCGCCGGAGCACGCTGAAGACCATGTAGGCGACCACGGCGACATAGAGAGCGGCCACCGCCGCCATGATCAGCTTCTCCAGAAGCGACCCTTTCCCGCTGGACATATGCGGTCCTCCTGACATCGGTACCACAGCTATTATACCGGCCCGCAGGCGTCATGTCAAGCACGCAGGCTCGCGTACACGCCGCGACGATCCGCCCGTCTCGCCGTCTTGAACGCCGCGTCCCCGTACCGTGTGTGTTCCCCCTCTTGTCAGCAGGTCTGGTCCCTTGCTTTTCCGCCACAGGTGGGATATAATAGCCAACGGAAGCACCAGCAAACAGGATGGGTCTCGCGCCCTTCAGCATGGAACTCACTCACTTCAATGATGCCGGCCGCGCCCACATGGTGGACGTGACCGGCAAACCCGATACCGAGCGGGTGGCCATCGCTCGCGGCGAGGTGGTCATGCGCCCCGAGACGCTGGCCCTTATCAGGGAAGGCCGCGTGGCGAAGGGCGACGTGTTGGCCGTGGCGCAGGTGGCCGGCATCATGGCCGCGAAACGCACCGCTGAGCTCATCCCCATGTGTCACCCACTCTCGCTCACCAGCGTGGACCTGGCCTTTGAGCTGGTGGAGCCAGCCGCCGAGGCCCCGTCGCCGCGCAAGGTCATCCCCCTGCACGCGGACGCGTCGCCCGGGTTGGCCGCCGGCGAGGCCCGGGTGCTCATGACGGCTACGGTCAAGACCACGGGCAAGACCGGTGTGGAGATGGAGGCGCTGACGGCCGTGGCGGTCGCCGGCTTGACCATCTACGACATGTGTAAGGCCGTGGACCGGGCCATGCGTCTGGAGCGAGTGCGGCTGGTGCGCAAGTCCGGCGGGAAGAGCGGCCTGATTGCTCTGGAAGAGGCAGCGTAGGCGCCGTAGCATGGCGTCGCTGCAGCCTCGTGCCCAGTCCTTTGCCGTTACCACAGCGAAGCCAGGGCCCGGTGCCCTGGTGACGGAGGCGAACTCTTGAAAGGCACGATTGTAGCCGTCTGTACCAGTGAAAAGAAGGGTATGCGCAAGACGAACGTTGGCCAGGCCCAGATCAAGGTCAACTGGGGTCTGGTGGGTGATGCGCACGCGGGCAACTGGCACCGCCAGATCAGCCTGCTGGCGCTGGAATCTATTGAGAAAATGCGGGCCGCGGGCCTCCATGTCGGCCCTGGTGACTTCGCTGAGAATCTCACCGTGCAGGGGCTAGGCTTCCTGAACGACTATCCCGTGGGTACACGCTTTCGCATCGGTGAGACCGAGGTGGAGTTGACGCAGATTGGCAAGCTGTGCCACAGCAAATGCGCCATCTACGAGTTGGCCGGCGATTGTGTCATGCCCCGCGAGGGCGTCTTCGTCAAGGTCGTGAAGGAAGGCATTGTCAAGGTCGGCGACGAGATCGTGGTGATTTGATCTTGTCGTGACCGGAATCAAGTACTGTGGTCTTTGCCCATCACAGGAGCAGCCATGCCAGGTAGACTCAAAGAAAGCAGCCGTCTGGTCCACAATCTGACCACCGTGGGAGGGTCTCCCGTGCTCTTCGTCCTGCGCGAGGTCTGGCATCCGCCGACGGATGTTTACGAGACAGAGGACGCCATTCTCGTCTACGTGGAGATCGCCGGCATGGACCGGGATACGCTGGATGTGTCACTGACCGGCAACGAGCTCACGGTTTGTGGCCACCGGCGCAATGCCGCTGGCGGCTACAACGCCATCCATCGTCTGGAGATGCACTACGGCGACTTTGAGACGACAGTGACGATCCCTGCCAGGGTTGTCGAGTCCGACATTGAGGCGGTCTACGAGAATGGCATCCTCTGTGTGCGGCTTCCCAAAGAGCGCCCGCATCGCATCATTGTAGAGGCATCCGACTAGCCCAAACGCTTTCGTGTTCGTTTTCGGTCTCGGCCCCCGGCCTGCTGCCTTTTCGTGCCCCCAGAGGCTGCGATCTACCGGACCTGGCTGGTGTGTGCTCTGTTCTGTAACCCGCCTAAGGAGCGAGAAGTATTTACATGCCTAGTGAGTTTTTCGGTTTCCGATCTGCCATAGACGGAGAGCCCGACTGGGACACCCTCAAGTCCATGTGGGAGGCCAGCATGCTCTTCGGCAACAAGAAACAGCCGGAGGAGCCTGAGCCGCCCAAGGGCGATCCCAAAGCGGAGGAAGGCCCCCGCATTCCGCGCGAGTTGCCCGTTCTACCCATGCGCGATGCGGTGGTCTACCCCGAGATCGTGGCACCGCTGCTGGCTGGCACCGGCCGGGGCGCCAAGCTGGTGGACGATGCGGTCATGGGCGATCGCATTATTGCCTTGGTGGCCCAGCGCAACGAGGACGTGGAGGAGGCCGGCCCTGACGACCTGTACCAGGTGGGCACGGCCGTCATCATCCACCGCCTTCTCAAGTCGCCCGATGGCAGCGTGCGACTCATCGTTCAAGGCATAGAGCGCATCCGGATCGTTGGCTATACCCAGCTCCAGCCCTACCTCAAGGCCGAGGTCGTTGCGTACCCGGACGAGGACGAAAAGGATCTGGAGACCGAGGCCCTCATGCGCAATACCGTGGATATCTTCCAGCGCATGGTGAGCCTGGTGGCCCAACTGCCGGATGAGCTGGGGGCGGCTGCTGCCAATGTGGAACGGCCGCGGCAGCTTGTCTACCTCATCGCCACCTCCTTGCGCATGAAGCTGGCCGACCGCCAGGCACTGCTGGAGCTCAACCCTGCTGCGGAGAAGCTGAAGCGACTGAATGGTCTGCTCGCCCAGGAGCTAGAGGTACTGGAGCTCGGTAAGAAGCTCCAGGGAGAGACCCAGCAGAGCATGGAAAAGGCGCAGCGCGAGTACTTTCTGCGCGAGCAGCTTAAGAATATCAAGAAAGAGCTGGGCGAAGAGGACGAGCAGTCCATCGAGATCAAGGAGTACGAGAAGAAGATAGAGGAGAGCGGCATGACCGATGAGGCGGCCCGCGAGGCACGCCGCGAGCTGGAGCGCCTCAAGACCATGCCTTCCGCCGCCGCTGAGTATAGCGTCATCAAGACCTACCTGGATTGGCTGGTGTCGCTGCCCTGGCAAAAGGCCACAGACGATAATCTGGACATACCCACCGTCCGTCAGGTGCTGGACGAGGACCACTACGACCTGGAGAAGATCAAAGACCGCATCCTGGAGTTCCTGGCCGTGCGCAAGCTCAAGCGGGACCGTCAGGGTGAGGTGTCCCAGAAGGGCGCCATCCTCTGTTTTGTGGGCCCGCCGGGAACCGGCAAGACCAGCCTGGGTCAGTCCATCGCCAGAGCCTTGGGAAGGAAGTTCGTGCGCATGTCACTGGGCGGCGTGCGCGACGAGGCGGAGATCCGCGGACACCGACGGACCTACATCGGCGCGTTGCCCGGCCGCATCATTCAGGGCCTCAAGCGTGCGGAGAGCCGCAATCCGGTCTTCATGCTAGATGAAGTGGACAAGATCGGCGCGGACTACCGTGGCGACCCTTCATCTGCCCTCCTGGAGGTGCTGGACCCCGAGCAGAACAGGGACTTCAGGGATCACTACCTGGACGTGCCCTTTGACTTGTCGCAGGTGATGTTCATTACCACGGCCAATCTGATTGACCCCATCCCGGAGCCACTGCGTGACCGCATGGAGGTTCTCACCCTCTCCGGCTACACTGAGGAGGAGAAGGTGATGATCGCCCAGCGCTACCTGATCCCACGGCAGATGAAGGAGAATTCCCTGCGACCCGAGGAGGTGGAGTTCACGGAGGATGCCATTCGCGCCATCATCCGCGACCACACACGGGAGGCCGGGCTGCGCAATCTGGAGCGGGAGATCGCTGGTGTATGCCGCAAGGTGGCCACCAGGGTTGCTGAGGGCAAGACCGAGAAGTCGGTGGTGACCACTGAGAACCTGCCCGACTATCTGGGCAAGCCCGAGTTCTTCAGCGAGGTGGCGGAGCGCACGGAGACGCCTGGTGTAGCCACCGGCCTGGCCTGGACCATGGCTGGGGGCGACATCCTTTTCGTGGAGGCCACCAAGATGAGAGGCCGCGGCGGCCTCACCCTCACGGGCAAACTGGGCGACGTAATGAAGGAGAGCGCCACGGCTGCACTGTCCTACGTGCGCTCACGGGCCAAGGCCTTGGGCATTGACGAGGGCGTCTTCGCCAAGAACGACATCCACATCCACGTGCCCGAGGGCGCCATCCCCAAGGACGGCCCGTCGGCCGGCGTCACCATGGTCACGGCCCTGGTAAGCCTGCTCACGGACCGGCCGGTATGTTCCGATGTGGGTATGACCGGCGAGATCACCCTTCGCGGTCGGGTGCTGCCCATTGGCGGCGTCAAAGAGAAGGTGCTGGCGGCCCACCGTGCAGGGCTGAAGACCATCATCCTGCCCAGGCGCAACGAGAAGGACCTGGCCGACGTGCCCAAGCCGCTGCAGGAGCAGCTCAACTTCGTCTTTGTGGACAGGATAGAGGACGTGCTGAACGTGGCTCTGCGGCCGGTCCAGTAAGGAACGGGCAACACGCCCTGGCCCGGGATCGTCAAACGCACGCCCCGGCGCCGCCGTCCGGTTGTGGCGCGGCCAGCCGTGGAGGGCGGGACTGCCGGCTATCCACGGTTTTCGCGAATGGCCGATGCAGTGCCCCTGCCTTGGACGCGCCCGCTGGATGGTCGCCTGCCGCGGTTGACAAACCGGCTCGGATGGCGTATACTTATGTTGCCCAGATGGGATATTCTACCTAAGGAGGATTTGGAGCGGCTTCAGGCCGCCTCTTACCAAGTCCTGGAGCGCGTGGGGGTGCGCGTACCCCACGTTGCCGTCCTGGAACGGTTGGCGGAGGCAGGAGCGACAGCGGATCTTGAACGGCAGGTGGTGCGCCTGCCGGAACGCCTGGTCCTGTGGTCCCTGGATCGGGCGGGCAAAGAGCACATCCTTTACGGGCGCGACCCCGGTCACCGGGCCCATTTTGCTATCGGCAGCGCCCTGGCCATGTCCAGTGCTGGCCAGTTTGCCCTGGTGGACCCGCTGAACCGGACCCGCCGCCAGCCCGGCCGGGACGACGCGCTGCGGGCTATCCGTCTGGCCCAGGCCCTGCCGGAGATAGACGTCGTGGGCGCGTTGGCCGAGCCGGCGGACACGCCGGTGCATGGCCGCGATGTGGTGACCCATGCGCTGCTGGTACGTCACAGTACCAAACCGGTGGCCGGCTGGATTCATAACGGTGCTTCGGCCCGCTGGATCCTGGAGATCCTTGCCGTGGTCGCTGGAGGGCGCGAAGCACTGGCTGCGCGACCCCTAACCGAGGGGTTCGTGGAGCCCATCAGCCCGCTGCAATTCAGGCCCGAGGGGCTGGAGATTCTGGTCACCTTCGCCCAATGGGGACTGCCCGTTGGCTTTGGACCCATGGTCATGGCCATGACCAGCGGACCGGCGACGTTGGCTGGTACCCTGGCACTGGAAAACGCCGAAGTCCTGGCCGGTATCGTGATCTCCCAGGTTCTGCGGCCCGGGCTGCCGGTAACCTACTGGGGCATCCCGCACGTGGTGGACCCTGCGACGGCCATGATCTCCTTTGGAGCGCCGGAGCAGGGCATCATGGCTGCGGTCATGGCCCAGATCGGACGTAGCTACGGGTTGCCGGTGGGCGTCAACGTGGGGCTCACGGACAGCAAGCTGCCCGACGCGCAGGCCGGTCTGGAGAAGGCCAGCACGCTCTACATGGGCGCCCTGGCCGGCGCTACCATCTTTGGGCACATGGGCATTGCTGGCGCCGACCAGGGCGCCTGTCTGGAACAACTGGTCATTGACAACGCCATGATGGCCGATCTGCGCCGGAGTCTCCGCGGCCTGTCCGTCACTGACGACACGCTGGCCCTGGATGTGATTGAGCGCATCGGCATCGGCGGCAGCTTCCTGGGCGATATGCACACGCGCCAGCATTATCGCCAGGAGATCAGCATCAACCGACTGTCCGACCGCCTGCCCTGGGAGTCCTGGGTGGCCGGCGGCAGCAGAGACATGCTCCAGCGGGCAGCGCGGGAGGCGGAGAGGCTATTGTCCCTGCCGCCGGCCCCATCGCTGCCGCCCGAGCAAGAGAACGAGATTGCCGCGCTTGTAGACGCGGCCTTGAAGGAATTGAACGCAGCATAACGCTAGCTCCCGTGTGGGCAGGGCCCGGAGCGCCACAGTGCGCTCCGCGTACCTTAAGAGTCTGAACCAGGAATTCTTGGAGCAGAAGGCGCCGCCAATCGGCCCAGCCGGCGCGGGCACCTGACGTGCCCGTGAGCGCGTCGCACAGGCCCGTGACAAGGGCCGGCCAGTTGCCTGTGGCAGGGGGCTCGTCGTGAGCGTGTCGGCGCGTCAGGCTGAACGGCGCTCCTCAACCGGCTATCCGGGGGGAGCCGGCCTTGCGGCTTTCGCCTGGGCGGCAGAGGGCATTCGGCCCCGATGGATACGGACGCTTGCCCAAGCCAGGGTTGCAGGGATCGGTGCCTGCGACGCCCTTCCATTGCCATATCCTGGACCAGTCTTCTGATTGCCCCGGTCCGACCGGTAGCTGGCGTATCGCTGCCAACCACATGACAAATAGACCCAAACCGCAACCCCAAACGGCCACGCCAAAGAAGAACTGGCAGTGGTACCGCATGGACTTGCACCTGCATACCCCAGCCTCCGCTGATTTCAAAGACAAGGGCATCACGTACCTGGAATTCCTCCAGAAGGCCGAATCGCGGGGACTGGATATCATTGCCCTCACGGACCACAACACGGTGGCCGGATGGGCCGCCATGTATCGGGAGGTGGAAACCCTCCTGACCCTGGAGAAGCGCGGCCGCCTCACCGAAGACGAGAAGCATGCCCTGGCTGAATACCGCCGCCTGGCCGACAGGATCATGGTCTTGCCAGGCTTTGAGGTTACCGCTACACTGGGCTTCCACGTTCTCGGCATCTTCCCCATGGGGACCTCGGTCCGCAAGCTGGAGCATATCCTGTTGGACCTGAACATCCCAGAGGACAAGTTGGAGCTGGGCGTCGGCGAAGTGGGTTCCACCACCGATGTCCTCACCGTGTACCGCGAGATCGCGGAGGCTGGCGGTATCGTCATCGCCGCCCACGCCAACTCCACCCACGGAGTAGCCCTGCAGGGCTTTGACTTTGGCGGCCAAACCAAGATCGCCTACACTCAGGACCGGAACCTCCACGCCCTGGAGGTGACCGATCTGGAGAGCACCAGTCGCCGCCGGACAGCCAATTTCTTCAACGGCTCCAAGCCCGAATACCCTCGTCGGATGCATTGCATCCAGGGCTCCGACGCCCACCGGCTGGACCACGACCCCCGCGACAAGAGCGAACCCTGGGGGATTGGCGACCGCGTCACCGAGGTCTACCTGCCCGAGCTGACCTTTGACGCGCTTAAGGA
>Ga0315268_10009237_pt1 | contig 10246 bp, 7 predicted proteins | sample C1_top_MG_FD_204535 | JGI IMG/M metagenome (GOLD analysis project Ga0315268, IMG submission 204535) | Sediment microbial communities from Yellowstone Lake, YNP, Wyoming, USA - C1_top | ecosystem: Environmental > Aquatic > Freshwater > Lake > Sediment | place: USA: Wyoming | collected 2017-08-01 | reverse complement strand
AGGCACCCCAACATAACCATGCACAGCCTCTCGACCCTGGCCAGGCTGGAGGGCGAGCCGGGGGCCTTCCGGGCCACCGTCCGCGAAGAGCCGCGCTACATCAGCGTGACGGACTGCACCGCCTGCGGCGACTGCGAACAGGCCTGCCCGGTGGAGTTGCCCGACCAGTTCAACGTGGGGATGAAGAGCCGCAAGGCGGCCCACAAGTATTTCCCCCAGGCCGTCCCCAACGCCTATCTCATCTCCAAGGCCGGGACCCCTCCTTGCCGGAACACCTGCCCGGCCCAGTGCAACGCCCAGGGCTACACGGCTCTCATCTCCCAGGGCAAGTTCGCCGAGGCCCTCGAGGTGGCCAGGCGACGGGTACCCTTCCCCGGTATCTGCGGGCGCATCTGCCATCACCCCTGTGAGACCGAGTGTAACAGGGGCGACATCGACGAACCTGTCGCTATCCACACCCTGAAGCGGGCGGCTTTCGACTTCGGGCGGCAGGATGCGGCCGAGGCGGCCAGGGCGGGAGGAAAGCCGGCCCACCCCGGTCGGGCCGAGATCACCCGCCAGGAGAAAGTCGCCGTCGTCGGGGCCGGTCCGGGCGGGCTCACCGCCGCCCTCGACCTCGTGGAGCGGGGCTTCGCCGTCACGGTCTACGACGCCCAGGAGAAGCCTGGGGGAATGCTCCGCTACGGCATACCGCGCTACCGGCTACCGGTCGAGACGGTTGATGATGAAACCAATTGGATCCTCGCCCGCGGGGTGCGCTTTGTCGGCCAGACCCGGATCGGCGAGGACATCACCATAGACGGACTCAGGCGGCGCGGTTTCGGGGCCATCGTCCTGGCCACCGGCATCCAGAAGGGACGAGCCCTGGACCTTCCGGGGATGGACGCCGAGGGCGTCTACCTGGGCCTGGAGTTCCTGCGGGCCGCGGCCAAGCTCGGCGCCTCGGAGGAGGCGGCGGGCAGGGCCGAGCTTCCCGATCTTGACGGCAAGAAGGTTCTGGTCATCGGCGGCGGCAACGTGGCTATCGACACCGCTCGCACCGCGGCGCGCCTGGGGGCCGGCGAGGTCCATGTGGCTTGCCTGGAGAGCCGGGCCGAGATGCCGGCTCACGAGTGGGAGATAGAGGAGGCCCTCGAAGAGGGCGTGATTCTCCATCCGTCGTGGGGCCCCAAGCGGGTCGTCACGAGGGAGGCGGCGGTCGGAACCGGGCGTGGCGCGGCGGCGGCGATCACTGGCCGGCGGGAGGCGACACTAACCACCGCGGAGCGGGATGCGGCCGCCGGCGGGGGCGGCAAGCCCGTGGCCTCCGGGGTCGAGATGCTCGTCTGCAGCCGCGTTTTCGACGAACAGCGTCGCTTCAGCCCGATCCTGGCCGAGGGCACCGAGAAGCTCTTTGAGGCCGACGTGGTCCTCTTCTCGGTGGGACAAGCTGTCGACCAGGGTTTCGCCAAGGATCTGCGGGGCGTCGAACTGACTCGGGGCGGCTACGTCGTGGCCGACAAGCTGACCATGGCCACCGCGGCCCCCGACGTCTTCGCCTGCGGCGACATCACCACCGGGCCGGCCTCGGTCGTCGGGGCCATCGCCGCCGGGCACGAGGCCGCCGAGTCCATTCGCCGCTACTTCGACAAGGTAGATCTCGGCCAGGGGCGGACCCTCGACCGGCCGGAAGCTACCCCCACCCCGAAGCGGCCCCACCTGGTCGCCCGGCGCGAGGAAGAGGAGGCGGCCGACCCGATCGCCCGCCGGGGACACTTCGGCGAGGTCCTGGCCGGATTCACCCGCGAGCAGGCCATCGCCGAGGCCAAGCGCTGCCTCAACTGCGGCGACTGCTGCGAGTGCTTGCAGTGTGTAGAGAAGTGCCAGAAGCAGGCCGTTCACCACGACGAGCAGCCGCGCGAGGTCGACATCCCCGTCGGGGCCGTGATCCTGGCCCCCGGCTACGAACTCTTCGACGCCGCCGCGGCCGGCGAATACGGCTACGGGGTCTACCCCAACGTGGTGACGAGCATGGAGTTTGAGCGCCTCCTGTCCTCGACCGGCCCGAGCAAGGGCCACGTCGAGCGGCCGTCGGACGGCAAGACCCCGCGGCGGGTGGCCTGGATCCAGTGCGTCGGATCGCGCGACGTGAGTTGCGAGGCCGAGTTCTGCTCCTCCATCTGCTGCATGTATTCGACGAAGGAAGCCATCATCGCCCGCGAGCACGACGCAAGCATCGAAGCCACCATTTTCTACCTTGATATGCGGGCTTACGGCAAGAACTTTGATCGCTACGTGGACTCGGCCAAGGACACCTACGGCGTGCGCTACGTCCGGAGCTTCGTCTCCGGGGTCCGCGAGGACCCGAGAACCGGTGACCTGACCCTCAGCTACGTGGACGCGGAGGGACACAACGGAGAGGGCGGGGCCGGCGGCGTACGGGACCTGGTCCGGACCGAGGAGTTCGACCTCGTCGTCCTGGCCGTCGGCGTGCGGCCGCCCAAGGCGGCCCTGGAACTGTCGCGGGCGGCGGGCATCGACCTGGATTCGTACGGGTTCGCGGTCACGGACGAGTTCGAGCCCAACCAGACCAGCCGCCGGGGAGTCTTCGTGGCCGGGGCCTTCCAGTGGCCGATGGACATTCCCGAGTCGGTTATGAACGGTAGCGACGCGGCGGCCTCGGCCGAGCGACTCCTGGCGGCGGGGCGCGGTCGGGACGTGAAACCCAAGGAGTATCCGCCGGAGCGGGACGTGTCGAAGGAGACGCCCAACGTCGGGGTCTTCATCTGCCGCTGCGGCATCAACATCGCCTCGGTCGTGAACGTGGCCGAGGTTGTCGACTACGCGGCCAAACTGCCCGGAGTGGGCCACGCCGAGGAGCTTCTCTACACCTGCTCCCAGGACGCCCTGAAGCACATCAAGGAAGTGATCACGGAGAAGGGACTCAACCGCTTCGTGGTTTCCTCCTGCACCATCCGGACCCACCAGCCCCTCTTCCGCGAGACGATGCGGGAGTGCGGCCTGAACCAGTTCTACTTTGAGATGGCCAACATCCGGGACCAGTGCTCCTGGGTTCACCGGAGCGACCCGGTGGCGGCCACGAACAAGGCCAATGACCTGGTCAAGATGGCCGTGGCCAAGGTGAAGACCCACGAGGCCCTCGAGCTCAGCCCGATGCCCGTGGTCCAGAAGGCCCTGGTCGTGGGCGGCGGGCCGGCCGGTCTCACGGCGGCCCTGGAGATGGCCGGGATGGGTTTCCCCGTGTTTCTTGTCGAACGCGAAAACCGTCTGGGCGGGAACCTCTGGAACCTCCGACGGACGGCGACAGGCGCCGACGTGGGGGCCTTCCGCGACAACCTCATTTCCCGGGTGATGTCCAGCCCCCAGATCGAGGTTCTTCTCGGCGCGGCCGTCGAGGACTACGGCGGGCATGCCGGGCACTTCAAGACCACAGTGAATTTGCCGGGGTTGAAGGCCGTTGGCGGGACGCCGGGAGCGAGGCCGGCCGCGGAGACAGCCGACCCGGCTGGGCGACGCCCGACCCGGCTCCTGGAGCACGGAGTGACTATCGTCGCCACCGGGGCCAAGGAGAGCGTTCCGGCCGAGTACCTCTACGGCCGGGACCCACGGGTTCTGACCGGCCTGGAGTTCGAGGAGCGGCTGGAGGCGGGCGCCGCCGGGCTGCCCGACTCGGTCGCCTTCATCCAGTGTGTCGGCTCCCGCCAGGAAGGCCGCCGCTACTGCTCGCGAACCTGCTGCACCGAGACCCTGAAGAACGCCCTGCGCCTCAAGGCGGCCAAGCCCGAGGCGGAGGTCTTTGTCCTCTACCGCGACGTCCGCTCCTACGGCGTCCTGGAGAAGTATTACCGGGAGGCCCGCGAAGCCGGCGTGATTTTTGTGAATTATGACCCGGTGTCGAACAAGCCCGAGGTGACGGTGGAGGGGGCCACGGTGGAAGGGGCCACCAGCCGCCTGACCGTTCGCGTCCGTGACGGCGCGACCGGCTTCGACCTCGTCCTGCACCCGGACAACATCGTCTTGGCCGCCGCGGCCCTGCCGGCCGAAGGGGCCAGGAGCCTCGGGACCCTGCTCAAGGTACCCTTGAACGAAGACGGCTTCTTTCTGGAGACCCACGCCAAGCTCTTCCCGATGGACTTCCCGAGTAACGGCATCTACCTCTGCGGCGCGGCCCACTCACCCAAGTTCATCGCCGAGGCCATCTACCAGGCCCGGGGGGCCGCCTCGCGGGCGGCGACCATCCTGTCGAAGCCGAACCTACTGGCCGGCGGGATCGTGGCCAGGGTCGACGAGAAGAAGTGCGCGGCCTGCCTGACCTGCGTCCGGGTTTGCCCGTTCAGCGTTCCCAAGATCAACGAGCGGGGAGTGGCCGAGATCAACCCGGTCCAGTGCATGGGCTGCGGCTCCTGCACCGGCGAGTGCCCGGGCCAGGCCATCCAGCTCTCGCACTACAAGGACGGACAGCTCGCGGAGAAGGTCCACGGGCTGTTCGTGACGACCGAGGAGGTCGCCGCCACTGACTAGGAGAGGGCACGGAGGTCATAACCCCCGGCCTATCGCCGAGGGCTTGCAGCTAGGTCCTTGCGCCTGCCGCGTGCGGCTGTATGACGGCAGCCCTGCGGATGTTCTCCGCAGCGATGGTATCCGCCGGGCCAGCGAACCCGCAGGATACGCAGTGGAACGAGGATCGGGTGGGACGGTTTTCCTTTGCCACGTGTCCGCAGGCGGGACACGTGCGCGAAGTGTTCCGGGGGGGTACGAGCGCTACCGGGACACCCGCCAAGCGGGCCTTGTACTCGACGAAGGCGCGGAGCTGTTGGAACGACCAGGAGTACTGGACGCGACGCTGAGCCTTCCGAACCGTTATCCGTTCGCGGATGCCCCTCAGGTCCTCCAGGGCGATACCGCGCCCGGTGCCTTTGGCCTGCGCGACCAGCTTCTTGCTGACTACGTGGTTTACGTTGCGGGCGAAACGCCGTTCCTTCAGACGTCGTTTCTTGAGCAGCCGGCTGGCGGACCGTGTGCCCTTGGACTGGAGTCTGGCTCGGAGTCTGACGTGACGCATCCGCAAACCATTGAGATGTCCGCCAGAGTAGATAGCCCCGTCCGAGTCAGCCGCGACGTTGACCACGCCGAGATCAACGCCGAGCCAGCCGTCAGGCCTGAAGGCGGGCGCATCGGGCACGTCCACTGCCAGAGCGAGGTAGAAGGAGCCCTTTTGGTAGAGGAGGTCGGCCTGGCCGTGGACTCGCTTGAGTCTCCCAGCCTGATAGGCGCCGAGGGCGACAGGCACGATCTTCCGGCCCCTGAGCGTGAGGATGGACACTCGCTGGGTGCCTTTCCAGGAGAGAACCCGCTGGTCGTAAGCGATAGCCCCACGCGGGCGGAAGGAAGGTCTTGTCGTCTTGTCTCCCTTGTAAGCCTCCGCAGCCTTGGCGATGCAGCGGACGGTCAATTGAGAGCTGAGCCCGAATTGCTCACGGATCTGGTAGTACACGAGTCTCTGCAGCTTCACCTTGCTCGCCGTCCGCTCTCGAAAGGCGACGGTCGCTACAGCAGTGCAGGCGGCGTTGAACCGCTCCATTGTCTCCAACAGAGCGGAAGCCTGCTCGGGATTCGGCTTCAGTTTGACCGTGACAGCCAGGTTCATAGCCCCAGTGTAACCCCTGAAGGTAGGCCATGGAAGGCGAGTGAGGCCCTTCCTTTCCCTAGATGATTCGACTTTAAGCGGCATGGGGGTGAAGACGGTGACAGACAAGCAACCGGACGCGGCCGGGAAGACCGTGGGGGCCAGCGCACCGCCCGGCGTGCCCTGCTCCCCGACGCCTGGGGCGACCGGCGTGGCGAACGCGGTCGGCGCCACCGGCACGGCTACCGGCGCGGCGCCCGACTTTACGCCCAAGATCGTGGCCTTCTGCTGCTACTACTGCGCCTACTCGGCCGCCGACCTGGCGGGTTCCTTGCGTCTCCAGTACCCGCCGACAATTCGCGTCATCGAAGTGCCCTGCTCCGGCAAGGTCGACCCCGTTATCCTCCTCAGGGCTTTCGAGGAAGGGGCCGACGGGGTCTACGTGGCCGGCTGCATGGAGGGCGACTGCCACTTCCTGAAGGGCAACTTCCGGGCCAAGAAGCGCGTGCAGGCCGTGAAGAAGATACTCGACCAGATTGGCCTGGGCGGCCGGCGCCTGGAGATGTTCAACCTCTCGGCGGCCATGGGCACGCGGTTTGCCGAGATCGCCACGGACATGACCAGGCGGATCGAGGAGCTTGGTCCGAGCCCCATCCGGCCGGAAGCGTTGGCCGCGCGGAAAGCGGCGGCGGGAGCAAAGGAGCAGGGAGAGGTGAAAACACGATGATCGTAGCCGAGCCCAAACCAATCGCCGAAGTCGCCGGGCTGATCAAGGCGGCCAAGCATGTCCTGGTCGTCGGCTGCGGCGAGTGCGTCACGGTCTGCCAGGCCGGCGGCGAGAAAGAGGTCGAAATCCTGGCCTCGGCCCTCCGCATCCTCTGGAAGATCGAGGGCAAGGACGGGACCATCGACACCCAGACCATCGTCCGGCAGTGCGAGCCCGAGTACGTGGCCGAACTCGGCAAGAAGCTGAAGGACGCCGACTGCGTCCTCTCGCTCGGCTGCGGCGTCGGGGTCCAGTTCATCGCCGAGGCCTACCTCGACAAGTGGGTCGTGCCGGGCCTCAACACCAAGTTCGGCGGGGGCACGGTGAAAGCCGGGGTCTGGGAAGAGCGCTGCGGCTTCTGCGGCGATTGCGTTCTCCACCTCACCGGCGGCATCTGCCCCATCATCCGCTGCTCCAAGAGCATCCTGAACGGTCCCTGCGGCGGCTCCCAGGATGGGCACTGCGAGGTCAACAAGGAGATCAGTTGCGCCTGGCAGCTCATCTACGACCGCCTGAAGGGCCTGGGCAAGCTCGACCTCCTCGACGTGATCCAGCCGGCGAAGAACTGGCAGACTTCGCGCGACGGCGGGCCGCGGAAGTTCGTCAAGGAGGAGGCGATGATCGAATGAGCGCGGCCATAGCGGCGGAACCGAAGGTGGCAGGGGCTGCGGGGACGGGCGGAGCGGTGGCGGGCGCGGGCGGAACGAGGCCGGCCGAAGGCGCCGGGACCCCCGAGGGCAAGTACAAGACCGGCAGCCGGCTCGAGCGCGTCCTCCGCGACGGGCATTTCGCGGTGACCTGCGAGATCGGACCGCCCCAGAGCGCCAAGTCGGAGAAGATCCGCGAGCACGCCGGCGTCCTCAAGGACGTCTCCGACGGCCAGAACCTGACCGACAACCAGACGGCCATCGTTCGCCTCTGCTCCATGGCGGCGGCCGTCCACGTCAAGGCGGCCGGCGGCGAGCCGATCATGCAGATGACGGCCCGCGACAGAAACCGCATCGCCATCCAGGCCGACATCCTGGGGGCGGCCAGCCTGGGCATCCACAACCTTGTGTGCCTGGGCGGCGACCACCAGACCTTCGGAAACCACCCCGGGGCGCGGAACGTCCACGACATCGACTCCATCCAGATGATCCAGATGGTCCGGGCCATGCGGGACGAGAGAAAGTTCCAGTGCGGCGACGAGATTAAGACCGACGAGCCCCGGATGTTCGTGGGGGCGGCCGAGAACCCGTTCGGCGACCCCTTCGAGTTCCGGGTGCGTCGCCTGGCGAAGAAGGTCGCCGCCGGGGCCGAGTTCATCCAGACTCAGTGCATTTTCGACCTCAAACGTTTCGAGGAGTTCATGAAGATGGTCCGCGACGCGGGCCTGGACGAGAAGGTCTACATCCTGGCCGGCCTGACCCCGGCCAAGAGCGACAAGGCCCTGAAGTACATGCAGACCGTGCCGGGCATGAAGGTCCCGGACGAGCTGATCAAACGCATGGCGGGGGCCGAGGACAAGAAGGCCGAGGGCGTGAAGATCACCGTGGAGATGATCCAGGCCATCCGGGAGATCAAGGGCGTGGCCGGGGTCCACGTGATGGCGATAGCCTGGGAGTCGATAGTGCCGGAGATCGTCGAGAAGGCGGGGCTCCTGCCGAGGCCGAGGGTGGGGTAGTAGGGATCTGGGCAGAAGTCTCGCGTGGTGGCCCCAGCCAACCGCGGGACAGGAGCAGCCACAAATATGCGCCAGCAGGGGAGGGCTTGTTCCTCCCCTGCTGTGATCGTACGCCAGGCAAGTGAGCGCGCGCTCAAGATCATCCTTGCCTGAGTCCGCGGGCCCTGAGGCGGCTCCAGACGTAAGCGGCCGCCGCCAACGCCACACCTCCAGCCAAGCCCAGGATGAGCTTGAGGGTCCAGCCCATCCCGGCCGGCGGCGGTTCGGCGACGCCGTCACCGGATCCCGCACCCGGTGGCGCAACAGGTTCATCTGGAAGGCTCTTGATCATCCCGCCGAAGTCTGTACCCGGAGGATACGCCCGGCGGAAATCATCGTCGTAGCTGTCCTCGATCAGCTTCCATCCTTGCTGAGTGAGAACCAGCCGGACCACGTGCACTTCGCCGCCGGTCTCGAAGTCGAGGCTTGAGGAAACGAGGGCCTTCGGGCAGAGGGTCGCCACCGCGGCTGCGCCGTCGATGACAACTGACTCGTACTCGGGGTGGTAGTCGATGTCGCGAAGAGAGAAGCCGATCTTTTCCCAGGCCGCCACCGAGTACTCGATTCGGCCCATCTCGTAGCTGTAGAGATCAGCCCCGGGCGCGACGCCGCTCTCAATCAGAAAGCCGAGATCAAAGGCCCGCAGGGAGACGGCGCACTGGTATCTTAGCTTGAAATAGACGTCTATGGCCGAGCGGATACGGCTCTCCTCGCCGGCGCCGCCGGCTGCCTGTCCCGCCAGGTACTCGGCCTGAAACTCGGGTGCTTCTTCGCCACGGTACGGGGCCGCGGGTAGCGGGGATGTGGTTTCCTGGGTCAGGCCGAGGCGACTCATGGCCACGACGACCAGCGTTGCCAGCACGAACACTCTCAGGGTCCGACCCATGACCGCGTCCTCCTCTGCGGCATGCGTAGTGGGAATACGCGGACGGAGCCGCTGGTACTGCAGGCTGGCGCGTGGCCGACACTAAGACGCTGCTGGACGCTAGCCTCTAGTTTGGGTTCTTGTAGCGCACTATCCGCACCAACTTCACGGCCGTGTAAGATGGGTAAATCATCGCGAGCTGGTACTGATTGGGTTCGTAGGGGGGAGGCAGACGACGGGTTGCACACCTACACTTCGACGAGGCACAGCCAGAGCGTCAGAAGCCTCATGAAGATGACTGGGGCGATTGCCAGCGTCGAACTAGGGACGGTCTCGGTGCTGGCGTTCCTCTTCTTGCCAGGCTGGTGGCACGCCTCCGGGGCCCTGGTTCTGCTGGGCCTCTGGGGGGCTTGGAGCCTATCACGAACTGGTTTCACGCTGGACACGCCGGTCTTAGCCCTCATCCTTGCCGTCACTTCAACCGCGTTGGCTGTCTGCGCCGCCGTCTTCTGGCTGCTCTCCGGTTCCTTCGGCTGTGTCGTCCGGCTGGTAGGTGGTGACGGCCTTGCCCGTCGGGCGGCACGTTGGCGCCTCCGGCAACAGGTCCACGGCCACGATAGGTCTTCATCCTGGCGGGCGTGACCCCGGCCAAGAGTGACAAGGCCCTGAAGTACATGCAGACGGCGCCCGGGATGATGGTCCCGGACGAGCTTATCAAACGGATGGAAGGCGCCGCCTGAGTGCACGTGATGGCCATTGCGTGGGAGTCCATCGTGCCGGAGATCATGGAGAAGGCGGGGCTCCTCCCGAGGCCGAAGGTGGCGTAGGTTCGAGTAGACGACGAAAAGAGGCCGCAAGCGAAGGAGGGGGCGCGCCTGCCGCGACCCTCTTGCACATGTTGACGGGCAGGACTCCATCCAGGATGCCTAGCCGACGGCCAGCCCCGACGGCGAGAGCGTCTACTGTAAGTCTCCTGACAAACGCTGTTCCAAAACATCACTTCCCCGAATCTTCTACTGCTGCTCTTGAATGGGCGAGAACCGAGTAGCTCGCGTCCCCAGCAGAAGGAGCCAACCGAGGCCCACCGGAGCTGGGGGAGGGGAGGATAGGAAGTGCGCATGGCGAACCAACGCCTGGCAATGCACAGCAGCTCCCAAGTGACCTAAAATGATACATTTCTTCACCATTCGTTAACTACTGGTTGTGATTGACTCATAGTGATCGCAATATCAATCCACTGACCTTCCGGCTAGCTAAATAGCGCTCTTGGAGGCTCCTGTCTCTAGG
>Ga0315268_10009234_pt1 | contig 10247 bp, 5 predicted proteins | sample C1_top_MG_FD_204535 | JGI IMG/M metagenome (GOLD analysis project Ga0315268, IMG submission 204535) | Sediment microbial communities from Yellowstone Lake, YNP, Wyoming, USA - C1_top | ecosystem: Environmental > Aquatic > Freshwater > Lake > Sediment | place: USA: Wyoming | collected 2017-08-01 | reverse complement strand
TCGCCGCGAAGTCTATGCCGCAGTTGGTTATCGGTACGCCTGCGGGACGTAGCTGGGCAGCTTGGGTGAGGCGAAGATTTTCTTAAAGCGCGCGAAGCGCTGGCGGCCATCCACGAGCGGGATGGTCGGCCAGTGATCGCCGATGAGCGGGCGCGCGTAGCGCAGGAAATCGTCCGTCACATCGATGCGATTGGGCGCGATCCAGCTTGGGGGAAAGCTGCGCTCCGAGTTGGCCACCACTTCCAGCGGTACCTTGTCATAGCGGACGTTATAGATCTCTCCCGGCTCCCGCAGGATGGTGCTCATGTAGCCGGAGCCTTCCGCGGCGGCGATCAATGCCGCCTTCTGCCCCAGCTTGTAGGCTTCCTCCAGGTCCACGGTGGAGGCATAGATCATATTGTGGCGCTGGTCGGTGCCGGGAAGATTGCTGCGCGCCGCACCTCGGGCCGCCAGGCCAACCTTGTTCAGGTAATTAACCACCACCCGCTCGGCAGTCATTCCGGATGAGGAAAACATGGTGTGACCGAAGCTGTCCCGCACCTCGCCCAGGCTGCCCACGTCGAAGCCCTCGCTGACGACGGCGATGCAGCGGCCGCTGCGCTTCAGTTCGTCGTTGATGAGGTCCGCCATGGCCTCGAGCGTCAGGCCGGATTCGGCCATATAGATTTGGAGCGGCATCTCACGCTCGGGGTCGGCCAGGCGCGCGGCGGCGGGGATGAAACCGATCTTGCGCCCCATGGCCTGAAGCACCACCACCGGCTCGGCAGGCGACGAGCCGGCGTTTTCCTCGTTAACGCATTGGGTGTACAGCGCCCAATAGCGAGCGACACTGCCATAGCCGGGGGTGTGGTCAATCAGCTTGAATTGGGTGTCGCCCACGTCGTTGTCGATGGTCTTGGGTGCGCCCACCGCCACCAGATCCAGCCCGCGCTCCTGAGCGAGCTTAGCCACCTTGTGCGCGGTGTCCATGGAGTCGTTGCCACCGATGTAGAAGAAGTAGCCGATGTCGTGCGCGCGGAAGACCGCGAGGATGCGGTCAAAGTCTTCCTGTTGCTTACTCTTCAGTTTGTAACGACAGGTGCCGATACTACCCGCTGCCGGAGTCACGCTCAGCAGGGCAATCTCCTCCGCCGGCTGGGCCGAGAGGTCGAGTAACTCCTCCTTGAGCACGCCCTCGATGCCGTGGTAGCCGGCATAGACGGTGCCGAACTTGTCCGGCATCGCCTGACAGGTCTCCAGTATGCCCCGCAAAGTATTGTTGATGACCGGCGACGGGCCGCCGGACTGAGCTACGATGACGTTCTTTGCCATGATGAGTCTCCCAGGTTATGAGTGTTGTGCTTGCAGTACCAGGTTTCGTAGCGGCGGCTCTCAGGCCGCCCCGGGTTGTTTAACTCTATAAAGCGTCTCGCCGGCGCGAGGTACGACCAGGATGCCTTCGGCCTCGCGGCCCTGCCAGTCTCGCAAATTGACGGTTGCCGGATCGAGGTAGCCAAGGTTAAGCCGCCGGCAGCGCTCCGGCGGGATGCCGGTAGCCAGCCTGACTTGAATGCGCGCGGTCTCTACGCCCGTGGCTGGGTCGTACTGGCCCAGCCCTTTGAGATGTGTGGAGTGAGCCAGAACACCTCCAGGATATCCCTTGAACTTCTCCCACTGGGCTAGGAAGTAGTCGCGGCAGTGGTAGCCGATCTCGTCAATCAACCGGCCGTGGGTATAGCTGACCTCGGTGAGGGGCGGAGCGTAGATTACTACCTCACCGCCATCCGCCACGGCGGGCTCCACCTTGTACATGCCTTTGGCGGCCGTCCACAGATCATCGTACATTTCCGGCATCACCGACAGAACGCGGCGGAAGGGTCTATCGACGTACACAATATGCTTCTGGGCCGAGAGTGCAGCGGCCGCCCGCCAGGCTTCCTGGGGTGAGCCGAAGTACACCCCGGCTAGTCCCTCGTGGGTGACTACGAGAGCAAAGCAGGCTGAAGGCCGGTCAATCAAGGCTGCGGCACGATCGATGACCGCTCGGACCGGCGTGTAGCCAGCGCCGATGACTTTATAGTTGGTCATCACCGCGCCCAGCCAGTGGGTGAAGTTGATGATTTCCGCCCCGGCAATGCCGGGGAAGAAGTACTTGGTGCCGCCCGAAAAGCCCACGACTTCGTGAGGGAAGACGGGTCCGCAGATCAGGAGCTGGTCGTAATCCAGAATGAGCCTGTTGAGCCTGACCGGAACGTCCTGGGCCATCATTCCGCCGGTGATTTCACTGATTTCACGCGCGGGGATGACACCGAGCGTCACGAAGCTGGCGCGGTCGTCCCAGCGGTGATTGAAGACCTGACTTTTCCCCACCCGCCCATTTATCACCGGCTGGCCCACGAGCCTGCTCAGTTGCGCATCGCTCATGGGTTGGTGAGTCCCCAAAGCCACCAGATAGTCCAATGCTGCCACGTGCGGAGCAAGCAGTCCCTCGAACAACTTGAACATCAACGGCATCGGCATGGTGCGCGTGCCATCAGGAATGATGATGAGCACACGCTTGCCATCCACGGCCAGTGCATCCAGGCTTTCGCGTACGATCTGCCGCACTTCCTCTTCGGTCAAACAGCGGTCGGCAAATCCTCTGCCAGCTGCCATTCAGTTCCTCCGCCCCTAGCAGTAAGAGCTGGCTACACTCCGCTATAGGCCGAAAACCCGCCGTCAATCGGCACGATGACGCCGGTGACAAAGGCCGAAGCTTCAGAAAGCAGCCACAAGACCGCGCCGAACAAATCCTGCGGCTCGCCAAAGCGCCCCATGGGGGTGTGAGCGATGATGGACTGACCGCGCGGTGTCAGTTCGCGCGTTTGTTCGTCGTAGAGCAGGAACCTGTTTTGCTCCGTCAGGAAGAAGCCAGGCGCGATGGCATTGACCCGAATGCGGGGTGAATACTGCTGGGCCATGTGTACCGCCAGCCATTGGGTGAAGTTGCTCACGCCGGCCTTGGCGGCGGAATAGGCGGGGATCCGGGTCAAGGGGCGAAAGGCGTTCATGGAGGAGATGTTGAGAATAGTCCCTTTGCCCTTTTCCGCCATGTGCTTGCCGAAGACCTGGCACGGCAGCATGGTCCCCAGAATGTTCAGGTCAAACACCCAGCGCAAGGCGTCCACCGGCAGGTCAAAAAAGGAGAGGTTGGGACCGGTGGTGGCCTGGGGTTTATTCCCGCCCGCGGCATTCACCAGGCAGTCGACCCCGGCGAACTTGTTCACGACGGCCTCGGCGGCCGCGCACAGGCTGCCCGCGTCCAGGACGTCGGTGTCAACCGCCAGTGCCCGGTTGGCGCGCGGGCCCATGCGCGCCAGCAGTTTCTCCGCTGGCGCCAGATTCTTATCGAGCAGCGCGACGTTGGCCCCGCAGCCAACCAGCGCACAGGCAATTTCGCCACCCAGGATGCCTGTTCCGCCCGTAATGACGATCGTCTGACCGGTGAAATCGTACAATCGGGTCAGTTCGCCTAAGTCCATTCGGGTGTTGCCTCCGTCATGTTCGATGTCAGGCTTTGGTGCGTCCCGTGCCGCGCCAACGAGTGATATAGCCGTTCACGCCTGTCAAGTATAGCCCGGAGCCTCTCGGATCGGTAGGGCACAAGAATAGGATTGCCGGCGTAGGGGGAAATTTAGCGCACAGCTTGAATGCTCAATTCCCTGCGACACAAACAAGCTGCGTGAGGCTTCAGAACTTCCAGTCAGTGATAAGGCGGACGGCGTTCCCGCGCAGGGTACCCAAGGCCTGCGAGGCGTTATAGTGAGTGTACCCAACCGTGAACGAGAAGTGGCGGCTGACTCGGAAAGTAAAAGCCGGACTGACCCTGTAGCCACGCTTCAGGTCGGTACCCTGCTGTGTCTGCTGAGTGCCGGCGCCGCCGGATATATCGTAGCCCACGGGCCCGAACAGTTTCCCGTAGATCCGTCCCACACCGAGATGGCGTTGATAAAAACTCGGGCTAAAGAACCCCAGCCAGGATGTGCCCCGGAAGCCAAACGCTCTGCCCTCGTAGCCGGCATCGAACGAGAAGCGGGCGGAGGTATAGACAACCTGGCTGAAATCGATTGAGCCTCCGTGGCCCCAGTTACGCTCTATCACATCGGTGGCGATTGCCTGGCCAGTGGAGGCGTTGACGAAGTCGAACGGGCGAGTGGAGTAGCGCCCGTAGAAATACTCCAGGTGCAATTCCGTGCGGGAGGTAAAGAAGAAGTTCAGGCCGCCGCTGAGGCGCTCCTGGATCACGCCCAAGCGAGTGGAAGTGGGTGTGTAGTTGATAGCGGCGCGGCTCGCATCTAGGTCGATGCTGAACTTCTTCACCGGAGCGATGGTGACGCCGGCCAGGCCTATGGGGCTCTGTTCGGCGAACCGGTAGCGAAGCGGATCCGGGTCACCGGGCTCGACAACCTCCGCACCCGGGCCGAAGCGCACCATGCCAGCGCCAGCCCGCAAGGTGAAATAGTTGGAGAACCGAGTGGTCTGCCGATAGAGAAACTGCGCCGGCCCGACGGCCCCCCGGATGCCGCCCAGGGGGCTGTTTGAGGGCACGTAACTCAACGCAAGGAAGGAATCGGTCCGGGGCAGAGCGGAGAATCCCAGCGTGGTGCTGTAACTGAACGAGCGGAGATCCTCATGGGTTCCGAACTGCTCACTGGTACCTAATTCGCGCGCATAGGAAGCGGAAGTTCGCAAGGTCACTACTGACTCCTCCCGGATCCTTTGCTGCATAGCCAGGACTTCGGAGTTGCCCGGGCTGAGCTTGGCCGCGCGGTCCAGCAGATTCAGGCTCTGACGGCGGTGATGGCGGGCGTGCTCAATGCTCGCCAGAAGGAATACGGCGTCGAAACTGTCGGGCCGCTCCGCCACAAGCGCGGAGGCTGTGGTATAGGCCTGGCGGAGATCTCCCTGGTAGTAGGCAATCTGCGCCTTGCCGAGTAGGGCCGCAGAATCCTTCGGATCCTGTTTAAGCACGGCCTCGAAGTGGGGCAGCGCAGCCACTCGATCGCCCTGCCGCAAGTCCAGGCGGGCAAGCTCGAGATGGGCATCGCGGTTCTGGGGGTCGGCGGCAAGGACCGCCGTCAAAGCCTGACGCGCTGCGGCGTAGTCCTGAAGGCGCAACTGGATGCGCGCCAATTCCACCCGATAGTCATTGTTAGCCGGGTCGCGAGCCAACAACCCCTGGTAGATCGGCAGGGCCTCCTCATCCTGCTTTGACCAGACGTAAACCCGCCCCAGGCCTTCGAGTGCCTCGCGGTCGTCCGGCGAGTCTTTCAGGACCCCGCGGTAGTATTTGACGGAGAGGTCGTACTGGCCCTGGCGGCCCGAAAGCCGTGCCAATTCCATCTTGGAGGTGCGATCGTCGGGATATTTCTCCAGCACCTGCCGGTACGCCTGGATGGCAGCAGGGATGTCATTCAACTGGGCTTGGGCATACGCCCGGCCCTTCAAGGCCTGCAAATCATCCGGGTAAGCGGACAGGCGCTTCTCACAGTAAGCGAGCAAATCCTGAGGCGGCGCGCCGCTGGCTGGCCGCAGCGCTGCCCACTTTGCTTCCTCCTCGGCGCTGGCAATACCCCTGAGCGCTTCGGTGTTTTGTGCGTCATCGGGCCGCTTAGCGGCGAGTTCCTGGAAAATGCCGCGTGCCTGGCCGTACTGTCCCGTCCAGTAGAGGACGAACGCCTTTCCCTGCAAAGCATCGTAATTATCCGGCGACGTCTTGAGGATCTCGTCGTAACGCAGCAAAGCTTCCTGATAGTCCCGGTTGGAAGCCAGCGCCAACGCCAGGCCCATGTTCGCGTCCGAGTGGCTTGGGTTTATTTGCAGCACTTTCCGGAAGGCCTCGATGGCTTCGGGGTTTCGACGCGCGCGCAGCAGGGCAAATCCCAGCTCGGACTGCGCGCCTTCCGCTTTAGGATCGGCGGCGAGGACATGCTGGTAGCGGGCAATGGCCTCGGCATACTGCTGGCACAGCACCATGGAGCGGGCCAGGCGCAGTTCCAGGTCAGTATCGGAAGGGGTAAGCTCCAGGCCGCGGCGGCTGAATTCGATGCTCTCGGAGCAGCGGGCGGGAGTGGCGGTGGCCTCGGCCAGAGCCTTTAGGGCGGCGACATCGTCGGGATTTCCGCGCAGGCGCTCGCGATACAAAGCCTCGACGCGGGCGGTGTCTCCGGAGAGTCGCGCCGCACTCAGCTCTCGTAGACGCAAGGCAGCCTCGGCCTGCTCGAGCCCTCGCGCGATCTCACTGTCATGCGGATGGTGCTGGAGGAGCCTTGCGAAGAGCGCTTGGGCTTCTTGGTAGCGGTCCGACCAGAGCAACACGAAGGCTTTACCAACCTCCGCTTCAGCGCTCGACGGGTTCAGGCGCAACACCCGATCATAGAGTCGCAGACTCTCCTGGTATTGACCTTGCCAGGCAGAAAGGCGGGCCATGCCGATAAGCGCCGAGGAGTTATTCGGGTTCGCGGACAGGACCATGCGATATTGCTCTTGGGCTTTGGCATACGCTTTCTCGCGAGTGAACAGATTCCCCAGCTTGGCCCGGGCATCGAGGTCACCGGGATTGCGTTGCAGGTAAGCGTCATAGGCGGCTTCGGCCTGCTGCGGGTGCCCGGCGGCGTCGTGGGCTTCCGCAGTTCGTTTCCAGGCGGTGGCGGGGGCGCCGCTCCGCTCCGCCATCTTCTGATAGATGGCTGCTGCCTCGCCTGCGCGGTTCAAACCCAGCAGGCATTTCGCCAGGTTCTCAGCCACTTCTGTCGATGAGGGATTGATCTCATAAGCGCGGGAGTAGTAGCTGGCTGCCTGGGCATACCCTCTCGGCCCCCGCTTGTAGAAGCATAACGCCAGGTTCTTGAGGATTTCGAAGTTCCGCGGGTAGTTAGGCAGGATTTCAAGGTAGTACTCCCGCGCACCCTCGTAATCCCTTTGAAGAAACAGTGTGTGGGCAGTCTGGAGCAGTTCCAGCGTAGTGTTTTTTTCCGTCTGCGCAGGTGCTGGGGCTTGTTGGGCCAGGAGCATAGGTACACCGGCCCCCCAAATGGCCAGCAGCACCGAGACAGTGGCGGCCAGCCGCGCGGGGTTGATTCGGCATGCTCGATGCAATCGCAGAATGGGCGAGAGGCTCAAGAGTGTTTTCTCCTGTCCTTCCGTGATACCTGGCTGGTTTGCGCCATTGTCCCCAGTTCCGCGCGAAGCCGGGTTCTATGGTGCCTCGGCTTGCTGGAGGTACTTCCTCGCCTCTTCGTTGTCCGGCTCTTTCTCCAGAACCCTGCGGAAAAGTTGAGCTGCTGCTGCCTTGTTGCCCAAACCTAAGTGTGCCAAGCCCAGGCCCGTCAAGGCCCCGGGCTCCTCCGGGAGCTGCTCCAGCACCGCACTGAACTGCCGCTGTGCCATGACCGGCTGTCCACCGCGCAAGTAGCAGTAGCCTGAACCCAGTAGGTTACGCGGATTTGTCGGGTCGACTTCGAGACCCTGGCGGAAGTCTTCCATGGCTTCTTCCATCATTCCCAGGCGGTAGTGCGACCAGCCGCGATAGTGGGTAATATCCACGTCCTTTGCCGTCACGGGCGCCAGGATTTCCAGCACCTTTGCGTAGTCCTTCTGCCGAAATAGCTCCCGGGCCCGGTCCAGGCGATTGACGAGATCCCAATACTCCTGGCTGGAAGACGCGGGCGTCCAATAGCGCCTCGGAACTCCGGCTCTGACCAGCTCGTCCCGGACGTGGATGACGCGATGTTTGCCCAGATAACAGTGCATGTAGGCAGGTCCGTCTAAGTTCTTGAAGAAGTCAACAGCTTTTTGTTGCTGCTCCAGGTAGTCCGGGAAAATCTGGCGATCGAAAATGCTGGCCATCGGGAAGACCTTAACCGTCATCTGGTACTTGGGGGCCAGGGCCTCTTCCCGCTCAATGAGTTCTTTCTCGTAGGGGAGCCTCGGATCCAGCAGGCTGACTATGTACTTGACTTTAGCTTTCTTCAGTACTTGGAACTCCCTATCCTCCGGATAGGGTCCGATGCTGATCATCGTGATCTGATCCGGCAGCTCTGTCTGCGCCCAACGCATGAAGATACTGCGGGGACGCAGCAGGATGAGGTAGCCGAGGCCTCCAGCCAGGAGCAGCAAGAGCAGAAAAGCCGGGATGAGAACCCAGAGCCGCGCGAGTTTCGCCAGAGTAGAAGCGTGTCCTTGGGCCATCGCTCACCTACGCGGAAGTGTCCCGCTGCCTCGCCTTGCTTCTCCTCCTGGAACGCCTTTCCGCGCCACGGGTGGCACAGGGTGTTCAGTCGCGCCTGGCGAGGCAGGAAGAGATTGGAAAGCCTTACGCAGAATCGGAAAGGAGTCCTTCAGCCTCAAATTGTAATGCGGGACATTCCAACCAGTCCAGCGGTATTGCTTCAAGGCTGCGGCGGAGATGGTTGTCGGGCCTGTCATAGCCGGCAAAGCGTCGGCAATGGGATGACCTTGCTCCATGATGGGCCGCAGGCGGGCGCTTTCCAGCGGGCGGTAAGAGAAAACTGCGATCACGAAGCCGGGCGTTTCCGCGGTATCGACGGTGCCGTCCTTTTCCAGGCCGGCGAAGACCTGGAAGCTCGACGGGTCGGTCACATTCAGCAGATTCCAGGGTATGCGCAAATCGATGGTATTAGTCTGAAGGTTGGCGTGCCATTCAGCCAAGGAATCGTAATCCGGCGAGAGAGGGCTCAGGCTGCCATAGCGGAGGATCCCTCGCTCATAGCGCTGGGGCGGGAAATAGCGTCCGTCACGCGCGAAGCGGCGACGATTGGGTTCAATGACCTGCGACTCGAAGTTGCCGGTGGCCGAAAGAGTAGGCTTCCAATCGAGCTTTGAGGTCAGCGTAGTCTGGGTGGGAATCCCCGCGACGGGCATGATCTGAAATGGATTGTATGTGGACGCAATCCAAATGTGACTGGACCCCGGCCCCGCCAACTGAATGGCGTAGGTCATCCCCATCGGAAACCGGACAGGAGTAAGGAACGGCAAGTAGGTGAGGCCGGCAAGATTCGGAGCAGTTCCCACCCCCATCAAGTAGTTGGCGGCCTGCCAGTCGGGCTGGCCGTCGTTGTCGTTGTCCAGTTTCGCCACCACGAGGCGCAGATAAAGGAAGCTCTCGTCGGCGTCCGCGTAGAGCGCCTTCAAATCCCGCGCCGGATCATAACGGTCGCCCAGTGGCTGGAATTGCCGGGGCTCGCGCTTTGCGTAAAGGGGAGGGATGTTGGCCCACTCCGCGGGGTCTCCACCTAACAGGTGTACAGCACGCCGCCCAGAATCGGCGGCCAGAAGGCCATAGTGCCCGGCAGGGGCCATGACATTGCTCCAGAGCACCCTGCGCTCCTGCGGGACAGCATACCAGCGTTGCAGCCAGGATTCGCGGAACCATTGGTCAACCCATTCAAAGACCATGCCGCCGGCAGCCCCGGCATCGTAGATATTGCGCGTAAAGCGCGCCAGCAACTGGCCCTGTTGCTGTTCGGTCTTGCCGCCCTCGTCAAACCCGGCGGCACTGAAATGCCCAATTCCCAGGCTCGTGGGAATTCCGTAGTCGCTGATGATCAAGGGGAGGCCGCGATGACTGGCCTTCAGATCCTGTAGATAGCCCAGAAACGGATTGCTGCCTTCTCCGTCGCGGACGGCTTGATAACGCCCGTCCCGGCTGATGAAGTCCGGATAAAAGGGAAAGACGCTGTAAGCGGCGAAGTATCCGGCCACGAATCCCGGGCGGGCGTGCAGGTGGGTCGGGTCAAGTGAAACGCCATCATCGTCGTCGTAAGGGCCGGCGGGTGAGGGCAACCGTTCGCCCTGGGCGCGTCGTATAGAAACCTCCTCGAGGAGGGTGCTTTCTGTCGGATGGCGCATAGGATCCAGCGTGGGCCAGCTGACGAAGGCAGCGGGGTGTTGCCAGTTGTACTTGCTGACCTCATATTCCACCGCGTCATTGATCATCTGGGCCAGGAAGATTTCTGTTGGGCTTCCCACTGGCACCTCTAGGTAGGCTCCCTGGTAGCTCTGGACGTCGGGGTGCAGCAGGTTGTTGGCGGTGACCACATGCGAGAGCCAAGTCTGGCCTACCAGCAAGCCGGTCACCCAAGGGGCCACATCGTAAGTGTACAGTCCTCCGGCGTGACCTCTGGCGGGCGCGACGTCACCCTGCCCGTGGATCACATCAATGGCATCGCGGAGGTCTTTCTCGCAGGCTTGATAATAGCTGACGTCGA
>Ga0315268_10009233_pt1 | contig 10247 bp, 10 predicted proteins | sample C1_top_MG_FD_204535 | JGI IMG/M metagenome (GOLD analysis project Ga0315268, IMG submission 204535) | Sediment microbial communities from Yellowstone Lake, YNP, Wyoming, USA - C1_top | ecosystem: Environmental > Aquatic > Freshwater > Lake > Sediment | place: USA: Wyoming | collected 2017-08-01 | reverse complement strand
GGATGAGGTTGTAGGCCTGAAAGACGAAACCTATGCGATCGCGGCGCAAGTCGGCGAGCGCGAGCGGCGACAGGCCGCAAAGGCTCGTGCCGTCGATGAACACCTCGCCGCTCGTCGGCGCGTCGAGCGCGCCGATGAGATTGAGCAGCGTGGTCTTGCCCGAGCCGCTCGGCCCGGCGATGGCCATGAACTCCCCCGGCTCGACAGACAAGTCGACGCCGCGCAGCGCCGCCGTCGTCACCGCCCCGCGCTCAGCGTACGACTTGGTGACATTCTCGACTCGTACGACCGACATGACAGACCTCTTCGCGACGTCTACGACGCGCGCAGCGCCTCGGCCGGGGGCAGGCGCGAGATGCGCCACGCCGGGTAGAGGCCGACTCCTAGGGTGAGCACATAGACGATCGCGGAGGCTTTGAGGCCGTTGGTCAAGGAGTATTCGGTGCGCAGGGCGCTGCGGATGACCGCGCCGCCGATCTGCATGGACTCGCCAAAGATCTGACCAAAGTCGAGGAGGGTGTGCTCACTGCCGATCCAGGTCACCGCGAGGCCGAGCACGAGCCCGGCCGCGACGCTCACCGAGGCGATCCAAAACGCCTCGGCCACGACGAGGGCGACGATCTGGCGCGGCCGATTGCCGAGGGCGCGCATGACCCCGAACTCGCGCGTCCGCTCGAACACCGACATGAGCGTCGTGTTGAGGATACCGAGGCCGACGAGCAGATAGACGAACAGGGCCATGACGACGACGACGCCATTCTGCAGGCCCTCGAGCGCCTTGAGCACGGGCAACAGCTGGCCATAGGTGGCGACGTCGTAGCCCGCCCCGAGCTCGGCGCGCAGGCGCGCGGCGACGGGCTCGGCGTCGTCGACGCGGCCGAGCTGAATCACGATCTGGTGCGCCGCATCACCGATGCCGAGCAGCTCCTCGGCCGCCGCCGTGGTCACGAGGACGCGGCTGCGCGCGATGGCGGGCACGACGGCGTGGAAGATGCCGCGCACGCGGTACAGCGCGGCGCCCATCTCGCCGTCGGCGCGCTGCACCATGATTCGCACCTTGTGCCCGAGCCGAACGCGCAGGCGCGTCGCGAGCTCGTCACCTATGACGATGCCGTGCACGTCATCGGGCGCAAGCTGCGCGCCCTCGCGAATGTCGCCAGCGTAGCGCGCCACGGCTGGCTCGCGCGCGGGATCGATGCCGTGGATGGTGACACCCACGCCACCGCGTGGGCTCGTGAGCAGACCGCGGGCGACGACTCGCACGCCGACCTCGGCGCCAGGAGGCAACGCCAAGCGGGCGAGCAGGGCCGCGGGCGCGGCGAGAACCATGCCGGCGCCGTGCTTGAGGCGCCAGGCGGGCGTCGAGATCTCGATGTGCCCCATGCCGATGTTGTCGAGCTGATTCTTGGCGTCGCCGAGCACGCCGCCGATGAGGCCGGAGTAGGTGATGATGAGGAACAGCCCGAGACCGACGGCGCTCATATTGATGAGCGTGCGGCGCCGATGCCGCCAGATGTTGCGCCACGCGAGCAGCAAGAGCGCGTCCATCAGACGTACCTCGTGGCCTCGGCCGGCGCATGGCGCGCGGCCCGAATCGCCGGCCACAGACCGCCGGCGAGCACGGTCGCGAGCGCCGTCACGACAGCGTTGACGAGCGCCGCCGGGTGCAGCGCCACGTCGACGACGGCGGGGAGCTGCACGCCGAGCATGTCCTGCTCCGAGAGGCCCCCCAAGCGCAGCGAGCCCAAGGCATAGAGCAGGCCGAGGGCTAGCAGTACGCCAGCGACGCAACCGAGGGCGCCCTGCAAGAGCGCCTCGATGACGACGAGCCCGACGATGCGGCGCCGGCGTGTTCCGAGCGAGGCCAGCACACCGAACTCGCGCGTACGCTCGAAGGTCGACATGGTCATGGCGTTGAGGACGCCGAGCCCGACGATGAGTATGACGACGAGATCGAGGACGCGCTGATAACGGCGCTTCTCCGCCATCGTCGCTTGCAGCTCGGGCAAGATCTCGCTCCACGCGAGCACCTCGAGAGTGGCGAGGTCGAGCGCGGCACGCACGGTTGCCAGAGGCGTCGAGAGATCTTCGTCGCTCGTCGGTAGGCGGACGATGATCTGGTGCGCGCCGGCACCAAGAGCGAAGAAGTCCTGCGCGTCGGTGAGGTTCAGAAACACGGCATTGCCGTTGAGCTCGGCGCTGCCCGCATCACCGATGCCGACGACAATGTAGCGATCGTTGGCGACCGAGCCATCGGCAGCCTGCCCGACGAGCACCAGGCTCGCGCCCGGCACGGCGTCGAGCTGCACGGCGAGCTCGCGCCCGAGGACGGCCTCTTGAGCTGCGTGAGCGCCGAGCGCACGGCCTCGGGTAATCGTCACGAGCGGTCGCACGCCGGGCGTGAGCGCCGGCTCGATGCCGAGGACGAGCGCTGCCGACGAGGCCTCCCCGACACCGGCGAGCCCGTAACCCATGACTCGACGCTCGAGCGCGGCGCCGGGCAAGGCCGTCCGCAAGCGCGCCTCGACGGTCAACGGATCGACGACGACGCGACCAATCTCGGGGTCGGCCTGGTAGCCCTTGGCGTGCACCTGCGCATGACCGATGAGCCCAACGGTGATCTCGTGGATCATCTGTTTGAACACCGATTCACGATAGCTGTGGATAGTAACCACGGCCGCCACGCCGAGCGTCAGAGCCATCACCGTGATGATCGTGCGGCGCGTGTTGCGCCACAAGTTGCGCCATGCCATCGCGAGCAGCATCGGCTCACCGCCCCTGACGCAAGCGTTGCAGGCTAAACGTCTCGTCCGGGATGTCGGCGTCGAACGCGACGTCGTCATACGTGAGGGTGGTCGAGCGGCCGGGCTCCGAGGGCGTCACCGTCATCTTGGACGGAAACTCACGCCAGCCGACCCTCTTGATCTCCGACAGATCTATGCGACGTACGAGCGCGAAATCTTCGTCATAGAAGAGCTGGGCGAGCGGCTGACAGGTCCTTGCATCGACCAACATGTCGATGCGCCCCCAGACGACGACCGCGCTCGGCTTCGGCGTCAGCACGACGCGCCACAGCTCCTGCCCGCCGGGCTCCCGCGCGTCGCTGAGCGCGGCCACAAAGTCTGCGGTCCAACTCGAGCCGCGCACGAGGTCGTCATTCGTAAAGTCGCTGCCCATCCAAGCATCGCCGAGCATGCCCGCAGGCAGTTTCATGACGCGCCCAGCCTGCGGCAGCCAGTTCCACATTTGCCGGTCGCGCTTGAGTGTCAGCATGCCGATCTCGCGCGGGCCGCCCTCGAGCACGCGAATGAGCGCTAGGTCCTCGCCCCGCGACCACACCTTGAACTTGAGCGTACGCTGCCAGGCCGGCGTCGTCACGCTCATCGTGAGCGTGCCGACGAGGGAGCGGCCGCGAAGCAAACGGTCGATGCGTGCGATGAGCACAGCGGCGTTGGGTGAAGCGCTGCCGTTCGGGCAGGCGGGCACGTCGATCGGCGCTGCTGGAGTAGCTCGAGCCATCGGCGACTCGGCGACGACCACGAGCAGAGGTACGACCACGAGCAGCGCCGCCCACGACCTCATTGCCACACCTCCCTGCTCGGGACCCTATGCGAGATCGCGCGCGGCGCAAAGTGGGTCCCCGGAGTGCGTAGCGACGAGCACCGCGAGAAGTGGTACACTCGAGACGCCCATGTCACTGAAGATCAAACAGGACCACTCGCGCTTTCGCCAGATCGTGCGCGGCAAGATCAAGCAGAACTTGAAGAAGTACATCTCCAAGGGCGAAATGATCGGCAAGCAGGGCAAAGAGATCATCTCCATCCCGGTGCCACAGATCGACCTGCCGCACTTTCGTTTCGATCACCGCGACACGGGCGGCGTCGGCCAGGGCGACGGCGACGTCGGCACGGTGCTGCAGCCCGGCAACGTGCAACAGCCGGGAGCCGGCCCCGAAGCCGGCAGCGAGGGTGGCGAGCACAGCCTCGACGTCGACATCTCGTTCGACGAGCTCGCGCAAATGCTCGGCGAGGCGCTCGAGTTGCCGAAGATCGAACCGAAGGGCAAAGAGCGCATCATCGCTGAGCGCACGCGCTACACCGGCATCCAACGCTCGGGCCCCGAGTCGCTAAGGCACTTCAAGCGCACCTTCAAGCAGGCCCTACGCCGCCAGCTCGTCACCGGCCAGTACGACCCAAAGCGGCCCATGATCGTGCCAACGCACGACGACCGGCGCTACCGCAGTTGGCGGGTCAAGAAAGAGCCCGAGACCAACGCCGTCATCGTCTACATGATGGACGTCTCGGGCAGCATGGGCGACGAGCAAAAGGAGATCGTACGCATCGAGTCGTTCTGGATCGATACCTGGCTGCGCCACCAGTACAAGGGCGTCGAGACGCGCTACATCATCCACGACGCGATGGCCAAAGAGGTTGACCGCGACACGTTCTTCCACACGCGCGAGTCGGGCGGCACCATGATCTCGAGCGCCTACAAGCTGTGCGCCGAGGTCATCGCCGCCGACTACCCGAGCCACGAGTACAACATCTACCCGTTCCACTTCTCGGACGGCGACAACTGGTCGGCCGATGACACGCGGCTGTGCATGGAGGTCCTCAAGCAGAAGGTGCTGCCGGCGGTGAACGTGTTCTGCTACGGCCAGGTCGAGAGCCCCTATGGCTCGGGCCAATTCATCAAAGACCTGCGCGAGATGTTCAATGGCGAGGACACCGTGCTCACCTCCGAGATCCCACACAAAGAGGCCATTTACCGGTCGATCAAAGACTTTCTCGGCAAAGGCAAGTAGCGCCGCCAAGAAAACGTGCGCGGCAAACACGTCGGGCCTTGCTCGACGCGCGCCGTCATGGCAAGACGCGTCAACGCGAAGGCGTTGTACGGACCTAGCGGTCTAGCGAAATAAAGCGCGGGCGAAAGCAACACGAGGGGGTCGTGGCCCGATACTGGAAGCAAGAAGGAACCCCGAAATGCACGGCATCATCACCACCCGCGACCTCGTCACCTGCGCCCCGACCATCATCGCCGAGTTCGGGATGGCCGCCTACGTTCGTTGCTGGATGCGCGCCATGCTCTCGCGCCGCGAAGTCACGTTCCTCGAGTGCGTCTGCCGCATGCAGCACTGAGCTAGGTGCGCGGCTTGAGCCGAAAGCTCGCCGCGATCTCGTGCGCGAGCTTCTCGAGGCTGAGCGGCGCCACGGCCTCAGCAGGAGGACGGCCATCGGCCCAGGCGATGAGCAGATCGCGCAACGCCTCGATGTCGACGTCCGCGTTCGGCGGCGGCTCGGCAGGCGCCGGCGGCGCGCCGTCCCACGGCGCGACGTTGGTCGGCTCGACGCCAAGCTCGCGCACCCAATCGGCGATGTGCGTGCGCAGGAGCAGATCACGAAACTCGAACCAGCGCCGCCGCTCGTCGGGCAAGGTGAGCAGGATGTCCTTGAAGCGGCGAAAGGCGCCCTTGCCGTTGACCGCGGCCTCCATGCGCCCGCGCACGGTCTCGTCTTCGACGCTCTTGATGAACGAATCGAGCCATTGGTACTGAATGCGTGAGGGCACGGCCTCGACCGGCGCGAAGCGATCAGCGGCCGCGCGAATTTCCGCGAGGCTCGGGTCGCCGGGCGGCGCCTTGACCACCTTGCCGTCGTCGAGCGACAGGAAGCAGCGCACTTCCGGCATATTCATTTGAAAGGCGCTATGCAACGCCGTCCAATCAATCTCGAGCTGACGCACCACTACAACCTCGTTACACCATTAGCTTGGGCAGCCTTTCGCGGCTGGCAAGGCCCCTAGGACCGTGCCGGAGGCGTCGGTATCGACGCCGCCAACAGATCCTCGAGGTCATCGAGGGGGCTCTGTGTCTTCGGTGCGGCTGGGGCAGATGTGGCTTTTGGGTCCACACTTCCGCCCGCTGCGTCGTCGACATCGAGTTCGCCGAACATCGGCGATTCCTTCTGCGCGACCGCAGCGCCGGCGTCAAGTCCTGCGGGCGGAGGCGCTTCTGTTTCATCAAAGAGATCGAAGAGGGGCTCGGTGCGCACCGGATGCATCGGCGCCGCAGCTATCGGCTCCGCGGCCGGCGTGAGAAGCTCGGGCTCAGGCTCGGGCCCGGGCGGCGTGACCGACGGCTCAGCAGCCGGGGCGAGAAGCTCGGGCTCAGGCTCGGGCTCGGGCGGCGTGACCGACGGCTCAGCAGCCGGCCCGAGCAGCTCGGGCGACGGCGGCGTGGTGAGAGCGGGCGACCGCGCCACGACCGCCGATGAAGACGCACGGCTATCGCGCAGGTGCAGCGCCTCTTCGAGAAGCATATGCACCTGCGCTTCGAGGGCGGTCGCGGCGGTCTTGGCCTGCGCCAACTCCTGCTCGACTGCCGCAGCGCGGGTTTCGCTGGCGCGTGAGCGAGCCAGGAGCTCGTCGACTTGTGCCGCCAGATCGCCGTCGCCAGCGGCGTCTTGATCGCTAGCGTCGGCTCGCTCGACGTGAGCCTTCGCGGTCGCCGCCCCGCCGGCGCCGTGCTCGAGGTCCTCGAGCCGAGTACCCATGACCTTGATCTCGGCCCGAGCGTTCGTGAGCTTGTCTTCGAGCGCCTCCGCCTTGGCGTCGGCATCGATCTGCAACTGCGTCACGCGCTCAGCGTGCGCCCCATCGAGGCTGGCCTTCTGTTCGACGAAGCGCAGGTCGGCTTGCTCGTGCACTTTGACGAGCTCCGACTCGTGCTCAGCGCTCAGGCGCTCTTCGAGATCGCGAAGGCGCGTGTCGGTCTCGATCTGAAGTTGCGTGACACGCTCGGCATGCTTGCCCTCGAGCTCCGACTGGCGAGCGACAACCGCCTCGAGCTCATGCTCGAGCCGAGCGCACTCGGCGCGCGCCTTCTCTAGCTCGTGCTGCGCGGCCTCGACATCCTTGGGCGCCAGACCATCGGCGCTCTCCGTCGGAGCAGCGACGAGCCTCGCGTCGCCAACCGTCGTCGCCCCGGACGCGCCCTCGCGTGCTGCCACGAGCTGCTGCTGCGCCAACGCGAGCTCGGACCGTGCGGTCTCGAGCTCAGCGCGCGCCGCTTCGAGTTCGGCCTCGGCAGTCTCGGCCTTGCGCTCGACGACTTCGAGCATCTTGAGTGTCGAGGCGAGATCGGCGTTCGAGCTCTCGCTGTCGGCCTGCGCCGCCGCCGTGGCCGCAGCCGCCGCGGTAGCCGTAGCCTGTTGCGGCGCGCCGCGACCCGCCTCGGCGAGCTCAGCAAACGGAATCTGCACGAGCGCGAGGTCATCGCGGTGCACCGCCTCGGGGCCGAAGAGCAACACGAACCAACCCGGCTGCTCACCGTCCTCGGAGAGCAACGAGCGGTCGAGGGTGAGCCCTGGGTCTTCCTCTTCGGAGGCGAAATCGAAGAACAGCGTACCGGCCACCGGAGATTGGCCAAAGGCGCTCATCTGACCGAAGGTCGGCGCGAGCTTCTGATACAGATCCTGGTAGGCGATCGGCGCCTTGACGCTACCGCCCCACAACGCCGAGAGCACGGGCCCGTCGGCGTTGGCGAGCGCAAGCGCGAGATAGCCTTCCGGGGCGATGATGCGTCGCAGCTCCGCCACCCAACGCTCGTCGGCGAGCAGCCGCTCGGGCAAGTCGTGACAGATGACGAGATCGAAGGTTTGGTCTTCGAAGGCGAGCGGCAACGGGCCAGCGAACATGACCTCGACGCCTTCGATTCCAGCCTCGGCGAGCTCCTTGACGACGGTGTGGGGCTCGCTCGCGAGCGCGGTGATTTCAGCGGCGCCGCCCTCGGCGAGCATGCCGAGGCCGCGCCCGTCTTGGCAGTCGAAGTCGAGCACGCGCCGGCCGTCAGCGAGCGCCGCGAAGATCGCGTAGCGGGCTTGGACTTCGAGCACGCTCGGTGTCTTGGTCTTGCTCATGCTAGTCCCCTCTCTTTTCGCGTTGCGGCTCGGGCGCAGCAGGCACCCCGGGCGCCGGCACGGGCACCTCGGACACGCCGCCCAAGCCAGGTGCCGGCGTCGGCGTCGGCGTCGGCCCGGGCGCTAGCGCTGCCCCTTCGGCTGCGCCGCCATCGACGCAGCTCGCGAGATAGCGCTCGAGGTTAGCGAGGAGGCGCTGCGCTTCGGGCGTATGCAGCGCGCGACTCCCTGTGGCCATGCGGACTTGCTCGCGCGCCTCGTTGAGCCGCGCGACGGCTTCGTTGACCAAACGCTCGGCGCCAAAGAGCGCCACTGTACCGCGAAACTGGCGCAGCTCCTCGCGTTGCTGCTCGGTGAGCCCCGGCAGAGCATCGGCGCGCTTGAGGTACATGACTGCTACCGGCGCCGTGTCGCTGCGCTTGATGCCTTCGCGTGCCCAGTTCGCCAACATGCCGAACAAGGCTCGGTCGAGCGCGTCGCGCTCTTCGAAGACCTGAGTCACCGGCGCATCGGCGTTCGACGGCAGCGGCAGCGGCGCATAGGCGGCAGCGAGCGCTCGCTCCGTAGGGGCGTAGGACTCGAAGCCGAAGGGCAATCGCCGGCCGCGCTCGACGACGAGCTCACGCCCGACCGCCACGAGGCGATACTGGCGGCGATGCACCTCGGTCGCAAAATAGCCGACGGCGCCGACGAGGGCGAGCACGATCGCCGTGTTGAGCACCTGACGAAAGGTCGAGGTCGCCCCGCCCCATTCGCCGCGCCGCACCCGGACTCCTCTACAGACTCTCATCGTAGACCCCGATGAACGGCAGATTGCGAAAACGTCCCGCATAGTCGAGCCCATAGCCGACGACGAACTCGTTGGGAATGGAAAAGCCAGTGTAGTCGATCGTGACCGCCACGCGCCCGTTGTCGGGCTTGTGCAGAAGCGTGCAGACGCGCACCGAGCGCGGGTGGCGCGTCTGAAAATTGGCGAGCAGATACTGCATGGTCAGGCCTGTGTCGATGATATCCTCGACGATGAGCACGTCCTTGCCCTCGATCGAGTGGCTCAGGTCGCGCGTCAGCTGCACGACGCCGCTCGAGCGTGTCTCGTCGCCGTAGCTCGAGATGGCGATGAAGTCGCAGGTGAGCGGCAGCTCGATGCTGCGAACGAGATCGGCCATAAAGACGAACGAGCCTTTGAGAATGCCAATGGCCACGGGCGAGGTGCCAGCAAGATCGCGCGTGATCTCGCGAGCGAGCTCGGCGACGCGCGCGGCGATCACCTGCTCGCTGTAGAGCACGCGAACCTTGTTGCGCCACGTGAGGTCAGACATAGCTGTTGTTCAAGATCTCGCCGAGCCCGCCGGCGCCCGGGACAATGTAGTGTCGCTCGTTGAGACCGCGCTCCTCCGCCCAGCGCTCGCCGAGCTCGGTCTTGAAGATGGCCGGCGGCGACAGCCCGCGGTCGAGCCGAATGGCGTAGACGCACAGGTCGGGATGTTCCTTGTGCATGCGGCGCAAGTACTCGGGCGTGACGATGAGGTGCAGCGCGATGAGCTTGACGGGTCGGCCGCCATCGAGATTCTTGTAGATGGTCACGGCCTCGGCCAGTGTGCCGCCGGTGGCGCCCATCGGATCCGGGAAGAGCACGACGGCGCGCGCGAGGTCACCACCTATCTTGCTGCCCGAGAGGGCCACGCCCGTCACCGCGCCCGCAGCGTCGGTGACGCGGTTCATGTAGAGATGGTCTTGGCGCACGGCGTCTGGGTTGAGCAGACGCGTCAGGGCCTCGAACGCCACCTGCGAGGGTAAGGTGCCGGCACGCGCGATATCGACGCTCACGACCTTGGTGGTCGGATCGAGAACGGCGCCCGTCCATACCGCTTCCGGCGTCGAGGCGAACATCCGGGTCGGCACCTCGGCATGCGCGAGCGGCAGCTCGTTGGCGAGCACGACGCGCACGAGAGCCTCGTAGAGGTCGCGCACGAGCCAGGTGATGTCGGGCTGCACGGTCTCTGGGCGACTCAGGCGGGCGAGCTGCGTAATGAGCACCGGGTCCGATAGCAGGTGGACGTTGCTGCCGTAGTGGTGGGGGAGCTCAGAGAGCCCAAAACGGTAGGAACGGTAGGCTTGCTCGCGCATGGGGCGATGAGTTTACCTCGTGGGCACGCGCGATGGAAAGGCCCGCGGTCGCTTGGTCCCCCACGGCCGAGATCGCCAGACGACCGTAGCGAACAACTTAGTTGTCCTCCATGCGGCATGCCGTGTACGCTTGCTCCGGCCAGGCGCGATGTGTCCGGGGGGGGGGGGGAATGAAGCGTAGCACAGGGGAGAGGCATGCCTGCT
>Ga0315268_10009232_pt1 | contig 10248 bp, 7 predicted proteins | sample C1_top_MG_FD_204535 | JGI IMG/M metagenome (GOLD analysis project Ga0315268, IMG submission 204535) | Sediment microbial communities from Yellowstone Lake, YNP, Wyoming, USA - C1_top | ecosystem: Environmental > Aquatic > Freshwater > Lake > Sediment | place: USA: Wyoming | collected 2017-08-01 | reverse complement strand
AACTTCACCGATGACATCATCTCCGCCGTGGCCGAGTCGGAGCATGTCTGCGAGAACTTCCACCTGCCGGCCCAGTCCGGATCGACCCGCATTCTCCGAGCCATGAACCGCCACTATGACCGAGAGGACTACCTCGGTCTCATCGACCGCATCCGGGGAAAGGTCCCAGGGGCCGCGTTCACGACCGACCTCATCGTGGGTTTTCCCGGGGAGACCGGCCGGGACTTCGAGGACACCCTGAGCCTGGTCCGCGAGGTGGGCTTCGCCTCGTCGTTCACCTTCGCCTACTCGCCGCGAACGGGCACTCCGGCCTCTAGCTCCCCCGGCCAACTCCCGGCCGAGGTCAAGCAGGATAGGTTGGCCCACCTCATCGAGGTCCAAAATGAGGTGAGCCTCCAGGGCAATCGGGCCGAGATCGGTCGCGACGTGGCGGTTTTGGTCGAGGGTGAGGCCGAGAAGGCGCCCGGTCGGGGGGCCGGCCGCAGCCGGACGAACAAACTTGTCGTCTTCTCGGCGGAGACGGTGGGGGACGGTGGCCCTCCCGGCCGAATGGCGGACGGGACCCGGCCGGGCGGGGTAGAGGTATCGGACCTGCTGGGGCGGGAAGTGACGGTCCGCGTCGAAAGAGCTACCACGTGGAGCTTGGAGGGGAGGGCCAGTCTCTGACCACCGGCGAACTCGCCACCCCGATGATGAAGCAGTACCAGCGGCTCAAGGCATCCCATCCCGACGCCCTGCTTCTCTTCAGGCTGGGCGACTTCTACGAGATGTTCTTTGAGGACGCCCAGGTTGGGGCCAGCGAACTGGAGCTGACCCTGACCTCACGCCCCACCGGCGGGGGTGAGCGGGTTCCCATGTGCGGGGTACCCTACCACGCCGTCGAGGGCTACCTTTCACGCCTCGTCGAGAAGGGCTACAAGGTCGCCGTCTGCGACCAGGTGGAAGACCCCCGGAAAGCCGTTGGCCTGGTGCGCCGTGAGATCGTGCGGATGGTCACCCCGGGAACCCTGCTCGATCCGGGGGTCCTGCCGGACAAGAAGAACAACTACATTGTGTCGATCGCCGCCGACTCCTCTGGTACGGTCGGCTTGGCCAGCCTGGACTACTCCACGGGCGAGTTCCACACGGCTGAGTTCAGAGGGGAGGCGGGCCGGGCCCGGTTTGCCGACGAGTTGGCCTGCCTTGAGCCGGTGGAGATCATTGTCGAGCCGGGGGGCGAGAGTCGGGAGCTGGCCCGTCTTCTCGCTCGGGTGGGCACGGCCCAGCCCTCGCCATATCGTGAGCAGGCCTATCGCCCGGGCGAAGCGGCCCGGGTCCTGCTCGAACACTTCGGCACGGTCTCTCTTGAAGCCTACGGCTGCGCCGACCGTCCCCTGGCCGTGGCCGCGGCGGGCAGTCTTCTCGCCTACCTGAAGGATACGGGAGTCGGGGCGCTCGACCACGTCCGGACCTTGCGAACAGACACCGGCGGCCAGGTCATGGCCCTGGATCCGGCCACGCGACGGAACCTCGAGTTGGTCGAACCCCTGCGGCCCAGCGCCGGGCCGCGCGTCGGAGCGGGTGGCTCCGGGCAGCGCCAGGGCACGCTGCTCGCTGTCCTCGATCACACGGTGACCTCGGCCGGCGGGCGTCTCCTCCGATCCTGGGTCCTTCATCCCCTCACGACGGAAGGGCCGATCCTGGCCCGCCAGACCGCCGTGGCCGAACTGGCCCAGCGGCACCTGGCCCGGGAGGAGCTCAGGACCGAACTGCGCCGGGTCTACGATCTCGAACGTCTGGTGACCCGGGCCGCCGCCGGCGCCGCCGGGGCCAGGGATCTCCTGGCTCTCCGCGCCTCGCTGGGGGCCGTGCCCGGCCTGCGGACCGCTCTGGAAGAGGCCAAGGCGCCGGCCCTGATCGACCTCCGCGGACGGCTCGACCCCGTCGTGGAAGCGGCCGACCTCATCGGCCAGGCTCTGGACGACGACGCCCCGGCCGGGCTGAGAGAGGGAGGTCTCATCCGCCTGGGCTTCTCGCCCGAGGTTGACGAGCTCCGGGAGGCATCCAGCGACGGCAAGTCATGGGTCGCCGCTTTGGAGGCCGACGAGCGCCGCCGGTCGGGGATAAAGTCGCTCAAGGTGGGTTTCAACCAGGTTTTCGGCTACTACATCGAGGTCACCCGCTCCAATCTGGGGTCGGTGCCGCCGGAGTACGAGAGGCGTCAGACCCTGTCAGGAGCCGAGCGTTTCGTCACCCCGGAACTCAAGGAGCGGGAAGCGGTTATCCTTGGGGCCGAGGACCGGCTGCGGGCCCTGGAGTATGAGCTCTTCTGCCGGGTGCGGTCCAAGGTGGCCGCCGAGGCCGCGCGTGTCCAGGCGACCGCGGCGGCCCTGGCTACTCTTGACGCTCTTCTGTCGCTGGCGGAGGCGGCCGGCCGCTACGGCTATGCGGCTCCCGAGATCACGTCCGAGGCCGGGCTCCAGATCAAGAGCGGCCGGCATCCGGTCGTGGAGCGTCTCCGCGGCGGCGAGGAGTTCGTCCCCAATGACTGCGCCCTCGGGGGCGGCGAGCCGGCCTTCGCTGTGATTACCGGGCCCAACATGGCCGGCAAGAGCACCTACTGCCGCCAGGTGGCCCTCATCGTTCTCATGGCCCAGATGGGCAGCCTGGTGCCGGCCGGCGCGGCTCGCGTCGGGTTGGTCGACCGCATCTTCACTCGCATCGGCGCCTCCGACGAGCTGAGTGGGGGCCGGAGCACCTTCCTGGTCGAGATGAGTGAGACGGCCAACATTCTGAACCACGCCACCGCCCGCAGCCTGATCATTCTGGACGAGATCGGGCGGGGGACGAGCACCTACGACGGGCTCAGCCTGGCCTGGGCCGTGGCCGAGCACATCGTCACCAGCGTCGGGGCCATTACCCTCTTCGCCACCCACTACCACGAACTGACCGAGCTTGAAGAACTCCTTCCGGGGGTGGCCAACTACTCCATCTCCGTCCGGGAGATGGGCGAGGACATCGTTTTCCTGCGCAAGGTGTGCCGGGGCGGGGTAGACAGGAGCTACGGCATCCAGGTGGCCAGGCTGGCCGGTCTGCCGGCCTCGGTCATCGGGCGGGCGACCGAGATTCTCCACAAGCTTGAGGGGACAGGGGTGGGCCGCGAGGTCGGGGCCGGGCGGGCCGAGGCGGCGGCGGGCCGTCAGCTCGTCCTTTTCGAGGCGACCCCTTCGGAGATCGAGCGGGAGATCGCCGATCTCGACCTACCGAACCTGACCCCGCTCATGGCCCTGAGCCGACTCCACTCCTGGCAGGAGCGTCTCCGGAAAGGAAGGGGCTAGATTCCGATGGGCCGCATCGCGGTCTTGGATGAGGTCACGGCCGGACGCATTGCCGCCGGGGAGGTGGTCGAGCGGCCGGCCTCGGTGGCCAAGGAACTGGTCGAGAATGCCCTCGACGCCGGCGCCTCCCGCATCGAGGTGGGGCTTGAGGATGGTGGGCGGTCCCTCATCCGCGTGGCTGATGACGGGGAGGGCATGGACTCCGAAGACGCCGTCCTGGCCTTTGAGCGCCACGCCACGAGTAAGCTCGCCCGGTCCGAGGATCTTGAGAGCATCCGCAGCTACGGCTTTCGCGGGGAGGCCCTTCCGTCTATCGGCGCCGTGGCCAGGGTCAGGCTTCTCACCTGCCGGAAGGGTCTGGCCGAAGGCGTCGAGATCGTCTACGAGGGCGGGAGACTGGTGGCCTCCGGTCCCGGTCAGGCCAGGGAGGGCACGGTGGTCTGGGTCCGCGACCTCTTCTTCAACACCCCGGCCCGGCGCGAGGCCATGCGGTCGGCGTCAGCCGAAGCGGCTCGGGTCTCGGAAGTGGTTGGGACGTTGGCCCTGGCCGCTCCAGCGGTGGCGGTGAGCCTGACCAGTGGCGGGCAGCTCCTGTGGTCCACGCCCGGGAATGGAAGGATCGAGGACGCCGTGGCCGGCCTGTGCGGGGCGGTCTTCGCTCGGGAGATGGTTCCGGTGGCCTGGGCCGGGACCGTGGCGATAGAAGGCCTGGCCGGCTTGCCCGGGGCGGCCCGCCGCGACGGCAAACGGCAGTGCCTCTTCTGTAACGGCCGGCCCATCAACCCCCGCATCTTGCGCGGCGCGGTCGAGGAGGCTTACAAAACCCTACTTGAGGCCGGGCGGACGCCGGTCTTTGTCTTGAACCTTTCCCTGCCGCCGGCGGCCGTCGACGTGAACATCCATCCGGCCAAGACCTACGTGAGGTTTCGCAACCACGGGGAAGTCCATCGAGCTGTCCTGACGGCTCTTCGGGCCGCTCTCGGCCGGGCGGAGTTATTCGCCGGGCGCCTGGGCGGTCGGTTGGCCGCGGCCGGCCTCGACGCGACCACGGCCGGGGAGGGTGGCTTGGCCGCGGCCGGGATGGTCCCGGCCGGCTCGGATGGGACGGGCCCGCCCGGGGCCGAGGTGACCGTGCCCATCGATTGGCGCGATATCCTCGGCACGGCCAGATGGGGAAGTGGGGGGCGCCCTTCCTGGGGCCGGGTGGGCGAAGAGAAGGAAGGCCTCCCGACCGCGCTCACGCCGCCTGGAAGCGTGGGGTTGCCCGCTCTCCTGCCCCTCGGGCAGATCGGCGGAGTGTTCGTCGTGGCCGCCGGCCCGGACGGGCTCTACGTTGTCGACCAGCACGCCGCGCACGAGCGGGTGGTTTATGAGCGGCTGCTCGGCGAGGCGGCAGGTCCTAAGCTGGCCGGGGATGCCCAGGTTCTAGCCGTGCCCGTCACTTTGGAGCTTGGTCCCGGCGAGGAGGATGTCCTTACCCGGAGCCTGGACTTTCTGGGCCAGGTGGGCTTCGAACTGGAACCCTTCGGCCCGCGCGCCGCGCTCATCCGGGCCGTTCCGGCCGCCTTGGCCGGAGTCTCGCCCGCCGGTCTCATTTCTGACTTTATCGACCGGCTGGCCGCGGAGGAGGGTGGGGGAGGGAGCTCCGGAAGCGGGACCGCGTCGCGCTTTGACCGCGTCGTGGCGGCGCGGACCATGGCCGCTTGCCGGGCCGCGCTCAAGGGCGGGGAGAAGCTGTCCCTGGAGGAGATGCGAGCTCTGTTGTCGGAGCTCGCGGCGACCTCCGAGCCCAGAACCTGCCCCCATGGACGCCCTACCGTTCTCCGCATCGGCCTCGACGAACTACGGCGTGGTTTTGGCCGGTTCTAGGAGACGGAGGCGGAAGGACACTGGCATCCAGGGCGGAAGCGGCGGGGACGGGCCGACGCTGTCCCGTCGTAGTCATCGTCGGTCCGACGGCGGTCGGAAAGACCGAGGTGACCGTCGGCGTCGCCCGCCGCCTGGGGGCTGAGGTCGTCTCGGCGGACTCGATGCAGGTCTACCGCGGCCTGGACGTCGGCACGGCCAAGCCAACCCGAGCGGAGCGGGCCGGGGTGCCACACCACCTCATCGACGTCGTCGAGCCCACCAGGTCTTTCAGCGTAGCCGATTGGGTGACTCTGGCGCGGCCGCTTCTTGAGGAAATCCGCGGTCGCGGGCGAGTGCCTCTGGTCTCGGGGGGTACGCCTCTCTACCATGAGGCTCTCTTCGGACGGTTCGCCCTGGCCCAAGGCGCCGGACCCCACCCCGACCTCAGGGCGTCTTTGGGGCGCCTGGCTGATCGCTTCGGTCCGGGGTATCTTCATGGCCAACTGCGGGCGGTCGATCCCGTTGCCGCGGACCGCATCCATCCCGCGGACCGAAAGCGAACCGTCAGGGCCCTGGAGGTGTACCTTAGTACGGGTCGGCCGCTCTCCGCCCTGGAGCGCGAGGCTGCCGTCCGCGCCCCGGAAACGCCCGGACAGGTTCTCCTTTTCGGCCTGTGGCGGCCAAGGGAGGAACTGGTGGAGCGGATCGAGGCCCGGGTGCGGGTCATGCTCGACAGGGGGCTGGTGGCGGAGGTGGAGCGACTCCTCGCCGCCGGGGTGGGGTCCAACCTGCCGGCCATGCAGGGCGTGGGCTACAAGGAGATCGCTGAGTATCTTGGAGGTCGGTCGACTCTTGAGGAGGCGGTCCGGCGCGTGGCCCGAAACACTCGGCGTCTGGCTAAGCGGCAGATGATCTGGTTTCGGGCCGACCCGCGCATACGCTGGCTCAGGGCGGGCATCAATATGCAGGCTATTGTGGAAGATATTGCTACCTTATCGGGAGGAAAAGCGTGACACTGGAACGAATGCTAGTCCCCACACAAGGCCAGAGAAGCCTGAGGAGAGATACGGACACAATGGCGCGTAACCCCACCAACCTGCAAGACGCGGTCCTGAACCAGATTCGCAAGGACAACGTTCCAGTTACCGTCTACCTCGTCAACGGCGTCCAGCTTAAGGGCGTAATCAGGGCTTTCGATAACTTCACGGTTATGCTCGAGTACGAGAGTAAGCAGCTCATGGTCTACAAGCACGCCATCTCCACTGTCAGTCCGGTCAGGGCCGTCAACTACGGTCAGCCGAGCGGTGACCGCTCACCGGCGCCGGCGGCGCCGCCGGGGCCGGAGACCACACCCAAGGTCTGAAAGCTGGGCCGGCCCGTCCCGGCAGCCCGTCGCCGGGACGGGCCGATGGCGGACAAGCCCAGTCGGCCCGCTCCGGCCTACCCCGGTTCCTCACTTCCGCTTGACCCCGGCGTATGATGTAGGGCTACCCAGGCCGACCACCGCGGCGTTTAGCCCATCGTCCGGGACAGACGCGGCCGGGTCGCGCGGGGGGCACGATGCTGACAGTTGGCAGTGACGGACTAGACGGAATCTTCGGTCGGCTCGAGCGCGGGGAGATGACCCCGGGCGAAGCCTTTCGGGTCTTCCGTCTATCTGGGCCCAGGACCGGTGACCCAAGGCTAGAGGCGGCCGAGGGGGCCGGCGAAAGGCGCCTGGTGGAGAGTTTTGAGGAGCTCGAGTCACTGGTCGGTCTGGCCGGCGTCAAACGTCTTGTCCGCGAGCTTCACGCCTTCATCATCATCCAGAAGGAACGCGCCCTCCAGGGGCTGACCACCGAGCCCATGGTCTTGCACATGGTCTTCAAGGGCAACCCCGGCACGGGCAAGACCACCGTGGCCCGCATTCTCGGTCGCATTCTCAGGAACACCGGTGTCCTGGAAAAGGGACATCTCATTGAGTGTGAGCGGGCCGACCTCGTGGGCGAGTACATCGGTCACACGGCCCAGAAGACGCGGGAGCAAATCAAGCGAGCCATCGGCGGCATCCTCTTCGTTGACGAGGGCTACTCCCTGGCTCGTGGCGGGGAGAAGGACTTCGGCAAGGAAGCCATCGACACCCTGGTCAAGGCGATGGAAGACCACAAGGACGAACTCGTCCTCATCCTGGCCGGCTACCGCAATGAGATGCGGCAGTTCCTGGAGAGTAACCCCGGCCTGGAGTCCCGTTTCCCTATCCACATCGACTTCCCCGACTTCACCCTGGACGAACTCATGGAAATCGCCGACCTCATGCTGGAGAGAAGGCAGTACACCCTCACGCCCGAATCCCGCCAGGCCATCCGGGGGAAGCTCCTCCGGTACAGACGGCTTCCTCTCGGCGACGAGAACGCCGGCAACGCTCGCCTGGTGCGAAACATGATCGAGCGGGCCATGCGGCGTCAGGCTCTCCGCCTGGTAGGTCGCCCGTCCCTCTCGCGGGCCGATCTCCAAACCATCGAGGCCGTCGATTTGGCCGGCGACGCTGACGGCGACGCGGGTTGTCCGGCTTGAAGTCGGCCGGACGGAAAGGGGCTCTGGTCATCGGGCGCCCCAACGTGGGCAAGACCCTCTTCACCATCAACTTCGCCGAATTCCTCGGCCAGCGCCGCCTCGAGGTCCTCTTCCGGCCGCGTGACGGCGCCTCCTACACTCGCCTCTACTCCATCGGCCAAGCCCGAGCCGATCTAGTCGACGACCATCCCCACCGGACGCTCTGTCTCCAATCCGTGGTCCTGCGCGTTCCCAGGGGTAAGGTGGCCTGGAGGGTGGTCCTGACCGACAGCACCGGTCTCACCGACGACATCCACCCGGCCTCGGCTGTCAGACGGGCCATGGCCGACACTCTCCGTCAGGTAGCCGAGTCGGTCTTCATCCTCCACGTGGTTGACCCCGCCGTGCCCCTCGCCGGTGTCGACCTGGACATCCTGCGCTACGGGCGCGCCCACGACGGCTACGCCGTTCTGGCCAACAAGGTTGATCTGCCCGGACGGGCGGCGGGGGCCCTAGCCCTGGCTCGCGCGGCCGTCCCCGTTACCGTGGTGCCCGTGTCGGCCATGACCCGGGCGGGCTTTGGCGAGGTGCGAGCCTTTGTTCGCAGGCGTCTCTAGCCCTATGAATTCATCTGGGCCAATGCATCCCGGATTTGCTGCCGGGCTGGCCGCCGGGCTGGCCGTCTTCCTGACGGCCTTGGCGGTCAAGGCTTTGGACGACCTTCTCGACGAGCCGGAGGAGCGGGGGGGCAGGGCGGGATGGGTGGCCGCCTACGTCGCCGTCCTTGTGGTGGTGGCGGCCGGCCTCAATTGGCGGGTGGCGGTGTCGCTCTTTCTGGCCGCCTACGCCGTGGGCATGGTTTCGTCGCCTCTCACCCGCCTACCCTCGGGCCTGCCGTCCTGGGGCGAGAGTCTGGTGGCGGTGGGACTCGGGGCCTGCCTCACCGGCGCCCTGGAGGTCCTGGGTTCGGTCCTGGTGGTGACCGCCGTCCAGGTCTTCGACGACTTCTGGGACCTGGCTCGGGATCGGGCGGCGGGTCGGGCCGGCGTCGCCACGGCCATCGGACGGTGGCCGGCCCTGGCGCTGGCCGTTCTGCTCTATGTCGCGGCGGCGCTCATCTCGCCCGTGAAGACCCTGCCCGCCCTGGCGGCGGTCGGGGCCCTGGTGATCCCGGAAGGAGGACGACGACGAGGAGAAGGATGGAATCCCGGCTTGCCCCGGTTTGCCATCTGGGGATTGGGTGCGGCTATCCTTGGCGCAGTGGGTGAGGCTGCTGGGGGAGGGGGCCTGGCTCCGCTGGATCCGGCGGGCCCGGCCCTGGGTGGCAACCCGGCGGAGTGGGGCCTGGCGGCCGCGGGCTGCCTTCTGGTGGTCGTCGTCGCCGGCGGGCTGGTCAAGGCCTACAGCCGGGGGCTTGATGAGGGCCGGCGACGAGGAATGGAGGCGGGGAAGGCCTTGACCCTTCTCCAGCTCCGGGCCGACCATCTGGACGGAGTGGGGGATACTGACCTCAGTAGAGACGGTATGGGCGGCCGACGCGGCCGGCCATACTTGTCCCGGCCATACTTGTCGCGGGCGACAGCGCGCCGGCCGCCCGCGGGACGGGAGAGTCTTGTCGCGACGGAACCCGCGAGTCATCGTCGGGCCGGCCGGAACACGTCGGGGCCGCGGGGAGGCCCGAAGGCGAAGGATTGTTCGCCTCTGGAGGCGCCACCTGCTGCTGGGCATCCTCGCCTTCCTGACTGTCCTTGTGCCCGAGGCCCTGACGACTTCGCGGCGGTCGGACGAAGTGGCCGTGCTGGTAGTGTCCATCTGGGCCGCGGCCTGGCTGGGTCCCGGGTCGAGGCCTGGGTCTGGGCCGCGGGCGCGACGACTGCTCATCGCCGCGGGCTGCTTTGCCGGCGGTCTGGCCCTCTACTGGGTAGGTCTGGCCCTGCCCCCGGCCGATTGGGCCAGCGAGACCGGGGGGCCCGGGCCGATGCGGCGCCCCTGCGTGGTGGTGACCTCGGAGGAAAACCCGGTAGTGCTCGCGCGCGTCGTGGGCCTCAACCCGGATCTCTCTCTGATCATCGACGGTGGTGTGGGGGGTGAAGAGGGCGCCCAGGGTGGGGAGGTTGTCTGCCTGGCCGGACTGGAAGGCCAAGCCGGCGGGTGGGCCTCGGCCGCGGCCATCCGCCTGGTGACCGAGGAGGTTCTCGGCCGGGTGGTGATGATTCGCGTCGTCGGCGCGGAGGCGGACAGGCTTTCCGCTTTCGTCTTCCCTGAAATCACCCGCTCGCCGTCGGTGGCGGAGGGCGATTCCCTGAACCAGGCCGTCGCGGCCCTCCTCAACGCGGCCAATCCCGGCGGGCAGAGCCAAACTCCGGCCGAGCCGAAATCACCCGTGGAGAACCCTGCTACCTCCCAAGGTCCGTAGTCGCCGCCACCGAAACTTCCTCCCGAGGCCGGTCGGCTGAACTTAGACCGCCGGTCGGCTGAACCTTTTCGGCTCCAAAGGCTACTAACCTACAGTGGGGTGGGCGACTCCGTACGCACGGGAGGGCTTCCGTGG
>Ga0315268_10009231_pt1 | contig 10250 bp, 10 predicted proteins | sample C1_top_MG_FD_204535 | JGI IMG/M metagenome (GOLD analysis project Ga0315268, IMG submission 204535) | Sediment microbial communities from Yellowstone Lake, YNP, Wyoming, USA - C1_top | ecosystem: Environmental > Aquatic > Freshwater > Lake > Sediment | place: USA: Wyoming | collected 2017-08-01 | reverse complement strand
CCGTAAAGTCCTGCTGTCCCAATCCATCCCGCATTGCCAGGGCGAATATCTCTTTGGCCACGTTCGCGCAAGGCAGTGCCGTACCGGTCTCGTAGGCTGTCTCTGCGGCCAGGTGCAGGTCCTTGTGCATCCACTGCAGCGGAAATTCCACAGAAAAGTCGTTCTGCTCGAGCTTCTTCCGCTTGAAGTTCAGGAACGGCGCCATGACCGGCGAACTGGCGAGGGTGTCGAACATCGCCTGCTTCGTTATCCCCAGCGACTCGCCGAAGACCAGGGCCTCGGAAAAGGCGGCCATGGCCTGGCCGAGCATGATGTTGTTGACCATCTTCATCGCAGAACCCATGCCATGTCCGCCAATGTGGTACACCGCTTTGCTCATGTTTTCGAGAAAGGGTTTCGCGTATTCGACATCGGTCTTTTCGCCGCCGACAAAGAACAGCAGCTGTGCCTGCTCAGCGGGGCCTTTCGAGCCCGCCACGGGCGCGTCAAGAAAACGAACGTTGCGCTGTTTTGCCTCAATGGCCATGAGCTTGGAGAAGGAGGGATTCACGGAACTGCAGTCGATCCAGAGGGCGTTGCGGGGCAGTTTCGCCAGGAAGGCGCGGTCTCCGATGAGCGCCACCTCGGCAACAGCGTCCGGTTTGGAGAGCATTGTGAACATGATATCGATGCCCTTCGCGGTTTCGGCAGGTGACTCTGCCCAGACCGCGCCCTGATCAAGGAGTGGCTGCGCCTTGTCCCTGGTTCGGTTGTGGACGGAGAGTTTATGGCCTTTTTTAAGGAGATTGGCTGCCATGCGGCTGCCCATGATGCCAAGGCCGATGAATCCGATCTTCATAGATAACCTCCTGAGAGCCCAACCTGCCACAGCCAAGAGTAGGCGCCTCACGGCGAGCAACGGAGAGAATCCAGCTTCGTTTAAATGCTACTCTATACTGCTTCCTCTGCGTCGCTGTGGCTGAGCTACTTGCTTTTGGACTTTGTTACGCTGCACATGAATCCGTTGCCGGAAAAGGCCGTGCCTGTTTCGGTGAAACGCCAGGACCATTTTTCCTGAACATTCGTATTGCCGATAGCAGGCCCTTCCTGACCACCCCGAAGGAGGTATTTCCTGGACCCCAGGGAACGGGGAGAGGGGATCGGAGCGATCGTTGCGTTCAAAAAGTCGATCGCCCACCATCGGTAGGCCTGTCGGGCGCGGGGGAGATGTACGAATAGCAACGTATCGTTCCGGACCTTCTGGTAGACCTCCGCATCCGCATAGAAATCCTCATCCTCACCGTAGATGACGGTCAGCGAGGAGTTCTCTTTCAGCGGCTGAGCGCCGAGGGCGAGGAATGCACCCCACAGAAGGAGACACACGATCGCCGCAGCGGTGAGTATTTTAACAACAAGCGTCATAGTGAGGGAAGTGTAACAGAAACAATCTGATGTGTAAACACGTGCTCTGACGACGAAAGGATCAAGGCGGGCCGTTTTGGCGGCCCGCCTTTCGGACTTAGGGAAACACTCATTTATTTGATCTTCTTGATGAACTCCTCAACGGGCAGGGCGGGAAGAGTCGTCATGGTGACCGAGCCCCTGGACCCGAGTTCGACGGACATTTTCATGACCGTCTCGTTGTCCGGCGCCTCCACGATATTCACGAAATCATACATCCCCAGCAGGGCGTATTGCTTGTGGACCTTTACTCCCATTGCTTCTATTTCCTTGTTCACTTCGACGATCCGTTCAGGTTTCTGCTTGATGGTCCTGCGTCCTTCATCCGTCAGATTGCTCAAAATGATGAAATACGGCATGGCAAATCCTCCTTTTCGCTGAAATCAATGTGTCTGTCAGAAAGTGATAAAAGTATAGCATAAGAGACGCTCCTTCGCATCCCCTATTAGCCGGATCATGGGACGACGCTGCGGAGCTGTTCCCGTCAGGTTGCTTTTTTCACTACTCGTGATACAATGAGGCAACATCATGAAACGAACGATCTTCACCACGATCTTCTGCGGATCCCTTCTCTTACTGCATAGCGCAGCGTTTTCCTTTGGCGGCCCGCTTCAGGTGCGAAACCAGTTCCCGATCTTCGTTCCTCTTGATCCACCGTTCTTTGAAACTGCGGCGGTCCAGGATTCGGCTTCGGTTTCCCTCACTCATTCGAGCGTCTATGTGACCCAGCAATCCGCTGCCTGGAAGATCAACATGGACCTGGAACTCACGGAACTTGCCATACGTCTCAAGAAAAGGCTGAACGATCGGCTGGAGATCGGGCTCGAAGTCCCGTTCCTGAGGCCGACGGAAGGATTCCTCGACCGGCCGCTTGAAAATTTCCATAACGCGCTCGGTACGGGGGATTACGGCAGGCATGAGAGGCCTTATAACACGTTCCTTTACGAGGTGATGTACCAGGGAAAACCGGTCATTCTGCCGGAATCGGACAAGTCGGGGATCGGGGATACACGGCTGACCCTCAAACAGCAGATAACGTATAGTTCTCCCATGGTCAGTCTCATGGGCTCGCTCGAACTTCCCACCGGTGACGCGAAGACGGGATATGGAAATGGCAGTTATGACGGATCCCTCGCGGTGCTGGTTGACATCGACCTCGGGAAGACGTATCGTGTATACGGAAATGCCGGCGCGGTATTTCCCGGGGCGCTCAAAGGTTACCAGACCATTCCGATGCGCACCTCTTATTTTGCCGGATTAGGCGCGGAGGCGGCCTGGTGGGACCATTTCAGCATCATTGTGCAGACCCTGGTGGCGTCCTCACCGTACCCGAACACCGGGATCCGCCAGGTAGACTCGACTGGTGTCCTGCTGGTGTTCGGCGGAAGGTACTCATCGGGTCCGCGCAGTCTCGAGTTCTCACTGACCGAGGATCCGACCACGGCCGGCGCGCCGGATTTCATTGTGAATATGACCTACCAATGGAAGTTCTGATAGTTCCCGCCCGGGGCACAAGCGGTATCCTGTCCTGTTTGGAATTGTCCAGGATGCGGCATTTGGTGTAACATATCACTATGTCATTCCTGAATTACCTGATCAATATCCCGCCGGTCGACCTGATCTATTTTTGCTACGGGACGACTTTTTTCTTTTTGGGCGCCTTCATTGCCGCCAAGAACATGGAGGCGAGCAATCTGAAGCTCGCGGGCAGGCTGTGGCTTCTCGGTGCTTTTGGATTCGCCCACGGGATCCATGAATGGCTCAAGCTATATGCTCTGATCGAGGGTGAGCATTTTTTGCCGGAAGAGCTGTTCGCGGTAAAAGCTATCACGGCCTTCGCAGGCGCTCTCTCGTTCATTTTCCTGCTGTTGTTCGGGTATTCCCTCGTCCGCGCTGTGAACGTCAGGATGCGATGGGTCAGGTTCCTCCCGGCCGCGCTTTTCCTTCTCTGGATCGGCTACGTCTGGAACTACGGGTTCAGGCCGGACTTTCAGTTCCTGCGGAGGGTGGAAATGGGGGGGCGGTACACCTTCGGTTTTTCCGGAAGCCTGCTTGCGGCCTACGGGCTGATCGCATACGCCTCCGAGGTCAGGCACCTTGGCCACTTCATCTCGGACAAACTGTTCTTCGCGGGGGTTTCGTTCATATTCTACAGTATTTTCATGGGGCTGTTCCCGTCCGATATTCCCGTGCCTCTTATTCATGTTCCCATCGAAGTGTTCCGGAGCCTCTCCGCCATCGGCATAACCTGTTTCATCATCAGGGCGCTGAACATCTTTGATATCGAAACGAGAAAAAAGATCGAAGAACAGACGAGGCTCCTCGCCCAATCTGAGAAGCTGTCCTCCCTCGGGCAACTGGCGGCCGGCATCGCCCATGAGATAAACACTCCTCTGACCAATGCCTCGCTCGGCATTCAGACCCTCAAGGTCAGGCTGGGAAGGGAAGGTTCAGGAGGCGATCTTGTTGAAAAACTGAGTGCCGTTGAGCGCAATATCGACCGGGCGTCGGTCATTGCCCAGGAACTCCTCCAGTTCTCCCGCCCGAGGTCGACCGATCTGATACCGGTCAATATAAATACGATCATTCGCGGCTCCCTTACGCTGCTTCAGTATCGATTGAAAGGCATCGTCATCGAACTGGACCTGGGAGACCCTGCAGAGGTCATGGGCGATCCGGGGAAGCTTGAGCAGGTATTCATCAATATTCTGTCCAACTCCGCGGAAGCAATGCCATCCGGCGGGAAGATCGCCATCGCGACCCTTCAGCATGATGCATCGGTGATCATACGGATAACGGACACCGGTGTCGGAATAACCGGGGAACACCTGTCCAAGGTGTTCGATCCTTTTTTTTCCACCAAGGAGATAGGCATGGGTACGGGTCTGGGGCTTTCGATCAGCTACGGGATCATCAGGCAGCACCACGGCAGCATAATGGTCGCGAGCAACGTCGGAAGCGGGACGACCATAACCATTGAAATTCCAACGAGGGAGCGCTATGAAAAAAATATTGATCATCGATGATGACGCGGAACTCAGGTCGCATCTCACGGAGATACTCACCGGGGCGGGATATCAGGCCGCTGAAGCGGCTTCGGGCCGGGAAGGGGTCGAGCGGGCGATCGCCGAGGACCATGACGTGGTCCTCCTTGACCTGATCATGCCAAAAACGAGCGGCTCGGACGTTCTCGTCGAGCTCAGAAAGGTGAGTCCGCGATCACGGATCATCATGCTTACGGCGTTCGCGACCATTGAGAACGCCGTTGATGCGATGAAACGAGGGGCGAGCGACTATGTGTCCAAGCCGTTCAAGATCGATGACCTGCTGGCGAAGATCCGGCGAGTCCTCGAAGAGGCGCGGGTCGAGCAGTGTTCCGTAACGGGCAATCTCGACTGTATCCTGGGTTCCCTTTCCAACCCTCTCCGGAGGACGATCCTCCAGTTGCTGTCCAAGAGGACCGCCATGCGGTTCATGGAGCTCGTCCGGGAGCTGGGCATCGAAGACCACACCAAAGCGATCTTTCACCTGAAGATCCTGAAGGAAGCGAACATGATCGAGCAGAACAAAGAAAAGATCTACTCCCTTACCAAAGAAGGGATACGGGCGGTCGATTGTCTGAAGACCGTAGAACATCATCTTGTCCCGTAGCTCAGGTCGGCCTACTCTCCGGTTTCCATCTATTTTTATCCCCGGCGTACCTTTCATCAAAATTCTTTCATAGAACTTCATCCTACGCAGAATGAACGGATAACGTGCGCGATAGCGCCGAACGGGCTCTGTGAATTAAAATTCACATCCGTGCCTCCTTCGTGAACAAGTCTACTCTTGTGGATAGTGTTGTTCGAAGCTAGAGTGTCACAGTGAAATCAGCCTGCTACCGGTGATGGTTGATTAACCTGAGACATAAGGAAGGAACTGTTGAATAAACCATGCTTCTTGCCGCCCGTGAACGACTAACAAGTCCAGGTTTTCATCGGCCTGATCTCCCTTCACGGGCGTTTTTTTATCAGTTTTCTCAAAGACGTTCGATCACAGAAGGGGGACATTTAAGAGAAAAGGAGGTCTGAGATCAGCCGCAAAACCGCATGGGAACAGCGTTGTTACATTATCCGTGGGCTACGAAATCCAGACGTTCAGAAAAGGTTAGCATAGTCGCAAATATTTGAGAGAGGAGACATCATGAAACGCAATATCCTATTCGCAGTTGCTATCGTTGTGTTCGCCGCTACCGTGTTCATTGCGCTCGCGCCGAGCGCTTGGGCAGTACCCACCTACTCACGAAGGTACGGCATGGAGTGTTCCGGCTGCCATACCATGTGGGGCGCATTGAACGGCGCAGGCGTCACCTTTAGGCTTTCCGGCTATCGCGCGATAAACGGAAAAGACCTCGTTCCGGTCGAGAAGGACATAGAGCTTTCGCCAGGCAATGTCATTCCGTCGACGTTCCCGTTCTCCATCATCACGGGCGTGGGCTATGATTCCCGTTCGCTGAAGCTCGAAGGGCCCGGTGGCAATACGACACTGAAGGGGTCCAGTCTTAGCCTCGAGGACGCCAGCCTCTTCCTCACCGGGCCGATAGGCCCGCATCTGTCCGCGTTCATTGAGTTCCCGATGTATGAGACCAAGGAGGGCGAGTTTACGCCGGTAGGCGCGTCCGATGCCAATCCCGCGAATTACCCCAAGGGTGCATTGCAATTTCAGACCGAGAAACCGGGTTTCGAGGTTGCGAAGTTCTGGTGGAACAACCTCCTTGGGGATAGTGCACCTCGTGACAGCGTCAACCTGCTCGCCGGCATCACCCACCTTCCCCTGGGCTACGCGTCCGGCAAGGTGAGGCTCTCCGTAAACCAGTACCCGATCTATGAGCGGCGAGCGCTTGACCTGATCCGGGGCAGCAAAGACGTTGAGTCAGCCGTTCCCCCCGCCCCCGGCACCGATCTGGGTGAACTGGGTCTGTTCAGACTGAGCGAGCCACAGGTCCTTGCCGAGGTGAACGGCATGATCGCGCCGGGCGGTGCTGTCACCGATGTCTCGAAGAAAGAGACCTTCTGGATGGAATACCATGCAGGTATCACGAACGGCACCCAGGATCAGGCCGATAATAATAACAAGAAGGACGTGTACGGCCGTTTTGTGATGCGCTGGTACCGCCAATCGCTCGGATTCTTCGCTCTTCACAGCTCCGACCAGTACAGCGATACGATCCGTAGTATAGGCGGCTTTATGGGAACGAATGATGCCAAAAACAGCGCATCGCGGCTCGGCATAGACGCGACGCTCTCGCTCACCGGGATCGGAATTCCCGTGTGGCTTGAGAACCAGTACATGACGAACAAAGAGAGCAATCCCACCGAGCACGGTGTAGCGTTCAAATGGCAGGGTGGCTTCGATCAGCTCAACTGGCAGATCTCGAAAAAGGCCATTACTTATGCCCGGTACGACTGGATCAAGGGTGGAAGCTTTGACGACTCTGCGGCAGGCGGCAGCACGACCTCTAAACCGAAAGAGACAGATGTTGTGGCCGGCGTGCAGTACCTCGCACAGCAGAATGTGAAGCTGATCGCCGAATATCGTCATGACGTCTTCCAAGACCAGGCAACAACACCGGCGACAAAGATCACCGGCGACGGGTATACCCTTCGCGCCATGTTCGGGTTCTAAAACGAGATTCAGAGGTTAGTTGGCAGCCCGGAGACCGGGTGGAGAGGGCATCTTCTTCACCCGGCCCCCGGTGTATAATGAAATGAGGCGTCATGAAACTATCTCGGAAAATGTTCGTGCTGATGTGCTCCACAATGCTCGCGGTCTCCTTCCCATGCATCGTTGTCGCGGCAGATGATGGAGCCAAGATTTACACGGAGTCATGCTCTCCGTGCCACACGGCGAAGATACGGTCGCTCGACAACACTCGCCTGACGAAAGAACAGTGGAAGGAATCTATCGATCGGATGATAGACCAAGGCGCGGAAGTGTCAAAGGGAAAGATACAGTCGCTGCTCGAGTACCTTGTTTCTACCCATGGACCGGCCAGCGCCGCGACCGATACGGGGAAAAAATAACGAACCGCATGTCTCACTGAGCATTCTATCTTCAAGATTCCACTTTAATTCTAACCTCAATTCTAACCGCGCGCTGACCCCGCAGCAATCTTCTGGGAATGCGCACGCTCTTGGATTCTGCTTTGCCCACGTTGACAGATAATCCGCCGGCAGGGCGCTCTCGAACTTACCTGATGTTCCCGCACATCGTGAGTGCTGTTCATCCACGCGCGCCTTTTGGACTCAGTACCCGTTCGGACGATCATTGACAGGCCGTTTCCAGCAATCTTCGGGCAGTGTCTTTTATACAGATACAGTGCACCACAGCTGCATGCCGTGATGAAATAATATGCAAGAACATGAAGGTTATATTTTAAGTTCCATAAGATAAACTGGGGCATATCATATATGGACCTGCTTCTTTTGTTCAAGGGATTCATTCTCGGCATCGTGGAAGGGATCACTGAGTTTATTCCCGTTTCATCAACGGGCCATCTCATCCTCGTCGGTGACCTTCTTGGATTCGACGACGAAAGGGCCAAGGTATTTGAGATAGTTATCCAGTTGGGGGCAATTCTCTCAATAGTCTGGTATTACCGTGAAAAACTATCGGGCCTTATTCGTGATCAGCCGGAGCGTAAGGATGCCCGGAGGTTCACGGTCAACCTCATAGCGGCCTTTTTGCCGGCGGCTGTCCTGGGACTCATAACCCACAAGGCTGTCAAAGCATATCTGTTCAATCCTGTCACTGTGGCGGCGGCCCTGATAGCAGGAGGGGTTGCAATCCTCCTGATTGAGCGGAGGCACCACGGCAATTACACGAACAATTCTGACGATATCACCTTGAGACAGGCAGCCTGCATCGGGATGGCCCAGTGTTTGGCCTTGTTCCCCGGAGCGTCTCGCTCGGGGGCGACCATTATGGGCGGCTTGGTAGCCGGTTTGGAACGCAAGGTCGCAACGGAATTTTCATTCTTCCTGGCGATTCCGACGATGGTTGCCGCAACCGGGTATGATCTGTTCCAGAACAGAAACCTTCTTTCGGTATCGGACATCCCGCTCTTTGTTCTCGGTTTTCTTACCGCCTTCCTATCCGCACTGATAGTCGTCATGGCTTTGCTCAAGTACGTTTCCAGGCATGACTTTACGGGTTTTGCCTATTACAGAATTGTATTTGGCCTGATGGTGCTGGCCTTTTACGGGCAGAGGAATTGGAAATACTGACTCCAGAATGCTATTCCATCAGATCGGATCCATCCGGTAGAAAGCGGCTCAATTCCCCTTTGTTACCTCTACTTTCTCGCATTCGTATGAGGAGTTGTCTTGCCATTATCCGATCCCTGTGGTATACAAGGACAGGCGGCCGGGGTGCTCATGGACCGCGATAAACGGGAAAAAGGAGAAGGAGGGCGAACGTGTGCGATCTCAAGGCATATGTGTTGAACAACAGTAAAGAGGAACTTCTGCTGGAGTCGGTGAACCATGTCCGGTCCGAGGGGGGGGAGGTCGTTCTGCGGAACCTCTTTGGCGAGGAAAAACGCGTCCGGGGAGAGGTCCGCGAGGTATCGCTTGTAAAGAGCAGAGTCCTTGTTGTGCCAAGATGATGATGATATTTAAGCAAATGGATCCAACGGATGTTTCATGGTTGCGCTTCTTTTCGGCAGTAAAGCCACTTGTTTCGCCCTCAAACCGCTTGACAAAAGTAACTACTTGATTTATAAGTACTCATCACGGTGGATGCACCAACTGGTTGCACCCGCTGGGCTTTCCCGCACCCTCCTATAACCATTTATGGAAGATCACAAACTGAGAGTATTCTGTGCTGTTGCAGAGACGAAGAGCTTCTCGAAGGCATCGGAGCTCATCCATCTGACCCAGCCCGCCGTGAGCCTGCAGATACAGGCGATGGAGGAGCTTTACGAGACGCGTCTGTTCGACCGGTCGGGCAACTCCATCAACCTTACGCCGGCAGGCGAGATCCTGTACAAGCGCGCCAAGGAGATCCTGGCCCTGTACGCCGAGGCGCAGCAGAACATCAGCGAGATCACCGGCGCCATCAAGGGGTCGCTTTCCATCGGTGCCAGCTCCACGATCGGCAATTACCTCCTCCCGCACATCATTGCCGCCTTCAAGAAGAAGGTCCCCCAGGTCAACATCTCGCTAGTTGTGAGCAATACCAAGATCATCACCGAACGGCTGAATGCAGGTGAGATCGACATAGCCCTGGTGGAAGGGGACGTGAGCAAACAGCGGTTTTCCGTGGAACCGCTCATTTCCGACGAACTGGTGGTGGTCATGTCGCCTGCGCATCCCTGGGCCGATCGCCGGAGCCTGTCTGCCATCGAATTGACCAAGGAGCCGCTGATCCTGCGCGAGGAGGGATCCGGCACCCGCCAGATCATTCTGAAGCATCTGGAAGAGCACGGCATCAAGCTTGACCAGCTCAAGATCGCCCTGGTCATGGGCAGCACCGAGGCCATCAAGGGTGCGGTTGAGGAAGGGCTTGGTGTTTCGATCATGTCTGGCTGGGCGGTCCGCAAGTGGCTTAAGCAGGGGCTTCTCAAGGCCGTCACGTTCAAAGACCTCAAGTTCCACCGGAGCTTCACCATCATTTCTCCGAAGAGAAATTACAGCACCCATACAGCCAAGGAATTTCTGAACTTTCTGAAGGTCTATCCGATCAAATCCCCGCTGTCCTGATAGCGACCCTGTTCCAATTCTCCCGTTCGACCATCCACCAGCCAAATCGCTCCGAGGGCGTGATCCTCT
>Ga0315268_10009229_pt1 | contig 10253 bp, 7 predicted proteins | sample C1_top_MG_FD_204535 | JGI IMG/M metagenome (GOLD analysis project Ga0315268, IMG submission 204535) | Sediment microbial communities from Yellowstone Lake, YNP, Wyoming, USA - C1_top | ecosystem: Environmental > Aquatic > Freshwater > Lake > Sediment | place: USA: Wyoming | collected 2017-08-01 | reverse complement strand
AGCGCAGCCTTGGCATAAGGTTCGGCCTGGGCAAACTCGCGCCGGTAAACCAGAATATCCGCCATCATGTAGTTTGCCTCGGGGTCTTGGGGGGCCAATTCGAGAACCGTTTTCACTTCCGGCAAGGCTTCATCCAGCCGGAAGGCACGGTGAAAAGTGGCGGCGAGCCCCATGTGTGCAGCCACGTCGCGGGGCTTGAGTTCGAGCGCCTTGCGGTACTCTGCTTCCGCCGCCTCGAAATTCTGCCTGTCGCGGTAAACGTCTCCGAGCAGGACATGTACCCTGGGTGAACTGGGCTCGGCCAGGCCTGCCCGGACCAAGGCATTCACGGCCAAGACCTGGCTAGCCTTGATTCGCCAATACCGTCCGGCCGGGCTCTGCGCGTCGATGTCGATGGCTCGTTGGCTCGCCAGGAAACTCGTCCGAAACTCGCCGGAATCGTAAGCACACTGAGCAAGGAGCAGCAAGTCCGGGAGAACCAGCTTGGACAAGAAAGGTTCCAAGCTTTCCCGGCAAGCGGTGTACCTTCCCTGCGAATAGAATTGGACAGCTCTCGTTTGACCGGCAGTCTGTGCCGTCAGATGAGAGACAGGCTGGGCAGAACCTTCGAGGGAATTGGTGGACTCCTTGGCAAAGATCTCGACGGGTTCCTGGCGCCATCGCGCCAGAGCCGCCAACAATGCATCCCTGAGCCCGGCTGGCACGTCGGGGCCGCTTGTGTCTTTGAGCCCCCTTTCCATGGCCTCGATTTTCTCAATACTAAGGCCGTGCCATGACTTGGGCGCATATGCGGAGAGAAAGTCACGGTCAGTCTGCCAAACTTGGGAAAGCTCGCCGAGAACGACGGTCATGTCCCCGCGTTCGGCCGCGACGCGGGCAAGGCCAAGACGAGCCGTCAGACAGCCAGGATGGTCCCTGAGTTCCGCCTGAAACTCCCGCTCCGCATCCGTGGCCTCCCCCTGTTGAACGAGGGCGAAACCCAGGTCGGCGCGCAGGCAGGGAGGACCGGATTGGGACTCGACCAGCTTGCGGTATTTCCGAATGGCATCGTTCAGGTGCCCCTGTTGCGCCAAGGATTGTGCCCCCAAGGCCTGAAAGTAGGGGGAGTCCAGGTGGCCTTTTGCCAGGCGTACGACGTCTCCCTCCTCTAACCTCACGTATGTCAAACCGAGGCCGAACCAAGCGTCCGGGTTCCTTGGATTCAGCCGCACCGCATCGTCATACGACTCCAGCGCTTTGCGTAAGTTGCGCAATTCCGTGTAGGCGCGACCCAGGCCCAAGATGGCTTGCTCGTCGCGAGGATTGAGTTTGTGTGCCCGCTCGAGATAGGGAACGGCCTCGTGGGGTTTTTGCACCTGCAATAGATCCAAGCCCAGAAATAGATTAGGGACAAAGAGCAGCGGTTTCTCGCGCAACGCCGCCTGGAAGCTCCTGATCGCCGCCGCGTATTCACCCAGCAGATGATGCATCAACCCCAGATTGGCGTGAACTTCCGCGAAGTGGGGCTTGAGCTTCAAGATCGCTTGGTAGATCTCTGCGGCGGCGCGGTAATCACCGCGACGTTGGGCTTGCTGCGCACGCGCGTAGAGGTTTTCCAGGGTTTCCTGAGAATTGGCTACCGTTTGGGCCACCAGAGTAGCACTGATAAGGGAACCCAAGAGGAACAGCAGCAGAAACGCTTTGGTGTGCGCCGGCAGGCAACGCATTCCAGGGCACCTCATGATGGGTCGTCTCAGGACCCTTAGAGCGTTCTGGTTTGCGAATGGGGTTGTGCACCTGCTCGGGCGCCGACCAAGTAACGCCCGAGCGGGAGATTATATCCGCAAGCCCTGCGACCCGAAAACAAAGCGAGGGTCCCCGGGGAACCTTTTAGGCTCCCCGGGGGGCGCTCAACACTACGTCGCAACTCGTACTCAGCTACCAGTAGATTTTCACGCCGAACTGCACGTCCCTCGAAGGGTATGTGCCGGAGATCCTTCCAAAGCTACCATCTCCCAGGAACTGATTCGGCGCATAGAAGTTGGGATGGTTGAAGGCATTAAACATCTCGGCACGGAATTGAACCCGCAACCTCTCTTCGTGGCGCCACCACTTCTGGATCGCCAAATCCCAGTTGTGGTACCCTGGTGCCCGCAGGTTGGGCATATATCGGGGCACGTTTCCGAAAGTGAAAGGGGCAGGTTGTGCGAAGGCGTCCGTGTTGAACCATCGATCGATCGTCGGGTTTGAGACGTGCGGATCGCCAACCAGATTCGGCCGCTGGCCGCCGCCAAACGAGTTGGTGTTGTTATTATATGTGCCAATGCCCAGTGGGAAGCCGCTTTTGAACGTGGCAATGCCCGACACCTGCCAGCCACCGAGCACTGCCTCGACGGCCCTGTTCATATTCGAGCCGAATCGCTTGCCTCGGCCGACGGGCAGTTCGTAGATGTAATTCAGCACCAGGCTTTGTGGAGTGTCACTGGCACTGAGAGACTTTTCCGCAGATAGATCGTAGTAGCTACGCACCTGCGCCGCCCATCCGCCGTTGGTGGCCCATTCCCCCGGACCCTCGCTGTTGGTAATGTATTTCGAGATGGTGTAGGAGACCACAAACTGCATGCCATGGCTCCAGCGATGGTTAAAAGTTATCTGTGCGGCGTTGTAAGTGGAGAAGGCACCAGGGGCTTGAGAGTCGGTAACTCCACAAAACTGGGGGAACGGCCTCAGCAACTGGCCTGCGAGCACCGTGGCCCCCTCGAGGCCACAGCCGCTTGAGGTGATGTGACCGTAGAAGGGGTTGGCGACGGGCTCGAGCAGTGCATTACCCATCGTCATGTACTGTGGAGGCAATTGATTCTTCTGGAGGCCGCTGAACGGCAACTTCACGCCGTGATTGCCAATATAGGTCACGTCGATCATGTCGTTCTGCGTGATTGCGTATTGCAGACCCAACATCCATTGCTCAACATAAGGGGTCGGCCGGTAGTTCCCAGGGGCACTAGGCGACAGACCGACGTCGGTCAACCCTCCCAAACTGCTGCCGGTAGGCATGCTGAGCCCTTTCGGGAAAGGATTGTCGAACGTGTTTGTCACATGGATGCCATCCACGCTGCCTGTGTAATAGGTGGTCATGGAGTATCCGTCCATGGGCACGTCAAGCTGCCAAGCCTGGGTATAAAAGAGGCCCGCCCCTGACCGCAAAACCAACTTGTCGGTGAACTGGTAAGCCAAACCGATGCGCGGCGCGAAGTTCGTCTTCTGCGCCTCGTAAAGATTCCGTCGCTTGCCGTCGCCCACGAAAACAAGCTGACCCGGAACGGTGAAGCCCACGGCGTCGCTGATAGGGTTCGTACCTGTGAAGTCGAACCATTGCGTCCTGTCATACTGCTCCGTGGGCCCGGGTTGGTAGTCGTAACGGATTCCCAGGTTCAAGGTAAGCTTCCGAGTGGGCTTCCAGTCATCCTGGAAGTACCACCCGTACATCTTTTTCCATACAAACTTAAAAGGCGCCACCGCAGTGTCACCGCTGCTCCCCGTGCCGAGCAGGAAGCTGGCAAATCCGTAGCCGGTGCTGGAGTCAGGCGCCTGCGGGTCAGGGCCCTGGGTCATGCTCCTCGGGAAAGTGAAGTTTGTTTGGGGGAGCCTGCCGCCGGTGTTCTGGTGCACGACACCCATAAATCCCATGGTCATGTTGTGCGAACCGCGGACCTTGGTAAAGTCCACGGAGTAACTTCCTATGCTGCGCGGGAACATACCCTCACCGGCCCCGCCAGACAATTGCCCTGGTCCCAGACCCTGCACATCCCCTATGTTGATATTAGGGAACTGAGGGGAGTTGCCATCAAGGAAGGCGGGCAGTCCGAGCGTGGAGGGGCTGAATGGGTACGCCTGCGCATGATTGCCCTCCGCCCACCGGTTAAGGCCGAGATTCACGCTCATTACGGTAGTAGGACTGAAAGTCCGTTGGAAGTTAATGGCCGCATCATAGCGGTTGTTGGGATTGGTAACTCCAGGTCCTCCCGGGTTGTTAGCCCCAAAGATTTCCGCGGTCATCTGCTTGAACGCCCGCTTTTGCGACCAACGCGCAAACAGTCGTGACTTTTCGCTGATGTTGTGATCAACGCGAATGGAATACTCGTCAGAACCCACTGGGCCAGAGCCTGCCCAGGTGAGGTTGTTTACCAGGGCGCTCGAGAGCGGGTTCGGCCAATATTGCAGGAAGTTCTTTGATACCGAATTGATCATGCCGGACAGATCATTGCCAGCGATAGGGTCACGAATGTACCCACTGCACGTCGCTATCAAGCCCGTCGTGGGATCGACTTGGCCGGCCGTGATCGTCCGGGTGGTGAAGGGATTGTAAATCTGGCCGGAGAGAATATCCCGTCCCAGACAGTCGGTGCCAATCGACGCCCCAAGCAGTGCTGAGAAGTCGCCGTTTTTCATAGCCGGAGTTGGCACGGTGCCGGTCCAGTTCATGGGTGTCCCTTGGCGCAGACCTTCGTAAAGGCCGAAGATGAAGGTCTTGTCACGCTGCTCGTAAAGCTTGGGGATGTAAAGGGGCCCACCGGCCGTGACACCAAACTGATTCCGTTTGAACTCAGGCTTTGAAACGCCGGCTCGGTTGGCGAAAAAGTTGTTGGCGTCGAGATTATCGTTGCGGAGAAACTCGAAAACGCTGCCATGGAAGTCGCGCGTACCCGATTTCGTGACGGTGCTCACTACATTACCCGTACTCCAGCCGTACTGCACGCTGAAGCTGTTGGTCTGGACCTTGAATTCCTGCGTGTTGTCCACGGACGGAACATACACGAAACCGCCCCAATCACCGCCGGCGTCCCAGTGGCCATCGATGAGTACAGCTGTGGTCCCAAACCGGCCGCCACCAATAGTCAGAAAGTACATATCTTGGTCGGCAGTTCCTTGCTGACCGGGATTGTTGACCATTTGCCACTGCGCGGCATTGTTAGCACCGGAGTTCAGGAAGATCAGGCCGAACACGTTCCGCAAATTGAGGGGAAGTTCAACCACCTGTCGCCCCGTGACATCCGAGGCCACGTTCGCACTCGCCGTGTTCAGCATCGGCGCGCCAGCCGTCACGGTGACCTCTTGCATGACAGCCCCCAACTGCAAGGTCACATCTTGCGCCGCTGCTTGGCCGACTGCCAGGACGATTCCTGATTGGACGTAAGGTCGGAAGCCACTCTTTTCGACCCTCAGGTTGTACGTCCCCGGACGCAATAACGTGAACGCGTACGTGCCGTCGGGTTGCGTGGCGAGAGTTTGAGTGAATCCCTTTTCGGGGCTGGACAAAGTGACTGTGGCTTCCGGCACAACAGCACCCGTGTTGTCGTACACGAAGCCTCTCAGTGAGGCGCTAAAAGCTTGAGCCTGAGCCCACGCTCTGGGCATGGCAGGGCCAAGCAGCGTGAGCCCCAACAGTGCGACGGTCGCGACCACAAGCCTCGGCCTGTGGTTGCAAACCAACAAACTTTCACCGAATACTCCACAAGCTCGTGGGGCCGTATGTCTCATCTTCGCCCTCCTCAAAGGCATTTCGTTCTGAATTGACCCAAGACCCTCGACCAAGCCACAATCGTTCAAGACGGACATCAAGACTCACGACATTGAATGGGAACCTTTCTAGCACCCGAAAGAGAGCTTGTCAAGGAAAAAGTGTAACGTTACTGTCTAATTCCGTACGTGAGCTGTAAGCCCTGAACCTACAAGCGGTTACATCTGGTGCTTCGTCTACCTTAACGACACCTCAGGCTAGTCGAAAGTAGGCGTTGCAGACCGTATCGGAAATGCGTATACTCTGTGCGGCATGATTCTGGTGCTTCCGCGAAATCCTTGAGTGTGGGTAGGTTGTTGATGAAGAGGTCCAAATGCTACACGATGCGTGACGTTGCTCGGCTGGCGCGCGTTTCGGTGACCACCGTATCTTCCATTGTAAATGGAAGGGGAGGGATAAGCCCGGAGGTGGCCCGGCGCGTCGCGGACGCCATCGCAACTCTGGATTACCACCCCAACGATGTAGCGCGCGGCCTCAAAGTTAACCGAACGTTTACGATCGGCATTATCCTCCCGGATGTCTCTAACCCTTTCTTCAACGACGCACTTCGGGGAATTGAACCTGAGGCTCGCCGCAACGGTTATTCAGTCATCCTGTGCGACTCCAATGAAGATCCGGTTCAGGAGCAAGAACTGCTTGCCGTGCTCATTCGCCGGCGCGTGGACGGCATATTGTTAGCCTCCACGCAAGCGAGATTGGCGGAGAGCCGGCTAGCGGGGCGGCGCCCCCCAATCGTTTGCTTTGACCGCGACCCCGGCGGATTTGAGGGTCCGGCTGTAGTGGTTGACAACGTGCTCGCGAGCTATGAAGCCACTCGGCACTTGATTGACTTGGGCCACCAACACATCGCCATCATTGCCGGCCCGGAGACCATATTGACCGGCTCCGGACGTCTTGAGGGGTTCCGCAAGGCGCTTCAGGAGGCCCAACTTCCGCTGCGCCAGGAGTACATTCGAGCTGGGGGTTTTTCCACGCAGGGCGGGCACCGTGCGGCACTGGAGCTCCTTCAGCTTCCGAACCCGCCCACAGCCATCCTTGCCTGCAATAACCGAATGACCCTGGGCTTAATGCGTGCCCTCAGGGATCTCGGTCTGAAGTGTCCCCAGGAGGTAAGCGTGGTCGGCTTTGACGACTTTGACGGGTCTGATCTCCTTAGTCCCGGGCTAACAACGATCGTCCAGCCGTCTTACGAAATGGGTAAGCGGGCTACAGAAATGTTGCTGCGAGTAATCCAAGCCCCGGGTCAGCATCTTGAGAGTGGCGAGCCAAATCGCTTAGTCCTAAAGGCAGAACTGCGCGTACGTGAGTCAACCGCCCCACCTGCGAGTTGCTCAGGCGGCACCCAAGAGAACTCGATCCCACCAATTCCTAAGTCGTCAGCAGCCACAGAACCCGCAGCATCGCGGCTACCAGAACAGTCATCGGCCATTGTGCATACCAAAAACTCGACCACGGTACCGATATAGTCTGCTGCGGCTCTACATACTTCCCATTCGGAATCGTGCTCATGGAGCCTCCTGTTATTCTGGGAAGTCCTCACGTCCCGGTGAGGCGACGGCTGGATTCAGAACGCGGTTCTCTTGTCCAGGGTCAACCTCTGGTGACAGAGACTCGGGATTCTCTCGGGTGAAGAGGGCTGCAAACGGCTCGTCGCGCGTAACGGTGATGGAGTCCTCCCACTTCCGGGACCTCGACCACCTGCCCGAGTTGGGGCGGCTGAATCGCTCGCGGTTCCGGCGTATCTTTACTCAACGCCAGATGCGTGCGCGCATGCAGGTAGTAATCGAAATACGATTTGAGAGTTCGGCGCAGAGATGATTCGCTGAACACGACGACGTGGCCCAGACACTCCCGCCGGATCGATCCAATCAGTCGCTCCGCATACGGATTTTGCCAAGGTGACCTCGGGGCCGTCAGGACTTCCCGCACACCCATCCCTCGCACTCTCTGGCGAAACGGACCTCCATAGATGGAGTCGCGATCGTGCAGCAGATAGCGCGGAGCACGGTCCCACGGGAAGGCCTCGGCAATTTGTTGCGCCGTCCATCCCGAGGTGGGATGGGCGGTGACGTTGAAATGCCGCACTCGACGCCGATGATGGGCCAGAACCAGAAAGACAAACAAAACTCGAAAGCTCAGGGTCGGGACTACGAAGAAATCCGTCGAAACCAAGTCCTGTGGGTCGCCAAAATTCCGTGCGGCCTAGGAATTGACGGTTAATTCTCCGCAGATCGGACCAAGGTCCGATTCCTGCCTGTGTGTCTGGTCAAGGCCACTAACTCCTTTGAATTCAACGCGAATGGGGTTTTTGGTATGGAGTGTGTCCAGGGAAGGCTGACATGTTCAATGGGAGTCAGTCCCATCAAAGCAAGAGTCGGAAGCTTTGTAGCTTGGGTCGCATCCGTGGAGGAAACGAAGCGGATGAAGCCGACCGACAAAGCCATCCTCGGGATGGTGAGCGAGTCGCCGGGCCGTAACGCAAGTGAACCCACAGGTGGCCTCGAAAAAAAATGGCACCGGAGGCTGAGCCCTCTCCATACGGGCGAAGGCAGCATGGCATGACGTGGGCTGACCGAGACGTCATGACACTCCGGCGGGGTGGTAGGGGCAGCACGGTGACAAGGGCATGTCAAGCAACTGGAGAAACCGTCCTCGCCCCATCGAGAAATCGGTGGAGCAGGGTAGGCCGTATAACCGGAAACACCGGGAAATCGGCTGACGGCGAGACGGTGGCGGTTAGGCTCGGAGTAGCGAAGAAGTGGGGTAACGCCCATGGAGCGAAGGGACCTTGCTGCACAGTAAGTCTTGGCCAACACGGGAGGCAGGGGTGAAATGACAAAAGCACCCATCCATCTGCAAGACCTGAGGCGAAGACTTTACGTCAAGGCGAAGGCTGAACCGACTTGGCGATTCTGGGGGTTGTATGCTCACGTCTGCAAACGAGAAACCCTCTGGGAAGCGTATCAGCTAGCCAAGGAGAACCACGGAGCCCCGGGAGTTGACGGGGTGACGTTCCAGGCGATCGAAGCTGAGGGCCTGGAGGGGTTTCTCGAACAGCTTCGCGAGGAGCTGGCGCAGCGGAGATATCGACCTCGACGGCTACGGAAGGTGGGGATACCGAAGGAAGGGGGAAAGGTTCGCCAACTTTCGATTCCTTGCATTCGCGACCGAGTGGTCCAGGGAGCGTTGAAGCTGATCCTGGAACCGATCTTCGAGGCCGATTTCCAACCGGGGTCGTTTGGCTACCGGCCAAAGAAGTCAGCCCACGCTGCGATCCGGCGCGTCTCGGAGGCGATCGTGAGGGACATGACCTATGTCGTCGATCTTGACCTGCGAGCCTACTTCGATACGGTGCGACATTACATCGTACTCGAGAAGGTTGCTCGTCGGGTGAACGACACCAAGGTTCTGTGGCTCCTCAGACTGCTGCTGAAGGCGTCGGGTAAGCAGGGTGTTCCACAAGGCGGGGTGATTTCGCCCTTGCTCAGTAATGTGTACCTCAATGAGGTAGACAAGATGCTGGAACGGGCGAAGGAAGTCACTCGTCCAGGGCGGTGGATGAAAGTCGAGTACGCCAGGTTCGCTGATGATCTGGTGGTCCTGGTGGACGCTCATCCTCGGCAGGCATGGCTTCGCAAGGCGGTAGAAAAGCGGCTCCGAGAGGAGTTGGCCAAGCTCCAGGTTGAGGTGAACCAGGAGAAGAGCCGGAAGGTGAACCTACAGCAAGGAGAGAGTTTCGGATTTCTGGGCTGTGAGTTCCGTCGCATCCGCAGTCGGCGGGGACGATGGATGCCGCTGTATACGCCGCGGGGCAAGAAGCGGACGGCATTGCTGCGCAAGCTCAAGCTGGTTTTCCGGAGCTATCGCTCTCAGCCCGTGAGTGGGTTGATCGAGCAGATCAATCCCATTCTGCGCGGCTGGGTGAACTACTTTGCGGTCGGTCACTCCAGCCGGTGTTTCTCGTATATCCGCAACTGGGTGGAGAAGAAGATTCGGTGCCACTTGGCCGGAGCCCGTCAGCGCCAAGGCTTCGGGTGGAAGCGGTGGAGTCGGGAATGGTTGTATGGGACGCTTGGACTCTTCAACGAGTACCGAGTGGTTTACCAACCGCCTTCCTGGGCAGCCGCCCCGTCTCGATAGGCCTCATAACCCTTGTCGTGAAGTGTGCAGGAACGCGTAGTGCGGGAAATCCGCACGCTACGCGTGATGCGGCGGGAGCTGGAAACGGGGGCTCGGGGGCATCTCCCTACCAGCCAGTCGTCTGTTGACCTCATCGACCGAAGAAGCCTCCGGTCGACCCCCACTCGGATCTGCGCCCACTTTGCATCGACGCTGTCCTTTCTGTAATATCGGAATCATGAATGACTCGACCATCGTCATGGCGGGAGCTACCGGTAATCTCGGCGGACGCATCGCGAGAGCTTTGCTGGAACGGGGAGCCAGCGTAAGAGCGCTTGTTCGCCACGGCACTGCGCGAGACAAGCTTGAGCGACTGCAGGAGCTCGGCGTAACGATTGCCAGTGTCGACTTGAGCGGCGCTTCCCAAGTGACACCGGCGTGCTCGCGTGCATCCTGCGTGGTGTCCGCGCTGCAGGGATTGCGGGACGTGATCGTGGAAACGCAAACGGTTCTGCTCGACGCTGCGATCAAGGCTGACGTGCCACGTTTCATTCCGTCCGACTACTCGATCGATTTC
>Ga0315268_10009228_pt1 | contig 10254 bp, 8 predicted proteins | sample C1_top_MG_FD_204535 | JGI IMG/M metagenome (GOLD analysis project Ga0315268, IMG submission 204535) | Sediment microbial communities from Yellowstone Lake, YNP, Wyoming, USA - C1_top | ecosystem: Environmental > Aquatic > Freshwater > Lake > Sediment | place: USA: Wyoming | collected 2017-08-01 | reverse complement strand
TAGGTCGGGCTTCAGCCCGACAGCGTCCGTCCCACAGATACTTCCTTTCGATGGGGATACCCGAACGGGTACGGTCGTCGGGCTGAAGCCCGACCTACCCATCAACATCATGGTGACTGGATACTAGCGGCGTGGGCCGTTCTGCTAGACTGGGTGGATGTTTGACAGCAAGACTTCCCGCCGTCTGATAATCATTCCATGGGCCATCCTTTTCCTGGGCCTCATGCTGACCTACGCCCTTCAGGATAACGCTCGGGATTCGACACGCCGGGCGCTGCAGGGCGAGTTCGACTTCCGCGTCAATGAAATCGTCGACAACATCGAGTCGCGCTTGCACGATTACGAACAGGTTCTGGGCGGGGTCGCCGGCCTGTTCGCAGCGTCGCGCTCGGTGGGCCGCAGTCAGTTCGCGGAATATGTCCGGGCCTTGAAGCTTGAGGGCAAGTACCCCGGCATTCAGGGCGTCGGCTTTTCCCAGGTGGTGCTGCCGCGGGACAAGTCCAGGCAAATTGCAAAAGTCCGCGCCGAGGGCTTTCCCGATTACGATATTTTTCCCGCGGGCACGCGGGACACCTACACGTCGATCATCTATCTGGAGCCGTTCAATTGGCGAAACCAGCGCGCCTTCGGCTACGACATGTATTCCGACCCGATCCGGCGCGCAGCGATGGATCGTGCCCGGGACGAGGAACAAACCAGCATTTCCGGCAAGGTACGGTTGCTGCAGGAAACCGAGAAGAACATTCAACCCGGGTTCCTGATGTATCTGCCGGTCTATCGTCCGCAGGCTCCCCGTCAGACGAGCGCCGAGCGCCGGGCGAATCTGCTCGGCTGGGTCTATGCTCCGTTTCGCATGAATAACCTGATGCACGGCATCCTGGGGCAGCATTTCGGGGAAATCAATGCCTCGCTGGATCTCGAAATCTACGATGGCGCTCAGGATGCCGATAAGCGCGACCCGGCAGCGCTGATGTTCGACTCGAACGGCAGGGTCGGCGGCGCAGATTCCGAATTTCACGCGGTCAAGCCGATCACCCTCTTCGGTCACCCATGGACGGTGGTCGTGAACTCGCTGCCTTCATTCGATGCCCGGCTGAAAAGCGACAAGGCGAATTTTGTCGCGGTCGCCGGTACGCTGGGCAGCCTCTTGTTGGCCTCGGTAGTCTGGCTGTTGGTGACGGGACAGGCGCGGGCGCTGGCCATGGCGGAGAGCATGACCGGCGATCTGCGGCAAAGCGAAGCCAGGCAGAAGAAACTCAATCGTGCGCTGCGCCTGCTGAGCGACTGCAACACGACGCTGGTGCGTGCGGACGACGAGTACAAGCTGCTGGTGGAAATTTGCCGCCTGTGCGTCGAGCGCGGCGGCTATCTGATGGCCTGGGTGGGTTACGCGGAACAGGACGATGCCAAAACCGTGCGTCCCATGGCGCAATCCGGTTATGAGCGCGGCTATCTCGACGGGATCGCTATCACCTGGGCAGACACCGAGCGCGGACAGGGACCGACGGGTACGGCGATCCGGACCGGGACGACCATCGTGAACCAGAATGTTCTGAGCAATCCCCAAATGGCGCCATGGCGCGAGGCAGCGATCGACCGCGGCTATCAGTCCAGCGTTGCCCTGCCCCTCGTTGGCGACGCCAAGATGCTGGGCGCCCTCACCGTGTATGCACGCGAGGCGGACGCTTTCGACGGCGAAGAGATGCGCCTGCTCGAGGAACTGGCCAGCGACCTCGCCTATGGCATCGTCACCCTGCGGACGCACGCGGAGCACGAGGTTGCGAAGGAGAAGGTGGCCTTCCTTGCCCATTTCGACGCGCTGACCCATCTCCCCAACCGCTTGCTGCTGCGCGACCGCTTCGAGGTCGCGGCGGTGGTCGCGGAGCGGGAGCACGGCAAGGTCGCCATGCTCTATCTCGATCTGGACAATTTCCAGCAGGTCAACGACGGACTCGGGCACGAGGTGGGCGACAAGGTGCTGGTCATGGTGGCTGAACGACTGCGGCAGTGCATTCCACTGACGGAAACGATCAGCCGACTCGGCGGCGATGATTTCGTCATCCTGTTATCGGGACAGCACGATTCGCCTGGAATTGTCAGCGCCGCCAATGCCATTCGCGCCGCTTTCGCCGAACCCGTCGCCATCGATGGCCATCAGCTGAGCTTGTCCTGCTCCATCGGGATCAGCCTGTTTCCCAGCGACGGCAGGGACTTCGACACCCTGTTGAAGTGCGCCGATATCGCGGTCAATAACGCCAAGGAGAGCGGGCGCAATACCTACCGCTTCTTCACCCGGGAGATGAACGCCAACCTGCTGGAGCAGATGAAACTTACGGCCGGGCTGCAAAATGCGCTGAAGAATCGCGAGTTCGTGCTCCACTATCAGCCCCAGGTGGATATTCGCAGCGGCGGCATCATCGGCGCTGAGGCCCTGATCCGCTGGCAGCATCCGGTCGATGGACTGGTGCCGCCGGCAAGCTTCATTGCACTGGCGGAGCAGAGCGGTCACATCGTCCAGATCGGCGAATGGGTGATCAACGAGGCGTGCCGCCAGGCCAAGGCCTGGCTGGATCATGGTTCGCCACCGTTGGTGATGGCGGTGAATCTTTCGGCGGTGCAGTTCCGGCACGGCAATGTGCTGGAACTGGTGTCTGCGGCGCTGCTTGCTACCGGCTTGTCGCCCGACCGTCTGGAACTGGAACTGACCGAGTCGATACTGCTTCAAGATGTGGAGGCGACGGTGAAGACGCTGCATGGCTTGAAGGCTTTGGGCGTGAAACTCTCCATCGACGACTTCGGGACAGGTTATTCCAGCTTGTCCTATCTCAAGCAGTTGGCGGTCGACAAGCTCAAGATCGACCAGACCTTCGTCCGCGACATGCTCACCGACAGCGACGGGGCTGCGATCGTCAAGGCCATCATCCAGCTCGGGCACACCCTGCAACTGGATGTCATCGCCGAAGGCGTGGAAACCGATGCCCAGTTGGCCTTCCTGGCCGCGTCCGGTTGCGACGAAGTGCAAGGCTATCTATTCAGCCGTCCGGTTCCTCCCGAGCAGTTCGCCCGGCTGCTGGAGCAGGGCCTGCGCGAAAATTAACGGAGCGAGGACAGCAATGAGCAGCGACGAAGGAAGACCGAAATTGCCGGGTGCGGCCGGGCGGGGACTGCTGGGCAGGATGCTGGGTTTCGCCGCCGGCGTTGTGCTGCTGGCCGCGGTCCTGATCGCGGGCTGGCTGCTGTTCGCGCTCATGATCGTGGGCGGGCTGCTGGTCTGGGCTTACCTGTGGTGGCAGACGCGGGGACTGCGGCGGCAAATGCGCGAGCAGATGCAACAGATGCAGGCGAATAGAGGTGAACACATGGGCGAACGCATGGGTGAGCATATGCGGCGCGAGGATGGGCAAGGCGGGCGCGTGATCGAGGGCGAGGCGATCCGCGAAGAGGAGGAAGAATGAACATTCCAGCACAGACCCGGGCTCAGGCCCTCGACCTGATCGATTTCATCGACGAGAGTCCCAGCCCCTGGCACGCCGCGGCCGCGAGCGCGCAACGCCTGCTGGCGCAGGGATACACGCAGTTGCATGAGGACCAGCGCTGGCAACTGGAGGCCGGCGGGCGCTATTTCGTGGTCCGCGGCGGCGCCTCGATCATCGCTTTCGTCATCGGCACCGAGCCGCTAGCGCCGACCGGCTTCCGCCTGGTCGGCGCGCATACGGACTCGCCCGGGCTGAGGGTGAAACCGCGAGCGGCGCTGGCGAGCGACGGCGTGTTGCGCCTGGGGGTCGAGGTCTATGGCGGGCCGATCCTCGCTACCTTCACCGACCGCGACCTGAGCCTCGCCGGCCGGGTCGTTGTCCGTGCCCCCGGCGGCCTGGAGACCCGGCTGCTGCGCTTCGATGCGCCGATGGTGCGGCTGCCGAACCTTGCCATCCACATGAACCGGGAAGTGAACGAAAAAGGGCTCAAGCTCGACAAGCAGACCGAGTTGCCGCTGATCCTCGGTGTTGTTCCGAATGCGCCGGAGGGCGTCGATGTGGACAGCCGCTTCCGCGCGCTGCTCGCCGATGGACTCCAGGCGGCGGATGCCGACATCCTCACCTGGGAGCTCGCTATTTACGACACCCAGAAGGGCAGCCTGTGGGGGGCGGAAGAGGCGTTCATCGCCGACAGCCAACTGGACAACCTGGCCTCCTGCCACGCTGCACTGACGGCGCTTCTGGCCAGCGGCAGCCCGGCCGCCACTTGCGTCTGCGCCTTCTTCGATCACGAGGAAGTGGGCAGCGAGAGCGCCGCCGGCGCTGGCGGCAGTTTCGTCGCCGACGTCATCGACCGGATCGCCGCGGGCGCCGGCCTGGACGAGGAGGCCAGGCGCTGCGCGCTGGCCCGGAGTTTTTTCATCAGCGCCGATATGGCCCACGCCTATCACCCCAACTTCCCCGCGGCCTATGAGCCCGGTCACCGGGTGATGGTCAACGGCGGCCCGGTGATCAAGACCAACGCCAATCAGCGCTATACGACGGGCGCCGAGTCTGCGGCGCGCTTCATCGCCTTGTGCGAGCGTGCCGGCGTCCCGTTCCAGCAGTACGCCCACCGCAGCGATCTGGGTTGCGGCAGCACCATCGGCCCGATCGTCGCTGCCCGTTTGGGGATTGCCAGCGTCGACATCGGCTCGCCGCTGTGGGCGATGCACAGCATCCGGGAGAGCGCCGGCGTCCTCGATCACGGTTATATGATCGCGGTGCTCGGGGCGCAATTTGGTCGCTGAGTGAAAACTGAACGAAACTGAGTGAGCCCGGCCGGAGCGAGGCTCCGGCCGGAGGCTGGCTTACGACAGCGTGCTTACGCCGCCATGCGTTCCACCACCTGCAGCTTGTCGTCGCCGTCGATGGCGACCTTGCGCGGCTTCAGGGCTTCGGGAATCACCCGCACCAGCCCGATGTTGAGCAGACCGTTGTCGAGCGAGGCGTTGAGCACCTTGATCGGGTCGGCGAGCTTGAAGCGGTGCTCGAAGTCGCGCGTAGCGATGCCGCGATGCAGGTAGGTCGGGGCCTCGCTGCTCTTCTGCTTGCGGCCGACGATCTTGAGGCTGTCGCCCTCGATCTCGACGTCGAGTTCGGAACGCGCGAAGCCGGCCACCGCCATGGTGATCCGGTACTGGTCTTCCGCCACCCGCTCAATGTTGTACGGCGGGTAGCTGGGCTGCGCCTCGCTACGCTTGGCCTCGTGGATCATTTGTGCCAAGTGGTCGAAGCCGATGGCGGAACGGTAGAGCGGGCTGAAGTCGAATGTACGCATGACTATATCCTCCTGAATTAAGCGATATGGTTTTGCGGGCCTCTGCTGAGCACCCGCGGTGACTGAGATAAGGCCGCGTCCTGCCGTTTCAAGTCCTTGAGGCGCCACCCTCGTCACTGCGAGGCCGAAGGCCGCGGCAGCCCACGCGCGTGGATTGCTTCGCTACGCTCGCAATGACGGAAAGGGAACGTCATTGCGAGCCGGAGGCGAAGCAATCTAAGCCGACCGGCGGGTCGGTGAAGATCATCCGGTCGCGTCCGCCCTGCTTGGCCCGATACATCCGCCGGTCGGCCGCCTCGACCAGTTCCCGCCAGCTACCGCACCGGTCCTGACTGACTTCGGCGTAGCCGATGCTGGCGGTCAGGCGCGAACCATTGGGGCGTTCGCCCAAGCCCGCCTGGCGCAGTCGGGTCAGGGCCTGTCTGGCCTCGGTCGGGTCGGTGTCGGGCATGATCAGCACGAACTCCTCGCCGCCCCAGCGCACCAGGATGTCGGAGAGCCTCATGCTCCTGGTCATCGCCGCCGCGGCTGCGATCAGCACCCGGTCCCCGGCATCGTGACCGTAGCGGTCGTTGATCTCCTTGAAGCGGTCGAGATCGACGAAGGCGATCGACAAGGGAGCCTGGTTGCGCAGGGCGATCTGAAATTGCCGCTCCAGCAGTTCCTCGCCGCCACGGCGGGAGAAGATCCCGGTCAGCGGATCGCGGATGGCCTGACGGAACAGCGCGATCATGAAGGCGAGCTGGCTCATGCCGGCCAGGATGGCGACGCCGCTGATCAGCACCTGCAGCCAGAAGGCGCCAGCGAATGAGGGCCACTGCAGCATCGGCCCGATGAACAGGCCGGAGAATGCCTGGGTGACGAGCAGCGGCAGGGCGACCAACAGGCTCTCGACCAGGGTCAGCGGGAAGATCGAAATGCCCGCCAAAAGCACGAAGGGCAGGAAGGCATAGCCGGCCTTGATGGCTTCGGAAAATCCCTGCAGGTGGTAATAGGCCAGCGCTTCCTGCGTCCCGAGGTAGAAAATGCCGGGGATGGCGAACAGCATCGCCAGCGCCCGGTAGGCGTCTATCATGTGCCGATCCGGTCGCCAGTTGAAAGCCAGCAGCGCGAAGGCGCAACCGGCGACGACGCGCATCAAGGCCAGCACCGACCACAGCGGCAAGGGGAAGAACAGAAAATCGATGATGCTCCACAGCGGCGTCAGGATGGCGAACAGAAAGGCCATCAGCCGGACGCGGTTGACGATCATCTGCGCCCGTCGGCGCTTGAGCAGTGGAATGTGGGCGCGAGGCGAGAACAGCAAGGCCAGATCCTGCGCGCCCAGTTCATTGGGCATCAGGCCGGCCAGCCGCTGCGCCAGGTACGCTGTCGGAAAACGGAGCTTCAAATACACGTCCCTTGGAGAATGACTTAAGATATAAGGAGTATACGGCATCCGGAATGCTTGCACCCCCCCCCGGTCTTGCGCCGCCGAGTACTTGGTAGCGAGTCAACAATTTTTGTTTGAGGAGCGGCTGTGATAGATCTCTACTACTGGACCACCCCGAACGGCCACAAGATCACGATGTTCCTGGAGGAGGCCGGCCTGCCCTACCGGATCGTGCCGATCAACATCGGCAAGGGCGAGCAGTTTGCGCCGGACTTCCTCGCGATTTCCCCCAACAACCGGATCCCGGCGATCGTCGACCATGCCCCCGCGGACGGCGGTCCGCCGCTGTCGGTGTTCGAATCCGGAGCGATCCTGCTCTACCTCGCCGACAAGATCGGCCGTTTCATTGCCGCTGATCTGCGCGGGCGCAACGAGGTCCTGCAATGGCTGTTCTGGCAGATGGGCGGGCTGGGGCCGATGGCCGGACAGAACCATCATTTCGTCGGCTACGCGCCGGAACCGATTCCTTACGCCATCGACCGCTACGTCAAGGAGACCTCGCGCCTCTATGCGGTGCTCGACAAACGGCTGGCAGGGCGAGACTACATCGCCGGCGACTATTCGATCGCGGACATGGCCTGCTATCCCTGGATCGTGCCCTTCGAGCGCCAGCGCCAGCGGCTGGAAGACTTCCCGAACCTCGGGCGCTGGTTCGGGCGGATCGGCGAGCGCCCGGCGACGATGCGGGCCTACGAGAAGGCGAAGGCGATCAATCCTGTCCCAGTGGTCAGCGAGGAATCGAAGCGCATCCTGTTCGGCCAGGATGCCGGAACGCTTAAGTCCCCGCCGAAGGGTTGACGCTCGTCACTGCGAGGCCGTAGGCCGCGGCAGTCTTGGGATTGCTTCGTCGCCCCGCTCCTCGCAATGACGGCGTAGTTGTAGGGTTCATGGAAAGTTGTCTGTTTCCGACCTGCCGAAACTGCATACGGACCCATGAACCGTGCCAAATTTCTTCGTCATCGCGAGCGCAGCGTGGCGATCTTAGATTGCCACGCTGCGCTCGCAATGACGGGGTTGGAGGGTTCATGGAAAGGCCCGCAGGGGCCGTGGCAATCGTGATATTCGCTCACAGCATTTTTCCGGCGATGCTCCGGATCAGTTCCAGCATCGCCTGCTGGGTCAGCGTCGCCGGCCGCTGCGAACTCACGGCCAGCGCCAGCTTGCTGCGCAGGCGGGGCCTGACGATCGGCTGGGTGCTGAAGGCGCGCGGCTTGCCCGAGGTGGCGACCGCATTCATCGACAGCACCGCGCAGCCGGCGCCGTCGGCGACCAGATCGAGAATCGCCGCGACGCTGTCGATCTCCAGGGCGATCCTCGGGTGACAGCCGATGTTGGCCAGTTCGACCTCGACCAGCATGCGCAGCGCGTTGGGCCGGCTGGGGATCACCAGCGGCTCCTCAGCCAGTGCCCGCAGGGAGATCGGCCGGGCTGCGGGCTGGCCCCGGCTGCGCCGCACCAGGAACAGGTCCTCCTCCAGCAGCGGCGAGCAATCCACTTCGGGAGTGGGCACGGCGTTGTAGAGCAGGGCGATATCCAGCCGTCCGCTGATCAGGGATGCTTGCATGGTCGTCGACAAGCCCTCGGTGATCGACAACGAGGCTTCGGGCATGCGGGCCTGGTAGGCGCGCGTGAGCGGCACGGTCAGCCGCTTCGAGAGGCTGGGCGGCAGGCCCAGCGCCACCCGGCCGGACAGCGCCCCGCGTACCCGGTCCAGCTCCTCGCGGGCGCGCTGCACCTGATGCAGGACGCCGCGGCCGTGTTCCAGCAGCACCTTGCCGGCCTCGGTGGTGGTGACGCCGCGTCCATTTCTCAGCAACAGGCTCTGGCGCAGCTCCACTTCCAGCAGACGCACCTGGCGGCTCAAGGCCGGCTGCGCGATGTCGAGCGCAGCCGAGGCGCGGGTGAAGCTGCCGAGCTCGGCGACGCGGACGAAGTATTCCAGTTGCTTGAGATCCATAGTCGTATTATATGAGAATATCGAATAGCTCTTTGCTGGATATCGCATTCTGCGATATCTGCTAGTGGCTGGCGGGCCTGTCGCAGGCTTCCCGGGCGTGGCAGAATGGCCCCATGCAAACTTCCATTCCGATGACCACCAGGATCACCGGCATCTCGTCCATGGCGACGCGCCAGGTGCTGGCCGAACTCGCCGACGCGTATCGGAAGCAAAGTGGCGTCGTGGTTCTGTTCGAGTCGGTGGGCGGCGTGGATGCGGCAAAACGGGTGCAGGCCGGTGAAGCGTTCGATATCGTGGTGCTCGCCGCCGATGCGATCGACAAGCTGGTCGGCGCCGGAAGCGTGATCGCCCGGAGCAAGACCGACTTGGTGCGCTCGGCTGTGGCGATAGCGGTGCGCGAAGGCACACAGGGCAGGCCCGACATCGGCTCGGAAGAGGCGCTGCGGCACGCCGTACTGCACGCGCGCACCATCGGTTATTCCACGGGGCCGAGCGGAGTGGCGCTGATGAAGCTGTTCGAACGCTGGGGCATCGCCGAGAACGTCCGCGACCGCATCGTTCAAGCGCCAGCCGGCGTGCCGGTTGGCCAACTCGTGGCAGGTGGCGAGGTCGAACTTGGCTTCCAGCAGTTCAGTGAATTGATGCACCTTCCTGGCATCGATGTGCTCGGGACCATGCCCTCCGGAGCCGAGATCGTCACCACTTTTTCGGCCGGTCTGTGCGCCACGTCGGTCCAGCCCGAGGCCGTGCGCGCCTTGCTCGCTTTCATGCGCTCGCCCGCCGCCATTGAGGCCAAGCGGCGCCACGGATTTGAGCCGGCATAGACACACCACGGACGCCCCACGGCCACCCCCTAACCCCAGACGTAGGAATCCATCCATGATCATCGATTGCCACGGCCACTACACGACGGCACCAAAATCGCTGGAAGATTGGCGTAACCGCCAGATCGCCGGCCTGAAGGATCCGGCGGTCTCGCCCCGGGTCTCGGAACTGAAAATCGGCGACGGAGAACTGGCCGAGACCATCGAGAACAACCAGTTGAAAAAAATGCGGGAGCGCGGCTCGGACCTGACCATCTTCTCGCCGCGCGCCAGCTTCATGGCGCACCACATCGGCGACTTTCAGACCAGCTCGACCTGGTCGTCGATCTGCAACGAGCTGATCTTCCGCGTGAGCCAGCTCTTCCCCGACAGTTTCATCGGCGCGGCGATGCTGCCACAGTCGCCGGGAGTCAAGCCCGAGACCTGCATTCCGGAGATCAAGCGCTGCGTCGAGGAATACGGCTTCGTCGGCATCAATCTCAATCCCGATCCCTCCGGCGGCCACTGGCGCGAGCCGCCGTTGTCGGATCGCTGGTGGTATCCGATCTACGAGCAGATGGTCGAGTACGACATCCCGGCGATGGTCCATGTCAGCACCAGCTGCAACGCCTGCTTCCATACCACCGGCGCGCATTATCTGAACGCCGACACCACGGCTTTCATGCAGTGCCTGACTTCGAACCTGTTCAAGGATTTTCCGACGCTGAAGTTCATCATCCCGCACGGCGGCGGCGCGGTGCCCTACC
>Ga0315268_10009227_pt1 | contig 10255 bp, 9 predicted proteins | sample C1_top_MG_FD_204535 | JGI IMG/M metagenome (GOLD analysis project Ga0315268, IMG submission 204535) | Sediment microbial communities from Yellowstone Lake, YNP, Wyoming, USA - C1_top | ecosystem: Environmental > Aquatic > Freshwater > Lake > Sediment | place: USA: Wyoming | collected 2017-08-01 | reverse complement strand
GCCATCGCTGAAAGTGGCCGCCGCACGAATCGTGTCGTAGCTGGCCGTCGTTGCGGTCGCGGCGGCGTATGCCGTCATCCACCGCCGGAGCGCTGCTGGATTGCGGACGGTGAGCCCCAGCAGCGGGAACTCCTTCTCGACGATGAGGTCGATGTAGCCGTCCAGCGAGGCACGTAGCGCCCGCCCGTCGAGACCGCGCAGACCAGGGAAGCCCGACCCGAGGATTTCGTCCACATACTGCTCGAGGGCTACCTCGGTGTGGCCCGAGACGGCCGCCCGGTCTCCTGCGAGCAGTGAATCCAAACTCACGGAGGGGACACCAACCCCGCGCTCGAAGAGGGTCATGGGCCGCATCCGGACGCTCACGATCCTTGCCGCCCCGGTGTGCGCCGGCTGGTTGCGCGGAAGGGCTGAACCGGTAAGCAGGAACTGGCCGCCGCTGCGGTTGGCGTCGACGGCGTCGCGGACGACGTCCCAACTCGGCGGATAACGCTGCCACTCGTCAATGAGGACCGGGCGCACACCGGTCACGAGCCTGCGGGGGTCCGCCCGGGCGATCTCGAGCTCGCCGGGCTGGTCGAGCCGATACACGGTCTTGGCCCGAGTCAGCGCTGTAGCGGTCTTGCCGACACCCTTGGGACCCTGGAGCACGATCGCGGGGAGGCTCGCAAGCTCGTCCAGTTCGTGTTCGACAACTCGCCGGGTGTAGTCCACAGCGTCCCCTTGCCGCGCAGGCGACACGGTCAGCGGAATGGCGCGCTACCGTTTGTCGTGCGCAAACACTACCATTCGTCGCCACTGTGCGCTACGACATGTCGGTGCCTTGGCCGCTACTCCCACTCGATCGTGGCGGGCGGCTTGCTGCTGATGTCGTACACGACGCGGTTGACGCCCGGGACCTCGTTCACGATGCGCGAGGAGATCTTGCCAAGCACGTCGTACGGCAGCTTGGCCCAGTCCGCGGTCATCCCGTCCTCGGATGTCACGGCGCGGATGGCCACCACGTTGGCGTAGGTGCGGCCGTCGCCCTGGACGCCCACGGAACGCACGGGCGTCAGGATGGCGAAGCTCTGCCAGACGCTCCGGTAGAGACCGGCCGCCTTGATCTCGTCGATGACGATCCAGTCCGCGTCACGGAGCGTGTCGAGGCGCTCCGCTGTGACCTCGCCCAAGATCCGGATGGCCAGACCTGGACCCGGGAAGGGCTGGCGCTGGACCATCGCGTCGGGCAGACCCATTGCGGTGCCAACCAGCCGCACTTCGTCCTTGAACAGGTAGCGAAGCGGCTCAATCAGCTTGAACCGAAGATCGGCCGGCAGCCCGCCCACGTTGTGGTGCGTCTTGATCTTCTGCGCGGTCTTTGTCTCGGGCGTGGTTGACTCGATCACGTCCGGGTAGAGCGTGCCCTGCGTGAGAAAGTCGATCTGGCCAATCTTGGCCGCCTCCTCCTCAAACACGCGGATGAACTCGTCGCCGATGATCCGGCGCTTCTCCTCGGGGTCCGTGACGCCAGCGAGGCGCCGCAGGAACCGCTCGCGCGCATCCACCATCACCAGGCGCATGCCGAGGTTGGCCTCAAACGTGACGCGCAGGAGCTCCGACTCCTTCTTGCGCATCAGCCCGTGGTCCACGTAGATGCAGGTGAGCCGATCGCCCACCGCGCGATGCACGAGCGCCGCGGCCACGGCCGAATCCACGCCGCCCGACAGCGCGCAGATCACCTGACCGGTGGAACCAGTCTCGGCCGCATGGCGATCCACGCGTTCGCGGATCTCGGCCACGGTGGTGTCGATAAAGTTGGCCGAGGTACAGGCGGGCGCGATGTGGGCAATGCCCGTGACGAAGTTGCGCAGGATGTCCTTGCCGCGGGGGGTGTGGACCACCTCGGGGTGGAACTGGATGCCGTACAGGTTGCGCGTGGGCGCGGCGAGGCCGGCGTATGGCGTGGAGTCCGTCTGCGCGGTGGCGGCGAAGCCCTCCGGGAGCCGCGTGATGGAGTCGCCGTGGCTCATCCAGACGGGCTGCTCGCGGTCGATACCGGCGAAGAGGCCGCCGTCCTGCGTCACCTGTACGGTGGCCGGGCCATACTCGCGCTTGGACGAGGGCTGGACGTCGCCGCCAAGCTCGTGGGCCATCAGCTGGGCGCCGTAGCAGATGCCCAGAACGGGGAGGCGGCCGCTCCAGATGGACGCGTGCGGCTTGGGGGCGTTGGCGTCGTAGACGCTGTTTGGGCCGCCCGAGAGGATGATCGCGCGGACACCGCGGCGCTCAAGCTCGGCCATCGGCGTGTCGTGCGGGAGCAGCTCCGAGTAGACGTTGAGCTCGCGGACTCGGCGGGCGATCAGCTGGGCGAACTGGCTGCCGAAGTCAAGGACGGCGACGACACCGGGCTCCGGAATGACGGCCGCGGTGGGCGGGTCGTTGTCCGTGCGGACGGGGGCGGACGCGTCGAGGGCAACCTCGAGATACGCCTCAACCTCGGCATCGTCGGAACCCAGTACGCGATGGCCGGCGTTGGCCGCCTCACCGTGAACGGTCTTGCCCCGGTCCTTGGGCGCGGCGGGCGCCGTGGGCTGCGTCGGCTGCTCGTCCTGCTCGGTCAATGCGCCCTCCTGGGTGGCGTGCTCTGGTGTGCGCAGAGTCTACCGGCCCTCGGTCGGGGGCCGCGGGCGCTACTCCTCGGGCGCGGCTCACCCCGGGAGCCATGAGCCTGGCGCCGGGCGCCAGACCAGACCGGCGCCGCGCTACGTGCGCCGCTACTTGCCGCGCAACTGCCAGGACTTGCCCTCGGTGACCACCGACGGCGCGTAGACCACCTCGACGTCGTGCATGTCGGCGATGGTGCGGGCGCCCAGGGCCGCCATCGACTGGCGCAGCGCGCCCATCAGGTTCTGCGTCCCGTCCGTGACGTGCGAGGGGCCGTTGAGGATCTGGTCCAGCGGGCCGACGGTGCCCACCCTGATCCGGGTGCCACGGGGGAGCACGGGCGACGGCGCCGCCATGCCCCAGTTGGTGCCGTGGCCGGGGGCCTCGGACGCGCGGGCCAGCGGCGAGCCCAGCATCACAACGTCCGCGCCGGTGGCGATGGCCTTGGCGATGTCGCCGCCCTTCTTCATGCCGCCGTCCGCGACAACCGGGACGTAGCGCCCGGTCTCGGCGAAGTACGCGTCACGCGCCGCCACAACGTCCGCGACGGCAGTGACCTGCGGGATGCCGATGCCGAGAACCTCGCGCGTCGTGCACGCGGCGCCTGGGCCCACGCCCACAAACACCGCAGCGGCGCCCTGCTCCATGAGCTGAAACGCGGCATCGGCGTTGGTGGTGTTGCCCACGGCAATCGGGATGGGCATGGAGCGGACGAAGTCGGCCAGCGAGAGCGGTGTATAGCCGCTGGCGATGTGGCGGGCGGAGCTCACCTGGCTCTGGACGAGAAACAGGTCCGCGCCGTGCTCCGCGCAGACATGGCCAAACTTCTGGGCGACGCCGGGCGTGGCCGAGAAGGCGGCCTTGGAGCCTGCGGCGTGGAGCTCGTCGATGCGGCGGGCGATCAGCTCCTCGCGGATGGGCGCCATGTACGCCTCGGCGAGGATGTCCTGGATCTCGTTGTCGGGCGCGGCGGCAATGCGGCCAAGCACTGCGGACGGGTCGTCATAGCGAAACTGGACACCCTCAAGGTTGAGGATAGACAGACCGCCAAGCCGCGCGAGTTCGCCGCTCAGCCGCACGTCCGCGACGGCGTCCATGGCGGCGGCGAGCACCGGGATCTCAAGGTGGATGCCGCAGAAGTCCTGCGCCAGCACAACGTCGGCCGGGTCAACGGTGTCCGTGCCGGGGGCGAGCGAGACGTCCTCAAACCCGTACGTCTGGCGGATGGCGTCCACCTTTGAGCGGAAGACCCGGCGGTTCGCCAGCGTCTCGGTCATCGCATCCTCCGGTGGTGTGCGCGCACCTGCAATCGGGCCGCCTCCTTGCGTCCGCACAGTCTACCCGTCCGACGCAGGGGGCCATACTGGCGGCGTTGCAGCATCCGGACCCGGTGGCCGATCCCCCGCCGCCCGCCCCGCCCGCGCCCGCGCCGATGTCCACCAAGCGCTATCTCGAGGAGCTCGCCAAGCTCCAAGTGGAACTCGCCAAGCTTCAGGAGTGGGTCCACGCGCGCGAAGGCTCACCCGGTGAGCGGCCGCCGCGCGATCCGGTAGCCCTCGGCGTCCAGGGCAAACCAGCGCGCCCGCCCGGGATCACCCGCCAGCTCCTGCACGCGCCGCACGGACTCCGCGTACGACGGCCAGATGGCCAGCGATGGCGCCTCGATGGCCGCAACCCAGCGCATCGCGTCGTGCTCGTCAGACATGGTGATGGCGGCGTCCGACCGGACGCGCACCGCGAAGATCATCGACGTCCCCACGGCGTCGGACGTCTCGTTGTAGAGCGGCACGATCTGGTCAAGGTCGTAGAACCCCTCGATGTCGGCCGGAGCAAGACCCGTCTCCTCGGCCACCTCGCGCATGGCCGCCATCGGCACCCGCTCGCCAGCCTCCACACGGCCGGTCACACACTGCCACAGCCCGGGGAAGATGCGGTGCGCAGCGCGGCGGATCAGCAGGATCTCCACGTTGCCCCTGCGCGGATGCACACGGAAGACCCAACACTCAACGATGCCTGGGCGAAGACTCATGGCAGGTTCGCCTCCTGGCGCAGGCGCTCTAAGCGCTCAAGTTGCTCAAGATGCATCAGGTCGTGGACGCCGGCGAAGAGCAGCCACTCGCCGCACCGCAGCCGCCCAACAAGCGGGTGCACAAGCGGACAGGGCTCCTCCTCGTGACCGGCGATCTGGCGAGCAGCCCGCTCGACAATCCGCTGCGACGTGGCCAGGCGCCGAAGCAGCGCCTCCCGCGAGGCATCGGCAGCGCCTGGGATGCCCGGCACAACAGCGGCAGCATCGGCCGGCCAGCGCCCAGAGGCGGCCAGCGCGCCCGCCATCGCCAGACCGGCCCGCGCCTCGGCTGTATGGCCAAGCGCCTGCGCGACGTTCCAGTCGCCCTCACCGCCCGGCAGGGCAAAGGAAGCCCCAGGCAGAACGGTCACCACCGACGCCAGCGCGTCGGCCACGGCTGCCAGCTGCGAGGCCACACCCCCAGCCGAACCCGCGCGAGCCCGGCGGCGAACCTCGCGGCGAACGGCGATAAAGCGTCCGTCCTCAATCCCGCGCCAGGCAGCGACGATGTCGGGTGCCGATGCCTCCAGCGCCTGGAGGCGCCAGCCCGCGGCAGCGATGATCCCCGCGCCTAGGGGAGCAGCTGCCGGAGCGCGAACAGCACGTTGGCTGGGCGCTCGGCGAGGCGGCGCATGTACCAGGGATACCAGGCGGCGCCGTAGGCAATCAGCGTCTGGACCTTGTAGCCCGAGCGGACCATCGCCCGCTGCTCGCGCGCACGGATGCCAAACAGCATGGTGACCTCAAAGGCGTCCTTCGGGATCCCGGCGGCCGCCGCGTGAGAGGCGATCTGCTGCACCAGCTCCACGTCATGTGTGCCCAGGCCAATGCGCAGCGGCCGCGTTCGGCCCTCCCGCAGCAGCGTCACGGCCACGCCAAGGTAGTTGGCGTCCACTTCGCGCTTTGACTTGAAGGCCATCGTCCGCGGCTCGTCGTAGGCGCCCTTCACCAGGCGGATCGCCGGGTTGATGGGCAGCAGCCGCTCCACGTCCTTGGCCGTTCGCTTCAGGTACGCCTGGAGGCAGATGCCGGTTCGCGGGTGCGTGGCGCGCAGGCGCTGGTACAGATCCAGCGTCCGGTCCACGTACGAGCTGTCCTCCATGTCGATCCAGAGGTACGAGCCCTGCGCCTCGGCAGCCGCGGCCAGCGTGACCAGATGCGTAAAGCACGCGTCCTCATCGACATCCAGGCCAAGCTGCGTCGGCTTCACGCTGATCTCGCCGTCAATCTCGGCGGTCTTGATCCCGGCCAGCAGCGCCGTGTAGTTGTCGACCGTCTGCTGCGCTTGCGCAAGCTCCGTGATGTTCTCGCCAAGCTTTGTGTAGACGGTGCCGATGCCCAGGACCTGGAGGTCAACCGCAGCGCTGAGCGCGTCGTCGATGGTGTCGCCCGGCATAAACCGGCGGACCGCCTTCTGCATAAACGGCAAGCGCGGGAAGCGCTCGCGCATCCACTGGTTGCGGGCACACCAGAGCAGGATCTTGCGCAGGACGGCGTTCACAGTCTCTCGAACCGCTCCACGGGCAGGACAAACACGGTGGCGCCGCCCACCTCAACCTCAAGGGGGTACGGCATGAAGAACTCGCCGGGCTCCATGATGGGCGGCATGGGGTTCACAATCTGCGTCCGCGGACGACAGGTGTCACGCACAAGCGCAAGAACCTCGTCCACGTCCTCGTCCTCCACGCCCACGATCACGGTGGCGTTGGTTTTCTTGAGGAACCCGCCCGAGGAGTTCAGGCGCGTGGCGCGGTGCTCAGCGGCAAGGAGGGCATCCACAAGGGTGCCGGCGTCCTCGCTCCCGACGATGCAGACGACGAGCTTCACGCGCGGAGTCTAGCCTGTCGAGGGCGTCATCACGCACCCGGATGTGGCGACAGCCCCGGTCCGGACCGCATCTGCGGTGTACGATCCGGCCACCCTCGTCCAGACGGCTGCGGCAAGCCCCGGACCGGGTATCAGGGAGGGTCTCGTGACCGACACGACCGGTAGCGCCGGCGCACTCGCCGTGCTTTCGGCGGGAGCTGCAGCGCTTGCTCGCGCCGCAGACCTCGATACGGCCTTGGCCATCGTCGTCGAGGCGGGCTCGGCCGCGGTTGGCGCATCCGCTGCTGCGGTGTTTGCGCTGGAGCCCGATGGGGCGGTGCTTGAGCTGCTCCTGACCGTGGGCATGACGGCGGTTGAGGCGGCTGCATTCTCAGAGCAGGTAGCGGGCGACCCGGAGCACCCGATCAACCTGGCTGCGCTGGACCGAACCGGCACGCTTGGCCGCGTTGCTGCGGGACCTGACGGCGAGTCGATGACCGGCGTGGATCTGCCGCTGGTAGTGGCGTCGGGCGGCGGGGTGGAAGCCTGCGTGGGCGTGCTGACGCTTGGCTGGGCTGGCCCCCACGTGGTGGACACCGCCGAGGAGACGCTGCTGGTTGCCCTGGCCGATCTCGCCGCTGCTGCGCTGGGTGCGTTCCGGCTCTCATCGCTGGCGGCCGAGGAGGTCGACTGGACCGAGCGAACCGCGCATGCCGATGCGCTGACGGGCCTGCCGAATGAGCGCGTTGCGCGCCGCGTGCTGGACCTGGAGCTCGCCCGAGCGCAGCGCCAGGGGACCGAGGTGTCGGTGGCGATCCTTGACGTGGACGGCTTCCGCGCGCTGAACGAGCGGGCGGGATCCCGGGCAGGCGATGTGGTGCTGCGGCGCGTGGCTGCAGTGCTTGCGGAGAGCGTCCGAATCGTGGACACGATTGCGCGGTCCGGCGGGGACGAGTTCCTGCTGGTTGCGCCGGGTTCCGCCGGGGGCGTGACGATCGCACGCCGGGTGCGCGACGGGCTTGCCGCGCTGGACCCTGTTGGCGGTTCATCCATTGGGGTGAGCACCGGCATCGCGCTGTTCCCGCGCGACGGCGGTGACGCCGAGACGCTGCTCGCCGCGGCCCGCGCTGCACTGGACGGTTCGGGCCGGGCTGCGTCTATTGCCGAGGCCGGCTGAGCGTCGCTCGGCTCGCGCCTCACCTCGGGTGGCCCCTGGATCTCAGCGCCAAATAGCACTGAGCAGCCTATTCGCCAGCCATTCAGCGTCACCTAGCCTCCCGATGACTACCTGAACGCGAATGCTGGCGTTTTCACCCCCGGTCGCCATCGAATAGGCTCCACAGGGCTATTTGGCACATTGCCGCGGCGCAAGACCATTCGGGTCTTGACTGACGCGGCGCGGCAGGAAGAACCCCGTGCGCGGATCAGCGTCGTGCGCGCCCGGCCCGATAGGCGAAGCCTGCAACCGCGACGATCATCAGCGCCCCGAGTACCCCAATCCCGACGCTGCCCAGGTCGAGCGACGAAGGGGTCTGGGCTGAACCCGACCCGCTGCCGTCAGCGGGGGAGCCGGTAACCGTCACCGACGGCTCGGCCGAGGCGCCCGTTCCCGCGCCTGACGATGCCGGGCTTGGCCCGACCTCGCCCGACGAGGTTGCGACCGCCGATGCGGTCGGGGCGGGCAGCGTCGCCGTCGGCTTGGCGGTGGGCTTCGGGGTTGGTTTCACGGTGGGTTTTGGCGTGGGGCGAGGCGTGGGTGTTGCCTTGGGCCCCGCTTTGACGATGACGGTCCCGCGGATCGTCGCGTTAAACCCGTCGTGGTAGTTGTACGTGCCAACCTTGGTGAACTGGTATGAGTACGCTTGGCCGGTCTTGAGCAACTTGGACGCTGGAAAGGCGCCCGTGTCGGAGGCGATCTGGTGCTCGGTGGGGTCCCGGTTGACCCACGTCACGGTCGTGCCCGCGGTGATCGTGACTGGCGACGGCGTGAAGACGTAGTGCGACAGGCTGACGGAGACGCTCGCGGCCTGCGCTTCCAACGGGAGCAGGGCGGCCAGGAACAGTAGGACTGCGAGCGCAGGCAGCGCTCGGGCGCCAGAGCCCCGTCTGCCGATGCGCCTGCTCCAAAGTCCGTTCACCTGCGGCCTCCCCTCGCTGCTGCGTGCGGCCAAGCCTGCGGCATTGCCGCACCCGGCGACATTGCGGCAGCGTAGCAGGCGGAAACCCCATTTTGTCAGGAGGCTACCAATCACGGCATCCGAATACGGCCATGCCGTCTTCAGTGCGGGCCGACCCGCCACTGACGCCCCGTGTCGCGTGCGCGGCCGTGTGGCAGACTTGCGCCGAACACACAGTCGATACGAGCGGCCGACCGATCCGGCGCGTCTGCGGGAATGGGGGTGGCCGAAGCGGATGAGACCGCGAGCGCGACGTTCGGAGGTGTCATGACGGATTGGGCGGGCGACGAGCGCGAGCTCGTCCGACGCTGCCGGGAGGGCTCAGACGCCGCGTACGCGATGCTCGTGCGAGAGCACCGGCCACGCCTGTATGCGCTCGCCTACCGCCTGACCGGCGACCGCCTGACCGCCGAGGACGTGGTCCAGGAGACGTTTCTGGCCGCCTTTAAAGGGATGGACCGCTTCGACCCGAACCCCTCGCTGGCGGCGTGGCTGAACGCCATCACGATGCGGATCGCGCGCCGGGTCGCTTCCCGCGCGCGCGGGAGGCCGAGCCAATCACTGTCAGTGTTCGACGACAACCCAACAGCATGGCCCGGCGACCTCGGGCCTGCTGTTGCCAGCAGCGTCGGCGACCCGGTCGCGGCAGCCGAGGCGACCGAGTTGCGCGCGCGGCTCACCGAGGCAATCGAGCGGCTTCCGTTCAACCAGCGGGCGGCGGTGGTGCTCCGGCACATGACCGGGCTCGACTACGCGGCCGGCGCCGAAGCGATGGACGTGCCACTCAACACGTTCAAGAGCCATCTGCTTCGTGGAACGAAGGCGCTCCGTGACGAGCTCGCTCGCCTGCCGGAACGTCCGCCTGCCAGGGGCGCCCCGGGCGAGGATGCCTCCCGGACAGCGGCAGCGACCGCGAGGCCAACCGCGGACGCCACGATCCCCGGCGGCGTGGTGCCGGCCCCGACGCGTCGCGGCTAGCCGGAGCCAGCCGGGCCGCCGCCCGAGCCGGCGTCTGTGCGGATTTGCGCGGCAAGTCCGCCGTCCTCTGATTGGCAGCCTGCAACTTTTCGGGGCCTCGCTGTCATTACCTTGTTGTGACGCCCTCAAACCGCCAAGACCCGCTGGACTGCGCATCCTCTCGCCCGATGCTCGACGCGTTTCTGCTCGATGAGCTTGCGCCGGACTCCGCGCAGCAGCTGCGAGCGCACGTCGCGCAGTGCCCCGAGTGCTCCGCGGAGCTTGGCGGGCTCACCAGACTGCTGGCGGTGCTGACCCTCGTCCCCGTGACGCCGCCGTCGGATGGCCTCGACGAGCGGATCATCCTCGCCGCCATCGCCGAGCGGCAGCGCCGCCACGAGCACCGTTCATGGCTCCGGGACCTGCGGACGCAGGTCTTCCGCGGGGCCGTCCGGACCACCTCGACGCTCGCCGCAACTGTGGCGGTGGTTGCCCTGGTGGGCGCTTCGCTGGTGTTCGCGGCCAGCAGCCTGCTCGGCCAGACCTCGTTTCTTGGCGGCGGGGGTGGTACCGTTGCGCCTGAAGTGTCGCCAACGTTGAC
>Ga0315268_10009226_pt1 | contig 10256 bp, 12 predicted proteins | sample C1_top_MG_FD_204535 | JGI IMG/M metagenome (GOLD analysis project Ga0315268, IMG submission 204535) | Sediment microbial communities from Yellowstone Lake, YNP, Wyoming, USA - C1_top | ecosystem: Environmental > Aquatic > Freshwater > Lake > Sediment | place: USA: Wyoming | collected 2017-08-01 | reverse complement strand
GCCGACCGCCGGACGATTCAAGGTTTATTTGATCGACGAAGTGCATATGCTCTCCAAGGCGGCTTTCAATTCCATGCTAAAAACTCTGGAAGAGCCGCCTGAACACGTGAAATTCATTCTCGCCACCACCGATCCGCAGAAAATTCCAGTGACGGTGCTGTCACGCTGTTTGCAATTCAATCTCAAACAAATGCCTCCCTTGGCGATTGTCGGCCATCTGCAGCGCGTAATGGAGCAAGAAAACATCCCTTTCGAGCTGGCTGCATTGCAACTCCTGGCACGCGCCGCCCAGGGCAGCATGCGCGATGCACTGTCTCTTCTCGATCAGGCCATTGCCTTCAGCGGCGGTCAAGTGGGGGAGGCTCAGGTGCGCGACATGCTGGGCTCGATCGACCAGACCTACCTGCTTGAAATCCTCGGTGCCTTGGCGGCCAAGGACGGCCCGGCTCTGATTGCTGCGGCCGAACGGATGGAAGAACGCAGCCTGTCGTTCGAGGCGGCCTTGCAGGACTTGGGTGCGTTGCTGCACAAGGTTGCCTTGGCGCAGACTATCCCGGAGGCGCTCGGCGAAGACTTGCCGGAACGGGCGAAACTACTCGAATTGGCTCAGCTTTTCGGTGCCGACGAGGTGCAGTTGTGTTACCAGATCGCTCTGCATGGCCGACGCGACTTGCATCTGGCACCGGATGAATTCGCCGGCTTCAGCATGACTTTGCTGCGGATGTTGGCTTTTACTCTGGAGGAAGCGCCACAGCCTGCGGCACGCCGTGAAACACCACGCCCGGCTCCTCCTGCTAAACCTGTTGTGCGCGAAGAAGAGCGACCGGCGCCGACTGAAACACCCAATCCCGCTGCCCAGACACACGCCCCCCTGGAAAAAAGTCCACCTTTCGCCGGCGACTGGCACAGCCTGGTCAACCAGCTCAAACTTGGCGGTATGGCCAAGATGCTGGCCCAGCACTGCGAACTGAAATCCTTTGAAAATAGCCTGCTGGAGCTATGCGTTCCACAGGAGCATCGCCACCTGATGGAGAAGCCTTACCAGGACAAACTAAAGGCGGCCGTGACCGAGCACTTTGCCGAACCGATCAGGCTCAGTATTTCCGAGGGCAGCGTAACCGGAGACACCCCGGCCCAGATCGAAAACCGTGAAAAACAGGAAAAACAGTCGTTGGCAGTGGCAGCGATTGAGCAGGATCCGTTCGTGCGCAAGCTGGTTGAAAATTTTGACGCAAAAATCATTGAATCCTCGATTAAACCCCTATAGTGAATTAGGAGAGCGTGATGTTGAAAGGCGGATTGGGCAATCTCATGAAACAGGCCCAGCAAATGCAGGAAAACATGCAGAAAATGCAGGAGAAGCTCGCTATGGTCGAAGTCGAAGGTCAGGCTGGCGCCGGCATGGTCAAGGTGGTGATGACCTGTCGCCACGACGTGAAGCGGGTGAGCATCGACGACAGCTTGATGGGCGAGGACAAGGAAATGCTGGAAGACCTGTTGGCCGCCGCGGTAAATGATGCGGTGCGGCGTGTAGAAACCACCTCCCAGGAAAAAATGAGCGGCCTTACCTCCGGCTTGGGTCTGCCTCCGGGAATGAAGCTGCCATTCTAAAGTGAAAGCGCCGTCCAGCCTCGAGAACCTGATCGAAGCCCTGCGTTGCCTGCCTGGAGTCGGACCTAAGTCAGCCCAGCGCATGGCTTACCACCTATTGCAACGCGACCAGAAAGGCGCAATGAAACTGGCTGGTGCGCTGACACACGCCCTCGACACCATCCGCCATTGCCGGTTGTGCAACAGTTTTACCGAGGAAGAAGTCTGCTCTCTCTGCCGCTCGGCGCGGCGCGACGCCTCCCTGCTGTGTGTTGTGGAAACGCCCGCCGACCTGATGATGATGGAGCAGACCCAGAGCTACCATGGCCTGTATTTCGTATTGATGGGCCGGCTCAGTCCGCTCGACGGTATCGGCCCGAAGGAGATTCATCTCGACCGGCTGATCCAGCGCGCCACTAATGGCGCGGTGAATGAAGTGATCCTGGCGACCAATTTCACCGTTGAAGGTGAGGCCACAGCTCATTACATCGGTGAAATACTGCGTTCGCGTGGCGTAAAAGCCAGTCGCATTGCGCGCGGACTGCCAGTTGGCGGCGAACTTGAACACGTGGACAGTGGCACTCTGGCGCAAGCCATCCTGGAGCGCCGCGAAGTTTGACAACCTGCGCTTGTTTCATAAGGTCTCTCCGTGAGCACCTCTACTCCCATACCGAAAGCTGAAGCAAACCTCGAAAAAACGCACGAGGGCGCGATCATGCATTGCGCCGGCACCTGGACACTGCAGGGCATCCCGCCGCTGGAGCGGCATCTGGCGCAACTTGCCTGGCCTGAATCCGGCGCCGTGATTTTTGACGGTGCGGCCGTTACCGCCTTGGATAGCGCGGGCGCCTGGCTGATCTTCCGCACCCTGCGGCAGCTTGAGGGCATGGGGGTTAGCGTTACAATCCGGGGGTTGCGCCCGGAGCATCAAGCACTGTTGCACCTGATCCAAACGCACGCATCCGGGGAGAGAGCTCCCGGCTTACCACGCCATGGCTTTGTGAATCAGCTCGGTCGCAATGTTTGGCGCCACCTGGAAGAATTCAATGGACTTCTTGCTTTTCTGGGTGAAATCGTCGTGGCCGTGCTGCGCTCTCTGGCGCACCCCTCGCTCATCCGTTGGCGAGCCGTCCTGTACAACCTTCAGATCGCGGGATTCAACGCCTTGCCCATCGTTGGGTTGCTGGCCTTCCTGATGGGAGTGGTCGTCGCCTACCAGGGTGCGGTGCAACTGGTACGTTACGGCGCCAATATCTTCGTGGCCGACCTGGTGGGACTTTCCATCTTGCGCGAAATGGCGCCGCTGCTGACCGCTATCATCGTCGCCGGACGCTCCGGATCGGCTTACGCGGCACAGATCGGCACCATGAAAGTCACCGAGGAAATCGATGCCCTGCATACCATCGGCGTCTCTCCCCTGGAACTGCTGGTGTTGCCCAAGATGCTGGCGCTGCTGGTGGTGCTGCCGTTGCTCACGGTGTACGCGGACATCATCGGGGTGCTGGGTGGAATGGTTGTGGCCCAAAACCAGCTCGATGTCAGTTTTGCCGATTTTCTCGACCGCTTCGAGCAGGCCGTCTCAATGGGCTCTTTCCTGGCAGGCCTCGGCAAGGCCCCGATTTTTGCTGCGATTATTGCCCTGGTGGGTTGTTTCCAGGGCTTCCAGGTAAGCGGCAGCGCCGACAGTGTAGGCCGCCAGACCACAATCAGCGTGGTCCAGGCAATTTTTATGGTGATCGTTGCCGATGCCCTGTTTTCCGTGGTCTTCAGCTGGCTGGACATATGAGCGCATCGAACGGGCCGGTCATCGAAATCCGCCACCTCCATACCTGTTTCGGCACGGCGGTGGTGCATGAGGACGTGAATCTCATCGTGCAGCGCGGCGAAATATTTGGCCTGGCAGGCGGCAGCGGCTGCGGTAAATCCACCCTGCTGCGCGAAATCATACAGCTTCAGCAGCCTGCATCCGGTACGATAGAGGTGTTCGGGCGCGAGGTGCAGGGCATGACTAAAGACGAGGCCTTGATATTGCGCCGCCGCCTGGGTGTCATGTTCGAGCGCGGCGCCCTGTTCAGCGCGCTTACTGTAGCGGAAAATGTCGGCCTGCCTCTGCATGAGCATACTGATTTAAGCGTTGAACTGATCGCGGAAATTGCCGCCATCAAGATTGACTTGGTGGGCCTGCCGGCTAGCGCCGGAGTCAAATACCCCGCCGAGCTTTCCGGCGGTATGCGCAAGAGGGCTGCTCTGGCGCGTGCTATTGCGCTTGATCCTGAGCTGCTGATCCTGGACGAACCCACTGCCGGCCTCGACCCGTTGAGTGCCAGCAGCCTTGACGAATTGGTGCGGCACTTGAAAGAATTGCTTGGATTGACCATCCTGATGATTACCCATGACCTCGATCTGTTATGGGGCGCAGCAGACCGGGTGGCGATCCTGGGCGATGGGCGCGTGCTGGGGGAGGGCACCATGGAGGAACTATCCAAATCGGATCATCCCATGGTGCGTGAATATTTTTACGGACCGCGTGGGCGCGCGGCTTGGGAGCAAACGTGGAATCGAAAGTAAATTTCACTATTGTCGGGCTGTTCACCTTGACGTTGGTCGTAGCGCTGATTGCCATTCTCCTCTGGCTCGGAACCGGTGGCCGATACTATAAAATTTACGACACCTATTACGCCTACATGAACGAATCGGTTTCAGGGCTGAATTTGAATGCGCCAGTCAAATACCGTGGCGTTGAAGTCGGCAATGTCCGCGACATTACACTGGATCCCGCCGATTCAGAAAGGGTACGCCTGCTGCTCAAAATTGAGCGTGGCACGCCGGTCAAGGAGGATTCGGTGGCGGTGTTGCGCACTCAGGGGCTGACCGGCATCGCCTATGTGGAGCTTTCCGGCGGCAACCTGAAATCTCCGCTGTTGAAACCTAAACCAGGGGAGGAATACCCGGTGATTCACACCGGCCCGTCGCTGATGACGCGCGTGGACACGGCGCTGACCAGCCTGCTGGCGAGTGTCAGCCGCGTCTCAGGCAATGTTAATGCCGCGCTGGACGAAGACAATCGCCGCGCTTTCAAGCACAGCCTCGCACAGATCGATATGGTAACGCGCGTGCTGGCGGCGCATTCCGCGTCTATCGAAGCGGGCGTGAATAATGCAGCCAAAACGCTGGAAAATAGCGCCCGTGCCAGCGCCGATATGGGCCGCCTGATCGAAAGGGTAGGGCACAGCGCCGAAGCGGTCGAGCGACTCGCCAACGAGACCTCCCGCACTGTCGCTACCGTGCCCGGCACGATGCAGGGCATACAGTTGCTGGTGGACGACCTGAGGGAGCTTAGCGCTTCTATGCGCCGTGTCAGCGATCAATTGGAACGCAGCCCTAACACACTTCTGTTTGGTAAGCCTCAGCCTGAACCAGGCCCTGGCGAATAACGGGAGGGACGAGAATTGAAACATTTCCTCGGAAAAAATCTTGATGCCAAAATCGTCGTAACGCTATTCGCTCTGGTACTGGCAGGTTGCTCCACCCTGCACCCGACTGAAGCAGAATCGGTACATACCTATCTGTTGGAAGCACAAATTGACCGCACAGAACAGGTCAAACCCATTCCACTCGCGCTGACGGTAAGTCCGCCGCGCGCTGTGCCTGGTTACGATACCGTGCGTATGGCTTTTGTACGCCAACCCCATATGCTCGAATATTTTGCCAAAAATCGCTGGGCCGAAACGCCGGCAAAGATGCTGGGGCCACTCCTTGTGCGCGCACTGGAGCTGCGAACGGGCTTTAATACGGTAACGTCCGCTGACGGCATGGTGAAGGGCGACGTGCGACTTGATACCGAAATCACCTTGCTGCAACAGGAATTTACCACCTCGCCCAGTCACTTACACATGAAGCTGCGCGCCCAACTGGTAGAGCAGGCGAGCTACCGAGTATTGGCAACCCAAGTATTCGATGCGGTCGAAGCCGCGCCTACCGGCGACCCTTATGGAGGCGTCATCGCTGCTAACCGGATGCTGCCGAGGTTACTCGGTCAGATTGCCGATTTCGCTGCCATGAATGGCGTTTCCCTCTTGGAACACAGAAAATAACGAGAAGCTGTATATTAGAATACACTTTCACATCTAGTGTGCGAAAATAGAAAAATCCAAAAACAAGAACCGGTATCCTTATCGTGATCACGAAGGAAAAGCTAATGCCGCTAGCAGACCGGCATCAGGCATCTACTGAGCCCAGAAGGAAACGTAACGTACTGATTGTCGATGACCACCCTATCGTGCGGCAGGGTATAGCTCAACTCATCGATCGCGAAGACGACATGCGAGTCAGCTGCGAGGCGGGAGATGCGGATCAGGCCTTGGAGGTAATCGCCAATAACAATGGTCGCTGCAATGTTGACATCGCTCTTGTGGACATGTCGCTGCCAGGCATTTCCGGTATCGAGTTAGTCAAAACTCTGCGTTCACGCTTCCCGGAAATTCAGACTTTGGTGATTTCCATGCATGATGAATCTCTCTACGCCGAAAGGGCGTTGAGAGCCGGCGCAAAAGGCTACATCATGAAGCAGGAAGCCACGGAAAAGGTATTGATTGCAATCCGGCACATATTGAGCGGCGAAGTTTATGTCAGCGAAAAAATGCGCGCGAAGATACTGCAGCGGATCATTGACAATCGATTCGAAACCCCAACATCCCCGGTATCCCATCTAAGCGATAAGGAGCTCGATGTTCTGCGACTCATCGGCAAGGGTCTCAGAACCAGCGAAATAGCCTCAGAGCTAAGTCGCAGTGTGAAAACCGTGGAAGCGCACCGCGCCAATTTGAAGGAAAAGCTGGGGCTAAAAAATGCCACAGAACTGGTTAGGTTTGCCGTGCATTGGGTTGAGAGTGAATCGTGAACCGGTTGTAGCTACAGCGAAAAAACAGCTATTCATCTTGGTTGTAATGCACTGAAGTTCAGTCGTTCTGGTTTCGGGATTGCCGGAAGGGTCGGGGTTTAGGAGAGTTCCGTTGTTTACACGATTTAACATAATATACATTATACGAAGTTATTAAATATTAGAGGCGTTCTTTTTAATGCCTTCAGATTACCTTTTTCCCTGTAACAGGCTGGCGATATTGGTATTCCCACTTTCCATCGCCCAGCTCCATGCTGTCGCACCATTTTCATTCCGGATACCTACATTGGCGTGATATTTGAGCAACACTTTTACCACCTCGACGTGGCCGCCTTTCGATGCCAACATTAATGAGGTTGTGCCGTTGCTGGTCGCCGCGTTCACAATCGAGCCCGCCCGCAGCAGTTTTTCGACAATCTCATTGTGGCCAGAAAATGCCGCATACATCATCGGTGTCCAGCCCTGATGGTTTGCCCCTATATCCGCCCCTAGGTCGAGCAAAGTGTTGACTATTTGAGCATGTCCATTGAGCGCCGCAAGCATGAGGGCCGATTCGCCGAATTGGTTTCTGGTATTGAGTTTCGCACCGGATCTATAGAGTGCGAGCAAAATAGCGTTTTGATTTTCGCGCGCGGCAATAATTAAAGCCGTGTTGCCATTGACATCCATTACATTGGCATCGATCCCTCTGGCAAGAAATTGCTGGATCGCGCCAGCGTCCCCCAATGTTATCGATATAAAGAAATTATCAATAAATCCATCGGCTAAAGAAATGTTGCTAACCAACATTAGAATAAATAATGCCTTACTTGCTATTCTATATATCATTTTACTTTGAATAGCCTCATAAAATTTCTAGTGGTGGCCTCAGTCAATTCTTCTTCGCTTATCCCTCTCAATCGTGCGACTTCTTCTGCGACATGCTTTACGTATGCAGGCTGGTTGGATTTTCCACGGAAGGGAACAGGCGCAAGATAGGGTGAATCGGTTTCAACCAGCACTCGATCCAGAGGAATTGTCGTCGCAACTTCCTTTACTTGCATCGCTTTCTTAAAGGTGACAATACCTGAAAAAGAGATATAAAAGTCAAGAGCTATCGCCAGTTCCGCAATCTCCAGGCTTTCAGTAAAACAGTGCATTACCCCACTCACGCTTGCCGCCCCCTCCTCTTCCATGATGCGCAGCGTATCGGCTGCCGCCTCGCGGGTATGGATAATCAAGGGCTTGCCGCAGAGTTTTGCGGCGCGGATATGGTTGCGGAAGCGCTGCCTTTGCCATTCAAGGTCACCTTTCAGCCTGAAGTAATCCAGACCGGTTTCGCCGATTGCAATCACTCTGGGGTGGTTCGCCAATTCAGCCAGTTTTTCAACTGTCGCCTCCTCCTCGTCTTCATAATCGGGATGAATTCCGACCGATGCGTAGACTTGAGGATAGGTTTCAGCCAGGGCGATAACCGCTTGAAAATCCGTTAGATTAACGCTTACGCATAACGCAAGGCCAACCCCGTTTTTTTCCATGTTGGCGAATATCTCAGGCAGATTTGAGGCGAGCTCGGGAAAATTTAAGTGGCAGTGGGAATCGACTAGCATGGCTTGCACGAGAGTATGCCGCCCCAAGGTTGGCGGCGTGGTTTGACTGGATTTACCATCTACATGGTGTGGGTTGGACGGGATGTTTTGCTGCCGCCAAGCAGTCCCTCGATTTTGTTACGCGCAGAGACCCCGCTCTCGCTATCGCCGAACTGCACGCCCACTCCCTGCACCTTATTGCCCTGCGCCCCTTCCGGGGTGATCCAGACAACGCGGCCGGCTACCGGCAACTTGTTCGGATCCTCCATCAAGGAGAGCAGCATAAAAACCTCGTCACCTAGTCGATAAGGCTTGTTGGTTGGGATAAAAATCCCGCCACCCTTCAGATAAGGCATGTAAGCCGCATACAACGCAGATTTTTCCTTGATGCTCAAAGAAAGTACGCCCGGCCGATGAGCGACTGAAGCTGTTGGATCAGACATAAGCGGCGTCCTGACGATTCACGAGTTGCCAATAAGAAAAAAATAATTGCTCCAACACCAATCGGTTATTCAGCGGATGATGCAATGCGCGCTGAGCCGTCAATAGCTCCTGCTGGAACTGAAACAATTCTATCAAGTTAACGGTTTTTGCCAAGCGAATCATTTCCGCTGACGACTCAGGCTGGTATCGCGCCTGCGCCTCCATGCCGATACTTGCCAAATCATAGACCCATTGCTGCATCCAGTTCAGTATCCAAGCCAAGTCCATCTTGTCCCCCTGCTCCGCCAAGGCAATTGGGCCCAATCGATACGGCGCGCCAAGCTGTTCCAGAATCTGGCCGCGTTTTAACTGGTAATCTTCCGCACTTAACCGCAGAGCGGCAAGCGGGGCGTAGCCGGATTGCGCCAGACAGGCGCCCGCTTCGGAGACTCCCTGCTCCCGTAGCCACTGCAACGCCTCTATACGTCCGGGAAGCGGGGCATTAATCTTTTGGCAGCGGCTGCGCACTGTAGGCAGGAGCCGTTGGGGTTGGTGCGACACCAGGATGAACAACGTGCCAGGCGGCGGCTCCTCCAATGTTTTCAGCAGCGCATTGGCGGCGTGAACATTCATCGCCTCCGCCGGGTGAACCAGAATGATGCGCAAGCCATTGCGGTGAGTCGTCAGGTTGACGAAATCCGCCAATTCGCGAATCTGCGCCACGGTAATGAACTGGCTCGTCTTTTTGTCGGCCGCCTTACCCTGCTCTGCTGTTTCGCCCGTCGAATCGGCCACGGCGGTCTGTGCTTCAGGCTCAAGCAGGCGAAAATCGGGGTGCCCGCCGATCTTGAACCAGTTGCATGCGCCGCAATGCTCGCAAGGCTCACCCGAATCCAGAGGGGATTCGCATAGCAATGCCTGTGCCAGCGTATAGGCCAAATGAAATTTCCCGATTCCGCCACGGCCTTGCAGCAATAGAGAGCTAGGCAAAGTCGCCTTGGTCGACATTAGTCGCCGCCAGATATTATTTTGCCATGAATAAATCATATTGGTCAGATAGATGAAATAATAACATCAAGATCTACTTGAATTTCATTCGGCGTCCGTCCGCTATCGATCACCCTGATTCGTTTCGGGAATTGCGCTGCGCGCTTCAAATAAGCGTCCCGCACGCGCTGAAAAAAATCCTGTTTTTCCTGTTCGAATCGGTCCAGAGAAGCGTTGCCGGACAACCGCTGCCGACTGACTTCGAGTGTAACGTCGAACAGCAAGGTCAGATCCGGCTGCAAGTCCTGCTGAACCCATTGTTCAAGGATTTTCAACTTGGACTCATCCAGTCCCCTGCCCCCGCCCTGATAGGCAAAACTGGCGTCGGTGAAGCGGTCTGAAATGACCCAGATTCCATCGCGCAGCGCCGGAATAATGACCTTGTCCAGGTGCTCCCGCCTGGCAGCGAACATCAACAGGGCCTCGGTCTCAAGATGCATAGCTTGATGCAGAAGCAACTCGCGCAACGCTTCACCGAGCGGTGTTCCGCCCGGCTCCCTGGTGACCAGAACATTTTTTCCTTGACTACGCAGGAGTTCCGCCAGCCAGTTCAGGTGGGTGCTCTTGCCAGCACCATCTATCCCCTCAAGGGTGATAAATTGTGCATTATTATTTTGTGTAATCATTATATTGAGATATTTAATTAATCTATTTTCTTGATAATCTCTTCAGATAACGCGCCACGGCCTGATTATGCTCTGCCAAGTCGCGGGAAAACTGGTGAGTAC
>Ga0315268_10009225_pt1 | contig 10257 bp, 7 predicted proteins | sample C1_top_MG_FD_204535 | JGI IMG/M metagenome (GOLD analysis project Ga0315268, IMG submission 204535) | Sediment microbial communities from Yellowstone Lake, YNP, Wyoming, USA - C1_top | ecosystem: Environmental > Aquatic > Freshwater > Lake > Sediment | place: USA: Wyoming | collected 2017-08-01 | reverse complement strand
ACGATTCTTCGGTGCGGAACCAATGCTCAAATTCGAGCAGGGTTCCGGGATATTCTTTTGCCATCTACGCATTGTATTCAATAGGGGGCGTAAACAGCATATGCCAGGCGCGCGCCAAGTCTGGGGATAAGCCGCCGAGGCTAGCGTCGGACGCTAGGCCGCGACGCTGAGCGACGAGAGCATTTCCTCGACGCGGGTGAACTTCTCGCGGATCTTGCCGTTCGCGGCGCCCTTGGCGAGCTCGAGCTTGTCGAGCTCCTTCCACTGCGCGAAAGTGACCGCCTTGACGCCCTTCGCGGACAGCAGCTTCGGCGTCGCGTCCGGGGCGGCGTCGACGGCCCGGCCGGGAAGCTTGCCGGACTTGAGGTCCTCGAGCATGAGACCGACGGTGGCCACCGAGCAGGCGCGGTTGGTGCCGACCAGGCCCGACGGGCCGCGCTTGGCCCAGCCCACGGCGTACTCGCCGGGGACGACGGCCCCGGCGGAGGTCACGCGGCCGGCGTCGTTGGAGATGCGGCCGGCCTTCTCGTCGAACGGCACGCCCGGGACCGGGATGCCGCGGTAGCCGACCGAGCGGAACACCAGGCCGACGCCGTCCAAGGTCTCGTACTTCCCGCTGCCGCGCGCCTTCACGCCGCCCTTGCCGTCGGGCTCCAGGTTGTTGAGCTCGAGCTTGACCGCGGCGACCTTGCCGTTCTTGCCGATCAGCTCCACCGGCGAGACGCAGAACCGGGCGAAGACCTTGCGGTCCTTGGTTCCGGGGCCGCGCTTGGCCATTTCCGAGAGGTAGTCGTAGTTTTTCTTGGCCGAGGCGTCGGAGAGGCCGGCTTTAGAGACGTCGTCGAGCGCCAGTTCGGCCTCGTTGACGACCAGGTCGACGCGCTCGATCTCGCCGATCTCCTCGATTTCCTTCGGCGAGAAGGCGGCCTGCACCGGGCCGCGGCGGCCGAGCAGATAGACGCGCTTGATCCGGCTCTGGCGCAGAGCGTCGACGGCGTGAGCGGCCATGTCGGTCTTGGCCAGGACGTCCGGGTCCTGGGAGAGGATGCGCACCACGTCCATGGCCACGTTGCCGATGCCGACGACGGCCGCGGCCTCGCAGGACAGGTCGAACTGATGGCCGCGGTGGTCCGGGTGGCCGTTGTACCAGCCCACGAAATCGGTCGCGGAGAACGAGCCGGGCAGATCCTCGCCCGGGATGCCCATGCGGCGGTCGCTCTCGCAGCCGACCGCGTAGATCACCTGGTCGTAGCGCGCGCGCAGGTCGTCGACCGTGACGTCGGTCCCGAGCTTCACGTTTCCGAAGAAGCGGAGGCGCGGGTCGGAGGCGACCCGGTCGTAGACGGCGATCACGGACTTGATCTTTTGGTGGTCGGGGGCGACGCCGCCGCGGACCAGGCCGTACGGGGTCGGCAGGCGGTCGAACACGTCCACGCGCACCGTCAGGCCGGGGGCCTTGAGCAGCGCCTCGGCCGCGTAGAATCCGGAGGGTCCGGAACCGATAACGGCGACGCAAAGGGGTCTTTCGGGGGTGCCAGGGTTGCTCATGCCTTCTCCATGGTGGCGGGTCATTTTGGGCGCCTCCTGGGCGCAAAAAATGAACCTAGCAACGAAAGTTCCGTCCTGGGCCCATCCTAGCAAATGGGGCGCTCCGGCGCGCCGGACTCAGCCCGCGAGGAGGCGGGCGATCAGTTTGAGGTGGCGCGACAGTTCCCGCCAGCGGCGCAGCTTGGAGACGCCGGACACGCGCGTCTCCAGCGCGGCGGGGACCTCGGCGGCGCGCCAGCCGTCTCGGAGGGCGCGCGCGGCGATCTCCGCGTTGATCTCGAAGCCGTCTGAGGTCAGGGCCAGGTCTTTCAGCTTCGCGGCTCGGTACAGGCGGAACACCGGCGTGTACGACGTCAGCGCGAGGCTGAACAGGCCCCGGTACAAGGCGTTCAGCATCAGGCTGGGCAGACGGCGCGCCCAGGGAATGGCCTTCAGGTCGCCGGCGCGCAGGTACGGCGAGCCGGCGACGAGGTCGGCGTCCGCGGTCTTCGCCGCGGCGAGCAGCGCCTTCAGGTTCTCGGGGCGGAAGGTCAGGTCCGCGTCGAGCGTCGCGATCCACTCGCCGCGCGCGGCGGAAAATCCGGCGCGCAGGGCTCCGCCCAGTCCCCGGTTGGGCGTCAGCGCGACGACGGAGACCTCCGGGCGCGACGCCGTCAGCGCCGCGGCCGCGGCGGCGGTGCCGTCGGTGGAGCCGTCGTCGACGATCACGGCTTCCCACGAAACGCCCAGGGCATCCAGCGCGGGGAACAGCTCGCGCGGATAGCGCGGGAGGTTGCCCTCCTCGTTGTGGCAGGGAACGACGACGGACAGGACGGGGTTCAGAGGGACTTGCGGAAGTCGGCGATGGTCAGGGGCAGGCCCTTTTCCAGGGAGACCTTCGGCTCCCAATGGAGCTTGGTCCGCGCCAAAGCGATGTCGGGGCAGCGGACCTTGGGGTCGTCCACCGGCAGGGGCTTGAAGACGATGCGCGATTTCGATTTGGTCAATGTCTTTATCGTCTCCGCGATCTCGAGCAAAGTCATCTCGCGCGGGTTGCCGATGTTGACCGGGCCGGTCAGCGTCGAGCGCACCAGGCGGTCGATGCCGTCGACCAGGTCGGACACGTAGGTCAGGCTGCGCGTCTGCGAGCCGTCGCCGTACACGGTGATGGGCTTGCCGCGCAGGGCTTGGTTCACGAAATTCGGCACGGCTCTTCCGTCGTTTTTGCGCATGCGCGGTCCGTAGGTGTTGAAGATGCGCACGATCCGCACCGGCATGCCGTGGTAGCGGTGATAGGCCATAGTCATGGCCTCGGCGAAGCGCTTGGCCTCGTCGTAGACGCCGCGCGGCCCGATCGGGTTGACGTTGCCCCAGTAGGTCTCCGGCTGCGGGGAGACCAGCGGGTCGCCGTACACCTCGGAGGTGGAGGCCAGCGCGAACACCGCGCCCTTGTCCTTGGCCAGTCCCAGCGCCTTGTGCGTGCCGAGAGCCCCGACCTTCAAGGTCGGGATCGGCCAGCGCGCGTAGTCCACGGGGGAGGCCGGGCTGGCGAAGTGCATCACCAAGTCGAGCTTGCCCGGCACGTGCAGGAAGTTCGTCACGTCCATCTTGATGAACGAGAAGCGCGGGTCGACGAACAGGTGCTCGATGTTCGCCATGCGGCCGGTCAGCAGGTTGTCCACCGCGATGACCGTGCAGCCCTGGGCGAGGTAGTGCTCGCACAGGTGGCTGCCCAGGAAGCCCGCGCCGCCGGTGATCAGGACCCGCTTCACGGCCGTCCCACGCCCGCGTAGTCGAAGCCCGCGGCGCGCGCCGCCTCGGGGTCGAAGAGATTGCGGCCGTCGAGCAGGACCGCGGTGCGCATCAGGCGCTGGGCGCGCTTGAGGTCCAGGTCCTTGAAGCGCGGCCACTCCGTGATCACGGCCAGCGCGTCGGCGCCTTTCAGCGCGTCGTACTCGTTCTTGGCGAACTTCACGCCGGAGAACTCGGGCAGGGCCTTGGCGCGCTCCATGGCCACGGGGTCGTAGGCGCGCAGCTTCACGCCGCGGCTTTTCAGCTGGGCGGCGACGTCGATGGACGGCGCGAAGCGCATGTCGTCGGTGTCGGGCTTGAACGCCAGGCCCAGCAAGGCCACCGTCTTGCCTTCGAGGTTCCACAGCTTCTCCTCGATCTTGCGCGCGATCCAGCCCTTCTGGTGCTCGTTGATCTCCTTGACCGACTTCAGGAGGTGGAAGTCGTAGCCCTTCTGCTTGCTGATCCAGTAGAACGCCTCGAGGTCCTTCGGGAAGCAGAACCCGCCGAAGCCGATGCCCGCGTTCAGGAACATCGGGCCGATGCGCCGGTCCAGTCCCATGCCTTGCGCGACCAGCTTCACGTCCGCGCCGACCTTCTCGCACAGGGCCGAGACGGCGTTGATGTAGGAGATCTTCGTGGCGAGGAACGAGTTCGACGCGTGCTTGATCAATTCGGCGCTTTTCACGTCGGTGACCAGCACCGTCGTCTTGAGCGGCGCGTAGACCTGCCGCATCACCGCCTCGGCGCGCTTGGACGACACGCCCAGAACGACGCGGTCGGGATGCAGGAAGTCCTTCACCGCGGAGCCCTCGCTGAGGAACTCCGGATTCGACACCACGTCGTAGGCCGTGCCGGACTTATTGAAGCGCTGGATGGTGCGCGAGACCCACTCGCCGGTCTGGACCGGGACCGTGGACTTGTCCACGATCACGGTGTAGGAATCGATGTGCTTGGCCACCGTCTCGGCGACGCCTTCGACGGCGGACAGGTCGGCCGAGCCGTCGTGGCGCGGCGGCGTGCCGACCGCGATGAAGACGACCGCGGCGCGGCGGCCCTTGAACTTGAGGCCTTCCTCGACCGAGCCCGCGAAGGAGAGCCGCCCGGACTTCACGACGCGGCGGAACAGCTCGTCCAAGCCGGGCTCGTGGATGGGAACCTTGCCGGCCTTCAGGGACTTGAGCTTCTTGGGGTCCGAATCCACGCACACGACGCGGTGGCCGATGTCGGCCAGGCACGCGCCGGTGACCAGACCCACGTAGCCCGCGCCGACGACGCAGAGATCGAGTGATTTCATTGGATGGGCCGCATTTTTCCATATATTCGCCCGCTGGACAAGTCAAAGCCTATCCTCTATACTTGCGCCGTGACCCTCGAAAAGAGATTCAAGGACGGCTCGGCGCGCATCGGCGTCGTCGGGCTGGGCTACGTCGGCCTGCCCCTGGCCGTGGAGTTCGCGCGCGCCGGCTACCGGGTGACCGGCGTCGAGGCCAGCCCCGCGCGGGCCGCGCAGCTGAAGCGCGGGCGCTCCTACATCGGCGACGTCGCGGACGCGGACGTCGCGCGGCTGACGAAGGCGGGTCTGTTCCGGGTCCGCCCGGACGGCCGGGAGCTCGGCCGCTGCGACGCGGTGATCATCTGCGTGCAGACCCCGCTGCGCAAGTCGAAGGAGCCGGACCTGAGCTCCGTGGTCGCGGCCTGCGAGGAGGTGGGGCGGACCTTGCGCCGCGGCCAGCTGATCGTGCTGGAAAGCACCACCTATCCCGGCACCACCGACGAGATCGTGCGCCCGGCGCTGGAGAAGTCGGGGCTCAAGGCGGGCAAGGATTTCTTCCTGGCGTTCTCGCCCGAGCGCGTGGACCCCGGCAACGAGAAGTGGAACATCGTCAACACCCCGAAGGTGATCGGGGGCTGGAACCCGGCCTCGACCAGGCTGGCCGCGGCGCTGTACTCCCGCATCGTGCGCCGCGTGGTGCCGGTCTCCAGCGCCAAGGCGGCGGAGCTGGTGAAGCTTCTCGAGAACACCTTCCGCGCGGTGAACATCGCGCTCGTCAACGAGATGGCGCAGATCTGCGACAAGCTGGGCTTGGACGTGTGGGAAGTCGTCGGCGCGGCCGCGACGAAGCCTTTCGGCTTCATGCCGTTCTGGCCCGGGCCCGGCATCGGCGGGCACTGCATCCCGAAGGATCCCCAGCTCCTGACGTGGAAGATGAAATCCTTGAACTTCGAGCCGCGCTTCATCGGCCTGGCGACGACCATCAACGGCGCGATGCCCGAGTACGCGGCGGCCCGCGTCGCGCGCGCGCTGAACGGGGCCGGCCGCTCCGTGAGAGGAAGCCGGATCCTCGTTTTGGGCGTGGCCTACAAGCCCGGCGTGTCCGACTACCGCGAGTCTCCCGCCCTGGACGTGATGCACCTGCTCGCCGAGGACGGGGCGAAGGTCGAGTACTGCGACGCGTTCGTGCCTCGCGCCGAGGTCGGCGGGCGCGTTTGGCGCCGGAAGACGCTGACCGACGCGGCGGTGAAGGGCGCCGACCTGGTCGCGATCCTGACCGCTCATCCCGGCGTGGACTACGCGCGCGTCTGCCGCCTGGCGCGCCGCGTGTTCGACGCGCGCAACGCGACCGCGGGCCTGTCCGGCCGAGTCGAGAGGCTCTGACATGGCCGACACGCCCGCGCCTCCTCCGCCGCCCGCGCCGGCCCCGGGACCGGACAGCGGCGGCCTGGAGAAGCAGTGCCTGGAGGCGCTGAAGGCCATCGGCAAGGCGCTGGGCCAGATGGCGCTGTACAAGGTCGGCCACCCGACGGTCGCGGCGACGATTCAGCTCGCCCGCGAAAACATGGACGCGGCGCTGGCGCTGGCGCCGAACGGGGAGCTTGTCGTCAGCCTCGACCAGGACAAGCTGCTCGCCAACGGGCGCGTGATCGGCACCGCGTCCCAATTGCCGAACACGATCGTCAACCTCTACAACCGCTTCAAGCTGACGAGCCTCACCTTCCGGTCCGGCTTGACCGGAGAGGAGCTGGCCGGTTTCTGCGAGCTGGCGGCCTTGCGTTCCGACGCGGCCGCGGCGACGGACCCGAAAGCGTATCTTCTCGAGAAAGGCGTCCTTCATTTGAGCCTCAACGAGGCCGTGTATCTCAAAGCCGGAGAAGCCGGGACCGGAGAGGGTCTCGGCGCGGGCGGCGAAGGGGCCGGAGCGGGCTCGGGCGCCGGAGCGGGCGGGGAAGGCGTGGGCGCGGGCTCGGGCGCCGGAGCGGATGGGGAAGGCGCCGGTGCGGGCGCGGGCTCGGGAGGCGGCGCGGGAAGAGGGGCCGGGACGGGCGGAGGCGAAGACCAGATTCGCGACATCAACGCCGCCCTGCAGTCCGGCTCTCTTGAGCGCACTTTGATGGCGCTGGTCGAAAAATCCGTTCCCGACCCTCTCCTGCGCCAGAAAGTGCTTGCGCAGGTCATGAAGCTTTTGGAGTCCGACATCGCCAAGCGCGTCGAGGAAGTCACCCTGCCGCTCAAGCGCGAGAAGAAAGTCGTGGAAAACGAGTCCGCCCGCACGACCAGCGTCATGCAGAACATGGTCGAAGGCGTCGTCGTCGTCGACGATCAGGGCAAAATCCTGATGATGAACCCCGCGGCCGAGCAGATCTACGGCGAAAAGCTGGTCCTGACGGCGGGCCGCCGGATCTCGGACAAGCCCAGCGACAAGTTCGTCGTGACGATGGCGTCCGAGCTCACGGCGCCCGCCGACCGCGACATCAAGCGCGAGGTGACCGCCTCGGGCGACGAGGACACGAAGAAGACGCTGCGCGCGTCGAGCGCGATCGTGCAGACCGAGGAAGGCAAGGTCGTCGGCGTCGTGACCTCCTTGTCCGACGCGACGAAGCACCGCGAGCTGCAGAAGATGCAGCGCGACTTCATCGCGCACGTGACCCACGAGCTGCGCGCGCCGCTGTCGTCGATCCGCGCCGCGCTCGAGATCATCCAGGGGGAGTTCGGCGCGAACAAGGAGGGAGACGAAGCGCGGATGCTGACCACCGCGCTGAAGAACTCCGACCGCCTGGCGGACATGATCAACGGCATCCTGGACTTCTCGAAGATCGAGTCCGGCCAAATGACGGTGTTCCCGAAGCCGGTCGAGCCCGAGAAGATCGCGGCGGAGGCCGTGGAAAGCCTCCAGCCGTGGGCGCAGAAGAAGCGCATCGACCTGACGCTGTCGATCCCGGGCGGCCTGCCGCTGGTGGACGCCGACTCGCCGCGCACGGTTCAGGTCATCGTCAACCTGCTCTCGAACGCGATCAAGTTCACCCCGGCCGGGGGCAAGATCACGGTGAAGCTGTCCCGGCGCACCGAGGGTCCCTTGACCTTCGTCGAGTACGCCGTCTCGGACACCGGCCCCGGCATCCCGAAGGCCGAGCAGGAGCGGGTCTTCGAGAAGTTCGCGCAGATCGCCTCCGGCGAAACGCACGTCGGCGGCACCGGCCTGGGCCTGTCGATCGCGAAGGCGCTGGTGCACCTCCAGAAGGGCCGGATGTGGATCGAAAGCGAGCCGGGTTCGGGCGCGACCTTCCTCTTCACCTTGCCGGTATTCGCCGCGCAGGCGGTGGAGGCTACGTCGGTGCGCACCAAGCCCGCCGCGGTCGACGTCCGCCCCTGGTGGAAGCGCCTGCTCGGGCTTAAGTAAAGCGCCCGGCGCGGACGAAGACGCAGGCGGCGGCGTCGACCGCGCCCGCGCGGCGCAGGGCCAGCGCGCATTCCTCCAGAGTCGTCGCGCTGGCGCACACGTCGTCGACCAGGAGCAGGCGCTTGCCGCGGGCTCCGTCCCCGGCCCGCGCGGTGAAGGCCCCGGCCAGCTCCTCGCGGCGCGCGTCCCGGCGCAGGCTCCAGGACGGCGCCGCGCCGCGCGGCCGTTCCAGCAGGTGCAGAAGGGGCAGGCCGGTCGCCGCGCCCAGCTCGCGCGCGAGAATCTCCGCCTGGTTATAGCCCCGCTCGCGCTCGCGGCGCGGGTGGAGGGGAACGGGCACGAGCGCGTCGAAGCCGGACAGCTCCGGCCGGCGGGCGAAGTCCCGGGCCATCAGCCGTCCGGCCGCGCGCGCGGCCGCCGGCGAGCCCCGGAACTTGAAGGCGTGCACCAAGGACGCCGCGGGGCCGCGGTGCGCGGCGGCCGCGCGGATCAGACGGCAGGCGAATAGGCGGCCGGCGCACGCGCCGCAGTAGTCCCGCCGCGCGCCGAGAGCGGCGGCGCAGCGCGCGCACGCGGGATCCGGCGGCGGCGGAACGGCGTCGGCGCACGCCGCGCACAGGGGCCCCTCCTCCCGGAACGGCAAGTCGCACCGGCAATGCGCGCAGGCGCGGGGCAGGAGGACGTGGAGGGGGGCCTCGATCCAAAAGCTCACCCTACCTTACGATTCAGCCCCCCCAAATGTTCCCGTTTTTCGCGCCGGACGTAAGGCCGGCGCGGGGGCTTTGGTATCATGGAGGCATGCGGCGATCCGGATTCGGGACGGCGGCGCTGATCGGGCTTGCGGCGCTGGGCGCCGTCCTTTTGGCCGCGGCGGCGGCCGGCGCCATGGTCTTCGCGGGCTGGTGGCGCTACCGCGGCAACGAGCGGGCCATCGTCGAGAAGATGGACCAGTACTACCTGAACCTCACGGTGCCGGGCCGCGAGGAGTACCTGCTCGAGACCGACGAGGTGTTCGAGGTCCCGTACATGGCCTCGACGCTGGCGGTCGCGGCCACGCCGACCCGCATACTCGACGCGAAGGACCGCCTGATCGCCGAGTTCTCGGTCGAGAAGGGCCAGTACGTGCGCTCGCCCGACGACCTGCCCGCGTACCTGAAAAAGGCGCTGGTCGCCAGCGAGGACGCGCACTTCTACGCGCATCACGGCGTCGACTGGAAGGCGACGGCGCGCGCCGTCGTGATGACGCTGACGCGCCTGCGCCGCGTCCAGGGCGGCAGCACCTTGACCCAGCAGCTCGCCAAGCAGATGTTCACGACGCGCAAGAAGTCCGTCGGCCGCAAGATCTTCGAGTTTTTCTGCGCGCGCAAGCTGGAGCAGAAGTACACGAAGGACCAGATTCTGCTGATGTACCTGAATTTCGCGTACTTCGGCCACGGCTGCTTCGGCGTGGAGTCCGCCGCGCGCTACTACTTCGGCAAGCCCGCCTCGGCGCTCGAGGTCGGCGAGGCGGCGATGCTCGTCGGGATCATTCCGAACCCGAACAAATACTCGCCGCTGGACGACCCGGAACTAGCGAAGGCGCGTCTGCGCACGGTCTTGAAACGGATGGTCAAGAACGGATTCGTCCCGGATTCGGCGGTGGACCGCATCGAGAGCGACTTCTGGTCCTCCTACGCGAGCCGGATGAAGACGCCGGAAGTCTCCTTCTGGCGCACGCGCGTCAACGAGGCGCCCTACGTCGTCGAGTTCGTCCGGCGGCAGATGCTGAAGAGCATCACCAAGGAGCGCCTGCTGCGCAGCGGCCTCACTATCCGCACGACCTTCGACCTGGAGGCGCAAAAGGCCGCCCAGGACGCGCTCGCCGAGCGCCTGACTAAGGAGAACTCGCCCGACGCCCAGCCCGACGAGGACGGCGAGCCCGCCGGCAAGGACGAGCCGGTCGAGGGCGCGCTGGCCGCCGTACGTCCCGCCGACGGCTCCCTCGTCGCGCTGGTCGGGGGCTCCGGCTTCTCGTTCCAGAACCAGCTCGATCGCGCCAGCGACGGCCGGCGCCTGATGGGCTCGGCCGTGAAGCCGTTCGTGTACGCGACCGCCTTCGAGAGCGGCAAGGCCAAGCCCGACACCCAGTACCTGGACGCGCCGATCTCCTTCCCGTCGCCCGGAGGGGCGCGCTGGAAGCCGCACAACTACGGCAACAAGTATTACGGCGAGGTGCGTCTGGACTTCGCGCTGTGGAAGTCGCTCAACTCGGTCGCGATCC
>Ga0315268_10009224_pt1 | contig 10257 bp, 11 predicted proteins | sample C1_top_MG_FD_204535 | JGI IMG/M metagenome (GOLD analysis project Ga0315268, IMG submission 204535) | Sediment microbial communities from Yellowstone Lake, YNP, Wyoming, USA - C1_top | ecosystem: Environmental > Aquatic > Freshwater > Lake > Sediment | place: USA: Wyoming | collected 2017-08-01 | reverse complement strand
GACCCAAGATTTCTACTGTAGCGCAGCTGTCAGTAGTAAGCAGGAGGAATTTTTGTCGTTTCAGCTTCAATTGTGCCACTGGTTTAGTGGCGCAAGGATGACGGCTGAGTGTCTAAAGTTGAGAATAGGTAATACTGCTGATTTAAACGATCGCGTTTTTAGCGGGCTTGATGTAAATATAAGTATATGATTAATATTAATTTATTTTCTTTCGACAGATATCTTCCAAGTTCCCAGAATGACTTGGGACTCGCGCAATGATTGCATAATTTCATCACCTCCTGCCAATACCATATCCGGATTCTGATGCTTCAATTCGGCAACAATCTGCAACAAGGCAGCTTCGCCGCTAAATGCAGTAGTCTGAAACAGGGAGAGCAGGCGCAGGCTGACCGGATTAATCATTATGAATTTAACTTCATCTTCAGTATTGCGCAAAATGGCAAAATGGGTTTCTTCCTTCTGTTCTGACGTTGGCTTGAATCGCGGGCCTATACGATGCACCGGATACGCATAACTTTGCAGGCTCAGCACGGGATTCAGCACTGGGCGGCCACGCATCAAATCGCCGTCACGATCTATCAATGCATAGTCGATTTCTTTATTCGACACGGACAGCATCAACTCCACCCATTCGTAATGAGCCAGATCCTGCAAAAAAACCGGATCTGCTGCCCGTTCGCCGCGTTCGTTTTCCAGGTAGTGCACAAATTCAGCGGGAATCTGCCGAAAGAATGGCGTATGGCAACGATGGGACGAGAAAAAATCTCTTACCAAACCGGACCATTTGCGCTTCCCCAATACTTGCCGCAACACAGGAAAACAGGCAAGCAAAAATCCTTCCAGATTATTGTAGACCAGCTCGTTGTACACGTTCATGCGCCGCGCATCGACGCCGCGCGGCCGCTTGTTCAAGCGCGGATTACGGATATGCCCGGTGAACGCAAACTGATATTGCTGAAATAAGGGCAGCCCGGCTGGTGCAGAACTATCAGACTTTTTCTGCATAGTGTGATTCAAGGTAACGCTGTTGCAGCAGTGCGATATGCTCGACTTCTTTCACCAATTCCTGCAAGGGTGGAATATTGAAATCGCGTTCAAGCAGGGTAGGGAATACACCGAAGGTTCGATAGGTTTCTTCCAGCAAATCCCACACCGGGTCGATCACATCCGCACCGTGCGTATCCACAATCAGGTCTTCCGCCTCCCTGTAATGCCCGGCAGTATGAATATAGGTGATGCGCTCCCCTGGCAGCGCATGCAAAAAAGTAACTGGATCGAAGTTGTGGTTGACGCTATTGACGTAAATATTATTGACGTCCAGATGCAACAGGCAATCCGCCTCCTGCAGCACCGCCCGGATAAACTCCTGCTCACTCAGATCGGAGACAGGAGACGCAACATAGTAGGAGGCATTCTCCACCGCAATCCTGCGTTGCAGAATATCCTGCGTGCGCCGGATGCGTTCCGCAACATAATGAACCGCCTCTTGCGTAAAAGGGATAGGCAGCAGATCGTATAGATGCCCGTCATCGCTGCAATAACTCAGGTGTTCCGTAAATAATGCGATATTGTGCTGATCGAGGAAATTCTTCACCTGCTTGAGGAATATTTCATCCAGCGGCGCGGGCCCGCCCAGGGAAAGTGACAGGCCATGACAAACAATCGGAAACCTCTCGGTAAAAAGCCTCAGATCGCGCCCCAAAGCGCCGCCGAGGTTAATCCAGTTTTCCGGGGCGATTTCAAAAAAAACGATGGCGGGAGGCACATGCGCCTTCAGCGCGGCAATTAATTCCCGCCGAAGACCCAGGCCCGCACCATAAATACGTTTAGTATTCATCTCCAATCTTAAAGATTATTTCTTGGCCGAACCGCAGCTGCCGTCCTTCATCTTGGCTTGGCCAGCGCCGCATGCGCCCTCTTTTATCTTGGCCTTGTCACCAGCGGCTTTGCTTTCTTTACCGGCTTTGCTTTCTTTGGCTTTAGCTTTGGTCGTGGTGGCACCGCATTTACCTTCGCCACATTTGCCATCTTTCATTTTGCTATCCATTTTGCCGTCCTTGGACATATCTGCTTCAGCAACCATATAGCCCTTGTCCAGGCGTGCCATGGCAAACGGATTTTGTGCTGCGCCAGCGACAGCGGACGCAGCCATGGAAACGGCAAAAACGCCGCCCATTGCAATGGAAAGTGTAGATTTATTGATAGTCATATTGCTATTTCTCCCTAAGTTCAAAGTTAACTACAACTCCGGTTTCCCGAAAATTAAAGCGCCGATCGCACGATTCAGCTACTCATCCTGCATCCGATGCAACTCCTTTAATATCCTTTCCTGCGCTTCGGCTGTCAAGCCGGGTTGCATGGAAGTGATATGCTCCGGGTCCGCTGCGATCCGCTGGCAAAACCAGTGCAAAAAATCCAGTTGCCTGTGCGCTATCTGGCAACTCCTGCATATTAATAGATGAAACCGCAAACCGGTCTTTTCCATTAAGCCGAGACGCCGGTCAAAAGACTGCGACATAAGCTGACTGGCATCCTTACATGTCAACATTATATTGCCCCCGCCTGTTCTTTGCCCTGCCAATGAACTTCAAAGCACTGTTTCAGTCCCAATCTGGCCCGGTGCAGCATTACCCAGCTATTGGTCGGCGATATATCCAGATCCTTACAAATATCCTCGGTATCCATTCCCGAAATCTCACGTAATGAGTAAAGCATGGCGAGTTGCGGGGGCAAACGCTTCAGGCAATCCGTCAAAATTTGCCAGAAGCGCTTCTGCTCAAGCACCTTGTCCGGACTGCCCCAATCCTGGCACGGCGTAACCCAGTGCCCGGTGTCATCGAACATTGACTCGGTAACCTCATCCTGCCCAAACTCCAGAGGCTCATCCACGTTTATCAGGGTGGGTTCCCGGACTTTCTTGCGTATCAAATCGACTATCTTGTGTTTAAGTATACCCACCAGCCAGGTTCTTTCGGCCGCGTCCCCGGCAAAGCTTTTCTGCCCCTGCAACGCGGCAAGCAGGGTCTCCTGCACCGCATCCTCGGCCAGGTGCTCATCCCGCAACTTGACCATCGCGTAACGGAACAAATAATCACCATGTTGTGCAATCCAGTGCTCCGGGCTCGATAATTTACTGCTCATATTGGCTTGCCCGTTGTTCCTCAATAACGAGAGTCTGAATTCAACATTTTTTTCAACGCCAACTTAATTCCGGATTCGACAATCCTGAATTACTGCTTTCCATGGCCTTGAATTTCTTTCTCCACCGCCACAATTCTGGCTTCCTTCACCCGCTCTGCTATCAGATTTTTGTCCTCGCATTGCCGCGCAATCTCGCCCGCATTCACCGCCTGTGCTGCATGCAGCATACGCAGCAGATATTGTGCCTGCGGATAGTCGTCCCGTTCATGCCCGCTGCGCCCTCGCGCATCCGATGCGCAAGCCTCCAGTATTTGCGTAAATCGTTCCGGTTTGCGCCATGCATCGCAGTTTTGAAACAGGCGCACGATAGTGTCGGCACGCAGTTGCTGCGCTCGATGCGCGTCGCCGTGGTAACGCGCCACCAGCAGGCTCAGGTCACGGCATTCGCCGGGAACCCGCAGACGTTCGCACACTGCGCGCAGCAAGTCTACGCTGCGCGCCTCATGGCCAATATGGCGCGGCAATATATCTTTTGGCGTATTGCCTTTGCCGAGGTCGTGCATCAGTGCCGCGAAGCGCACCTCCAGCACATAGTCATGTTGTGCCGCGTCATCCAGCACCATCAGGCTGTGTATGCCGCAGTCTATTTCAGGATGGTGTTGCGGCGGTTGCGGCACGCCGAACAATGCGTCAACTTCCGGCAAAATTCTTTTTAGTGCGCCGCAATCGCGCAGCGTGGTTATAAAACGCGACGGATTTTTTTCCATCAGGCCTCGCGCCAATTCTTGCCAAACACGTTCCGCCACCAGCGCATCCACTTCGCCGTTGGCAACCATCGCACGCATCAGCTCCTGCGTTTCCGGCGCAATGGCAAAACCGAAGCGCGCCACGAAACGCGCCGCCCGCAATATGCGCACCGGGTCTTCGCTAAACGCGGCACTGACATGCCGCAAGATTCCGGCATGCAGGTCGGCTACGCCGTTGTAGGGATCGATCAGGCTGCCATCTTCTGCCTGAGCAATGGCATTGACCGTGAAGTCGCGGCGCGACAAATCCTGTTCCAGCGTCACATCGGGTGCTGCATGTACGGCAAAGCCCTTATAGCCGAGTGCAGTCTTGCGCTCGGTGCGTGCCAGCGCATATTCTTCATGTGTTTCAGGATGCAAAAAGACCGGGAAATCCCTGCCCACCGGCTTGTAGCCCAGCGCCTCCATCTGCTCCGGCGTTGCACCCACCACCACCCAGTCACGGTCCTGCACCGGCAGGTTGAGCAAGCCATCACGCACCGCACCGCCCACACAATAACTCTTAAGGCCGTTATCTTTCATTTGCCATCGTGCGATGATTACCGGATAACTTACCGCCAATAGTACCCAGTCTCTGTTTCAGTGAAGGCGTTGCCTGTCCGAAAAGTTTGGCGTAATAAACGGTATTGCTCATGACTTTCTTGACATAATCGCGCGTCTCATCAAACGGAATGCACTCGACATAAACCGCTCCTTCCAGCGGCCCATCTGCCTGCCACTGGCGCGCACGTCCGGGCCCGGCGTTGTAGGCAGCTGACGCAAGCACCGGATTGTTGCCGAGCGAGGACAAAATATTTTTCATGTAATACGTGCCCAGTTTAAGGTTGGTATCCAATTGGCTGATAAATGTCGTGCGGTAATCTTTCATGCCCAACTTACGTGCGACCCAGCGTGCCGTTGCCGGCATCACCTGCATCAGCCCGGATGCACCGGCATTTGATTTCGCCTGTGTAACGAAACGGCTCTCCTGACGCATCAGGCCATATACCCACGCCTCTTCCAGATTATTTTCCTGTATCCGTCCCTGCAGGCTGTCGCGATAGGGAGCCGGATAACGCAGACTAAAATCGTGCAGCATAACCGTGCGGTCGGCCGCATTGATTGAACGATCATACATTTCGTTGCGGCTGGCAATTTCTGATGCTACCAGCAGTTGTCTGTCGTCCAGCTTGCGCACTGCCAGCGACCATTCTTTTGCGGCTTCCTCGCGCAGCCCCATGCGGTAGAGAGCCAGCGTCCTCTGCATTGCCGGCTGCGCCAGCATCGCTTCTATCTCGATCAGGGTCGGCTGGTAGCTCACCGACATCACGCTTGTCGCCGAAGGCGTTCCCAGCTCATCCGCGGCAAGCTGCCCGTAAAAATTGTATTCACGGCTCAGCTCAGAAAACAGTGCCTCTGCCTCACTGTAGCGGCCAAGAGACTTCCACGCCCTGGCTTTCCAGTAGCGCCAGGCGCCGTCATTTTGCTGCTTGGGCGACATTGCAGTAATGCTCGCCCAGACTTCAGGCCAATTGTTTGCGCGTAAAGCAGCCCGGGCGCGCCACGCTAACTGGGTATCATTGAGAGGCGCATCCTTGGCGGCCTTGAACCAGGTCAAAGCACGATCGTCCAGATTGCGCGCAGCTTCATAACCCAGCCAACCGTAAAAATAATGTTGCTCATCATAGCTAAAATGATCTTCAATCTTCTTCCAGCGGGTAAACGCCAGTTGCGGAAGCTGCTTGGCCAGACGCAGCAATGCAAATAAAGCGATTGCGCGCTCTGCCTCCGTGGATTTATCCAGCTTGACCCCGGCAAGATAGCGTTCGGGATGTGCGCCTGCACGCTCCAGTAGTCTGGACGATATTTTTCTCTCTTTGGGCAGATACTCAGAAAGCTGCTTTGCCAGCTCGGTATTGTTTACCTCCAACGCCAGGCGCACCCGCTGCCACACGTCCTGTTCGGTAATCACGCCGCGGGCCAGCGCAAGATTAAACAGGGTTACACAACTTTCCGGCTGGCCCAGACCGCTAAACCAGTAGGCTCGCGCATCATGCAGCACCAGATCTTCATTATTGGGCAGACGCGCCTGTAGTGCATAACACTCTAATTCGTCGTCAGCGTTCAGCAGACGCGGATACTCTGCCGCAAATTCATCCCAGTGCTCTTGCTTGGCCTGCCACTTCAACCACTCCGAGCGCAATTGATCGATCACCGGCGTATCGTCAGGACGAGCAAGAAACTCTTTGACCCCTTGCGGATTGCGGGTATACAAGCGTAAACGCAGCTGATAGTAAGTCACATAGGGCTCAAGCGGGGTGTTTTTCAGGCGCCCTGCTATTTGCTCCAGACGCGCGTCATCGCCTGCACGATATGCATCGCGTGCAGCCAGAAAATCGTCGTCTTGATCCGCTGCTGCCAGTGCAGGAATAAGCAATAGAACTAGTAACAAATACTTCATCTGGTATAGCTGAAAAAACAAGCGGATGAAAGGATAACATACAGATGACTGGAGGGAAGCTGCTGGACAAAAGCAAGCGCGATCTGGCATCAATGCAAGCGCGCCGGAACAGTCAGCAATACTTTCAATACATTGATTTAAATTGTTTTTATTAAGGCATTGTGGGCAGCTTGCGCCGCCCGATTTCAGTGTTTCCGTATCGCTGCATCACGCCCGAACTCGAAAATCAGGCAGCCAAAAATTATTTGCCTCCTTGGCCACCCATGCGCTGCTTCAACGCTGCACGAATGTTATCGGCAACCGAATCAGGCAACGGAACCAGATCTGCACTGACCACTTCTATCTGCCCCCTTTTCAGCTTGCTATCAAAAAAATTCAGCAAGGTTTTGGTGTTCTGCGGGTTGGCCGGTTCCAGCTTGATCGTTGTATAACCTGTCATCACGAAAGGCCAGGTATCCGGCCCGGGCTGATTGGTCAGCACATTATAGAATCCGTCTTCCACATTCCATTTGGCATTGCTGGAGGCTGCCATGACACCTTCGGGAGTCGCGCTCACCGTTTGTCCGTCCCTGTTCTTCATTTTAACCAGGTTCAGATTATCCTTTAAAACCAGCGATAGCATGGTGAAGCCGATGGTATAGGGGGTATCCTTGATATAGGCAATCATCGCCTCGTTTGTACCATTGCCTACCTCCTGGCCCACCGGCCAGTTCAAGGTTGCACCCACACCTACTTTGGCGGCCCATTCCTGGTTCACCTTGCTCAGATAACTGCTGAGTACATAGGTAATAGTATTGCCGCTATTGCGATGCACGGTAATAATTTCTTTATCGGGCAAGCGCAACTTTGGATTCAGTTCAACGATCTGCGGGTCATTCCATTTTTTGATGTTCCCCAAAAAGATTCCCGCCAATGTGGCGTCATCCAGTCTGAGATCTCCGCAGTGAACACCGGGAATATTTGCCAACGGAGTAAAGGGAATCAGCGCAGTGGGGAACTGAAACAAGCCCTTCTTCTTAAGCTCTTCGATTTTTAAAGGAATTTCCGAGCCCGCATAATCAATTTTATTTTCCTCAAGATCGGCAATACCCTGTACCACGTTCGATACTTTATACGTCATCGAAACGTCTTTATTACGCGCCTCATAACTCTTTCCCCAGATCGTATACAAGTTGGCGGTAGGCTGGCTGCCGCCGCCTTTTATTACGATTGCGGGCTGGCCGGCCTGGGATTTAGGCGCTAAATCGGCGCCTAAGGCGACAGCCACAGGCATAACCAGCGCAGTCAATGCAATACAATTCAACAGATTTTTAGAATTAAAATTCATGATTATTTCTCCCCTGCCTATCCATGCAACGCGATGTGAGCGCAATCAAGTCTTTTCCCAATAACTACAATCATCAAGAAAAAAACCCGTTATTTTCCTTGACCGCCGATTTGCTGCCGCTTCAGCGCAGTACGAATAATTTCCGCAACTGAATCCGGCAATGGAATCAGATCTGCACTGACCGCTTCTATCTGGCCCCTCCTTAGCACGCTATCAAAAAAATGCAGCAAGGTCTTGGTGTTGCGCGGGTTGGCCGGTTCCAATTTGATCGTTGCATAACCGGTCATCACGAAAGGCCAGGTGTCCGGCCCTGGCTGATTAGTCAAAACGTTATAGAATCCGTCTGCCACATTCCATTTTGCATTGCTGGAAGCCGCCATGACGCCATCAGGCGTTGCGCTTACAAACTGCCCGTCCCTGTTTTTCATTTTAACCAGATTCAGATTATTCTTTAAAACCAGCGACAGCATGGTGAAGCCGATGGTATACGGAGTTTTCTTGATGTAGGCCATCATGGCCTCATTTGTGCCATCCCCCACCTCCTGGCCCACAGGCCAGTTCACTGTTGACCCCTCTCCTACCCTGGCAGCCCATTCCGGGCTCACCTTGCTCAGATAATTGCTGAGTACATAGGTGATGGTATTGCCGCTATTGCGATGCACGGTGTTAATCTCTTTATCAGGTAACGGCAGCCTGGGATTAAGCTCAACGAGTTGCGGGTCATTCCATTTTTTTATGGTGCCGAGAAAAATCCCCGCCAGCGTGACGTCATCCAGCCTTAACTCTCCGCTGTGGATACCGGGAAGATTCGCCACGGGAGTAAATGAGATCAACGCGGTAGGGAATTGAAACAAACCCCTCTTCTTGAGTTCTTCAATTTTTAACGGAATTTCCGAGCCCGCATAATCAATTTTATCGGCCTCGAGATCGGCAATACCTCTCACCACATTGGATATTTTATACGTCATGGAAACATCCCGGTAACGCGCCTCGTAGCTCTCTCCCCAAATAGTATACAAGTTGGCTATAGGCTGGCTGCCACCGCCCTTGATGATGATAGTGGGCTGATCCGATTTTGAACCGGCGTCCGCGGCAGACGCAGCAGCCACAGGCATTAACAATACTGCCAAGACGAAACAATGCAACACACTACTCAGATTCAATTTCATTATATTTTCTCCTCCTTGTACACCCGGTTAAAAACCATACCGAGATTAATGACATCTTATCCAATTAGCCTTGCTCTGTGTATTTTTTTGCGACTCCAATGTGTTTTCCCCCCTTCTGCCTTGCCAATTCGGCCTGTTTTTGACGTTCGGCGAAGCGGGCGCGCCTTTCCTCCGTCTGGGTGCCGAAGCAATGGGGACAGGAAATTCCGTCAACAAATTGCGCAGATTTTCTATCTTCAGGTGACACGGGATGGCGGCAACCGTGACACTGCTGATACTCGCCCACTCTTAATCCAGGGCCAACAGAGATGCGCTGGTCAAATACAAAACATTCACCTTCCCATAAACTTTCCGCGGGTGGTATCTTCTCCAGATATTTAAGTATACCTCCCTGCAAATGATATACCTGCCCAAACCCCTGTTCCACCATGAGAGAGCTGGCTTTCTCACAGCGAATGCCACCGGTGCAGAACATTGCAATTTTTTTGTGCCGGTCAGGGTTGAAGTGCTGGCTGACGTAAGCAGGAAACTCGCGGAAGGTTGTGGTTCGGGGATCAATAGCGCCGCGGAAAGTGCCAATGTCGCATTCATACGCATTGCGTGTATCAATCAGGATCACATCAGGATCGGATATCAGCGCATTCCAGTCTTCCGGCGCCACATAAATTCCTACCTTCTCGTTCGGATTGATACCCGCCACACCAAGTGTAACGATTTCCTTTTTCAGCTTGACCTTCATGCGGGTAAAAGGCATCACGTCAGCGCAGGACTCCTTATGTTCAAGCCGGGCAAAGCGTGGATCTGCTTTCAGGAACGAGATCAATGCATCAATGCCCGCACGGCTTCCCGCAACGGTGCCGTTAATGCCCTCTTCTGCCAGCAGCAGCGTACCTGAAAGCTGTTGTTTGACACAAAACTCAAGCAAACCGGGCTGCATCTCCCGATAGTCAGGTAATTTGGAGAACTTGTATAAGGCTGCAACGATAATTTTTGACACACATTTCTTTCTTTGAACTTTTGAAGCGCGAACACTTAATGAATCATTTGATTCTAGACTTCCTCGTCAATGTGTAACTGAATATCCGTACTTCTCTGTTTACGCCGACGCCTGTCAACGGATGAACGCAGCTCTTGCAGAATGGTGAAATGCTGCACACGGCGGCAGATTGTCCTGCGTTCCGCCTGCTGGGTTATCAGCCGCTTTTCTTGCCGGGCCGCTTCCTCAGGCGTATGCGGCGTCCGCTCATGAGCAAGGCTTATCAAAGGCGGCCGAGTGCGTTGCTGTACGGGTTTTGCAGGCTGGACGGCGGCCACCCCTTTTACTTCGAGGCTGTCTTCGACACCGATTTCTTGCCGGGGAATAATGGGTAC
>Ga0315268_10009223_pt1 | contig 10258 bp, 10 predicted proteins | sample C1_top_MG_FD_204535 | JGI IMG/M metagenome (GOLD analysis project Ga0315268, IMG submission 204535) | Sediment microbial communities from Yellowstone Lake, YNP, Wyoming, USA - C1_top | ecosystem: Environmental > Aquatic > Freshwater > Lake > Sediment | place: USA: Wyoming | collected 2017-08-01 | reverse complement strand
AAGTGTGAGTCTACTTCGAAGATTTTCCACGTGTATTCGGGGTCTTGTAGTTTAGATTCAATTTTTTCTTCTGCGCCCAACACTATGCCCTCGGCGCAGGCGATTCCAACTATTGTAGCTCCCTTGTTTACCGTTTCCAATGCGTATTCTACTTGAAACAGGCGTCCGTCGGGCGAGAAGACCGTAATAGCTCGGTCGTACGCCCCGGGCGCGGCAAATATGGACAATACTTTACACCTCTTTTAGATGACTATACGCTTTTGCTTGTTCAGAATGTAGCTTTGCAACTAAAAACCTTTTCGTATACAAAATACACGCTAAGTAGACTCTTTCTGTGAGAACACACACGCAAGCCCCCTCGTCTAGGTAGTTTTTCTGCATGGCGGTACGTGTCCTCAGTACGCAACCTAGTCTCATGTTAGTCTTTTTGATGGTTGAGAATAAAACTGTAAATAGCATAATCGAGCAATGTTCACGTAAGGAAGTGTACACGTTTGAGTAAGTTGGTTATTCTCGGCGCTGGGTATGGCGGCTTAATGACTGCTGTCAAACTCGAGGAGAAGACAAGGCGCCTAAAAAATGTCGAGATTGTTCTGGTTGACCGTAATGATTATCATCAGTATCTGCACCTTGGCTATGAAATCGTCACGGGCGTAAAGAAAGTCTCCGACCTAACCATACCCTTGGCTGAGTTGTTGGAGAAGAGGAGTATTCGGTTTTTTCAAGCAAACGTTAACAAGATTGACCTCGACGACAAATTGGTAATCACCGACAAAGGCGAATTATCCTACGATGAGCTTGTGATTGCCCTCGGAAGCGAGCCTGACTATCACAGCATTAGGGGAGCCAAGGAGTATTCTTTCTGTGTCGATTCCGTAGAGGCGGCTGCACAAATCAAAGACAAGTTGAAGACGATGGAAAAAGAGAAAGAGCCCAACGTTGTGGTGGGTGGCGGAGGTTTCACGGGCGTTGAGTTGGCAGGAGAAATCGCGGATGAGTTCAATTGTTGTGTCACTGTGTTGGAAGGTTCAAATGCCCTAGTTCCGTCGTGGAATAAGCCCGAGTTTTCCAGAAAGATTGCTGAGGTCTTAACCGAGATGGGGGCTAAGCTAGTCCTTGGAAAATTCATCTCTGAAGTCAAGCCAGACGTAATCATCTTGAAAGACGGCAGCCAGATTGAGTACACAGTCTTTATCTGGGCTGGTGGGGTGCAGGCTTCCCAAGTTGTCAGTACTAGTGGGTTGAGGATAGGGAAGAACAACAGAGTTTTGATTAACGAGTTTTGCGAAGCTCTTGGTTTTCCAGGCGTTTATGTGGTCGGCGACTGCGCTCTCGTAGTAGACCCAGAGACTGGAACGGTTCTTCCGCAATGCGTTGAAATAGCGCTGCAACAGGCTGAAGTTGTGGCTCAAAACCTCTACGCAGACGTGACACAGAAGGAAAGAACCGTATATGTCCCGAAATTCAGCGGACTGATACTAGCCGTGGGCGAAAGGTACGGAATCGGAGAGGTTTTCGGAGTAAAAGTGGAAGGACGCTTGGCTCAGACGATTAAGAGAATAATTCATCTGCGTTACGTTTACGAGATTGCAGGATTAGGAGAAGCGTTGAAAGGCGTAATATAGCGTCTAGAGTGTCATGAAGAGGGCTTTTATCTGTTGGATGCCTCGCATTCCTCGGATTCGTCCGATGAGGTCTAGGATTCTTTGGTAGTTTCCTTCGGCTATGAAGACTTCGAGGCAGTATTTTTCGCCGATGTGTCTGTGCACGTTTTCCACCACAACATCGTCAAACTCGTGTCTGGTTTCGGTTATTCTGTAGTCCACGTCTTTTCTCGCATAATCACACGTAGTCATTATGGTCGCTGCCACCGTTCCAGTCTCCAACCTGGCAAACTCGGACTCTTCGATGAGACTTCTTATGGCATCACGGAAAGCCTCCGACCTGCTGTAGTATCCTCGAGACTTGATGAATTCGTCAAACTTGTCGAGTAGGTCTCCAGGCAAAGTTATGCTTACCACAGTCACGCAGTTTCCCTCCATATTAACAAATGGACTATCTCCTAATAGCTCATTAATATTTTAGCCGCCTTTATTAGCATTAAGTTAATATAAAAATCTGTGCCTTCATAAGTTTGAGAGAACATGAGCTGCCCAGAAGAAGCAGAAAGAGAAGAATTCGAAGAAAGGGAAAGCAGACGAGTATGGATTTTGTTAGCCCTGTTTCTAGGAGTTGCAATGGTCGCAGGAGGCTTACTAGACCTATCAGCTAAAGGTGTGCCCCTTGGCTTCACAATACCACTTCTTAACGAACCCGCAACAATTTCCTCAATCATACTTCACATCTCCATCATCGCCGCAGGCGTGTATATCGGATTTTTTGGATTGAAAGAGCTCATAATCGAAAAAAGGTTCTCTGTAGAATTTCTCATGGCTGTGGCTGGCTTTGGCGCGTTGTACTTAGATTTTCTGTTTGAAGCTGCAACCGTCCTATTCCTGTACTCGTTGGCGGAGTACTTCGAGAATTACATCGAAGACAGAGCCCGCAGAACGGTTGAGAAGTTATCTGCGTTCATGCCTGACCAAGCACGAGTAATCGTCGATGACTCTGAAAAAAGCTTGAGCATTAAAGACATCCAACCAGGAACGATTATTCTTGTAAAACCAGGCGAAAGAATACCCTTAGACGGCACGATTATCGAGGGCTTTTCTCAAGTTGACCAAGCTTTGGTGACCGGCGAATCATTGCCCATCGCGAGGAAGCCGAACGATTGCGTCTACGCGGGTACGCTGAACACGAGCGGCGTGCTCAAGATAGTCGTCACCAAGAAAGTGGAAGAAACTCTTGTCTCAAGAATAGTGCGGCTTGTCACGGAATCCAAGAAAAGAAAAGCCTCAATCGAAAAGCTGATTGACAGGTTCGCCAAGGTGTATGTTCCCATAGTTATTGCATTGGCTTTATTCACTGCCACACTTATGCCAAGAATCGCTGGCGGTGCGTTTCAAACTTGGCTTTACAGGTCACTCATACTCTTGGTGGTTTCTTGTCCGAGCGCCTTTATCGTGTCAGTGCCTGCGACAATATTCACTGCAATAACGGTTGCGGCCAGAAAGGGCGTCATCGTCAAGGGCGGCATTTACATTGAAAAACTAGCAAAAGTCAGGTCAGTCATTTTCGACAAGACAGGCACCTTAACCCTGGGCAAGCCCACCGTGCATGAAATCAGAGGCTTGGAAAATGAAAAATCCTATGAGCACACGCTGACTTACGCTGCAGCCTTAGACCAGTTTTCAAATCATCCTGTGGCTCAGGCTATCGTGAAAAAAGCGTCAGAGAAGCATCTGGATTTCAGCAGGCTCAGAGTCACCGATGTAAAAGAAGTCCCAGGTAAGGGCATTGTGGGCTACGTCGAAGGCAACCACGTAGCCGTCGGGAACATGGAATTGATGGAAGAATACGGCTGCAACTGCGAACAAATCATGGGGCTTTCCGAGAACGACAAGCACACGGCTGTGTGTGTTTCTATCGAAAGAGCTGGGGCTGCCTCTGTTTGCTTCATGGACGATGTGAGAATAGACGCCATCTCCGCCGTAAACACTCTCAAAAAAGTTGGAATCAAAACAACCATTCTAACAGGCGACAAACCCGAAATCGCCAGCGAAATCGCAGAAACATTAGAAGTCGACGAAGTACACTCAGAACTCTTTCCAGAGGACAAGTTGAGAATTGTAGAGCAGATGAAGAACAAGCAGGGTTTGGTGGCCATGGTTGGGGATGGCGTTAATGACGCTCCCGCCCTCGCCGCGTCAGATGTGGGTATCGCGATGGGTGGCGCTGGCGTGGATGTTGCGTTGGAATCGGCGGATGTTGTTCTGGTAAGGGATGAATTAAGCAAGATTCCCTATCTGATTAAATTGAGCGATAAGACTGTGAAAGTCGCCAAACAAAACATAGCCGCATCTCTGGGCGTTAAATTACTCTTGGGCGCGCTGGGGCTTATGGGTTTGACACCGTTATGGTTCACGGTAGCCTCTGGCGACGACGGCGTAACCATGCTACTACTTCTAAACACCCTGCGCCTAGGCAGAGTTAAAGCTTAATCCACTAACCACTTACGCGCTAAGTCTGGACCACACAGAAGAGGTTGCCGTCTGGGTCCTCCAGAACACGGAAATCATCCTCAGGGTCATACGTCTGGCGATGACGCTTGGCTCCGATTTTGAGCAATCTCTTCACCTCACCCTCTCTATTGTGGGAGTAGAGGTCAAGGTGTAAACGCGGCTGCCTAGTGCTTGATAGACGCTCGTCATCGGGCACTTTGTCCAGAGACACGTTGGGACCTCTCCCTTCGGGGTCACGCAAAATGACCCAGCCACCCTTCGCAGGCGCTTTGGGAACATAGTGAAGAGTCTCCTGCCAGAACGCCAACATCTCATCGAACTTTTTGCATCTGATGACGATGGAACCTACTTTCATTTTTCCATTCACAATTCTTTCTTAGATAGCCTGAAGCTAAAGACTTTGGGGTTGGTTGGACAAAACTTTACCATTACAATTTCAAAACTATTTGGCTAGAAGAGTCCGACGTTTATTGATGGGATGTCACCTTTGATTACCGTTCCCGTCGCGCCGTCCAAGAAGAGCTTGTAGCTTTCACTTTTATACTGATAGACCACAAACCACACAGGCGCATGCAAATAAACCGGATCACCCACTGAGAAGTCGGTTTTGATCTCAATGATTCTGTCTACATCCTCCTTGGCTAAGAACTCATGCAGGTTTTCGATTTCCTGCTTCGCTTTCTCCACAGCATCGTACTGTTGCAGTTCGCTGTTCAAAACTTTGGCGAAACCTTCGATGCGTTTAAAGTCGTATGCGATTTTGCCTTCCAAGGGCACTTCGTATTCTTTGGTTGGAAATTCAGTAGCCTTTCTCGCCAAAACCAGCCAGTTGTACTCTTTGTCGATTTTGCCTTCCTTCTCCACGGCAGGCGTTATTCTTTCAAAAACACCCTTGTACGTGGTTGTGGCTTTTATTGGCACCATCCAAAAAGGCAGATACACAAGGTTCTTTTCGGTAATCTTTGATTTCGGCAAGTCGCGTGGTTTCACGAAGCCCGATTTCATCCATTCGCGTATGGGCGTTTCCACCGATGCAGTGTCAAATTTGTTTAGTATCATTGAGTGTTCGAAAATGAACGCTTGGCCGGTTTCTATTACTTGTGTGAAGCCGCAATACTTGCAGGTTGCAACAATCTCGCCTGGGTTGAACTCGATTGGTGCGCCGCAATGTGAACAATGGATTTCTTGAAGTACTGACACGACTATTTGCCTCGCTGAGGGTATTTCTAGCTCTTCTGTGACTTAAGTTTTCTTTCGAGAGATATTTTGAATAAACTTTAATTCTCAGTGTTTGAGACTCTGTGATATCTGAAGAGCTTAAGGTGAATATACTGTGGCGAGTCTGTCTAAGCTTAGATTGTCCATGACTGCAGCAATTCTCTTAGTGGGCATCATATTCGCCGTTTTCCTTGCCATAATCATGTACATCGTGAGCATTTTCTTCGTGGTTCCACCCTTAGGCATCTACGCCATAGCCGTAGTGGGCGCGGGGTTCTTCATATTCATCCAGTATTTGATCGGTCCAGCCATCGTTAAGGCCGCCACGCATCTGCATTACTTGAAGCCGGGCGAGAACCCGTGGCTCGAAGAAACGGTCAAGAAGCTTGCAGACAAGAGCGGACTGCCCATGCCCAAGGTGGCGATTGTTCCAGACCCCACGCCGAACGCTTTCACTTTCGGCAGGACGGCGAGTAGTGCGACTTTGGCGGTGCATGAGGGCTTGCTTAAGCAGTTGAATGAGGAGGAGGTTGAAGGTGTTATCGGGCACGAGCTTGGGCATATTAGGCATAGGGATTATTTGGTTGTGACTGCGCTTTCGGCTGTGCCGTTGATTGCTTTCATAATTGCGCGTGTGAGTTTCACGGCGATGCAGTTTGGTGGTGTGGGTCGCAGCAGAGGCAGAGACAACAGCGGAGCTATCTGGATTGCAATCATAGCTGCAGCTGCGATTTCATATTTAGTCTATTTTATCACGCAGTTGTGCGTCATGGGTTTGAGCCGTTTGAGGGAGCATTACGCAGATGCTTATTCGGCTTACCTGACTGGGCAGCCTCGCGAACTGGAAAGTGCCCTAACGAAGATTACTTATGGGTTGTCGCTTTCGCCCAAGCCTCCGAGCGGTGCGAGAACCTTCTACATAGGCGACCCTGCTTTGGCTAAGTTGGAGGTTCAGGACATAATTTCGAAGAAGGACGAATACGATTTGGACAAGGACGGCGTTTTGGACGAGCGTGAGTTGGAGTTGGCTATGGAGAAGGAAGCCAAGAATACATGGGTGAAAGTGAACACTCTTTTCGCCACGCATCCGCCGACTTATAAGCGCATACTCTTACTCCGCGAAATCGATAAGGAGATGGAGTCGGGCAAGTTCACGAGCAGCAACATTTACAAGCACATCTAAACGCTCTGTGCTTGCTGATTTTTTCAATTTCGTGTTTTTAGTACGCTGTGTTTGGTTGCTGTTCTTGTCAAAAAAAGTTTAATACGCACTCGCCGTTTTAGGAGTAGTCGGGCTAAAGAGAAGGGAGGTCCGCCCTCACACTTTGAAGCACGTGAAAATCGAAGCTTTCGACTGTCCAGACGCTTGGTACAAAACCTTAAGTGCCATTTGGAATCAGGGCGAACTTTTTAAAATCGGCTACGGGTCGGAATGCACTACGACTAAGAAGCTGAATTTGTCTATTGAAATCGCTCATCCCGAGAACAAGCCGTTAGTCGATGAGAAAGCTCCCTGCGACATGAAGTATGTGCAGTGGTATGCTTTGAAGTATTTGTGGTCGGGCGTCATCGAAGACGAGACCTACACTTATGGCAGTCGTCTGCGCAAGCCCGTGGATCAGGTAGAGATGGCCATACAGCGTTATCTGGATGAGCAGTGTGACCGTCAGATTACTATGGTGATAAGGCTTCCTGAGGATTTGCAGAAGAACTTGAACAACCAGCGCCACGAGCCACCCTGCCTAAGCTTAATCGACACCGAGATTCTGGAAGACGCATTGCACTTAACGTGTTACTTCAGGTCTTGGGATGCGTATGCCGGTTTGCCTGCCAACATTGCGGGGATTCAGTTGTTTAATGAGGCTTTTGTGGCTGAGCTTAACAGGCGGGGAAATTTAGATATTAAGACGGGTAAGTTGGTTTTTCATTCTAAGAATTGTCACGTTTATGAGCGTCAGTTTAAGCTTGTGGAGGACTTGCTCAAGCCTCAGAAAGAGGACAACAGGCGTAAGATGCTTGTCAAGCCTTGATTAGGCGTTTAAGAGTCCTATTTTTGTTAGTATGGCTTTAAGCTGTTTTAAGGCTGGGCTGTTTTCTGGAAGCTGTAACAGTGGCTGGGCTGTGAGGTTGTAGCGCATGACGTTCTCGTCTAGGGGAATAATGCCCGCATACTCGACTCCGATTTTTTGTGCTTCTTCTTTCAAGAGTGGTTCCATGTCGTGTGGAAAACGGTTACCTATCAAATAGATTTTTTTGAGTTGTATGTGGACTTCTTTGGCGAGTTCCTTTATGCGTCTGGCGGTTTGGAGTCCCATGTGGCTGGTGTCGGTGACGATTATCATGGTGTCCACATCGCGGTCTGTTCTGCGGCTGAGGTGTTCTAAGCCTGCTTCCATGTCCATGACGACGTAGTCGTAGTTTTTCATCAATGTGTCTATGATGTGTGTGAGAAGGTTATTGACCAAGCAGTAGCAGCCTTCGCCTTCGGTTCTGCCCATGACTAGTATGTCGAAGTTTGAAGTTTCTTCCAAGCACTCGAACACTCTGGCTTCCAACAAATCTCGCTTAGTCACTTCAGGCGCAAGTTCACCACGTTCAACCTGCCTCTTCATTTGACTAGCCATCATACCCACAGTCTTACTGCAAGAAACACCTAAAACATCGGCAAGGTTAGAATCAGGATTGGCATCGATAACTAGGAGGCTTCCTTGCTTAGCCTCACTCAGAAGCCTGACAGTCAGGGCTGTAAGTGTGGTTTTACCAACGCCGCCTTTGCCTGAGACTGAGATAACCAAACCTTTCTTCTGCGACATACTATTCTTCATTCATTACCCGCACAATGTCTCAAATAACCTTTTTCGAAAATTGCCTCTAGAGCATTACCAATCCACTGTGTGCTGCTGAGTGTATGTTGTCATTTGATGGCTTTCGTGGTCACTTTTTTCCAGAAGGTTCTTTAACTCTGTTCAGACTTTTCATGTAAACGATGGAAAGCTCGTGATGAATGATGAATCAGAAAGTTGAGGAGCAATCTGCAGTGTCGAAGAGTCGTTTGACTGGGATGAGAGGTTTCACTGTCATCTAGATGGGTCAGATGCTCTCTTTGCTGGGCACGACTATGAGCGCGTTTGCGTTCACAGTATGGGCTTATGAACTCACTCATCAAGCACCCGCATTGGCTTTGGTCGGGTTTTTCGGCTTTGCGCCTTTGGTGTTGGTTAGTCCTTTTGCGGGAGCTGTAGTCGACCGTTACGACCGTAAGAAGATAATGATTCTCGCCGACTTAGCTGCAGGAGTGCCGACAGTGATTAACTTGTTCCTTTACGTGTCCAACGTGTTGCAGATCTGGCATCTTTTCATAACGCTGAGTGTGGCTGCGAGTTTTCAGGCTTTTCACTTTCCCGCGTATTCAGCGGCTGTGACTATGCTGGTTGACAAGAAACATTACGCCCGAGCGAGCGGTATGCTCTCTGCTGCCCAGTTTGCTTCAGGAATTTTCGCCCCCGTCGTCGCTGTCATTTTGCTGAGTATAATCGGGTTGCCTGGCGTTTTGATGATTGACATAGCCAGTTTTCTCACGGCAATAAGCCTCCTGCTGCTGGTACACGTTCCGCGTCCGCCAGTAACTGAGGCTGGAATAAAGGGCAAAGGGAGTTTCTTGAAGGAGTCGGTTTATGGGTTTCGGTATATTCGCGAGCGTCCGAGTCTTCTGGGGCTGCAACTGTTCTTCTTTGCATTCAACCTGACTGCCACTTTTGCCACGACGCTTATTCCGACCATGATATTAGCCCGCACGAGCTTGGATGGTGCCGTAACCGAGTATGGTCAGTTGGTGTTGGCGAGTGTGATGTCTGTTTCTGGGGTGGGCGGCGTGGTAGGCAGCGTCGTAATGAGTGTCTGGGGCGGTCCAAAGCGTAGAGTCAACGGTGTCCTGTTCGGAGGAGCGCTCAGCAGTCTACTGGGCATCGCGCTAATGGGCGCTAGACCCGATGTCATGGTATGGATGGCGGCAGGCTTCTTCGCCATGTTCTTCATTCCCATCGTGAACGGCAGCAACCAAGCCATTTGGCAGGCTAAGGTGGCGCCCGATGTTCAGGGGCGAGTTTTTGCCACGCGATTGTTGATTGCGCAGATTAGCGTTCCAGTGGCTATGCTGCTTGCTGGTCCTATGGCTGATTTGGTGTTTGAGCCTGCTATGAAGCCCAACAGTAGTTTGTCAGTTACGTTTGGTGGTTTCCTCGGCACTGGTCCTGGCGCTGGCATGTCGCTCATGTTCATTATCGCTGGGATTCTGGGAACGCTGGTGGGCGTTATTGGCTACACTGTTCGTATTGTGCGAAACGCCGAAGACATTCTACCAGACCACCAAACTAGCATCCCCACACAGAAAAACACGCAGGAAAAATCATTTCACGAACAAACAGAAAAATAGATAAAAAAGGTGGAGCTTGAGGTTTTATTCTGCGACGTAGTAACGACCCTCCTCTGTTTCTTTTATCTCATCCTTCGTCAATCGTGCAAGGGACTTTCTCATAGGGCTCTTGAGAAAGTTTGTACAAGGTTTACTTAAGCCAAGCTGTTTGAGTTCTTCGATTGTTTTGGCCGTTTCTATAGAGGTAGCACCAGCTTCTCTGAGTTTCTTTACGATCTTCTGTGATAATACAGAAAGAAACCTGTTTCCGCCATTCATTCACTCCTCTACGTGACGGTGTTCCATATTGCTTGTGTGAATGTTGTGTGGTCTATCATTTTTTGGAATTCTGCGTCAATCTCCACCATCTCTTTGCGTTTCATCAATTCCGCATTAAACTTATCCAAGTCTTCCTTGCTCTTGAACTCCCACATTTCAACATACGTGCCATATACTCCGCCGTATTGCTGCTGGTAGAATCGAAACGCCTTTACCATTTCAAAAATCT
>Ga0315268_10009222_pt1 | contig 10259 bp, 8 predicted proteins | sample C1_top_MG_FD_204535 | JGI IMG/M metagenome (GOLD analysis project Ga0315268, IMG submission 204535) | Sediment microbial communities from Yellowstone Lake, YNP, Wyoming, USA - C1_top | ecosystem: Environmental > Aquatic > Freshwater > Lake > Sediment | place: USA: Wyoming | collected 2017-08-01 | reverse complement strand
CCGATAACTTGGCTCCGGGCGGCTTGTCAGTCTTCAGCAGTTGCGAAAGCCGGTCGATGGCAGCCAGGGCCCTCGGACTATTGGGGAAAATTCTCAGGGTGTATTCGAATTGATCCCAGACGGGCACGTGCTTCCTGGCGCTGGAACTTCCCATCACTTTTTCTTGCTCATTGAAATGATATTTCTCCACCATGTCCTTGGTGGCCTGGATGGTCTTGCGGTAGTCGTAGGGACCATTCACATAGGTTCCCGCGTTATTGATCATCGGGCCGCAGATTTGTTCGTTGTACACGTCTTCCGCGTTGGCCACCAAAGGCGCCGAGCCCAGCGTGAGACCCGCCACAACCGTCAACAACACCAAGTCAATCGAACTATTCACGCCACACCCCCTCTCTGAAATCGGCACTACAGCCCCGCCAGAAACATTCCAATGGTATCATTTCAATAACAAATACATAAATAAATATTCAATCAGTATATTCTGAATGGTACTAACGAAATGTGGAACTCGCCAACATGGACAACCATGACGTAGTCCTGACAAATTCGCTTGCGGCCGGGTCGAGCACAGCCAAGAACCCGGGTGCCGCGGCCAGAAGGCCCCACCTGCTCTATCTCGACGGCTGGCGTGGCATCGCCATCATCTGCGTGCTGTTTGGTCACTTCAGCCGCTTTGAGCAACTGGGCGGCATTGGGGTGATGGTGTTTTTCGTGCTGTCCGGCATCTTGATGAGCCAGATTCTTTTCGTCGACAAGATGCCCTTACGGCTGTTCTATCGTCGCCGCCTGGCGCGTATCGTTCCGGTTTTCTGGCTATATATTGCCGTTGTTTTTACCGCCGGCGGATTGGCCTTCAACCAGTTTTCCAGCGAAGAATTGCTCTCTTCCGCGCTCTTCCTGAGGACCTACTTTCCGAATTCCGACATCTTCCACGCGGCGATCCCCATCCACCATCTGTGGTCACTGAATGTCGAGGAGCACAGCTACCTGTATCTGTCCTTGCTCAGCCTGGCTGCGCTACACTGGGGCGAGCGTTCGGCCAGAATCATACTCACCGTGAGTTCCGCTTTATGTCTCGCGGCCTTCGCCTATTACAAATTCCATCCGCCGGCGGCGCAATCTGCCTTCTACCTGCGGACGGAAGTGGCGGCCTTTCCGCTGCTCCTGTCCTGTGCGCTATTTCTGTGGTTGAGACGCTGGCCGGTCGCCATTCCCGCCTACCTACCCGTCGTCTCGTTTCTCGCGGCATTTGCCATCGTCGCGGTGTCATCCTCGGTTTTTCTGGGCTTCGTCGGGATTTCAGTACTGCTGGCTGTCTCGGTCAACACGCTCCACGTCGCTCCCGCCCAGGTGCTCAAGTTCTTGTCGAGCAGAACGCTCAGGTGGTTTGGGGTCTGTTCCTACTCCATCTACATCTGGCAACAACCGTTCTTTTTTTTGCGCCGCTACTCTTCCTGGGAATACGCCAGCCCTGCCGGATGCATCGCTGCTTTGGTCGTTGCCAGTGGCTCTTTCTATCTGTTTGAAAACCCCGTGCGCAAATGGCTGGGCTACGGGGTGGGTCTAAATCGGCCACGACCACACGCCAGCGCGACGGACAATGTGGATCTGCAAGTATCCCAAGCCATCCCTGAAAAACCCGGTTAAGCTCCTTGAGGCTTGCCAGCGGTCTCCCCCAGCGATCCACTCAGAACAGATCCTGGGGCACAACGCTCAAACTCGCCGCACCAGATGGGCGAGCGCGTAGAGCCTGGCCTCGCTCCTTGCCAGCACCCAGCCGTCCACGACAATCACGTCGGCCCGCTCGAAGTCTCGCAGCGCGATGCTGGCGAGCGCAAGACGCAGCGATCGATTCGACAGGTGCGCTAGATCTGGAGCACCGGCTGGCCAGCGCTCGCCGATTCGCCCGAGCAAATGAGCGATGCTCGCCTCTTTCCCCGTCGCCCCCAGGTAGCCGGCGCCCAAGGCCGCCACCAGGGGATCCGACGCCAGGCACTGCGACGCCCGCTCGGCCAACCCGCGCCTCGCCACCACCACTGCTCGCACTGCGAAGGCGAAACTTCGCGGCGAGGCGAGCGCCGCCGCGCCGAGCAGCACGGCGCGCAGCACCAGCCGCCGCTTCATGGGGCTTTGCAGATTCATGCTGCCTCCCGCTTCAGGTGATCGGCCAGCCGCAGCGCAAGCGCGACGATGGTCAGGGTCGGCGCCGCGGATCCACCGCTGGGGAAAACCGAACTGCCGGCGACGTAGAGATTGTCCACTCCATGCACGCGACAGTTCTCGTCGACCACACCGTGCAGCGCCTCCCTATCCATGCGGGTGGTCCCCATGTGATGGCAGTAGGTCGTCAGATCGTCCGGCCATTGATCCAGGTCGGCGTTGAGATTGATCCTGATCCGCGCAACGCCGAGGCGGGCGAGCTCCGCGCCCACGATCTCCAGGGACCGCAGCAGGCTGCGCTTGTCGCTCCGGCTCAGTCGCCAGTTCAGGTGCACCCGACGTTGTCCCAGGCTGTCTTTCACCTCGCTCAGGGATACGCGACTGTCGCGATTGGGGGCCTGCTCGAGAAAGGCGAAGATGGACGAGGGTTCGAAGGCGTGCAGTTCGTTGAAAATTCCTGATTTTGTGTGGAAGGCTTCACGATAGGCTTGATCGATTCGGTCGCCGACGTAACCGAAGACCCGGCCCAGAGCATCACCCGGCCGTTCCGGCAAGCTGCCCCGCGCCAGGGAACTCCAGATCTCGGCCAGCGCCGCCCGCCCCGTCGGGCGCTCCTGTTGATCGACGAAGAAGGCGACGCTCTGCAACTGCTCTGCGCGCGCGAGTTCCTCCTGCACGCTGAGCACGCCGCGAAACCAGTGACCATTGAGGCCCGAGGGGACGTACAGGTCGCGGGGCGTCGGGCCGCGCCGCAGCGGCGCGAACTGGGCGGCGTTGTTGATGACCAGGTGATCCATGAAGTACCGACCCAGGATATCCCCCCGGTCGATGCTCAGCGCGCGTCCCTCCTTGGCGATGAGCAGCACCCGGGCGTTCTCGATGCCGCCGCAGCACAGGATGAAGGTTTTGCTGGCAACCGTGAACCGGGGCCCGCCTGGCGTGGCGCAGTTCAGCGTTTTCACGCGGCTGCCGGAACGCTCCGCCTCGAAGCCGAGCACCGTGGCGTACAGGCACACGCTGATGTTGGCCGCCGACAGCAATTCATCGCGGTAGACGGTGCCGAAGCGCACGGGATTGAACTGCCAGATTTTGGTGGCAATTCGCTTGGAGTCGGCGCCGATGAGGGGAAAGCCCGAGCCCTGGATCCAGCGCTCGGTATCGAAGCCGTAGGGACAAACGGGAAAGACATCCTGGGCCCGGGTATAGAACGGCACCATTTCTTTGTGGGTGATCGGCCAGCCACTGCCGGGGAGCCAGTCGCGCGCTTCGAAGTCGATGGGATCGAGAATCCGGCTGGCGCCGCCGAAGTGGTTGGTCGAGCCACCGAAATAGCGCAGTCGCGCGGCGTCGAGCGGCATGTAGCGTGGCCCGGTGGTTTCTCCCTCGTAGAGCGCCTGGATCTGGGGATCGTACTCGAAGCCGCCGCTCTCGAGCAGGACGACCCGCTCCTGGTCCTTGACCAGTTCGCGGGCCAGGGCGATGCCCGCAGCGCCGGCACCGATCAGGCAGATGTCGGCTTCGACGCGCTGGCCGTTGGCGAATTTCCGGGCGTCGATCAGCATGCAGGCACCCGCTGCCGCGGCTCACGGACGGTAAAGAGAAATCCGGCTTGACCCAGGTTCTTCCCTGTCATTGGTTGCGCTCCTTAGAGTTTCGAATCCATGACCGCTCTCCCAAGGAAATTTTGCCGGCGAGCCATGGGAGAAAGCTCCGGAACACTCACGTCCAGATATTCCTGCAGCCAGCGCCTGGCGACCACGACGAGGAGCAGGATGTCGTAGGGCAGATCGAAATAGGCCAGACTGAGAAAGGCGCCACCAACGAAGTAGCCGACCAGGCTGACCTGACACATGGCGCCGAGGTGTTTGCACCAGAGGGTTTCGGGGGCACTCCCGCCCCGCTTCATCAACCAGTTTGCCGAACGCCAGACCGACCACCAGAGCGCCAGGAACAGGAACAAGCCGATGAAGCCGTGCTCGCCCAGCACCTGGAAAAAAATACTGTGGGCGGCGTGCAGATCGTTGGGATTGGGCGCGTACGCTCCGAATACTTCAGGATTGTAGATGGCGAAACCGCCCCCCGCGAGGTGGCTCTTGGCCAGATTCCAGGCCATCCACCAGGCATTGATGCGACCCTGCGCCGAGGAATCGTGCTCGTAGTCGACGATGCTGTTCATCCGCTGATCCCAGCTGTCGGGCATGAAGGCGATGAGCATCCCGCCCACCAGCAGCAAGGCGATGCCGAACAGCGCCTTGCGCGGACTCTTCATCCACAGATAGATCGACATGGCGCCCGCGGCCAATAAGGCCCCACGGGACTGCGAGCCGAGGGCTGCGGCCGCCGAGAGCACCATGGCGGCCGACATGCCGTGCTTGAGCCAGAAGGATTTGGCCTGGAGCTGGATGAAGCGCATCAAGGGGATGACCAGAATGATCGCCAGCGCGACCTCGTTGTTGCCGCCGATAAAACCGCCCGGACCCCATACCCGGAAGTCCCCTCCCGTCGCGAGCGTAAAAATTCCCCCTTTGACCCCATAGAATCCGATGGAAAAAACAAGGATCCACACCAGAAGCTCCAGGTGTCGCCTTGTGTAAATCAGCATCAGACTCACCAGGATCATGAGATCAATTTTCAGAACCTTCTTGAGCATCTCGGCGCTGCCCACGACGTCGAACGAGAACGGCAGGGTCATGCCCATCCATGCCACGAACAGGAGCAGCAGGATCACGGGCAGGTCATTGGTGATGGTCCGCCGTTCCTCGGTGAGCAGCAGCCCGACCAGCGTCGCCACCGCCGGCACCGCCGCGACCGGAAAATCGCGGGCAAAGCCCCACGCCAGATCCTGCGGATTCATGATGCTGGTCCAGGTCCACAACAGCACGCCCAGCCAGGGTCGGCGCAATGCGGCGAGGCTGCCTGCAAGAACGATGGTGAGGAGAAGGGCGTCTCTCACGATTTCACCTCACCCAAGTGACCAGGCGTAGCCAGGCCGGCACCGTGCCGGCCGTCGAAAATCATCGGAGGGAGCAGTTTCCCAATCATGATGTTGTGACCTCCTGATTGATCTTGACCTTGCTCGCGATGTAGCGGAACTTGCCGGATGCCTCTGGCACCAATTGCTCGACCCTCTCGACCTGTATGGCCACTTCTGCTCCCAACCGCTGCTTCAATCCCGCAATGATCAGCGGGATGCGCTCCGCTTGGAAGTCCGGCCCCGCGACGATCTGCACGCGCGTCAGATCGATGCTCTCCTGTATCACCTTGAAGGCCTCTATTCCGGGAACATCGCGCAGCACGTAGATAAGTGCCAAGCCATGCATCACGGTGCCGTCCCGCGCCACGACGAAGTCGGTGCTGCGGCCCTGGATCTCGCGCAGCATCGGCAGCGTCCGGCCGCAGGCGCAGATGCGGTCGTCTTGCACCGCGACGTCGCCGGTGCGGTAGCGGATGAAGGGAAAATCTCCGGTAGCCAGATGGGTCACCACGACTTCGCCGGCCTGTCCCGGCGGCAGCACGCTGCCCGCTACGTCGACGATCTCGACGATCACGTCCTCGGCGGTGATGTGCATGCCGCCCGCGGGGCACTGGTGGGCGATGAAGCCGGCGTCGCGCGCGCCATAGCCGTCCGCCACCCGACAGCCGAAGGTCGCGACTATCGTTTCGCGCTGCTCGTCATAGAGCCGCTCCGAGGTGACGAACGCGACTTTGATTCCCAGATCGTCCATGCGGATGCCGCGATCCGCGGCGTGTCGCGCCAAGTGCGACAGCGCCGACGGATAGCCGAAAAGCATCCTGGGTCGCCGCCTACGGACCCGAGAGATGAAGTGATCGAGTGTTGACTCAGACATGTCGAAGGCCGGCAGCAGTTCGGTGCGCATCAGTCTGTCGCGTAGCGCGCGGAGTCGGTCCTGAGCGCCCAGCTCGATCGGCGAGCCCCAGACGACGATTTCCGGGTCGCCGATATCGACATCCCACCAGCGCGTAGCCCGCCATTTCGCGGCGACGTCGTGGCTCACGCGCTCGCCGATGAAGAAAATGAGCGGCTCGCCGCTGGAGCCGCCGGTGTTGAAGCGCGTCAGTCCGCTCGCGTCGTCCGACTTGAGTGCTTCCAGGTTGGTGCGGATAGTCGGCTTGTCGAGAAAGGGCAGACGTCCAAGGTCGGCGAGCGAGCGCAGGTCGGCGGCAACGAAGCCGATCTGGCGAAAACGCTGTCGATAGTAGGGATTGGCCCGCTGCACGCGGGTCAGCAGCGCGCGCAGCCGCTCCAGGCGCAACGCTTCCAGCCGCGCGGGGGGCCACCATTGCGAACGCTCCATCGATTCCCGCAGGGCCAGCGTGGAGTGCCTCTTCAAGCGCTCCTGCAGGGGGAAAACCACCCCGGAGATCAAAGCCGTATAGGCAGCGCTCATTCAACCCGCTCCCCGAAACGGCGCATCGGAACCCGCAGGACGAAGGCTCCGGGCCTCGCCCGGGCCGGCAATCTGCTGGAATTCCTGCACCAGGGCATCGACTCGCTGATCCCAGGTGTTGCTCAGTGCATGCTGACGAATCGAGGCGCGATCCCATTGCCGGCGCAAAGCGTCATCAAGGCTTGCCGTCAGCGCTTCGGCGTCGTCGAACGGGACGATCGTCCCCAATCGGGGGTCGCAGACCACCTCCGCGTTGCCGCCGACATCGGTGCTCACCACCGGCAGACCGCACGCCATCGCCTCAAGGAACACGTTTGCCCAGCCTTCGTTACGCGACGACAGGACAAACACATCCGCCGCCGACAACGGCAGTTTGAGTTCATCCGCGGGCAGCGGGCCCAGAAAGCGCACGCAGTCCTGCAAGCGCAGCGAATCGACGAGGACTTTCAATCGCCCAGTCCAGTCGCCCTCCGGGCCGGCGCCGCCGACGATCAGGTACTGCAGCCCTGGAAAGGAAGCTCTCAATACCGGCAGGCATTCGATCACCCGGTGAAAGCCTTTGCGTTCCACCAGTCCGCCGACCGTCACCAGCACCGGCACCTCCGCTGCAAGCCCGAGGATGCGGCGCGCTTCAGCCTTCTCGATCGGGACGAACTTGTCCGCGTCGACACCGTTGCCCACCACCCGGACCTGGTCCGGGGTGATGCCCAGCGACAAGGCGATCCGGCGCAAGGACTCCGACACCGAAAACACTCGTTTCGCCCGCTGTAGCCCACGCCGGACCAGGCGGCGGAGCACCGGGTCGCGCGCATGGCGGCTCTCGGTGCCGCGCAAGGTGATGGTCACCGGCACGTCCAACCAGCGGCCCAGCAGGCTGGCGGCATAGCCTTCGGGGTAGGCGAAATGCGCGTCGATAATATCCAGACGTCCCGCCCGCTTCAGCTTCGACAGCCGCGACAACGCGCCGAGCGCCATGAACGTTCCATCGAGACGCTTGAGAACGCCAGGTACCGACAGAAAGCGGGGGTGCCAGACATCGAAGCCCTGCTGGCTCTCGAAGGCCGGCGCGCCCGGGCGAAAGCCGGGCCGCAGGCCGCGCAGCAATCCTTGAAGCGGAAACCACGGCAGCGGCGAGACCACCGCCAGCGGCAGCCTGGCGCCGACGCGAAACATGCGCTCGCGCACGAACAAGCCCAGCCCCGGCTGCCGACTATTCGGAAACAGGCTGCTGAACACGACAATGTGCGGGCCGGACTCACGCGCTTGCATGCAAACCCCTGTCCAGGATGGCCCCATAGACCGCGCGATAGCGACCGACGCTGGCCGCCCAGTTGCGCTCGTCCTCGACGAACTGTCGCCCCGCGCGGCGCAGATCGGGCCAGCGCTCACGCTGCGAAAGCAGGCCGAGCAGCGCGTCCGAGAGCGATGCCACGCTGCCGGCGCGAAACAGGACGCCGGTCTCCTCGTGGCGGATCAGTTCGCGATGCCCGCCGACATCGGAAGCCACGAACAGCCGGCCCTGCGCCATGGCTTCCAGCGGCTTGAGCGGCGTGACCAGTTCGGTCAGGCGCATCGAGTACCGGGGGTAAGCCAGGACGTCGATCAGCTCGTAGTAACGCTGCACCTCCTGGTGCGGTACCCGGCCGGCGAACACCACTTTGTCCGCGAGCCCCAGCGCTCTGGCCTGTTCCCTCAGCGCTGCCTCTTGCGGCCCGCCGCCAACCAGCAGCAGACGGACCTCCGGCATGCGCTGCAGAATGCGCTGCAGTGCCGCCACCATGAGATCGAGACCTTCGTAGGCGTAGAAGGAACCGATGTAACCGACAACAGTGCGCCCGGCCAGACCGAGCCTCGCCTTGAGTTCCTCGTCCGGTTCGCGGCCGACAGCGAACGCGTCGATGTCCACGGCGTTCGGGATCACCGTCACCTTGTGCGCCGGAATGCCGCGGGCGATGATGTCGCCGCGCAGGCCATCGCAGATCGTGGTGACATGGTCGGCGTGCCCGAGCGCCCAGGTCTCCAGGCGCCGGCTGAGCCGGTAGCGCGCGCTACCCTCGCGTGTGGTGCCGTGGTCGACCGCTGCGTCTTCCCAGAAGGCGCGTACCTCGTACACCACCGGTAGCCCCAGCCGTTTGCCGACGCGCAATGCCGGGATGGCGTTGAGCACCGGGGAATGCGCGTGCAGGACATCCGGTCGAACCCGCTGCGCGACTTCATGCAGGCGGCTCTCGACCTGCCGCATCAACTGTAACTCCCCCAAACCCGCCAAACTCAAACCTGATGATCGCAGCGGTGTGCGGAAGAAATGCCAGCCATCTACCTCTTCCTCTTCCCCTTCCTCTGTCGCGCTACCGACGACGTGCTTGGGCGTGGTGAGATGGAAGGTTTCCCAGCCGAGCGCACGCTGCTCGCGGAGGATCGACAGCGTGCGGAAACTGTAGCCGCTATGCAGCGGGATGGAGTGGTCGAGGATATGGAGGATGCGCATGGTGTGCTCTGTTCGCGGCGTCAGGATGCCAGGCGCACCGAATCTGTCACGCTCTCGACGCGATCAGCGCTCTGGCCGTGCAGGCACTTGCGCACGAAGGCTTCGAACATCAAGAGCGACCAGATGGGCGCGCAGTGATCCCGCGCCCCTGTTTCGTGATCTTCGATGAGGCGCCTCAGATAGGCCTGGTTGAACATGCCGGTATCGGCCAGTTGCGGCCCCAGCAGCGCCTTGCGCACCCGCGTCTTGAGCGGGCCGCGGAACCAGCGTGCCAGCGGCACGGCGAAGCCCATTTTCGGCCGGTACAGCACCTCGTGAGGCAGTAGCGGTTCCATGGCTTTCTTGAACAGGTACTTGCCCTCCTGCCCCTTGATCTTGAAAGAGGACGGCAGGGTCGCCAGCCATTCCACCAGCGGGTGATCCATGAGCGGTTCGCGCACCTCCAGGGAATGCGCCATGCTGGCTCGATCCACCTTGGTGTTGATGTCGCCGACCAGATAGGTCTTCAGATCGAGATACTGGATCAGCGCCAGCGGGTCGGTGGTTTCGGCGCGCGCCGCATGGCCGAGGAACAGGTCGAGCGCGTGATAGCCACCCAGCTCGGCCTTGAAGCTGTTGCTGAAGAGCTGACGGCGCATCGGGTTGCGCAGAACGGAGACGGAATGGAAGTACGCCTCCACCGAGCCGCGCGCCATGGCTTCGAAGGTGGTCTTGGCCCTGAACATTCTGGGTGCCCAGTCAGCCTTGGGGTAGACCCGGCCGAGCAGGCCGAACAGGGGCCGACGCAGTCCGGCAGGAAAGGACGCGCGCATGCGCTCCTCCATGAGGTGCATGCGGTAGCGCCGATAGCCGCCGAAACTCTCGTCGCCGCCGTCGCCGGACAGGGCCACCGTCACATGCTTGCGTGCCAGTTGGCAGACACGATAGGTGGGGATGGCGGAGCTGTCGGCAAAGGGCTCGTCATAGAGCAGAGCCAGCGTGTCGATCAGATCGAAATCGTCGCTCACCACCTGCTCCACGTGGTGGCGGGTGCGGTAGCGATCGGCGACCATTTCGGCGAACTCGGTTTCGTTGAAGCCGCGTTCGGCAAAGCCGATCGAACAGGTGTTCACCGGCTCGCGCGCGAGACCCGCCATCAGCGCCACCACCGCGCCGGAATCGACCCCGCCGGAGAGGAAGGCGCCCAGCGGCACCTCCGAGAT
>Ga0315268_10009221_pt1 | contig 10259 bp, 9 predicted proteins | sample C1_top_MG_FD_204535 | JGI IMG/M metagenome (GOLD analysis project Ga0315268, IMG submission 204535) | Sediment microbial communities from Yellowstone Lake, YNP, Wyoming, USA - C1_top | ecosystem: Environmental > Aquatic > Freshwater > Lake > Sediment | place: USA: Wyoming | collected 2017-08-01 | reverse complement strand
CCCGGATTTGCCGCTAACCTGGCCCCCCGCCTCCCTGCACCCCCGACGGCCTTGGCCATCCTGTAATTACGGGGACACCATACTTAATTCCCATAATTTGCCACTGCCCGTATAGATCCTGGGAGAATTAAGTATGGTGTCCCCGTAATGCCGAGGCAAAAAAACCCCTTGAAATATCAAGGGGTTTTAATTTTCTGGCTCCCCGGGACGGATTCGAACCGCCGACCAAGTGGTTAACAGCCACCCGCTCTACCAGCTGAGCTACCGGGGAGTGGGGAAGGATTATGTTGGCTGGGGGACAAGGATTCGAACCTTGATAGGCAGATCCAGAGTCTGCAGTCCTGCCGTTAGACGATCCCCCAGTGGCAACTTTTTTATATACGCAGCACCCGGGAGTTTGTCAAGGGGTTTGCCCGCCCAGTCTGCAGCTCCATGGGCTCTCTGCCAACTCTCTCACTCCTGCTCTACCGGACGATGAGGACGCTGCACGGGGCGTGGCGGCTCACTTTTTCCGCGGTGGTGCCCAGGAATTTGGCCCAAACGCCGGAAAGCCCGCTATGCCCCAGCAACACCAGGTCAAACTTGCCCTCGGTGGCCACCTGGACAATCATTTGCGCGGGGTGGCCGGGATGCCGCAGGGTCTTCAGCTCGACCCCGGCCTTCTGGGCCCGCGCCCGGGCCGCCTGCAGGATCTTCCCAAAGTGTTGATTGGCGAAGGCCTTCTCTTCCTGCACCTCATCAATGGTGGCGCTGAACCGGGCCGGTCTCTCCGTTACCGCCAGGGCCCAGAGTTCCGCCTGGTGGACCTGAGCCAGCTCAATCCCCACCTTTAGAGCCCGGTTGGCCCCTTCGGAGCCGTCGTAGGCCAATAAAATTTTCTTGAACATCTTTACCTCCCGTCAACGTTCTGCCCCAGGAAAAATGGAGAACTATTAGCGCCGCACCAAGCATAACTCCCTGGAAACCAGAAAAAATATGGGTATGGAGCCAAGCTGCATAATTACCGAGAAGGCAATGAGCCATCCCAGGGAGACCTCATACAAAAACCCCATCAAGGCACTCCCCAGGAACCAGAAAAGACCGAAGCCACCCTGGAAAATGCCGTACCCGGTAGCCCGCCGGTCCTTCGGCACCATGTCTGCCAGGGCTGCCTTCATGATGGATTCCTGCGCTCCCATGCCTATGCCCCACAAGACCATGCCCGCCAGCGCCCAGGAAAAGTCCCCCAGGAAAACCAGGGGAGCAAAAAGCGCCGATAATAGGGGGGCGGCAATCAAGACCGGCATCCCCAGGCGGTCGAACAGCCGCCCGAAAATCAGGGCCGCCACCGCATCCACTCCCATAGCCGTGGCATAAAAGATAGGAATCCAGTTGGCCGGGGCAACCTCCACCTTGGCGAAATGATAAGCAATCAGCGGGAAATCGGCGTATCCGGCGCCGATGAGCCCTGCCGCGGCCACGTACAGCCAGTAAGGGCGGCTCAGTCCCCTGGTTTCCAGTTTAGGGGTAGCCACCTCCAGATGCTGGGGGTGCGGATAGAGGCGGGCGGCAATAATAATCACCAGCAGCGCCAGCAGAGCGGGGGCCAGCAAGGTTGCAAAGCCCGCCCGATAACCTCCCTGAAAATATAAGACCGCCGCCACGATGAGGGGCCCTGCCACCGCGCCTATCTGGTCCATGGCTTCATGGAACCCGAAGCCCCAGCCCCGGCCCACTTCGGCGGCGGCATGGGAGAGCATGGCGTCCCGGGCCGGGGTGCGGATGGCCTTGCCCAGGCGCTCCAGCAAGAGGAGAAGGGCAGCCGCTTCCCAGCTTCCCGCCAAAGCCAGCAAGGGGACGGCAAACAGGTTCAGGCTATAGCCCACAAAGGTGATGGGCCAATATCTGCCCAGGCGGTCGGTGACATAACCGGAAACCAACCGCAGGGCATAACCCAGAAACTCCCCCAGGCCGGCCACCACTCCCACCACGATGGCGCCGGCCTGGAGGTCGCCCAGAAAGGGGCCGCTGATACTCCTGGCCCCTTCGTAAGTCATGTCGCTGAAGAGACTGACTACTCCCAAAATAACGATAAAATTCCACGCTGCCGCAACCCTGAAGTCTTTAGGCGGCATGCTTGCCTTCCGCTCTAATTGCCGGCCGGATTGGCAAACTTAGTCCGGCATGTGCAAAAAGTGTTCGGCCGTGCCGGCATACTCCAATTCCGCCTCCACCATTAGCCCCACTTCCCGGGGCTGAAACCAGAGTTGGGCAATGATAGTGGGGATCACCGCGGAGGCGATCACCCCGGTTACCAGGATGGAGTACTGGTCCTGGTTGATATAACCGTGGGTCAGGCCGAACAGGGAGGAGATGCTGCCGAAGGTGAGACCCGTGGCCATCAGCAGGGTGGTATAATTGCTCTCCCGGAGGGGCAGGCCGAAGAGCCGACACAAAGGCCAGATGCCCACAACTTTGGTGACCATTTTTATCCAGAACAGCGCCACCAGTATTCCAAAACCGGCCACCAGAGCAGGCAGAGAAACCAGGGTGCCGGCCTTGATAAAGAAGAAGGGGGTAAGCAAGGCGAAGGTGATGGCCCGCATGCGGAAAATCATCACCTTGTCCTGGACAAACAGGCCGGCGATCACCATGCCGAAGAGGTAAGCCGGCAGCACCGCTTCGCTCCGGGCCGTAACGGCCAGGGCCCCCAGGATGCAGAGCACCAGGAAAATGAATTTGATCTCCGGTTCGATGACGCGGCCGCCCCACCGGGCAAAGACCCAGCGGCAGATGGAGGGCAACCGCCACAAGGCCACCACGGTGACCACGACAAACACCACCAGCCAGCGGTCATATTCGGCGAAGATCAAGCCCAACGCCAAAACGGTGCCCAGGTCGGTAATAAAACAGGCGGTAAGGATGAGTTTGCCCAATTCGGTGTTGTTCAGCCCGGTCTCCACCATCACCGCGTAGACCACGGCCATGGAAGTGGTGGACAGGGCGATCCCGGCGATCTGGGCGGATTGCGGATTCCAGCCGCCCACGTAATAGGCGTAGGCCATACAACCCAGGAAAGGGAACAGGAAAGAGACGATCCCGATGGCCAGGCTGGGTTTCCACAGGCGGCGAAAGGCCTGGGGCTCAATTTCAGCCCCGGCCAGGAAGGTCAGGACCACCGAGGCGAAACCGGCCAGGAAGTTGATCCAGGCGGTGGGTTTAAAGATGATCCAACCGAAGTAAGCTCCCAGGTTGCCGGCCACAAATCCCAGGAAGATCTCCACCAGGGCCACGGAGATGCCGATGCGGATGGAGATGAGGCTGGCCAGGAGCGCCAGACCGATCCAGGCCGCCGCGGTGTACCAGATTTGCTCCACTTGTACCTCCTGAGGTCCGGTATCGGAGTTATAGGCGGAGGGGCTAAGGGCTGGTAAGCTTTCAGCTATCAGCAGTCAGCCTTAAGCTTTAAGAATTAAGAATAATGAAGATTTGCATTCACACCCAGACCTACCGGAACATTATCCACTAAATGGTGATTTTTCAAATCATTACTTTTGCAGAAAGCTGATAGCTGACGGCTGACAGCTAAATTGTCCCTGGCCTTCGTCCCAAAAAATCCCACAAAAAAGCCCCTGACCTCACCCGGATGAGAGCAGGAGCCATCAGTGTTATCACGGTTCGGGCAGATTTCCCTCCACCCCGGCGGACCCCATCGCCGAATCATGTAACTATGTTTAACTCAAGAAATTTCCCTGGTCAAGCGGTTTATCCATAAAGTGGCTGGTTAAAGGGGGTGCTGGAAGGACCGGAAAAGGAAGGGCGGATTTCTTCGATATGCCTTAAATCTAGACTCTAATCCGATGGTTCAGCGCACGATCAAGACGCTGCAGGGGGCGTGGCGGCTAACCTTTTCGGCAGTAGTTCCTAAAAAAGCCGCCCAGACGCCGGAGAGCCCGCTGTGCCCTACAAGCACCAGGTCAAATTTACCCTCTTTGGCCACCAGCACGATGGTCTGGGCGGGGTGTCCGGGCCGCATGATGGTTTTAAGTTCTAAGCCCGCCTCCTGCACCTTCAGACGCGCCGCTTCCAGCAGCTTTCCATAATGTTGATCAGCAAATTTCTTCTCTTCCTGGACTTCATCAATGGTGCCGCTGAACCTGGGTAATTTCTCCTGCACCGCCAACACCGCGAGCCTTGCCTGGTGGACTTTGGCGAGACTAATTCCCCCCGCCAGGGCCTTGTGGGCGCCATCCGAGCCATCATAGGCCACCAATATTTTCTTGTACATCTTGCACCTCCAGCGCCGTTTCTTTTGGCAGGGTCAGGCGTCTTAAGAAGGTAAATTCCCCCAGGCCGGAAACCACGATCCGGAATGGCACCGGCCCGGGGGACCTATAAAAAGACCGCTGCCCCGGCCCTTCCATAAGCCATGCTGACTAAAAGGTTGACAACTCTTCTGATTAATCCACAGGGTCCAGTTACATAGGACGCGCCTCTGACGATGCTTGGAGATAAAACCAATAAAAAAACTCCTGCCCTCACAGAAGTGAGAACAGGAGTCATTAGCTCTCGGCGCGGTTCGGACGGTCTCTGCCGTCCGGGCGGACTCCATCACCTTCTCAATATTAATCCCCTCCATCAATGAATGCAAGGATTTTCTTTAAAATTATGTTGACTTTTCTTTGGAAAGGACTTACAAAAATTATTAGGCAATGAAGTCTGCCTTTAACCGCCCCGCTTACTCAGGGCGGGGCTGATGACTTCTGTTCATTTCGGGCAGAAGTCATTTTTTTTCTGCCCGACTCATTCCAAGAGGAGGGGCAGCCATGAAAGAGTATGAGGAAATCATCCGGAAAAAAGGGCTTCCCAGGGTGGGGCAGACGGTGCGCAGTAAAAAATTCGGCACCTTGTGGCGCGTCATGGAGGAAAAGGAGGTCTGGCGCAATATCGATTCGGACCCTCAAACCGGCGAACCCCGAATGATCCCGTGCATATACCTGCTTTACTGGAAAGTTGAAGCGGGAACGTTCCCTGGAGTCGGGAGAATGATGGGGTACGAATATACTCTTTACGACAACACCTTTGCACTTAATTGGAAAATCGTCTCCTGAGATCCTATAGATCCAAAAGAATGGGGCCTGCTGGAGTTGGAGAGTTGCCGATGACCGTCGTAAACCTCGGAGAAAGAAAAGGCCAACCCCTTATCAGGGGCTCAGGAAGGAGGTCTAAACATGGGAAAAGTTATAGAGCTCCGCCTAACTAAGAAGGCCATTTACCGGGCAGCTGAAAAAGAACTGAAAAAGATGTATCAGCTCTCGGGGGGTGGCCTTGACCCTATCATCGATGACGCTTCCAGGTTGGCGTTTGAAAAAGGCCAAATAGACGAAGTAAGGTGGGTGGATTGGACGACTTACTGTGAGATGGTTTTAAATAGGATAGGAACACAATAAGCGATCAATATTGAAAGATGCAACCAAAATAGAACCGGATAATTGCAGTTGACTGGTCATAACCCCGGTCGCTCTAACGATGCCGGGAACGCTATGGATCAATGAAAATATTAAGGAGGAATAGTACCATGGCGAAGTATGACCCCACCAAACAGGAAGATTGGCAGATTTCGGAGATCGCGGAAGAGGACCTTAATTTTAATGCGCAATGTGATAAGGTCGGCATCTTGCCCGAAGAGCGCATCCCGATGGGACGCAAAATCGGCCGGGTGGAATACATGAAGATAAAGGAGCGCCTCAAGGACAAGCCGGACGGCTATTACATCGACGTCACCGCCATGACCCCCACTCCTTTAGGGGAAGGCAAGACCACCTGCACGATGGGCCTCATCGAGGGCCTGGGCAAGCGCAAGGTGAACGTGGGCGGCGCCATCCGCCAGCCCTCCGGCGGTCCCACCATGAACATCAAGGGCTCCGCCGCCGGCGGCGGCATCTCCCAGCTCATCCCCTTAACCGAGTTCTCCCTGGGCCTCACCGGGGACATCAACAACGTCATGATCGCCAATAACCTGGCCATGGTGGCGGTGACCTCCCGGCTGCAGCACGAGTTCAACTACGACGACGAGCAACTGGCCAAGATCCCCCTCAAACGCCTGAACATCGACCCCAAAAATGTGCTGATGAAATGGTGCTTTGACCTGTGCGCCCAGGCGTTGCGCAACATCACCATCGGCCGGGGCACCAAGATGGACGGCTTCGAGATGGACTCCAGCTTCTGCATCGCGGTGGCCTCCGAAGTGATGGCCTGCCTCTCCATGTTCAGCGACCTGCCGGATTTGCGCAAAAGGTTGGGCGAGATCACCGTGGCCTATGACAAGAAGGGCAACCCCGTCACCACCGAGGACCTGGAGTGCGGCGGGGCCATGACCGCCTGGATGCTGCCCTCCATCAACCCCACCCTGTGCGCCACGGTGGAATATCAGCCCGTCTTCGTGCACGCCGGGCCCTTCGGCAACATCGCCGTGGCCCAGTCTTCCATCGTCGCCGACCAGATCGGCCTGAAGCTCTTCGACTACCACGTCACCGAGTCCGGCTTCGGCTGCGACCTGGGCTTCGAGAAGTTCTGGAATATCAAGTGCCGCGCCAGCGGTCTGAAACCCAATGTGGCGGTGATGACCACCACTATCCGGGGCCTGAAGCACCACGGGGTCAAAGCCGGCGCCCTGCCCGTCCGGCCGGGCCGCCCCCTCCCCAAGGAGTACTTCCGGGAAAACCTGCCCTGGCTGGAAGACGGCATGTGTAACATGATCCACAACATCAACATCATCAAAAAGTCCGGGATCAAGCCGGTGGTGTGCATCAACCGCTTCCACACCGACACCGATGAAGAGGTCAAGATGGTGCGCCGGGCTGCCGAAGCAGAGGGGGTCCGGGCCCCCGTCTCCGAGCACTGGCGGTACGGCGGCGACGGCGCCCTGGAGTATGCCGACGCGGTGCTGGATGCCTGCAAAGAGAAGGCGGACTTCAAGCTCCTCTATCCCACTGAGATGCCGCTGCGGAAGCGGATAGAAACCATCGCCCGAGAAGTGTACGGCGCCGACGGGGTGGTCTATACGCCAGAGGCGGAGGCCAAGGCGAAGAAATTCGAAGACGACCCGCAGTTCAAAGACTACCACACCATGATGGTGAAGACGCACCTGTCACTAACCCACGATCCCACCAGGAAGGGCGTGCCCAAGGGCTGGTTGCTGGCGGTGCGGGACTTCCTGCTTTACAGCGGCGCCAAGTACATCTGCCCGTGTACCGGCACCATCAGCCTGATGCCCGGCACCAGCTCCTCCCCGGCCTTCCGCAAAGTGGATGTGAATGTCAAGACCGGCAAGCCCACCGGGGTGTTCTAACCGGAACTCTCTCCCTCCAGGCCCCAAGAGCCTGGAGGTCCTTTAGCCAAGCCCATCCGGCTTCCGGGGCCACCCGGGAGCCGGGTGGCGCTCCTGGGAGGCCCGCTTGGAGGGCAGTCCAGCCAATTAAAAAGCCCCTGATCGCATGGAAAAGATCAGGAGCCCTAGCCTTCCTGCGGTTTAGTGGCTTTCTTCCCCTTGGGCGTACCCGTCGCCGATACCTTGATATCCAGATTGTCCGGTAATAATCTTCCGAACAAAATTTTTTCCAGGTTGACATGAGCTTAATTTTCTTTTTAAATTAAGCCTAAATAGGCGATGAAGTCCGCCATAACCGCGCCGCCTTCTCCAGGCGGAGCTGATGACTTCTGTCCAATACCGGGGCAGAAGTTTTTTTTTGCCCCCTTGCAGGAGAAGCTATGGGGACCTACCGGGAACTCCGGGAAGCTCTGGAACAGCAACTCACCCACTTGGCTCGGCTGCCGGAACTGAAAGGTCCAAATCTCCCGCGGCTCGTAGAAAAGCTGCGCCTGAACCGCTTCAACCTGGTGGTTCTGGGCGCGTTCAAAAGGGGCAAGAGCACCCTGATTAACGCTTTGTTGGGGGAACCGGTGCTCCCCACCGCCATCGTCCCCTTGACCTCCGTGGTCACCATCCTGGGTTTCGGCGAGAGGCTCACCATCCAGGTGAATTTTAAAAACGGTCAGAGTCGCCAAATTACTCAGCCGGAATTGGTGAACTATATCACGGAAAAGGGCAATCCCCGTAACCAGAAAGGGGTGCGGGAGGTGGAGATCACCTATCCCAGCGATTATCTTCGGGAAGGGGTGCGCATCATCGACACCCCCGGGGTAGGCTCGGTTTACAGCCACAACACGGAAGTAGCCTATAATTATCTCCCCCAGGTGGACGCCGCCATCTTTGTGGTCACCGTGGATCCTCCTTTGTCCGAGGCGGAACATGAATTTTTAAAGGACATCAGGGAGTATGTCCATAAATTATTTTTTGTCTTAAATAAGATCGATTATGTGAACGCGGCGGAACGCCAGGAAGCGTTAGAATTCACCACCCAAATCCTGCAAGCAGATTTGGCCGCGGAACGGGTGATGATCTTTCCCATGTCCGCCAAGTTAGCCATGGACGGCAAGTCCAATGGGCGTTCGGAGCTCCTGGAAGCCAGCCTTCTCCCCCAGTTCGAAAACCACTTGCGCCAGTTTCTTTACCAGGAAAAGGGTCGGGTACTTCTCATTTCCTGCGCTACTGGAGCTTTAAAGGCCATCACCGACTCCACCCTGGCCCTCAAGGTGGAACGCCAGGCCAGCGCCATCCCTTTAAAGGAACTGGAAGAAAAGATTCTCCGCTTTGAGGCGGAATTGCAAGGGCTGGCGAAAGAACGGGAGTTATCCCTGCTGTTGTTGGATGCCCGGGTCAAGGGCGTGGTTACGGAGGTGAATGAAGATCTGGAGGCCTTTAAGGGGGAGACCGACGCCAGGCTGCGACGGGAAGTGGAAGCCGCCTTCCACCAGAAAAGCCGCGTCTCCCTGGACCTGCGGAAAGAAATGGAAGAATTTCTATTCGGCGCTCTCCGGGATGTGTTCTCCGTGTGGCGGCGGCAGGAAATCGAGAAATTGTCCCAAAAGCTGGCGGATATTCACCAGGATTTCGCCGAACGGATCAATGGCATCCTGGAACGGTTAACCCAATTGACGGCTCGCATCTTTGACTTTTCCCTGCGGGGCTTCGCAGCAGAGACGGTTTTTACTGAAAGGAGCCAATTCTGGTTTAAATTCAAGGAAGATCCGGTGGGACTGGAGATTATCCAGATGACCATCACTTCCCTTTTGCCACGGGCACTGACTAAAGGATTCCTCCTGAAAAAGTTGCTGGAAAACTTAACAGAATTGGTGGATAAGCACTGCGGCCGCCTGCGCTATGACTTCCATCAGCGGTTGCAGGAGATTGCCCGGGAATTTCGGCAGACCTGGCTTGCCAAAATTGATGACACCACTCAAAGCATCCGCCAGGCCCTGGAGCGAGCCCGGGCCCAGAAGCAGACCAGTACCCAGGCTGCTGCGGCACGGGTGGGAGAGCTGGATCAGAGTTTGGCGGAAATTCTGCGAGCCGAAGCGCAGTTGCTGGCCTTTAAAGAGCGGATCGAAGCATCTTTATCCCCGCTGCGTTCGCAATAATCGTCAAGGAGGTGAAAAGAAAGCCCTGGACCTGACATCGGTGAATAACAATTCTGATTTTCTTTTCAAACCCTAAGCGCTTTACCGAGGAGGTTGTCATGAAAGACTACGAGGAAATCATGCGGAAGAAGCGGTTGCCCAGCGTGGGTCAGACGGTTCGAAGCAAGCGGTACGGCATCCTGTGGCGCATCATGGAAAAACGGGAGGTGTGGCAAACTATCGATGACGACCCTCAAACGCGGGAACCTCGCCTGGTGCCGGCCATTTACCTGGCCTTCTGGCGCGTCAGGGAAGGAGTCCCGCCGGGGGTTGGAAATATGATGGGATATTTATACACTCTTTATGACAACACCTTTGAGGTCAACTGGGAGATACTCTCCTGAGAGAGACCTTCTTCTCTTCCAGATCTCTCAGATGAAACAGAGGGGCCGGTTCTGACGGCCCCTTGTCTATTTAAAGATTGTCAGGTATGGTATTTCACCTTGCTGGGTAAATACTTATGCCTCACGGGAGGAAACCATGACCCAGATCATCCTGGTGCGCCACGGCCAGACCCCCTGGAACAAGGATAAAATCTTTCGGGGCTCCGTTGATATTCCCTTAAACGATCAAGGCCGGGAGGAGGCCCGCCTGGCGGGGGAGTGGCTCAAAGGTGAGACCTTCCATGCTGCCTATACTTCCCCCCTTTCCAGGTCTCGGGAGACCGCAGAGGCCATCGCCCGGCACCACGGCCTGGAGGT
>Ga0315268_10009220_pt1 | contig 10259 bp, 9 predicted proteins | sample C1_top_MG_FD_204535 | JGI IMG/M metagenome (GOLD analysis project Ga0315268, IMG submission 204535) | Sediment microbial communities from Yellowstone Lake, YNP, Wyoming, USA - C1_top | ecosystem: Environmental > Aquatic > Freshwater > Lake > Sediment | place: USA: Wyoming | collected 2017-08-01 | reverse complement strand
TAGCTATGTCCTCATGTTGAGATTTTCTTTTGAGCCCCGTTCCAGCGCTTATTTGCCGACGACAGTCAGACCGAATTCCCACGCTTCACCCTGCATCTTACCCCAATTTCGTTTTTCCGAATCTTACCCGTTACGCACAACCATTGTCTTCCAGTAAACGCGTATCTGGCCGGAGGCTCGCTCGCATCTGCGCCGCCATTGATAAGAAGTTGATGCAGTGCTTGGTCTCAAGTACCGCAGCGCGATCTCGAAGTATTTTCTCCTGTGGCATCCGGTCATGTTTCACCGCAAAAACAATTTTATTGAAGTCATATTCCGCTCTTGCTTTCATCACCCTGTTGTCGAAGGCGATGCGCAGACGAGAAATATAAACATTTAGTCGCGTGTCGTTTTCGCAAAGATTCGACACGAGCACGCCATTTTCGCGCAAGGCCAAGGCGCACTGATCGAAAAAACGCTGGCTGGCCAGCGATGCTGGTATACCCCCGGCGTCATAGCCATCGAGCATGATCACGTCGGCGCTATTCCAGCGCCCAACGAGATATTTCGCCCCGTCTGCATGTACAACACGAAATCGTTCATCGTCCGGAGGAATCGCGAATTCATCTCGCAATGCGATTACTTCTTTATTGATCTCGACTGTCGTGATTCGGCACTTGGGTAAATGCTGGTAGCAGTACTTTGGCAGAGACCCTCCACCCAGCCCGACGATTAGAATGTCGCGCGGTGCGGGGTGCAAGAGCAGAAACGCCATCATCGTCTGCGTATAACTCACCTCAAGCTCGAAGGGAGCGTCTTTGCGCATGGAACTCTGGACCGCCATCTCGTCGAAATGCAACGATTTCGATATGCTGTTTTCGTAGATAAAAGGAGACCGCTTGGTGGTGTGCGGCATATCATTCGGCGCGATTAGGTTTATACGTTGCAATTGCTTGGCCAATCTTCCATTCCTCCGGTAAATACGCTTAATACAACTGGCATGTTTGATCTCATCCCTCGATCAATACGATGTTAGCGCCAAGGGCGGACGTCACCTTTCAGCGCAGAAACAAAATTGTCCGCCTCGCCAATTTCGGCGGTTGCAAGGTGGCGCAATCCGCAAGGCGATTGTTCCAGCCAGCTGACGAGCGACTTTAAATCGACTTCCGTACCACGGAAAATAAGATAACACCTGATTTTCCCCAATGTCGGAAATATGACTTCGCAGCCCAATGAACGCACGAAACGGCGCACTGCCGACTGGAAGATGTGTGGCACGAACTCCCCAGACAGTCTAAGTAGAAATAATCGTTCACCTTGATTGTGGCGGGGGGTCACCGATCATTCTTTTGGTAGAGTTGATCTTGGATGCTTTCAGCACTTCTGGGCGGATACACTCAAACGACCTGGCGGCGTTCTTAGCCGCTATGCAGCCATTGTTCATGATGAAACGTGACGGGGTTCCAGGTGTGTTGAACTGTGCCATGACAACGCTCTCGCGAGCCGGGATTACGATGCGCTTTATATTATCATAATATGATAACTAAAAGCATGGGTGGCCCGCATTGGCGAACTGACCATCAGGCAGGAATCACATGGGGAAGTGGCGCGGACAGTCAGGTGAAATTGATGTCCACTGATTGATGGTTCTATAACCGTGGGCCGCGAGAATTCGAGCACACCAAAGCCCTTGTGTATGAGGACTCAGCTTATGCTGCGGAGATTTGTTCTTGGGAAACACAAGGATGGGAGCGCCGGAGCAACACAAGGGCCTTTCCCTATAAAATTTGTCCCATCTCCGGTCAGGAGTCCTTTTCTAAGGAAGAGACACCGGCTTACTTGGTCACGATCGAAACCACCCACAAAAGCCCCGCTATCAGTACCACAACCCCTACAAACCCCGCGACAACAGCCTGAAGCGGAGTAATCTTACTAATATCTGATTCATAGTCCCGGAGCTTGCGCACTCCAATAAAACTAAAAAAAACGGCTTTCGCGACTTGGGTGAAGCTGGCTTTCCGGGGTGAAGTCGGTTCTTTCTGTCCAGGAAGGTGTGGTGGCTTCATAAATGCTCTCCTAAGCGCTATTAGCGATTCCGCCGTGCGTAGTTCGAGGAAGCAGCCCTTTAAGCCCTTTATGGAACCAGGGTATATGCGCCATAACTTCATGACTCTGACGGAGTGCGAATCACATTAACATATTATGTTAATGTGTACATTTCTATTGTACGTGATGGAGTTGCCATATTTTCCGTGGCATTTCCGCTGATAAAGCTAATCTCGATCGGGCGGCGCTGGAATGACGGAGGGGAGTCGTTACCTGCTTATTTTGCGTGATGCTTGCGATAGCTTTCCAAAAAGCGCGCGACACGTCCGATTGCTTCCGTCAGGTCATCCATGTTGGGCAGGAACACGATGCGCAAATGATCGGCGTGCGGCCAGTTGAAACCGCTGCCCTGCACAACCAGCACCTTCTCGGTTTCAAGCAACTCCAGGATGAATTTCTGGTCGTCTTCGATCGGATACATCACCGGATCGAGACGCGGAAACAGATACAGCGCGGCTTTGGGCTTGACGCAGGTCACGCCGGGAATATCGGTCAGCAGTTTGTACGCAAGGTCACGCTGCTTAGTCAAGCGTCCGCCTGGGGCGACCAAGTCGTTGATACTCTGGTATCCGCCCAATGCAGTTTGGATGGCGAACTGCCCCGGCACGTTGGGACACAAACGCATCGAGGCGAGGATGGACAGACCATCAATGTAATCCTGCGCGCGTATCTTGTCCCCCGAAACGATCATCCAGCCCGCACGATAACCACAAGCGCGATAATTCTTGGACAAGCCGTTCATGGTGACGAATAACACGTCGTCTGCCAGCGCGGCGATGGAAGTATGCTTGGCACCGTCGTACAGCATCTTGTCGTATATCTCGTCGGCGAAGATGATGAGCTGATTCTGCCGCGCGATCTCGATGATCTCTTTCAGCAACTCATCGGAATACAACGCACCGGTCGGATTGTTCGGATTGATGACGACGATAGCGCGGGTATGCGGCGTAATCTTGCTGCGAATGTCGGCCAGATCCGGCATCCATTCATTCTGCTCGTCGCACAAGTAGTGGCGCGGCGCGCCACCCGCCAGCGTCACCGCAGCCGTCCACAGCGGATAATCCGGCGCGGGGATCAGCACCTCGTCGCCGGTATCGAGCAGTCCTTGCATGACCATGACGATCAACTCGGAAGCGCCGTTACCGATAAAAATATCCTCCATCCCCACGCCGGCGATATTCTTTTGCTGCGCGTAATGCATGATGGCTTTACGCGCGGCGAACATACCTTTTGAATCGGAATAACCGGATGAATTCGGCAGATTGTGGATCACGTCTTGCTGGATTTCTTCCGGCGCCTCAAAACCGAATGGTGCCGGATTACCTAGGTTAAGTTTGATGATGCGATGACCATTCTCTTCCATCTGCTTCGCACGCGCCATGACCGGGCCGCGAATGTCATAGCAGACATTCGCCAGCTTCGTGGATTTCAGCACGAAACGAATAGAATCGGTATCGGATGGTTTGGTATGTTTCACTCTGTGCTCTTACTCTATATTTCAAGCATGGTCGAATCCGCCAGAATCCCTTCAAGCCACCGCTTGCGAAGGGCGCAACGCTATCCGAGCGTGCCCCTATGGCTCAAACCAGCACCTGACGCGTATCAACAAAAAAATGGTATATCTGCTGCTCTATTTGTGGATCGATCATCACCTCAGGCCGCTTGCCATTCGGGCAGGCAAGTCGTGGCGTCGTTCCGAACAGACGGCAGATCAGCGGACGTTCCGCATAGACCTCGCATCCATTGTCACCCAGGTGCGGGCAGCTCAGATCGGCAAGCGCCGCCACATGCTCCTCGTCGCTTTTGACCGGAAGCCTTGCCATTTCTTCGGTGGAGGTGGTTACCGGCCCACAGCAATCGTGGCAACCGGGTTCGCACTCGAAAGCGGGAATATGTTTTCGGAAAAACTGGATTTTCCGGCTGTTATCTGTCATTACCCGTGCGACCTCGGCAAAACCCGCCCCCTTTTAATCCGTTAACTTGCGCGCCTCAGCGACCTGGCCCTTGTAGGCGTCGTAAATGTGCTTGAGCGCGTCGGCCATGGTGACCTGCGGTTTCCAGCCGAGGTCCTTCATGGTGTTCTCGATTTTCGGCACCCGGTTCTGCACGTCCTGGTAGCCTTTGCCATAGTAGTCGGCGGAGCTGACTTCCAGCGTCTGCACTTTCTTGGCGGTCTCGGCGTATTCCGGGTAGGTCACGGCTAGGTCGAGCATCATTTTCGCCAGTTCTTTCACCGAGTAGTTGTTGGACGGGTTGCCGATATTGTAGGTCTGGCCGGTGGCCACGCCGTTCTTGTTCGCGATGATTTTCATCAGGGCGTCGATGCCGTCTGAAACGTAGGTGTAGGAGCGCTTGGCTACGCCGCCATCGACCAGCTTGATGTTCTCGCCGCGCACGATGTGGCCGAGGAACTGGGTGATCACGCGCGAGCTGCCTTCCTTGGCGGCGTTCAGGCTGTCCAGGCCGGCGCCGATCCAGTTGAAGGGGCGGATCAGGGTGAAGTTGAATTCGGTCTTCATGGCGTAGGCAAAGATCACGCGGTCCATCAGCTGCTTGGAGCATGAGTATATCCAACGCGGTTTGTTGATCGGCCCGAGAATTAGTTCGGAGGTGTCCGGGTCGAATTCGTCGTCGCGGCACATGCCATAGACTTCGGAGGTGGAGGGAAAAATCAGGTGTTTGCCGTACTGGACGCACTGGCGCACGATAGGCAGGTTAGCTTCAAAGTCCAGTTCGAATACCTTGAGCGGTTCCTTGACATAGGTCGCCGGCGTGGCGATCGCGACCAGCGGCAGAATGACATCGCATTTCTTGACGTGGTACTCGATCCATTCCTTGTTGATGGTGATGTCACCCTCGAAGAAATTGAAGCGCGTATTGGCCATGAGATCGGTGACGCGCTCGCTGTACATGTCCATGCCATACACTTCCCAGTCGGTGGTGTCGAGGATGCGCTTGGACAAGTGGTGGCCGATAAAGCCGTTGACGCCAAGAATCAGAACCTTTTTCATTTTTTCCTTAGTGACAATGATACTGTCGGCTCAATTCATGCACCGCTTCTACCATGACAGCTGCATTTTCAGGTTTGGTGAACTGTGAAATACCGTGTCCCAGATTGAACACGTGGCCGCTGCCCCAGCCGTAGCTTTGCAACACTTTGCCGACTTCGGCGCGGATGACGTCAGGGTTGCTAAACAACACCGCCGGATCGAGGTTACCTTGCAGCGCTACCTTGTCGGCGACACGGCGGCGTGCTTCGCCAATGTCGATGGTACAGTCCAAGCCGATGGCATCGCAACCGCTGGCGGCGATACCTTCCAGCCACAGCCCGCCGCCCTTGGTAAAGACGACGCATGGCACTTTTGCGCCTTCATGTTCGCGTTTCAGGCCATCAACAATCTGCTTTATGTAGGCTAGCGAGAACGCATGATAAGCCGCGTGTGACAGAACTCCTCCCCAGGAGTCGAAAATCATCACAGCTTGGGCACCGGCCTCGATCTGTGCGTTGAGGTAGGCGACGACAGCGCGGGCATTGACGTCAAGAATGTGGTGCAGTAAATCCGGACGCTGGTAAAGCATCGTTTTGATCTTGGCGAAATCCGAGCTACTGCTGCCCTCCACCATGTAGCATGCCAGCGTGAACGGACTGCCGGCAAAGCCGATCAACGGAACTTCATTATTCAGCGCCTTGCGTATTTGGCTGACGGCATCCATGACATAACGCAGATGAGTACCCGGATCGGGAATAACCAAACCGCGAATTTCTTTTTCATCGTGCAGAGGCCGCTTGAATTTTGGCCCTTCGCCGGCGCTGAAGTACAGCCCTAGACCCATCGCGTCTGGAATGGTGAGGATGTCGGAAAATAAGATGGCGGCATCGAGTGGAAAGCGCGCCAGCGGCTGCAAGGTAGCTTCGGTGGCGAGATCCGGATTTTTGCACAGACCAAGCAAATCACGCGCCCATGTCCGGGTCAGTTTGTATTCCGGCAGGTAGCGTCCGGCCTGACGCATCATCCACACCGGCGTGTATTCGGTCGGCTGGCGCAGCAGGGCGCGCAGGAAGGTATCATTTTTGAGCTTAGTCATGATCTGCCCGGTTACTGGGTAGTTCCGACAGTTAGCGAGAAGACTGTCAGATCGGTACGGTGTTCGGCGCCAATCGCATGCCAGAAAGCCAGCCCAGCATCGTTATCCACCTCGACGAATAAATGCGTTTTGGCAATGCCTATCCGGTTCAACTCCTTGAGCGCAGCCTGTACCAACTGGCGCCCTATCCCTTGCTGTCGATGCGTCTCTGCGACAGCCATATGGTAAAGGTATGCACGGCGGCTATCATGGCCGACCAAAACCGCCCCGATCAGACGATCCACCTCCCACGCGCCAAGGCATAGCCCGGGGTTTCTAGCGATAAAGCGGCGAAAAAATACTTCGGAAGAATTTTCGTGCTCCAGGCGTAGGCTATCGCTTGCTTGCCACAGCACCATCGCCGCAGCGTAATCCTCTGTCCTTAAGGGAAAGATTTCGATCCTGTTTTTCAGCTTGGGCATGTTGTATCATATCTTCATCATATGGTAATGTTATTATAATACTGCTTTTTAGTTAGACGCGCATCTATGTATGTAAGAAATGCCTACAAGAAGCCTATCGCGCAGATGCGCGCTTGCCTCAGCGGGCTGTATGAAAGTCTTTGACGCGCCTCTTGCTTAACTTGAGCCAAATGGCTCTCTAATTAAGAATTCTGGGAAAACAGCTTGACGAGGTCTGCAAGATTGTTGGCGTTGAACGACGGGTATACTTCACCTACTTCGCTCTGCAGCGGAATGGCGGCCATCTTCCGTTTTAAGAGATTTCAGTTCTTCATCTACTCAACCGAAGGGAGCCCAAGAGAATCCAGTATACGTGCATGTTCGCGGAGAACGATGGCGCGGCGAAATTCTGGTTGCATCCAATGGCCCATTTGGATGACAGTAATGGTTTCGATGCGTGAACATTGCACGAACTAGCCGAAGCAATTGAGAAAAATACAGCACTTATTGAAAGGGTATGGAATGAACACTTCTGCTAAGGAGGTGCGGTTTGACGATAACAGCATGTGGGTTGAGTCGTCGGATGGCCGCGCACTCGGTATTCCATTAGCGTGGTTTCCCCCATTGGGCGAGGCCCGAAATCTTGGACGGATAAGTGGGTGTGGGCATAAATAGCCACCATGGACAGTCTTACTGCGATCCTGTTTGGACTCTTGCCGATAGACGTTATGCTCGGCGTCATCCTATTCTGGGTCACGCTTGGCCTGCTCGGCCTCATCGCCCCGCATCATATGCGCTTCATCGGGCATATCCTGTTTCCATTGGGCGCGGCGGGCGGATTGATTCTGGCGGGTGCCGGCTTTGCCGCGATGGGCGCGCGGCCGGAGACGGCCGTTCTGGCGCTGGGGCTGCCCGACTTGCCTTTTCATATGCGGCTGGATGCATTGTCGGCATTTTTCCTGGTGCTGCTCGGGGCAGCGTCGGCCGGCATTTCCATTTATTCGGCCGGTTATTTCCGCGAAGGCGAGGAGCCGGCACCCGGCGTGTACGGCCTTCAGTATCACGTGTTTCTCGCCGCGATGGCGGTGGTGATGCTTGCCGACGATGCGTATTTGTTCATGGTGGCGTGGGAGACGATGGCGCTGTCTTCCTACTTCCTGGTCACCAGCAAGCACAAGATTCCCGAGATACGCCGCGCGGGTTTTCTCTACTTATTGATCGCGCATCTCGGCGCCATCGGCATTCTATTGTGTTTTGGCGTGATGCAAGGCGGACATGGCGACTATACGTTCGCGGCCATGCGCGCGAGCCATCTCGACGAATTTTGGGCCAGCGTGACGTTTCTTCTGGCACTGTTCGGTTTCGGCGCCAAGGCGGGGATTTTGCCGCTCCATGTCTGGCTGCCGGAGGCGCATCCCGCGGCACCTTCCCCGGTGTCCGCGCTGATGAGCGGCGTGATGCTGAAGACGGCGATTTACGGATTGCTGCGCGTGACCTTCGGCCTGTTGCAAACGCAGTTTTCGTGGTGGGGCGTGGTGGCGCTGTTGCTGGGCCTGCTGACCGCGCTGTTCGGCGTGATGTTCGCGGCGGTGCAGACCGACATGAAACGCTTGCTGGCTTATTCTTCGATCGAGAACATCGGCATTATTCTGGTGGGCATCGGGCTCACACTGATTTTCCATGCCTATGCGCTGGGTCCGCTCGCCGCCCTGGCGCTGGCGGCGACCCTGTATCACTGCATCAATCATGCGTTTTTCAAAAGCCTCCTGTTCCTGGTCACCGGTACCGTTTTGCACTCGACCAAGGAGCGCAGCCTCGGCAAGCTGGGCGGCTTGATCCGCAACATGCCCTGGGTCGCATGGCTGGCGCTGATCGGAACCATTGCCATCGCCGGACTGCCGCCGCTCAATGGCTTTGTCTCGGAGTGGCTGCTGTTGCAAGCGTTTTTGGCGACGCCGAGTCTGCCCAGTTCCTATCTGAGCATGCTGGTGCCGGTGGAAGCCGCCGCGGTCGTGCTGGCCATCGCCCTGGCGGGCTACGTCATGGTCAAGTTCTACGGCGTGATCTTTCTCGGCCGGCCGCGCGAGGAAAAACTCGCCACGGCCCACGACGCCAATTGGCTGGAGCGGCTTGGGCTGGGCTGGCTTGCGCTGGGTTGCGTGGCGCTTGGTCTGGCGCCCGTGTTCGTGCTGACGCAGTTGGATCATGTTACCCGGCTCCTGACCGGTTACACGGTGGGCGTCAGCGCGGCCCAATCCGGCTGGCTCTTCGTGGTAGCGACGTCCCTGGAGCGCGCGAGCTACAGTCCCGCCCTCTTTCTGCTGGGCATCGTGACGATGCTGCTCTTGGTTTTCGTGCTGGTGCGCAAGCGCTACCATGGCCGGGTACGGCGCGGCCCCGCTTGGGATTGCGGCTATGCGCGGCAGACGGCGCGCATGCAGGATACGGCAGAAGGGTTCGGACAACCGATCAAACAGATCTTCGAGCCGTTTTTCCGCATCGAGCGCCAGATGCCGAGTCCGTTCGATGAGCACCCGCGCTATCAGGGCAAGGCGGAGGACAAGCTGTGGTATGCGCTCTACTTGCCCATCGCGCGACTGGTCGAGCGACTTTCCCTGAGGATCAGCACCTTGCAGCATGGCCGCATCCACATTTATCTGCTGTACAGCTTCGTCACGCTGCTGTTCTTGCTGCTGTTTACCCGATGATCTCTTCCATTTTCTCTCAGCTATTTCAAACCCTGCTCATCGTGATGCTGGCGCCGCTGCTGCTGGGCTGGGTCAACCAATGCCGCGCCTGGCTACAGAACAAGCGCGGCGCCGGCGTGCTGCAGCCGTACCGGATTTTGCACAAGCTGTTCCATAAAGACGCGGTGCTGGCGGACAATGCCTCGTCCCTGTTTCGTAGCGCGCCGTATGTCCAATTCGCGTGCATGGTGCTGGTCGCGAGCATCGTTCCGATAGTGGCCACGGATCTGCCGTTCGCCGCGGCCGCGGACGTCATCGCGCTGGTGGGATTGTTCGCGCTGGCGCGGCTGTTCGCGGCGCTCGCGGCCATGGACGTCGGCACCGCGTTCGGCAGCATGGGCGCACGGCGCGAGATGCTGGTGGCGAGCCTGGCGGAACCGGCACTGCTGATGGTACTTTTCACGCCCGCGCTGATTGCCCATTCCACCTCGCTCACCACCATCGTCGAGGCGCTCGCGCACCGCGAATTCGTGCTTTATCCCAGCCTCGCCTTCGCCGCCGTGGCTTTTGCCATGGTGGCGCTGGCCGAGAACGCCCGCATCCCGGTCGACAATCCCGCCACGCATTTGGAACTGACCATGATCCACGAGGCCATGATCCTCGAATATTCGGCGCGCCACTTGGCGTTGATCGAATGGGCGAGCGCGATCAAGCTGAGCAACTACAGCGCGATCGGGATCGCCTTGTTTCTGCCGTGGGGCATCGCCGGTACGGGTGACTTGGGCGCCGTACCGCTGGCATTGGCGGTGCTGTTCGTTAAACTGCTGCTGGGCGGCGCCGGGCTGGCCTTGCTGGAGACCCTATCGGCCAAGCTGCGCATCTTCCGCGCACCGGAATTCCTGGGAACCGCATTTCTGCTTGCGGTCTTGGGGATGTTACTGTTGGAGTTGTAAACGATGGC
>Ga0315268_10009219_pt1 | contig 10260 bp, 9 predicted proteins | sample C1_top_MG_FD_204535 | JGI IMG/M metagenome (GOLD analysis project Ga0315268, IMG submission 204535) | Sediment microbial communities from Yellowstone Lake, YNP, Wyoming, USA - C1_top | ecosystem: Environmental > Aquatic > Freshwater > Lake > Sediment | place: USA: Wyoming | collected 2017-08-01 | reverse complement strand
CAGCGCGTCGTCAAAAGTAGCATCATGAATGACCAAGTCTGCATCTGCTGCGAATTTCGGAAAACCCCTGAACGGTCTCGTATCGCCCGTGTAAACGATTTTTCGCCCAAGTCTCTGCGGACCCAGAACCTCTTCAGGCTTTACAACTCGACCGTCTGGCACCCTAATCCTGTCGCCGTGTTGAAGCTTTGACCACAACTCGCCTTCAGGAACGCCTAACGCTCTGGCTTTGTCAGGATAGAATTTTCCCGCACGGGGTTTCTCCACAAACGCATATGCTAAACTTGGAATCACATGATTTGACCATGCGGCTTCAACAGCGTACTCTTCCTCTCTGCATACTACGCCTGCATCGTATATCTCGTGGATTTCAACTGGAAACGTCAGGGCAAATTGCAGAACCTCTCTGGTGCCTTCTAAAAAGCGTTTTATTCCCTCTGGCCCGTAAATCTCAACCTTCTTTTGCCTGTCCATTAAAGCCATTGTCTGCAAAAGCCCAGGCAGACCCAGAACGTGGTCGCCGTGCATGTGCGAAATGAATATTTTCATTTTCTTGTGAAAGCCAACCTTCGCCTTTATCATTTGTCTTTGTACGCCTTCACCGCAGTCAAACATCAACTGCTCATTTCCGCGTTGAATGAGCACGGCTGGCAAACTCCTTTCGGAGGTTGGGACGCTTCCAGCTGTCCCCAAGAAGATCACGCGTATGCTCATACTTTACACCTTACACTTTTTCGAACACGGCTATCTCTCGCGTCAAAGTCCTATGGACGTAAGCGAAATGGGACTCCAAATGCTTATAGCCCAATTCCGCGCCTATCCGCGCGATATTTAATGTCTTCGGCGAAGCTATACAAATCCGTTGCCCTTTACTCAACATATCCTGCGCTGAGAACAAAACCTCTTCAACAATCCGCTTTGTAGTCAACTTCATCGTAGTCGCAGACCTTCCATAAGGCGGATCAGTGACAAGACAATCAACTTTTGCTAGAGGCGGCCTGCGTGCATCAGCCATTACAACGCCTTCGGGTTCTATACGAAAATGCTTTAGGTTTTTAAGGCACCCTTTTGTCATGCGCCACTGAACATCGAAACCCAAGACGCGGCAGCCTATAAACGCGGCTTCGATCATCACGCTTCCAGTTCCACAGAACGGATCTAGCACCAACTCGCCAGCCTTTGCGTGTGCCAAGTTGACCATGCACCGCGCGAGCTTAGAGGGCATGGCTGACGGATGGAAAAAAGGCTTTTTTCTCGGGCGCCTCTCCACGAAAGGTTTAGCCGCGATCTCGGCGAGTTTGACTCCGAAAACCAGTTTCTCGCTGGTCAAAATCCCAATGAAAGTCTTGTCAGGCGCTTTCAGGTTGACCTTTGTTTTCACGGTGTTTGGAAGTATGTGTTTGCCGAGTTTTCCTTCAAGAGCCACAGTGCCGATTTTTTCCGCGTAGGTTCTCACGCGTTTTACGCGAACCGCGAAGCTTTCACCTTCGCCTAAAACGTTTTGGAAGCTCGTGGAATCAGCCGCCTTCATTATCGCGCTTTCTTGGGCGTCGCACGCGAACAGTTCAAGGGCGCAGATTCTAGTATAAGCCGATCTGCGCTGTACTGCTTTTACGCTGTTCTGGTCTGCCTCCAGCCTGACGACCTGATCGAGTTTATCCACAAGTTCGAATGCGTAGCCTTCAGCTTCCAGTATAGCTGTTAACTCGGAAGCGGGCAAAGTCTCATATTCGCCAGAAAGCAAAAAGAAAAGTTTAGCCACTTTTGAGCGCCTTTAATTCCTTGCTTATCAACGGTGCAAGCGAAACTTTGCTGACGTGACTGGAGACGCTGTCCGTTCCGACGATTTCTTCAACTCCCGCCTCGAGAATGCGTTTTTCCGCGTCGCCTATCAAAAGCGGATGCACACAAGCAGCAAAGACTCTTGCAGCGCCCAGTTCTTTAAGTATTTTTGCCGCGCCGACTATGGTGCCACCTGTGCTGATTATGTCGTCGAAGATTATGACTGTCTCGCCTTTCACGTTGAACGTTTTCTTTGCTACGTTGACTTGTCCTGTGTAGCGGTCTCTTTGCTTCTCCAAGTGTCCGCATTCTCCACCTAGAACTTTCTTAGCTTCTTCAACGATGTGCATGGCGCCTTTATCCGGCGCAAGCGCGAAGGCTTTTGTGAAGCCTCTTCTTCTGAAGTGTTCAGCCAACAGCGGTATGACGGATAGGCTTTTTGCTGGAAACGGGAACTTTGTTAGCGCGTTTGCTGAATGCACGTTAACTGTGATTAATTCGTCAACGCCTGCTACGCTGAGCATGTGGGCGATTGTTTCGATGCTTATAGTTTCGCCTTGTAGGAAGATTTTGTCTTGACGCGCATAAGCCAAGTAAGGCACTACGGCAGTTACTTTTCGTGCTCCGTTTCTTTTGGCGGCATCAGCCATGAAGGCTAACTGTATGAATCTGCTGTCTTGTGGAGGACTATTTGTTTGCACTATCACCACATGGTCATCTTGAACTGGACTTTCCAACCGAATGTAGGATTCTCCATCTGGAAACGTTTTATGGGCAACAGGCACTTTTTCTATGCCCGTTAACTCCGCTATTTTTTCGCCTAACTCTGCTGAGGCAGGACCGAGAACTATTCTCATTTCTGCTTCACTCTTTCCTCTAGAATGGGGTCTGTTTGGTTTTTAGCTTTACTCTCCGTATTCTTTTTAACCTTACCATCAAAAAAGACGCTAGAGTACTAGTGCTCGGAAAAGACTATAGTCCCCTTATAAATAGAGTGAACCAGAGGTTCTGTGTCTCTTAATTCATCTGGTTTTATTTGTTTGTTTTGACTTCCACGTAGCCTTCTATGGCTTCCTTGATGTTTTTCAAGGCTTCTTCCCTTGTTTCGCCTTGACTTGCGACTGGAAGCTCTAAGCATTTGACTATAAAGCCGCCCTCCTCCGCAGATTCCAAGAAAACCGTGAACTTACGAGCAACCATGAAATCGCCAACAACATATTGTACTTCTGACTTACATATGAACTTATCCTTGGGATACAGTAGCTCACTGTAACGAAAACATAACGTGCATAGAACAAAAATCCCAAGCTATTTTGACAGCATGAAGAGCCCGATTTCAGCGAACAGGTTTGGAAAGAGCCACACTCTTTTGTTTTTTCCGATAAAAGCTGAGCTTTCAATGCTAATGTCTCTTTTTTTGCAGTATTCCATGAAGTCTGCGATGCTCCGCAAGTAAAGGTTTCAAGTTTATCCTTCGAAATCTGTATTAATAGAATCTTCTGGCAGTTTCGTGCTCCGGAAGAAGTACCAGAACAGCATTATCGACGCAACGTAGAATAATCCAGCTAGGAAGAATGGCGCTGCCAGAAGCCCCAAAGCCATCAAGTAGGCACCTACGATGCTGCTTAACGCGTTAGGCAAGCTCCACAGTGCAGAGCTTACGCCTGAAGCCGCTCCACGCTCATCTTCGATGACTATACCCATTATCATCGACTGCTCCAACGGGTTCGCCATGTTCATGAGAAAACTCCTAAAAGTGTACGCAAACCCCGCCGAGACGTAACTGGGCGAAAGCGGTATTGCAAACATAAACACGGTCGAGAAACCCTGCGTCAATGTGATAGCCTTAACCAAGCCGATCCTTCTCGCAAGCACGGGCGCAGCCAGCGTCGCCACCCCCGTCACCAAGCTGGATACGCCCAAGATGGGACCGCTCACCGCGTCAGAAATGCCGTACTGCAGTCCCAGCCACGCAGTCATCAACGGAACCACCATGCCCGCCCCGAACGCTATCAAGCCGCTCGACAAGACGTACTTCACCAAGGGATCTCTGGATTTATGGGGAAGCAGACTCCTCAAACTCACCCCATGCCGCTTCAGTCTTCTCGACTCGCTGATTTTGAACATGAAAAGCGTTGAAGGCAAACTGAGAACAGCCAATATCACGTAAAGCAGCACGTGGCTTTCCCTGTTAGTGAAACCAACACCCTCGAAAACCATCACAACAGGAATCATCAAACTTCCCAAACCGAAAGCAATGCTTTGGACAAAGCCGAACAGCGAGTAAGCGCTGGTTCTTCTTTTTTCTTCAGCTTTCTCCGCAAGCAAAGCGTTCGCAGAAGCCGCAAAAGCCGCCTCAGAAATTCCCTCCACAACCGCAGCCGCCAGCAAAACGGCAACGTTCGTCGTCAACGCAAAAACCGCGATTATGGCGCTCGCCAAAGCGTTCCCACCTATGTGCAAGCGTTTTCGGCCATACTTGTCCGCGGCAACCCCCAACGGGATGCTGGCAACAAAAGTGGACACACCCATGGCCGTCAAGATAACGCCCATCAGTTCAATGGGCAGCCCCTGAACACTCGTTAGGAAATATGACAGGTCAGTGTAGAACATGCCGTACGCTGCAAAAGGCAATATCGCCGAGTAAATCAGGTACTTCGCCTCTCTAGGTAATCCCCTGAAGCTGCTGAACAACACCAAGTCATCACTCACCAAAGCAATTCGCTATACTCTGTTACTTTGGCGCTTTTTCGACTTATCTGTTGCTGTCCACAAGCAAGCTTTGCCTAAACAGCGTTCCTGTATGATCAACTGCTTTTCTTCAAAATGACAAAAATGCATGGAGAAACGCCTTTTCTTCAGCAACTAGCCTATATAGTCAACATTGCACTAGTATATGATTGTCGGGATTCTTCAAGAAAGAGTCAAATCTGCTCCAAGAAAACTTTCACTTTTTCAAGACAGTTCTGACAGACAAAATGGAGAGAGAACAATTTGAACCGAAAAAAGCCAACAATAACCGAACATCTCGCGTTTCTTTCAGTAAAACATTGTGTCTACCTTGCGGAACTCTTTCAAGCGTTAGTTTCAGCAAGAGAAATCGGAAAATCCGTCTGCATGGACCTAAGAGTCGAATACCGCGGTAGCATAGACGACGAAGCAATCTTCCTCATAACAAAAGACAACAACGTAGTAGTACAGTTCCGAGTCGCCGAAGAATTCCTCCTGAAAAAAGACATGCCCTTCGAAAGCTGGATGGACACCGACAAAATACGCAAACAAATGTCCAGACAAAACCTCGCACCTCGCCTCTCCACCCTAGTCCAAGATTTGCGACACGGAATGAAAAAAGTCAACGTAGAGGCTGAAGTTCTGGAAACCCCAAAACCCTCATTAGTCCACACACAGTACGGAAACAGCGCCATGTTGACCAACGCCTGGATAGCGGACGAAACAGGAAAAATCAAACTCTGCCTCTGGAACGAACAGGCAAACTCCGTCGCTGAAGGAGACACCATCCAAATAAAGAACGCCGCAGTATCCACCTTCAAAGGTGAAAGACAACTACGCCTCGGAAAAACTGGAACAATCAACGTGCTGCAAAACCGCGCCACCAAAGCAAAACAACAACCTAAAGATATCTCCAAAAACATGATCTACGCGTAAACTATCCATCTCGAACTGGACGATTTCTATCCCAAAAACCACAATCACCATGCCGGGAAAGTGCCAGTTCGCTTTGAAAGCAAGAAAAGCCCAATCTCCGCAAAAACGTTTGGAAAAAGCCTAACCCTATTGTTTTTTCCAATGAAAACCGAACGTTCAATCCGGATGTCACGTTTTCTGCAGTATTCTTTGAAGTCTGCTATGCTTAGGAAGTGGAGGTTTGGCGTGTCGTACCACTCGTAAGGCAGCGAAGGCGTCACGGGAACTTTTTCTCAGAAGAACATCTATTGATGTAAATTTTACCATACTTCTTAAGTATAAGTATGTTATATATGTCCAGACAAGTTGGAGAACCATGTCCACTTCATGTGAAAGTATTGCTCGCTACCTTTTGCCCCTTTACAGAGCCTTTGTCGCAAAAGAACTGATTGAAAAATACAATTATACGCAAGTGGAAGCAGCCAAGAAACTTGGCACTACGCAAGCCGCCATAAGCCAGTATATGACCTCAAAGCGAGGACATGGTAGAATCCCAAATTATGCTGAGATTGCACCATTAGTCCAAAACGCAGCTGCTAAAGTAGCAGAACGAATAGTAACCACGAAAATGAGCCCCGAAGAATTTAGTGCATCCTTTTGTGAATTATGCAAATCTCTGAGCCTAACCAAAAGAATTCCAACTGCACAGGCTCAAATTAAGGAAAAATAACGCTGAAAAGAGCTATCTATTTTTCTGCTGAACTAAGCTCCTTGATTAGCTCTTTCGCTCGGTCCATGCGGACTTTGCGTTCTTTAACCATCCTTTCAGCCACAAGATCTATCAGCTCTTCTTTAGCGCCAGCTGCCACAGCGATGTTTCTTGCGTGAAGTGACATGTGACCGCGCTGAATGCCTTCATGCGCTAACGCCCGTAACGCTCCAAGATTCTGAGCTAAACCCACAGCCGCCAAGACTTCGGCGAACTCGTTGGCTGTTTTTACGCCCAAGATTTTTATGGCAATCTTCGCTATCGGGTGAGTTCGCACTGCACCGCCTATGAGACCCACAGCCATAGGCAATTCAATCTCGCCCACAAGGTCACCATTTTCGTTTTTCTCCCAAACAGAAAGCGAAGTGTACTGGCCTTTCAGCGCCGCGTAGGCGTGAGCTCCTGCCTCGATGGCACGGTGGTCGTTGCCCGTAGCGAGGATGACGGCTATTATGCCGTTCAACGCACCTTTGTTATGCGTTGCTGCACGGTACGGGTCTGCGGCTGCAAACGCCGAAGCGTTCACGATGCCGTCCACAACCTCTTCGCCGCCCACAGACTCCTTTGGCACTGTGCACCATGCTCTTGCCAAGCGTTTTGTGGCTAGATTGGAGATTATGCGCAGATAAACGCGTCCGCCTGTAATGTGCTCTATCAGGGGCGCTACAGCCTCAGCCATGGTGTTAACAGCATTCGCACCCATCGCATCGCGGCAGTCCACATGCAACTCGGCTATAAGCATAGTGCCTTGTAAAGTGTGAATGACTTTTGCGTCTAGGTCTTTTGCTCCGCCGCCCACAGACGCCAACACTGGATCTTGCTCGTTAGCCTTCTTCAGAATTTCCTCTTTAGCCTTTAAGACGCGCAGTTTAGCCGCATCAAGGTCTTTTATGCCAACAGCCTGAATCTGACCGATCATTACTGGCGGTGTGCTGCTGGTGTAGAAGCCTCCGCCGTCACGCACCATTTTAGCGGCGTAACTGGCTGCCGCCACCACAGAAGGCTCTTCAATAGCCATAGGAATCAAATAATCTCGTTGGTTAATTTGAAAATTCACGCCAATGCCTAATGGTATGGGAATGACGCCGATCACGTTTTCTATCATGCGGTCGGCTAATTCCAAGGGCAGCGAACCCGTATTCTGTAGCAAAGCACATTCTTCATCAGACAAATCAGCAAACTCTTTGACAAGTGCCAAGCGCTCTTTTGGACTGAGCTTGTAGAAACCCGAGATAGATGATGACTTGTTCATGGATTCACCACAGACTTCAATGGTGATGTGTCTTTTTAAGTCTTAGCAACGCTAATTATTGGGCGACGTTCCTCATTTCGGTCACAAAAAAGATTGAAGGTTAGACATGAATCAGACAGAAGCTGGTAATCCGAACTCGTTTACCACCCTTTTTTTCGCCCAATCTTTATTAGAGATTCTGATACAGACTCAAAGTCATAGTGTTCAACGATATACGCTACCAAAACTGTTTTCATGCGGTTATTCTCTTGTACCATGTTTAATTTTTCATATCTGCTCCCAAATCCAGCGCAAGCCACACCGGGAGTATGGTTCTTCGCACATAGGGAAATTCCATCCACGTCTTCGAAGTTAGCGCACTCGACGCAAAACCTATTGTATATTCTATTCGCATTTATGCTCTCCTGTCTTGGCTCGAATTCTACGCAACATACATGAGGTCCAATGTTCATTTTGCACAAGGCAACGCCGTCTATGTCTCTTCGATCCTCAAAGTTAACGCAGTCTCTGCAGAATCTTACTACCATTAATTCTCGCCAGGCTATTTTTGTCAAATATTTTACATAAATCTATCACAAATGATTTATATTTCAAATAGTTACATATGTACAATATGTAAAACATGTGTAACCGAGAGAGGATGTTTGATGGAGAAAGACCTAGGATATAGAAGGGTGCAATGCGCGGGAAGAGGATCACTTAGCATATCTTTGCCAAAAGACTGGACGCAGGATATTGGAATAGAAAGAGGAAGCGAAATAGCATTCAAAGTACAGGACGATTCATCGCTAATTTTGGTCCCAAGAAAGATAATGGAAGGAAGAAAAGAAAACGAGAAGCCTAAACGTAAAGAATATTTTATCTATGTAGACCAAAAGAGTGATCCTCAATCAATATGGCGCAGGATAACCTCCCTCTATGTTGTAAGTGCAGACCTTATTCATATTCATTTCAAAGATAGCGAAACCTATCAGAAATTCAAAACGGCAGTAAACGGTCTTATCAAAAATGCACTCCTAGGATCAGAGATCATAGACGAAACATCAAAAGAGATAACCATCCAAATTCTGATAAATCACCCTGACTTCCCTATAGAGAAAGCTATCAGGAGAATGGCTGTCCTAGCCCTTTCAGCAAACAAAGACGCTACCCTATCGCTAAGAAATATGGATCAGGACTTAGTTCAAAGAGTGTTTGATGCACATGCCGATGTAAATCGGTTAAATCTGTACGTTGTCCGCCAATTAAAGTTCGGCTTGGAGCGAAATTCATTTAAAGACTGGGGATTTAAAACCCCGAAAGAATTCCTAGGCTACAGGATCGTTGTCAATGACATAAAAAGCATCGCAGACAACGCATTGAACATCGCCAACAACATAAGGAGTCTCAAAAAGTTGATTGAAGACAAAATGCTATTTCTAAAAGAATCCGTTGACGAAGAAGTATACACCCAAATCTTGAATTTCAGTTCTTCGGCAAGCCAATTGTTTGAGAAAACTTTGGAGGCTATGTTCAAAAGGGACTTTGAACGCGCCGATGAGACAATCTCTCGACTAGAGTCATTTATCACCTTAGAAAACGGTCTTATCACCTTAATGTCCAGTAAAAAGCTTGACCCAAATATTTCATCTATCCATAGGTTGCTCCTAGACAATTCAAGACGAATCGTAGAATACAGCCGAAACATTGCGGAAGTAACGCTAAACCGAACAGTCGAGGAAATAAGTTCGACGCCAACTCCTAAATAATAGACATTATTGTATGCTATGGCATCGCCACAGCGTGAATTCCCAAACGCCTATTTATCTCCTTAGCCAACGTCTCTCCATAACTCATCCTGTAATTATCCGTGACCACCCGCTTCGGCTTCGAACGCCTAACATACTCAATCAAACCATCAAAATCCGAATGATCACTCAACGCAATCAAATACTCCTTGTCGCCGATCTGCCGGCACGGCGAATGGAACTCCCACCCACTAACACAGATGCGAGAACTATCCAAGCCGACATTTCCACGAGAATTCATGTGATAAAACGCAACGCACGGAAGATTCTTGTCCAGCAACTCCCTGCCTTCTTTCTCCGTTGACAGCGTCAAACAACCCAACTGCATACCGTGCCGCTCACAAACTTTAGAAACATGAAAAACCCGTTCAGGCATAACAAACGGGACGCTCACGTCAGCACTGTGCAGGATCTGCATAACCTCTTGCAGTTTACCGTGAAAACCAAAAACGTAAACCGTACCGTCCCTTAGCCTTTTCTCAACCATAGAAACCAGAAGTTCCCTGATATCCTGCTCAAAAGGGCGTCTACACGAAGGGTTTCCATAAGTCGCTTCCACAACAAGCACGTCACAGTCCAACACGGGCGTACCGTCAAGCCTAAAATCCCCAGTATAAACAATCCTGCTACCACTCGCATCCTCAACCAAAACCTGCGCCGCGCCCAAAATGTGATCTGCCTTAACAAGCGTAACACGCTCATCACCGTACTCGATGGCTTTTCCATAATCAAGCGTTTCAACGGAGCCCTCCGTAAGCGCAAGAGGGCCGTTCATAACTTCGGTAAGATCTCTGGTGGCTGCGGTCATCAGAACCTTCTCACAATTTCTCAAACTCCGCTTCAAACCAACCAGGTGATCCGAATGAGCATGCGTAACGACCCTCAAAGGTCTGTTTTCGTCAAAAGCGTCGCAGGCAACCGAATTGCCCAGCAGGACCGCGCCCCGTTGCGTTACCATGGCTTTTGCTGACAAGCACTGTCCTCCTGACTTAGCTGGTTTTTGGGGCAAGCCAGTCAATAAGCTG
>Ga0315268_10009218_pt1 | contig 10262 bp, 11 predicted proteins | sample C1_top_MG_FD_204535 | JGI IMG/M metagenome (GOLD analysis project Ga0315268, IMG submission 204535) | Sediment microbial communities from Yellowstone Lake, YNP, Wyoming, USA - C1_top | ecosystem: Environmental > Aquatic > Freshwater > Lake > Sediment | place: USA: Wyoming | collected 2017-08-01 | reverse complement strand
ACCTCCACCTGAAAGACCTCTCAACCACCGAGACCCCTGTCAAGACCATAAGGTACGAGGAGGAAATCGTCGTGGAGCTGGACGAGGACAAGGCCTCGGTCCTCACCGAGTACGCCTCGGTCATCAGGCAGCTGGAGCAGCTTCTCCTGCGCGGGGACATCTACGGCATGAATGAGGACCCGGCTTTCGAGGCAAGGCGCCTCGTCATCCGGAGGTTCTACGAATACATGTTCATGAACCCCCTGCTCGCCGAGCAGGAGCTCGCGAACTACAACGAGCCCACGCCCGAGAAATCCATATTCGTGAAGGGCTACCAGACCTTCAAGGGATGGGTGGCGGGCATACGGAAGAGGCTGGTGTCCACCAGGCTCTACCAGATGGTGAAGCAGACCGGCGATTTCAGGTCGGCTTTCCTCTCGCTCATAGGCCTGAAAAGCCTCTATTTCGTGACCTCGCTCCTGCTCGACATCCCGCCGGACGCGGTGCCGATGAAGGGCCCGGACGCCACGTACTCGCTGCCGTTCGGCATAGACATCCAGATATACGAGGTGCCCGGCGCCGACGCCTACCTCTACGTCCAGAAGAACAGGGAAATCGACGGGCTCACCCCAGACCTCAAGAGGTCGCTCAAGCGCAAGATAAACGAGCAGTTCAAGGAGAGCTTCGAGAACGTGGACTGGGACATACTGATGAACCTCAAGACCAGGGAGTACCGCCAGTCCTTCATGGACGAGTCCATGGTGAGCGGCATGAAAATCACGCCCCCGCAGGCGATGGCCATGGGCAGGGAGGCCGCGGCATGGATAGTCGGCCTCGGCGCGCCCATAGAGAACCTGGCCCTGGACAAGGAGAACGTCACGGACATCTACATAGACAGCGAGAACTCGCCCATCTACATAGAGCACCGCAAGTACGGGCTGTGCCACACGCTATACCGCTACAACCGCGAGCTGCTCGAGCGCTCCTTCAGGAACATAGTCTTCACCCTCAAGGGAACGAGGAAGTTCGACGAGACGTCGCCCATCGTGGACGTGGTGCTGAAGCGGCTCGCGATGAGGTGCCACCTCCAGAGGCCGCCGGCGACGTTCGACGAGCTGCAGGGCGCGCTGCGAATCATGAAGGAGGAGCCCTTCACATACTCGCAGTACCTCAACTACCATTCCATGTCTCCCTTCTTCGCCGGCTATGACGACGTGCTCGTCACCCTCGGGTGCTCCGAGGCCGTGCTCGGGCTCAAGGGCGTGGGCAAGACCGCTTTCACGGCGGCGAAAATCACGTCCATAGGCACGCGCAGGAGGATAATACCCATCCAGGACATAGAGGAGATCCCCGTGCGCGCGTTCAGGAAGCGCGGCTTCCACATAGGCGCCGCGAGGGTGCAGGCGTCGGACCGCGAGGAGTCGGTCACCAAGGAGCTGGACCTCGTGTCCATGGCCAACGCACTGCTCAGGATGGGAGACGCGGCGCTCATCATCAACGAGGTGCGTTCGCGTGTCGCCGTGCAGGGGATCATCAACCTGCTGAACACCCAGCCCGGCGTGTTCCTTCTCTACAACCTCCACGCGGAGTCCCTGCGGGACGTGCAGGACAGGCTCGAGCTCGTGTTCGGCATACCCGCCGCGTCGATGTACGCGACCGACCGCTACACGTTCCTCAAGAAGGTCCGCTTCGGCAGGAAGGGCAGGATATACCGCGTGCTCGGGTTCGAGTACGAGTCCGACACCGAGGAGAAGAAGTTCGTGGAGGTCTTCAGGTTCAGGCGCGGCGAGACGATAGACAAGTGCGTGTGGGAGGCGAAGTTCCTGCGCAACCCCGAGGCGTCCTCGTGGGATTTCGACAAGCTGGACATCGGCAAGCTGGAGAAGAACCTGGACATCGCGTTCATCCCGCCGGCGCTCAACAAGCGCAGCGAGGAGACGGGCATCTCCCCGGAGCAGTTCATACTCCAGGCGTTCTTCAAGGGGAAGATATACTGGGACGTCTACAGGTCCTCGGTGGAGCTGAAGGACAAGCTCCTGCTCGAGCTGGACTTCGTGCTCCAGGCGAACTCGGTGGCGAACAAGCTGCTCTCCTCCCTCGAGACCGAGGAGGGCTCCGTGGACTTCAAGGAGGCTGCCAAGAGGTGGACCCCGGCGTACAAGGCGCTGCTCAAGAACGAGCTCGCCACCAGGAGGAAGCCGGGGGGCGAGGAGGCGGAGGCATAGCCCCGCTCAGTTTCCAATTTAAACATTTCTGCTGAATGCTCACCAAAGAGGCGGTCGGATGAATGTGCGATACATCGAGAGGGAGGGCGCGCTCTTCGCGAAGACCCGGAAGAGGGAGACGCGCCTGGGCAAGGTCGTCCGCACCTTCGAGCACCCGTGGGAGGCGGAGTCCGCGGTCAAGTTCGGCAACCATTTCGGCTGGAGGACAATCGGGAAAAAGCTGTTCGCCGTGCCGCTCGTGGACATGGAGGGCGGCATGATGAAGTTCTCCGGCCTCGGGCAGCCGACGAAAATCCTTGTGGTGGACCCGAAGGAATGGCCGAAGATGGACCCGATGCCCGGCCAGGATGGCGCCAGGTCGGGCCCGATTTACAGGCGCGGCAGGAACTGAGCGCCTGTTTTTTCCATTTACTGCTGTTTCTTCATGAACTTCTCGATCCTGTCCATGGCCGCATCCAGCTGCTCCAGGCCGGGCAGGAAGACTATCCTGAACGCCATGGTGCTGTGGTCGGATGTGAAGCCGGAGCCGGGCACGACAACGACCCCTTCCTTCAGGAGCTCGCGCACGAACTGCCAGTCGTTCTTCCATCTTCCCTTCTTCTCCACGCGGACGAACGCGTAGAAAGCCCCCCTCGGCGCGGCCATAGAAAGGCCGTCAATCCTGTCTATGCGCTTGGCCAGCAAATCGCGCCTCTTCTTCAGCTCGGCGTTGAAGTGCGCGATGTGGTCGTGCGGGCCCTTTATCGCGGCGATGTACGCGCGCTGCATCTCCCAGTTCACAGAAAGCCTCGCGTTGCACAGGCGCTGCACCGCGTCCTTGACCTTGTCCCATCCCTCGCCGTGGAACGCGAGGTACCCGACACGCGCGCCCGGATAGATGTAATTCTTGGAGAGCGAGTTCCCCGAGACTATGGGGACGTCCTTGTGGATGTCGCGGAGGTTGGTGTACTCGCCGTCGAACACGAGCTTCTCGTACGCGTCGTCCGCTATTATCGGGAGCTTGTGCTCGCCTGCTATGTCCACTATCTCCTCGAGCGTCTTCCTCGGGTATACCGCGCCGGTGGGGTTGTTCGGGTTTATCACGAGTATCGCCTTGGTGTACCTGTTTATCCTTTTCCGCAGCGAGTCCGTGTCCGGCGCCCAGTTCTCGTCCGAGTCGTAGAAAAGCTCGCTCCCGAACATCATGCGCTGCTTGGACAGGTAGAGGGGATAGGTCGGCGTAGGGAGCATGATGTTCCTGCCCGGGTCCACGAGCGCCTGGTAGAGGAAGTCTATGCCCTCGCTGAGCCCCGAGCAGATGAAGACGTCGCCCTGCTGGACACGCTCGTAATCGGCTATCGTCTGCCTGAGGTCCGGGTCTCCCTCGGATGGCGCGTAGCCCGAGTAATCCTGCCTTATTGCCTCTATCGCGGCATCAAGCACGTGCTGCGGCGGCCTGAAGCCGAAGGGCGCCGGGTCGCCGATGTTCAGGTATACCATCTTCGTGCCCTTCTTCTCCAGCGCCTTGGCTTCGAGCACTATGTCCCTTATCGGATATGAAACAAGGTCTGAGCGTTTGGATGTCTCTATCAGATAATCACCCGCTGATTGGAATAGCAATTTCACGATAGGTTTTTAAGAGCGTGCAGCGGGCCGGGATGAATTACGTTGATTGCCCTATGGGGATGATGGCCTTTCCGCTTCCGCGTCAGCAGAGATGTACGGATAGCGCTGGAGCTGCGAGCGGATTTCCGCCTGCACCTCGTTCCGTATCTCCTCCCTGACCGAGCCGGCTATTGCTGACAGGCACTGCCCTACCTTCTCGCAGACCTCTTTTTTCGCCATCGGCTGGGTCGCCTTGTGAGTCGCCCTGAGAATCCTGCTCACCGCTGCGTAGACGAGCGCCTCGTCCCCTATCCGCATGGCAGCAGCGCATGCAACGATGGTCTACAGCCTGGTGTCGGAGTATGTCCCGAGCGGCGACGATTCGAAACCCGCCAGCGAGCGCTCGAGAAGCCTTTTGCATTCCGGCGTTGTCCGCAGGCCCAGCGCCCTGAGCACCGGCTCCTCAAGCACCTCTTTGGGGATGTCCCTGAGCTCGTTGCTGCGCGCGTGCATATAGTCCCCTATCGTGCGGATGCGGCGCGGTGCAGGAGGCCTCGGTGGTTTCGCCATGTGATCACTCGGTTGCGCTAGGTTATCATATATGAATGTAAGTGTTTATAATGTTTCATTCAACCGCTCCCTGGCCCCTGAGGAATCCGGCCATATCGTCGCGCCCGCTTCTCTCCGCCAGCTTGAGCGCGGTCATGCCATCCGCGTTTTTGAAGTTGACGTACGCTCCCCGCTCAACGAGCAGTTGCGCCGTTTCGATGCTGCCCATTATCGCGACGCTCATCAGGAACGTGAGCCCGTACTCGTTCGGGGCGTTGATGTCCGCCACCGCGCCGAGAATCATTTTGACGCGCGCAAGGTCGTTCCTGTGGGCCGCATCAGCGAACTCTTTTCTGAGGCCGATCCCGTCTTTCGGAACCAGGGTCGCAGGCTCCTGAAGCTCCTGGGCGTCGCCTGGCGAGGCCAGGGACTCCTGCACGTCTTTGAAGAAGGCGTTCGCCTCCCTGAGCAGGGGCATCTCCAGATGGAAGCCCTCCACCCTCTGGTATCCGTGGCCCATCCTCTTTCCCCTTCCCATGCCCTCCTTTATCTGTTCCGGGTATTCGGCGAGCGGCGTCATGATGTCCCCGGGGAACCTGGCGACCGGCTGATCCTCGTAAAGCCCGTACTTGTTTATGTTCCCGCCCGGCTTCTCTATCATGGACAGGAAGGTGCCCTCCGTTGTGACATTGAAGGCATAGCGGATTTCGCCGTTCCTGGATGGCAGCGCGGCTCTCACGATGTCCCCGTATACCAGGGAATGCTTTTTGTAGTGCAACACCTTCCTTTTGTCGAAATCGGGCCAGAGCTCTTCCGGAAGCTCCGCGAAGAACTTCCTTATCCCCTCTATGTCTGCGTCCTGCACGTCGCCCAGGTACATCACATGCCTGGGCTTCGGAGGCTCCTGTTTCACCGGCAGCCCGGCCACCTTTTCGACATCGAAAAACATCGTATCCATCAGCACCTCGCGTTTCCTGAAGTGCTCGCCCAAATCCCCGCCGGGGCTCATGACGATTTGCGGCGCCTCGATGGTCTTGAGCCCCTCCCCGGGGCTCCGGGAATCCAGCTCGTCGAGCGCCTGCTGCACCTCGAAAGGCAGGTTGAACGCGTGCTCCCCCAGGCGGCCCTTGTCGTATTGCTTGCGTAAGAATATGTCGGTCAGCAGCCTCCACGAGGCCTGCGAGCTGCTGGTGTACGCCACCGCGATTCTTGTCTCGAAGGTAGGCCGGGTGACGTACATCACTGCCATCCTCTTATTCGCCTCGTCCTGGAAGAAGCCCCCGAACCTGTATTCCACCGTGCCCTGCGGCGTGTCCATCAGCAGGTACTCCTGCGGAAGGATGACGTCCGGATGGGCGCGCAGGATTTCCTCGAAGCTCGCGGGAAGCCTCTCCATGGCCACGTGCCCGCTGCGGGAGTCCCGCGGTATGCCTGAGATGTCCTCCAGCGCCCGGACGAGCTCCGGGATGCTTGTCGGCGTGTACGGGGGCTCGACCCTTCCTCTCTTCTGGGCTGGCGGCTGGTCTTCCTCCGCCCCGTATCTCGCAATCATCTCCCGCTTCGTCATGGTCTCCGTGACTGCTGTCGCGGTTCCCATGGTCGGTGCGGACTCAGGCTCATCAGGCGTGCCGGCGGCTTCCTCCTGCGACGGCCCTGAAAGCGCCTCAATCCCAGACGCGACATCCGTCGCTATCCTCCTGCCCAGCCCCTCATCAGCCGCGTGATAGATTCGCGTCAGGCATGCGGCGACCTTCCCGGAGAGCGCCGCTCCCTCGCGGCCGCCGGTCTTGGCAGCCGCGTCCACAATCCTTTCAATCGCGTTCCTGGCGATGGCGGCGTCCGCCTCGTCCAGGGACGCAGCCAGCGCCGCTATGTTCTCAAGCCTTATCCCTGAGTGGGGGTCGAGAGCGTCTGACTCGAACCCGGCTACCGAGCGCTCAAGGAGCCTTCTGCATGCGGGCTTGGTCCGCAGGCCCAGCGCCCTCAGCACCGGCTCCTCAAGGACCTCTTTGGGGACGCCCCTGAGCTCCCTGCATCTGGACTGCATGTAGTCTCCTAAGGTGGGGATTGCGCGCGGTTTCGCTGGCATGCTATCACATATAACTTGCGTACTGGTGTTGTTATATATGAGGACAAGTGTTTATAACCTTTTAGCTGCCCGGTTTCGCGACCATGAGCGTGGCATTGGCCGGTGCGCCGTCAAGGAAAACAAGCCTGGTCACGCTCCCCACCCGGACATCCGCCTTCTGGCCAGGGCAGGATGTCGCGCGCACTCCGCTGAAATATGTGCAGAGCCCGCTCAGGCTCTCAATCCTGCCGAGGTCGTCCTCCAGCCTCTGCTTCACCGGGTCGCCGCTCCCGAGGCTTAGGTCCCTGAAATCCCCCCTTAGGTAAAGCACCCGCCATACGTCGTTAACGAGCTGGTAGCGGTAGAGCGAGTCGTCCATTCCCTGCTGCTCCGCAGAGCCTGACAGCATGTAGGCGCATATGGACGCAAGCACCATAAGCGAGATTATCGCCTCCATGCTCTGCATGCTAGCCACCGCACACGTACAGTTTCCTGATGTCTTTGCGGTCGTCCACGACCACGAGCCTGTAGACGCACGCCGGGCCCGGCCCTGCGTAATCAAGCCTGATGCTGAGGACTGCCAGGCCCGCCCTCTGCCCCAATCCCTCAGCCAGCGCGTCGTCCACCTTCGCGCTCTCCAGCCAGTTCGGATAGCGGACGTTCTCGCACCCCGCGAGGCGGGTTCCCACGCACTCCGTCCTCGCGGCGCCCTGCTTCACCACGTAGTCGGCTATGGAGACCAGCTTGTCGAAGCTCTCCTGCCCGTGCATGCGCTCCGCTGACCTCTCCGTGAGGAGGTGCGCTGCGCCGAGCGCGAGGGCTATCATGAGCAGTGCGGGCACGATGGAGAACATGGCGTCGAAGGACACGAACGCCTTAGACCGGCTCGGGCTGCTTTCCCACAGCATCGTATATCCCCCTTGCCACCATTGTCCTGTTGCCGTAATCCGCCCGGATGGTGTCGTCCGCCGCCTCGTATCTCACTCCCGTCCTGAAGAACATCGCTATGCCGCTGTTGGAATATGCCTCGAAAGTCCGCACGAACTCCTCCATCTCGGCTGTCTGGGCGGCTGCGCGCGCCTGTGCCTTCGCCCTGCCGTTGGCAGCCGCCATCGCACCCGCGAGCAGCGACAGGAACAGGAGCGTGGCCAGGAACATGAGCATGAACTCCGCCGTGGCCTGCGCCCTCATGCGCCCACCTCGTATCCCGCGGGTATGTACGATGCGGCGGTGACGTTGAATGCAGGATAGCTGACCGTTATCACGAGGTCCTGGAGCAGGACGAACCTCCTGAGCGCGGGGTTCGTGTCAGGCCCGGCGGCCTCTATCCAGGGCAACACGGCTCCGAAGCACCCTGGCGTCCCGCCCCCGCCTATGATCTCCCGGACACCAGTCGCGTTCCCCACGGCAGGGTCATAGGCTTCGCATCCCGGGCAGCCGCCTCCCCGTGCGAGCGAATCGGCGATGTCCCTGGTCATCCCACGGCCGCACGAAATCCGCACATCCATGCCGGGGCTGAACGCGTCCGGCCGCAGCTGCGCGGCGTAGAGATACGACCCCGTCTTCGCCGCGAGTGCGGCCTCGTCCATCCTGAAGTGGCACGGCAGCTGCGGGTCCTTGCATCCGGGAGGGTGCGTCAGGTTGTACTCCTGGAAATATCTCACGCCGCCATCGCGTATCGCCTCGAGCGCCATCTCCTTGGCGTTCATCTGCGCCTGGTAGGCCCGCTCCGCGGCTATCGCCCTGGAGAACGAGATCTTCGACGGCGCTTCGGACGCTTCTATAAGGCTCAGGATGAGGGACGCGGACGCCAATACAAGGAGAAAGGAAAGATACCCCCTCATCAACCCCCCAAATTGCGTTCCGGGTTTCCAGTTCCCGGAACGTCTTACTTGACGTTTATCGCGTAGTTGCCCACCGAGTTTATCCCCGCAATCTTCGCGACCTCGGACCGCTCGGGGTCGAGTATTATTATCATCCCGGAGAAGCGCTCGCTGAGCTCGTCCCCGCCGCACTTGGGGCACGTCTTCTCCGGCCCCTTGACTATATACCGGCAGTTCTTGCAAGCTTTCATTTGGCCACCTGCTCTTTCTTCTTGGCCTCCTTCTTCTCCGGAGGCTTCGCCTTGGCTTTCGCCTCGTCCAGCCACTCCGCCTTGCCGAGCCCGTCCGGCCTCATGGTCAGCCCTATCTTCGTGTCCGCGGTGGTGGACTTCAGGCTGACGGTGGACACCTTCACGAGCAGCAGGTCCCCTTTCTTGATGGCTTTCTTGTCCGCCCTGGACGTGAGCGTCTTGTTCTTCTTGTCGTAGTTGTACTTGTCCCTGCCTATCTGGGAGACGTGCAGGAGGCCCTGGAAAGGCCCGATGGCGGCGAACGCGCCGAACTCCACTATCTCCTTGACCTCCGCGACGAAGACCTCGTTCACGTAGGGCATGAATGTGAGCGCGTCGAACTGGACGGTGTAATACGCGCCGCCGTCGCCCGGTATGACTATGCCATCCGAGGATATCCTGGGCTTCACGACCAGCAGTACCATGCCTATGTCCTTGTATATCCTCCTCTCGAACCTGTCCTGCAGTATCCTCAGGACCGCGTCGTCCAGCACGCTTCCGAACATGGACGGCGGGACGCGTATGCGGTCCTCGATTGTCGTCATATAATACATGATTCAGCCTCCGTCGGTCGCCGCCCGCGCGGCGCGGGCGGAGAGTCTAGCCCGGAGCGCATCCAGGCGTTCTTATCTAGGCATGGGGCAGTTTAAAAATCCTTCACTATATAATAATTTCATATATATTTATCAAATATTAAATAATGGCATGGGGTGCTCTCATGGGAAAAATCCGTTGCGCCGTGGTCGGCGTGGGCAATTGTTTCGCAGGGCTCGTGCAGGGCGTTGAGTACTACAGGCAGAATCCGGAAGCCGAGGTAATCGGGGTGATGCACCCGGTCATCGGCGGTTATTCGATTCACGACCTGGATTTCGTCGCCGCATTCGACGTGGATTCCAAAAAGGTCGGGAAACCCCTGGACGAGGCCGTTTACGCGGAACCGAACAAGGTGAGGTGGGTTCCGAAGCTGTCCTCGCTGCACGATGTGGCTGTCAGGCAGTCCCCCAGGCTCGATGGAATCGGAATGTACGTTGAGAACATCATCGATGCGGTCCCGGACAAGCCCGTGGAGGCCCTTAGAAAAGAGATGCTCGAAGAGCTCAAAAGGAAGAAAGCCGAGGTGCTCGTTTCCTACCTTCCGGTCGGTTCCGAGAAAGCGACGCAGTTCTGGGCGCAGGTCTGCCTGGAAGCCAGGGTCGCTTTCGTCAACTGCATGCCGAGTTTCATAGCCAGCGAGCCGGCATGGGCGGAAAAATTCAGGAAAGCCGGCGTGCCGGTGATCGGCGACGACATCAAGTCCCAGGTCGGGGCCACAATCGTGCACAGGACGCTGGCGAGGCTGTGCGATGAGCGGGGGACGGAAATCGAGAGGACCTACCAGATAAACGTGGGCGGAAACACGGATTTCATCAACATGAAAGAGCAGGAGCGGCTGCAGTCGAAGAAGATATCGAAGACCGAAAGCGTGCAGAGCCAGCTCCGCAAAAGGCTTCCGGACGACCGCATCTATGTCGGGCCTTCGGATTTCATCCCGTTTTTGAGCAACACAAAGCTCATGTTCATGCGCATAGAGGGCAGGATGTGGGCGAATGTCCCGTACAACATGGAGGTGCGGCTGGAGGTGGACGACAAGGCGAACTCCGCCGGAATAGTGATTGACGCGGTCCGGCTCGCCAAAATCGCGCTCGAGCGCAGGCTGTCCGGCCCCATAGAAGCGGCGTCCGCCTATCTCATGAAGCACCCGCCC
>Ga0315268_10009217_pt1 | contig 10262 bp, 11 predicted proteins | sample C1_top_MG_FD_204535 | JGI IMG/M metagenome (GOLD analysis project Ga0315268, IMG submission 204535) | Sediment microbial communities from Yellowstone Lake, YNP, Wyoming, USA - C1_top | ecosystem: Environmental > Aquatic > Freshwater > Lake > Sediment | place: USA: Wyoming | collected 2017-08-01 | reverse complement strand
TTGTCGTAACTTGATATACTCTTGATAAACCCATTCGGGAATATAGACGCTGAAACTGTCAACGAATCGTTTATGCACAATCTTTTTTCCACTTGGCAACGTGTGAAATTGATAGGCGTTTGCGCTCCGATACTCCCCGCCTCTCGAGGTATATCTGATTTCGATTAACAGATCGTCGTATGCTTTCAAAATCCCTAATAATCCTTGTATGCTTGGTGTTGTCATGATAAGGCCATTTGTCGCCGTCCTGATTGTATCCAAAACCGCTTTGAGCTGTTGAACTAATTTCATATCACTAAAATATACACTACTCGACGCCCAAGTTCCCGCGTCATCCCATATCATGAGCCGCTCAGGTTCTTTTTGTTTCGCGGATTCCTTCAGGAAAAAAATAACGTCGCGAATCTCGAATTTTAAAACACTAAGGGCTTTTCGCCATGCGTCGTTTGGTGTAAGTCCAGTATACCGATATACCTCGTGGGCAACCCGAAGCGAATAACAACTCTTTCCGATTCCTCTTTTCCCCGTTACGAGCGCTCCGGTGAAACCGCTCGGGTGAGAATGATAAATCTTTTTCGATAGCTCGAGGCCTTCCTCAATCATGAGAAAATCCTCCTATGATAATTTTTCTCATGATTTTTTCGTAATAGTATGTGTGGGGTGTATTGATTATAAGTAATTCTATCATTGTTCATCATCCTTTAATTGGCGACTAAATCGTATATCTTCATTACCAAAGAACAATCCTCGGTTTTCTGCGAACAGGTCCCGGATACATTCAAAAAGACTATGCCAATACCATTCTAACGTGGGTATCTCAAACTTGACCTTATCAAAAAGCCCCGTCTTATCAATGCTCTCGGGACGATAATATAAAGAAGCTAAAAACTCTTTTTCTCTGTGTTTATATTCCGCATTAAGTTTATTAACGAATCTATCTATTGGTTTCCGAAAATCCAATCCATAGAAATTTGTATAAACACAATCATATAGTTGTTTTACAAACATAGGATAATCGTCGTGTCCTTCGTGGTCTATACATTGGGCCATTTTGCGTTGAATCACAAAACCCCAATTGAGCTTATCACTTCCTCCAAAAATCATGTTTTCGTCATTTTCATTATCCATTTTTATACCTCCTAACATAGTTACTTTGACAAAACGGACATTGTTTCGGGTCGTTCGCATTTTCAACAACAAAACTATAAGATTTTTTGCAATCGTTACAAAAATAGAATCGAATCAAAAAGAAACCTCCTTAGAAACAAAAAAAGAAAAAAGAAAGATTTTAGAGAGAGATTCAACGGCCCAAAAAACCAACAGGCCTAAAAACCGCGTTCTGTTGCGGAAAATCTCTCCTGTTGACGTCGTTAGACCCTGCCGGGCCCATCTTAGTTCCTTTTATACTCCTTTAAAAGTTTTCTTTTGTAAAATACGAAAAATTATAGGAAAATCATGTTTTGAAGAATACCAAATTTTAAAATAAGAGAACTGATTACAGGGACGGGGCATTTTTATGGTAGTTAATTACGACCGTTTATTCTCAGCACGATCAAAATCCCTAAAATCCTCTGAAATACGAGAATTATTAAAATTGACTCAGAGCCCGGGTTTCATTTCCCTTGCGGGGGGTTTACCAAATCCACAGGCGTTTCCGATAGACATTATTCATGAATGCATCGAGAAAGTTTTTAAGACCGATATTCACAACGCCCTTCAATATGGAACAACTGAGGGTTTACCGCAGCTTAGAAACGTCCTTGCACAGAGGATGAGAGATAAAAAGAATATTGACTGTGAACTGCATGACATCCTGATCACAAGTGGTGCTCAACAAGCACTTTCGTTTGTCGCCTTTAACCTGTTAGACCCCGGTGATACCTATATCACAAGTGCGCCGACCTATCTGGGAGCTCTCCAGGCGTTTCATGCGTATCAGGGTGATTGTGAATGTATACCAATGAATGACGAAGGTATCGATATCGATTCATTGCGCAGAAACCTCAAGCGTCTTCACCGAACTGGCATCACCCCAAAGTTTCTTTATGCAGTCGCAACATTCCAGAATCCTTCAGGAGAAAGCATCTCTTTGGAACATCGGAAGGAACTTATCGAGATCGCTTCAGAGTATGATTTTTTAATCATTGAGGATGATCCCTATGGTGAATTGGTCTTTGAAGGAGAATCTATCCCTTCAATTAAATCCCTGGACACCAAAGGGCGCGTTATCTATATTGGGACATTCTCAAAGGTTCTCGCTCCTGGATTTAGACTTGCCTGGGTGATCGCATCCGAAGAGATTATCAATAAGTTCGCTCTCACAAAACAATCCAGCGACCTCTGTTCAAATATGTTTGTTCAATATGTCGCCTATGAATACATCAAAGGGGGGTACCTAGACAAGCAGATTCAACATATTAAACAGTTATACCGACATAAACGAGACGTGATGATTAAAGCACTTGAGCAATATTTCCCAGAGGGCGCGAAATGGACGGTCCCAGGTGGCGGGATGTTCCTTTGGGTGACATTACCGAAAAATGTGAACACGCGTCTTATGTTTAAACGAGCGGTTGCTAAAAAGGTCGCGTATGTGGTCGGTGATGCATTTTACCCGGATAGTAGCAATTATAACTCGATGCGACTAAATTTCTCGTATTCAGAAGATGATATAATTATTGAAGGAATTAAACGTCTCGCAGAAGTAATTAAAGAAGAGATGGCAACTCCGTATGATAAGGATGAATATGTGGGAGGAGTATAAACAGATCTCCTCAATCTTTTCTTGTTGAATTCTAAGGTGATTTAAAAAAAGAGATATGTGTTTTTAAGAAAAGGTTCCTCTCAGTAACTTTAAATAACAAAACACTATTCCGTCGCTCTATATCTAAAGGGTGATTTACCTGGGTAATATACGACAGACGCATATTAAGAGTGTTGCGATTGATTTAGTGAAGAAGTATCCAGAACAATTTTCTGGTGATTTTCAGAATAATAAAGAAAAGGTTGATTTACTTGTGACTGTGAGTAGTAATCTTTTGAGAAATAGGATTGCTGGATATATCACTCGCTATGTGGTTTCTCGAAGTAAATCAAAACCAAGTCGACCCATTTCTGAGTAATATCCTAATCTTTATTTTATACAGTGAACTGTTCTCTTCAGGTGAATCTATTAGCATGATACAGAACGCAATCGAATCTCTGCAAAACGGACACTTTATTCTTATCTATGATAATGACTCTAGAGAAAGTGAAACAGATCTCGTTCTCGCCTCCCAATTCATCACCCCTAAAGCCATCAAACAAATGCGAAAAGATGGTGGAGGGCTCATATTTCTCATGGTTTCCAATCCTGTAGCGAAGAAACTACAACTTCCTTTTCTCTCAGACTTATTCTTTGATGTGAGCGCTCAATATCCTGTCCTCAACGAACTTATTCCCAATGACATTCCCTACGACACCAAATCCTCATTCTCCCTTTATATCAATCACCGAAAGACGTTCACTGGAATTACAGACAATGACCGCAGTTTTACCATGAAGAAATTCGCAGAACTCGTCCACACCACGAAAAACCATGATAGCATTACAGCTGTTAAAAAGTTCGGGAAAGAATTTCGATCCCCCGGCCACATCCCAATCTGTATCGCTTCAGAAAAACTGCTCAACGAACGAAAAGGTCATACAGAGCTTGTTATTTCATTACTTGAAATGGCAGGACTTACCCCCGTCGGAAGCGGCTGCGAAATAATGGGAGAAAATGGAAAGGCAATGCCAAAGGAAGATGCAAGGGAATACGCTAAAAAAAATAATTTTACCTTTCTAGAAGGAAATGATATCATAAAAGCGTGGAAAAAATGGTCAAAGTAATGGCAACCGGGACCTTTGATTTGTTACATATGGGACATATTTACTATCTCCGTGAAGCAAAAAAACTTGGCGATACTCTTGTGGTTGTTGTCGCAACAGATTCAACAGTACAGAAACTCAAACATGATCCGATCACCTCACAAGAAAGTAGAGTAAACCTCATTAAAGAACTCAAGATGGTCGATGAAGTATATCTGGGTCATGATGATGACATGTATACGATTGTCCAAGAAATTAAACCAGACATTATTGCTCTTGGCTTTGACCAAATTCACAATGATGTTACGATTAAAAATGAGCTGAAAAAAAGAAAACTCAACGTAAAGCTTGTAAGACTTCCCAAATACGAAGGTGGAAGTGATCTCGATGGCACCCGCAGGATTATCCAAAAAGTCATTGCTGCTCATGAGTTTCAAAAAAAAATGCAGCGCATTGAAGGGAAAACATGAAACGTATTGGTATCGCAGACACCACGTTTGCCCGCTATGATATGGCACAAGCGGCGATAAATGAACTACAATCCCTCACCGCAGGGTTTAAGATCATCCGATACACAGTTCCCGGAATTAAAGATTTACCTGTCGCTTGTAAAAAATTATTTGAGGAACATACCTGCGACATTATCATGGCACTTGGTATGCCAGGTCCAAAATCCATTGATAAACAATGTGCCCATGAAGCCAGTACAGGACTTATCCATACGCAGTTGCTTTGTAACAAACATATCATCGAAGTTTTTGTTTACGAGGATGAGGCGCACAATGACAAGGATCTTGCAAAGCTTGCGAACCAACGAACCCGCGAACATGCACGAAACGTCATCGACCTGTTGTTTCATCCTGACGTTCTTACCAAACATGCTGGTTGTGGTCTTCGTGAAGGGTTTGAAGACGCAGGTCCAGTACTATAAAAAGAAAGGAGGTAAAAAAAATGGCGAAAGAAACAATACGTATCGGAGCTGTTATCTCTGATTTCAACTATGACATCACCATGATGATGTTCGAACGAGCAAAAGAACATGCAGAATTTCTAGGAGCAGAAATCACCAAAGTCGTGAAAGTACCCGGAGTTTTTGACATGGCTCTTGCCATTAAAAAATTACTAGCACGCAAGGATATCGATGGTGTTATTACCATCGGAGCTGTAATTGAAGGGGAAACCGAGCACGATGATTTAGTCATCCAACATGCTGCCCGAAAGATCGCTGACCTCGCATTAGAGTTTAACAAACCAGTGGGTCTTGGGATTTCTGGTCCAGGGATGACCCGACTCCAAGCGGAAGATCGCATCGAACGAGGAAAAGCAGCAGTGGAAGCAGTCGTAAAACTACATCAACGATTACAAAAAATCTAAACAGAGGCAAAACCCCAGCCTCATTTTTTCTTATTTTTCGAGGGGTACTGCGGTAATAGTCAATCGTTCGAGCTCCGAGATTTTTTCACTGCTAATCCGGATAATTTCTGTTTGTATTTTATTGAGTTCTAACACCGACATCTCCCCAGGAACAGTAATCTCAAGTTCGCCTTGGATTACAGGGCCAGTTCTTCGTAGACGAACAACCTGAGCAGCTTGGACTCCTTTTATGCGTTCTGCATAGGTTTTAATAAGTAAACCATACATAAGACAATCACCGTCACAAGCATCCACAAGTATGAACCCTGCTTCTTTAATAGCGGCAAATCCAATGGTAATAATGATACCAGCGATAATGAATCCAATTAACGCGTCTGCAGTATAATATCCAAAAGATGAAAGTAGTAACGCAGCTACGGTAAGAAATGATGTTGTTCCGTCTTTGATTGTATTGAAAGCATCGAGTTTCACTGAGCTCATATTCATACGTTTACTTTTAATCATTTTATATAAACCAAGACCTATCGCGACCAGCGCTGCAAAAAATGCTACAATCGCACCAATAAGGGGAAGTTGGATGATTTGAGGATTAATTAGTTGATAGTAGGATCGAAGAATGATATATCCTGCAAACAAAAACATGAGTACCGTTGCAGCGATAGAGGCAAGATTCTCAACTTTGTAATAGCCGAAATGAAATCGTTTATCCGCTGGTCTTTTAAAGAATCGTAGTCCCGCCCAGACAATCCCTGAGACAAATCCGTCACCAATGCAATCGATACCATTTGCAGTGAGTGCAACACTCCGAGAAATTGTTTCCCCGAGAATAATCTGGAGTATTCCTAAGCCGACTAATGATACCGTTGTAACCGCAGTAATTATTTCTGTACGGTCGACAATTGATTCTTGGTCACCGATCATGACGCAATAGAAAGAACAACTCATTATTAAGAATTATTATTTGACACGTTTGAAGAGAAATAAACTTTTAAAATAGAGAATAATTTGTTATCATGCTTTTTGGAAGGAAAAAATGATTTTTCTAACAGGTTGTTATATATATTCTCGAAGAAACAGAGTAAGGTAATATTATATTGTTTCGCCTGATGAAGAAAATATGAAATGAATCAAATAAAAAACTATATAAGTGGTGGTCTTCATGGTAGGATCCGACCCCAATATTTTATAATAAAAGATGGGTGTTAAGCGAGGGAAATGAATGGTAAAAATTAATATTACAATAGAAGGTGAAGAAATTTCAGAGATTATTAATGAACTGTTACAGATCGGTGTTGAACTATTAAAGACAAATAGAAAAGAACTCCGGGAAGTCCTAAAGATTCTAGCGGATGAGTCATTGGAAGTACTCAACGAGAAAAAAACACAAGAGAAAGGAGCAGAGTTATACAAGAAAATTAATTCTGAGATTAACTGGACATACAAGCGAGATAAAAACTAAAGAAAACGAGATCAACTAATCTAGTTCTGTAAAGACACGTGAGCTTTTTGTAAGAAGCTCTATTCCATCTTTTTTGATAAGGATATCATCTTCAATACGTACGCCACCAAATCCTGGGAGGTAGATACCTGGTTCAACGGTAAGTATCATGTTTTCTTGAAGCTCCATGGTATTCTCTGGTGCAAATCCAGGTCCATCGTGAACTGCGAGACCAAGGGAATGCCCTGTAGAATGAATGAATCTTCCTTTAAATTTCGTAGAATCAATAAAAGAACTAACCGCATGGTGAATATCACCTGCTATGACCCCAGATTTGATCATATCAAAGGCGATTTGTTGTGCCTGAAGCACTGTATCATAAATCTCTTTTTGTTGCTTGGTTACTTTTCCAAAAAGAAATGTTCGGGTGACATCAGAATTATATTTTTTCCAACACGCACCGAAATCGCATAAAATAAGATCTCCTTGCCTAAGTTTTATATCCCCATGACTATAATGTGGCTCTGCCGTATTTTTTCCAAAAGAAGAAATAGTATCAAACGCAGGTTTTTCTGCACCAAGATTTTGAAGCGAGTAATTGATTTCTGCAGCAAGTTCGTACTCACTCATTCCTTCAGAGATTATATCAGGAATGACTGTCATTGTATCATCAGCAATTCCACATGCTTGTTTGACACGTTGGATTTCTTGTTCGTTTTTGATGAGCCGTGTCTTGAAAAATCCATCAGACACATCAACGAAGACATTTTGTGGTAAAATCTCGGTTAATATATTAAATTCTTGATACGAGAGGCTACTCGCATTCACCCCGAGGATTTTGCTTGAAGAAATCAGTTGTTTAAGTAATTCCGAAAATTCTTTCTTTGTTTTATAGACAGTTAGATGCGCAGTGGATTTCCGTGCACTTTCTGCCTCCAACTCAGAAACCAAAATATCAAGGGCTCCGTCAGGATGAAGCACCGCACACGAACCTTCAAACATTCCTTGTTCAAGATCGGTAACGTAAAAGAAGTTATCATCAATAAAAGGGGCAGAAGCGTTTTTGATTATAATTGAATCGACAGTTTTTTTACTATTAATAAAAATATTTTTAACTCTTTGCAATATCATGGACCACCTAGCATTCTTATATTCTCGCCCCTAATGCAAAATGATAGAAAAAACAAGAGGAATGCTTTGAGATGAGTTTAGGTTTCTATTGAAGTTATGAGTTTGTGTAGTTGGTCAAGGTCGGCTTTTATATCCTCTACTTCTTTCATCTTTTCTTTTTCGAAGCTCTTCAGGATGTCTGGTAGTTCTGATGTGAGTTTATAAAGATGAACGGGTCTTCCTTTTCCCTTCTTTTTTTCATCGCGTTTCTTTGCCCAACCTCTTCGTCGGAGTTCTTGCATGGCTACGCTTACTTCAGGCTGTCGAAGATCCGCACCTTGTTCAACATCTGCGGAGCGGCATTCATCGACCTGAGAAATGTACAGTAAGGTCTTTGCAAGATTCTTGGGCATCCCAAGTTCTGAGAACAATTGAACTGCTTTATTTTCGTTTTCATCCAATACGAGTGACTTTGTCCGTTTCATAAATTCTCCTCGCGGAATAAATCAATTCTGAAGTATATATATTTTTCCAATTTTTTCACTTATATTTTTATATCTAATTCAATTATTTAAATCTTTTTATTTTTAATTTGCTTTCGTCAAGCATGAGTTTTGCAAGATTATCAGGATATTCTCCACCATAAATAATTTCTGTAACACCCGCATTAATCAACATTTTCACACACACAACGCAAGGCGTATTCGTACAATATAATACAGATCCTTTAATCGAGACACCAAAAACAGCTGCCTGGATAATCGCATTCTGCTCTGCATGCAATCCACGGCACAGCTCATGTCGTTCCCCAGACGGAATATTCATATCTTCTCGAAGACATCCAGTCTCAGAACAATGCTTCAGACCTTTCGGCGCACCATTATATCCCGTACTCAAGATATGCTTCTCTTTTACTAGAATAGCACCAACCTTTCGTCGTAAACATGTACTTCGCTTCGAAACCACATCAGCCATTTCCATAAAATATTCATCATACGATGGTCTTGCTTCCATAAGAGTCTAAAGAAAGAATAACACTGATGTTTAATATGCTTATGATATTACACTATTTTCCGAACCACGTTTTCTCATGAAAAATACACCGTCTCCTAACAATGCTCTGAACGCAGTAGTAAAAAGAGAGAGTCCTAATATTAACACCCAGAGGACAGGATCTAGAATAGGAGAGGTGGTAAACACAGCATTCAACCCAGGGAGATAAATAATCGCAAGAATCATGAAAAATGTAAAAACAAAAAAAGATTTCAGTAATAGATTCCGCCGTTTGAATTTTTCAATAAGATTCCCCTCACGCAGTATAAATACATAAATCTGTGGTGAGAGCAATGTTATCCCAAAAGAAACAGTACCAGCTAAGAGCTCAGCTTGCTGTTCTGTTGCACCATTATTTAGCAAATAATGGAACGAAAGGATATATCCTGCAGCGATAGACAACCCAAACACGATCCCATCAATAATCATAATCACCCGATGTTGTCTCGAAATAATTGGTTCTGAAAGCTTTGATGGCTTCCGTTTCATAATGTCCTTATCAGCAGAATCTGTACTCACCCCAACACCAGGGAAAGTTTCCATAACAACATTCGACAACAAGAGCTGTAATGGCATTAATGGGGCTGGATAACCTAAGAGCGGGGTTATGAGAACACCTACCACCTTCCCGATATTATTTGTGATGAGGTACCGAATCAGTTTCTTAAGGTTCTGATATACTCGCCTGCCTTCTTCAACAGCCTTGACGATTACAGAGAAGTTGTCATCGGTTAGGATGATATTCGCTGCCTCTTGTGATACCTGTGCCCCCGCGCGACCCATGGCGATACCCACGTCTGCTTTTTTTAGTGCAGGGGCATCATTGACACCGTCTCCGGTCATGGCAACAATGTGATCTTTCTCGCGTAATTTTTCGACTATTTTTAGTTTATCAAGTGGTGCGACACGAGAATAAACTCGAAGTTGCTCGACATATCTTCCGAACCCTTCATCGCTCATCTCTTCAAGGTCTTTTCCTTCTATCGCCTGAGCCATATCGGATGCAATACCAACGCTCTCTGCGATAGAAAACCCCGTTTTTTTACTATCTCCAGTAATCATCACAACACTGATGTGCGCGTCCTTTGTCTCTTGAATCATCTGTTTGACTTCATCTTTCGGTGGATCATAGATAACTGCTGTTGCCAGGAACGTAAAACCAACGAGGTCAGTTACATCGATTTTTTGTAGGTTGCCTACGTTTGATTTTTTTATAAAACCGATAAGTCGAAAACCTTTCTCCGAGCGGGTCGACAGTTCTTTTTCTATATGATGTAGATGATGATCGTCGAGAGTCTGAATATGGCCATCGATGTAATATGTATCGCAGAAAGTGAGAATTTTTTCTGGAGCACCTTTGATATAGATATCATGTATTCCTGAGTTATTTTGAGTGAGGATTGCTGAGAACATAAGTTCAGAGGAAAATGGGACGGTG